>Ga0255777_10002819_pt1 | contig 15173 bp, 7 predicted proteins | sample 101ome_15_FD_179975 | JGI IMG/M metagenome (GOLD analysis project Ga0255777, IMG submission 179975) | Coastal salt marsh microbial communities from the Groves Creek Marsh, Skidaway Island, Georgia - 101402AT metaG (version 2) | ecosystem: Environmental > Aquatic > Marine > Intertidal zone > Salt...
GTATGTCGTCCCCGATGGCAACGAACGACCGCGCGTCGCGCACTCCCGTCGTCGTGAAAAGTCGTCGTCGTCGTGAGTCGTCGTCGTCGTCGTGAGTCGTCGTCGTGAGTCGTCGTGAAAAGTCGCGAGGAACGAGAGTCTCCCGAAGAGACCACGACCGGGTGTTCTGGTGTTCTCACCGCGACCGGGTGTCGTCGTATTCGTCGTCGTATTCGTCGTCGTATTCGTCAGATTTGGCTTCACCGAGCGATCCGATAGGTCTCGCGTCTGCGTATATACGAGCGATGGACTCGGACGTGACTCGCGCGAGTTTTAGTTTTACTCCGTCGTCTAGTAGTAGGTCGTCGTTTCGGTCGGCGTCGAGGCGTGTCCCGAAACGTCGCCGCGCGTCCGCGATGACGCACACGCGTTTTTTTTTCGCCCGTCTGGTTCGTTTCTTCGTTTCTTAGTTTTTTTATTTGTTTTGTATGGTTCTGTGCTGCGTATAATAAAGTATCAATCCCCATCGAGAGAGAGAGCGTCTTCTCTCGTCCAACATGCGCTCGCGGTTGACGAACGCGCGAGAGAGGACGACGAGGACGAGGACGGGCGTCGTTCAACGCGAGCGCGCGAGAGAGGTTCCGGGTCGTCGTCGTGGTATCGAACGACGGGTTCGGGTTCGGGTTCGGGTTCGTCACGCCGTGCGTCACGCCGTGCGTGCTCTCCACCGACGGACGAAGAAACTGACTTGAGGAGATTGACATCAACAAACCAATCCAGTCCCGGACGTTTCGACGACGGACGATACGATACGATACGATGAAGGTGACGTGGGCGAAGAAACTGGTCGGGTTCGGGCGAAAAGGACGGGGGGAGAACGAGGAAGAGGCGGAGGAGAGGGAACGGGCGCGACGGGCGGCGGAACGACGGGCGAAGAGGGAGGAGGACGCGGCGAGAAACGCGGCCGTCAAGGGACGGATGTGCGGATACGAAGACGCGACGAAGAGCGCGGCGGAGGTGCACACGTCGACGGGATCGACGTACGCATGGATGACGGCGAGATCGGATCCGGCGAGGATGTTTATGTTTCCGGGACGGGCGTTGGATCGAGGGGGGGCGTCTTATAATTGGCGAGGCGAACCGTTTTCGGGAGAGCTGAACGACCCCGTGGACGCGCGCGTGTGTTACGTGCGGTCGCTCGTGGCGCTGGACGTGGTGGAGCGACGAGCGAACGCATCTTGTGGGGCGGTGGGGATGAATTACGGCGGTGGGGAGAATGGATGCTTGAAAACGTGCGCTTTGAGAATTATGCGAGCGACAAAGGATGAAAGCGGTTCGGGACAAGGCGGCAGGTGCGCGGCGGAATTTTTCGTCGTGTACGTACACGGGAACGCCGTGGACGTCGGAGACATTGTGGGCGAGGCGACGAAAATCGCACTCGGACTCAAGGCGCACGTCATTGCGCCGGAGTTTCCCGGGTACGGCGTGGTGGGAGGTACGGCGCACGAAGAGAGCGTCAACACCGTCGTCAAGGCGGCGGTGAAGTATTGCACAAAGTTTCTCAACGTGCCGCAAAGTAGAATGATCATCATGGGACGGTCGATCGGTACTGGCCCAGCGACGATGATGGCGCGGTTGATGAGCTCTCAGGGTGGCCCGCCCGCGGGTTTGGTGCTTCAGAGTCCGTACGCGTCCATTCGAGAATTGGCGAGAGCGTACATCGGCCCACTTTCGGGCGTCGTCTTGGCGGACAGATGGAACATCACCAGAGACATCACGCACGTCGAGTGCCCGACGCTGTTGATTCACGGTGATAATGACGACATCATTCCCATATCGCATTCTCATCTCATCCTCGAGGAGGCCAGGCGAGTCAATGAGAAGCGCGAAGAACACGAAAAGCTCATGCCTTCGTCTATAAATTTGTACGTTCAAGAGGCGTGCGATCACAATAGGTACGACGCGGAGCGGCAGTTGGTTTTGCCTCTGATGAAGTGGGTACGCAAAAAGGTGGTCAACGAGTTACTCGCGCGCACGAGCGCGAACGACAAGACGAAGAATGGTTCGGCAACGCCCAAATCGCTCGACGTCATGGGCTGTCGGCTATCGGCGGAATCCTTCATGCTCAAGTACAGAAGGGCAAATCAACGCGCGCAAGCCGAGTCTTTCGTGTAGTGTACATCTATTTTTAGTTCTCTTGTAATTTCAATGTCTATTCTATGTAGCTTGGTCGCACCTCAACGAATCATTTAAGCAGTTGGCGCCGCCAGCGAATCGCGAACGCGCGTCGCGATCATATTAAGAAACTCAGTGTCGAGACCGAGCGTCGTCTTGTCAAACCCAACAAGAATTTGTAAACTTGGAAGCATGAAGGATGATAGCATCCCGAGCCCATCATTTCGAACTTTACCAGCGTTGAATTCAGCAGAAGGAGCGACGAGGCTGTCGTCTTCTCCACTGAGCAACCAGGGTTGGAGATGAGCGTACAGAATCTCGAGAACGTTTTCAATCGAAATGACGACGACTCGTATGTTGGATTCAACCGACGCCAATTTAGCAATCAAATCAACTTCGTGGGCGTTTTGCTGGCAAAGTACTCTGATGCTATCCAAACCTTGGTTGAGTTCTCGTCTGGAATCTGCCAAGCGTTGAAGATCGATGCAGAGTTTCATCACGAGCGTGCCAAAGAGGTGCATCGTCGGTCTCTCGTCGCCGACGGCTCCGTCAGAAGCAGAAAAACTGAACTTGGTGAGGCCCTTATTGACGAGGACGCGCTGTGCGCTCAGCAACATGCTTCGCACGCTAATGAACCGCTCATACATTCGATCGGCAGCATCAATCGCGTGCAAGTCGTCCGAAGCCATGAGCATCAAGTCGTCATCTGGAGATGTGTGGCCGAGAGTTCTGGAGATGTACTTGACGTACTTGTTTGCATCCGAACAAAGGGTAACCGTGAGAACGTCAATCGCACCTTGTAACCGAAGCTTTGGATCAGGAAGAAAATGTCCTTTGAGTAAACGGGTCACAAGGTTGACGGTTGCCTCAAGCTCTGCCAAGTCTGCCAAGTGTGGTCGCGGCGCTCTATCTGCGAGCACACGTTGGATGACGGCGATGTGCGCTTCGACAAACACGAGAGTCTGCGTGACAATCTCTGGAACGCCTCCACTTTCAACGATGGCACCTGGGTACTGCGCGAGTGTAGGCGCTGGCACAGGTTTCGGCGCCGGGGAAGCGGAAAGCAAGCTACCGACGAGACGAATAATGTTCACCAAGAGCTTGTGGTGACGCATGCGAGGAATTGGAAGCTCCGCCGACGGCTTGTCCGCCACCATGGTCGCAGCCGTGGCTGAAGCGCTGTGGATATCGGCGTACGCATCGATGGCGCGGCAGTTTGTCAAAGAGACTAGTGTTCCAAGCGCGAGCATCTGTCCAGGTTCGCTCTGAGCCATACGCTGAAGAAGAGAAAGCGACGCCTCAATTGCCTTGGACTGCGACGACGCCCTCGGAGTGTTCAGCACCAAATCTGGCATGGAAACAAACTCGAGATCACGCAAGCATGTCTTTGCTACGTCGTTTTGCAAGAGCAAAACTTCAATACCACCGACGCCAGTACCGGCACACACAGCCACCATTGCCTCGAGGGCTGCCAACGCGACAGCCTTGGCGTCGTTGGAACCTTCGAGCGCATCGCGAGATATGATATCGACGAGCGCGGTGGCGTCGCGCTGGATGATAGCCGCGTTGCCCTTCTCGATGTCAATGTCCACGGCTTGTGAGAAAGCGACCGATGTACCAGCGATCGCTTGACCTTGCTTTGTGACTGGGCTAATCCCATCACTATCGGCGCGGCAGTACGCCAAATAGTCAAGCAGCGCGCCAATGACGGCAAGTCTCGATGCTTGCGGCACCGGCGATCTGTGGAGTAAACATGAGATGAGACCGCGGAGTAGCGCCCGACACTTAGACGGTGCGAGAACATTCGAAATGTCACCCTTGGCTCGATCGAGCTCGCCGAGACGCCGAAGCCGCGACAAGATAATTTGCACGAGACGACAGAATGGCACAGCCTTCGCCAAATCAGAACCGCCTCCGAAAGGTTCAGCCTCGCAGAGACCGGAGAGAATACCATCCACAAGCTCGAAAAGAATGCTGTGCGCACTCATGGGACTATCATCGACAGACGACGTCACCGACGAAGCTCTTTGGAGATCCATGTACGTCACAATGCTCAGTAGGCCCTTCGTGACAGCTTTCGTGATGAGAATTTCCCAAGCTGAGAAAATTTCCGATCTCGCTGTCGCGTCCTCGACAACCATATTGCGAGCGTCGATGACGCGCATCGTCGCCTCAATGGCACGCGCCCTCTTCTGCCTCGTGAATTCCACCGTGTCGTGGCGACTGAGATGGTAGTGCATTTGAGAGTCGGCGTCGATGCGCTTCCCTTCCAATTCAAGCTTATGTCTCACTGTGGCGGCGTCAATCACCTTGTCCCCACGACGAGAAGTCGTCCAAATACCACCCTCAGTCAGCGTCCTGCTGTCGTCTAGTATTTCACGCGCAGAAAGTTCTTCGCGCGCTTCCACGACTTCGTCGGGTAGCGAAGCGAGCACTGAGTGTTCATCAAAACCGTGGTCCATTTGGCTGACGCTCTTTGGAAGCTCCAAAGCTGCAAACTGTCCGTGCTCTGTGTTGGGATCGTGGGAGTACGCACCCAACCCTTCGCGCCCGTTGTCCAACAGTACGTTCATGATTTCCAAGACGAGGGGCGGCGCCATTTCAGGCAGTCGCCCTTGTGCTGGTGGGGCCTCTTTTTCAAGCACTTCGGCGCATGTTCTCATGATACTCGCGCGATGGTGCATCACTGAACGTCTCTTGGACGGCTCGGAAGGAAGCTCAGTCCGCAATGCGTCGGACAAGAGATCGGCGAGCGCCAAATCTCGCGAGTGCGGCGGCCATTGTCCCAACAACTCCATGGTTGGGGCGCACGTCGACTCACACGTGACCAAACGACGCAGTAAGTCGGCAGCGAGTTCTGGAGCATTGTACGGAAGCACGACGCTCGCGTGCATCGATGGCGGCGCAGCTTCGAGAAGCTCGAGCAGAACGCTAAGACAGTTGAACTCGGTGAACGGAGCGATACTAATCTCATTCGAAGCGCCCGTCAGGTCAAATCCAAGCAACAAATGAGACATGTTCGTACCCTTACAGAGAAGATTCTCGTGCAAGATTTCAAATACCACGGACGCACACGCGATGGCGTTCGATGCGTTCTCATCCAATCTATTTGCGCCTTCGCTCGCCGGTACCGTCGCAAACGCTAACTCGAGACAACTCGCGCAGCCTTCAACCACAGCCGCCCGCGAGGATGGCGGTAAGAGGAGCGCAAAGTGGTCAACTCGGCAGCACATGACTCGCATGATGCGGAGCGCAGATAGTGGGATAGCCGGGTTAAACTTGTATTGGACGTACCCGACGATGTTCGCCAACTGGACCATGTCTTGCGACATGATCTCATCCATAGTATGGTAGAAGACAGCGTCTTTGTTCTTCGCGCGAAGGCTGGCGACTGCTTGCTCGTCGATGGAGAAAATATACTCGAGCAACTGCAGCGCTCCTAGCACAGTCTCCTCCAGCGCCGCACCGTGTGAGGCGTTGCGTTCGAAGCTCAATGCCTCTGTTCCCACTGACAAAATGTTGGTCAGTACGCTGAAAGTAGTGCCGGACGTCAAAAAATCGATGAGAAGCTGATAGCCTGGTAAACCCGGCTTATCAAGTGCGTGATGGGAACCAGATTGACCACGAACTGTCAGGGCGTACGATGTTTCTCCCAACCCTATCGCGAGCGCGCCGCTCGTTGAAGGGGCGTCGGAGACTGCATCAGCCAACTCTTGCGTGTTCAACGCCACTTCCTGATAACATTGCAACATGAACATGAAATGGTCGATGCAGTCGCGCGCGATGGTCCACCTCTCTGTTTGATCTTTATGAATACGAGTACCCAACTCTCCGAATAAACGGTCACGAATGAATCTAGAATGATACCACGCTGGGGTGGCTCCATCTGCGCACGGTCCGACGCCGCTATCTCTCGTAATCGTAAGCAACTTACTGATCAACCTCAACCATCCAGCCGTGCTTGCGTAAGACTGCTCCTGACTTTCAATGGCGCCGTAAATGTACGAGATGTCCGATCTTTGGGCATTCGAGGCCTGTAGCGTGCCTGTCTGAGTTGGGTTCGGCAGCACGCCGGCTTGGTCTAGTAACTGCCATACATCTGTCGCAATGTTGGCATCAGAACACAGCGATCCGATCGCATCGAGAAGCGCAGCTTTAAGACTCAACGGCACTGGATTCACGTAGAGCTGGAGTAGTGCATCCATGAGCGACGCGCCGATGCGGTGCTCCAACCACATAAGCCAATGTGCCGCGTCGGCCCTTTCTGCATTCTCCATCACAGACTTGAAGACGTTCAAGTACGCTTGCAACCCCTCCGCATCGGCTTCATTCATTTCTGGGTCACCCTCTCTAGGGTCGTACTCTTCGCCAGCGTCAATCAGATCTTCCGGAGAAGACATGAAACGTTGAACATATCCAATCAAAGCACCTAAAAGTCTGTCCCAGTTAGCCGCACCTTGGCTTCGCTGCAAAAGTTCAAAAATGTTTCGTGCGCCTTCAGTGCTGTGTGCGAGGACGGTGCAAAGGTCGAGTAGCTTGACGAGAGAGCCAACCGAGTGCTCTGCATCACCCGCAATCTCGAGGAAGCTCTTCATGCTGTTGCACTTCGCCGTCATCGATGGGTCTTGTCGATAGATTTCGGCGAAGACAGAAAAGAGGTCAGCTAAAGGCTTCGCTGGGTCTATCTCGATCGTGTACCCATTTTCAACGTAAGGCTCTCTCACGGCGGAACCGTCAGTTAACATCCTATGTAATGTCGTCTTACGTAAATTGTGGTAGAGATATCTCGACATAATATCGTGCACGAGCGCCAGATACTGCGTTTTAGCCACAGCGTGATCATCCTGAAAGACACCCGTCTTGAGCACCGTATCTATTGCCACGAGTGCGTCGTTCTTGAGACTCTCTTTTATCCCATCCTCCGCTTCGGGTAACCCAAGATCAAGGGCGAGAACAGACCAAGCGAAACGAGCGAATGAAAACATCGCAGGGGCGTTCGCTGAGTTGATGGTCGCGGAAACACCCTTTGCCAGTTCCTGCTTTGGTGTCGCCGCCTCGACGCCAGCACTGAGAGGCGTGAACATCGCTGCGGTAGCCAACACAGCACCGTACCCAGTCGGAAGGTCTTCCATCGCTACTGAATTGATATCTTTGATGGCTTCAGCAGATCTTCCAGCCAACACGAGAAGAGCTTGAGCGTTGTCAACGCTGAGATTTGGCGCAACTCGAGTGGCGTGGAAGAGACACTCGACGACCAATCTTCGCTCCTGCGCTACGTATTCTTGGCGAAGCACAGGTCGCCCGCGTATGTCCAGCAATCTATCTAACGGGCCGAGTAACCGTTCGTCGGTAACCGCACCAGGCATAGCCAGCGCGTGAGCGGCCACGTTTGACTGCACCGGGGTGACCAGGAAAGGTCCTCCCGGTGGTGGGGCGGTCACCAACTTGATCAACCGCGAAAACAACGAACCATCTCTGAGCAGCTCGATCACAAACTCCCTTATTTCGTCGCTAATGACATCATCCAGCGGCGCTGTACCGTCTGCGCAGCGTAGAGCGACTAGTAGGGACTCCAAAGCGGCTGCGCGCTCGCGCATGTAGACTCCGACCGCCGACGGCACGACGTCGTTCGGCGGTGCACCGTTCTCTATCGCGCCGACAATCAACTCGATACACGCGATCTCATTAATATCGAGGGCGATCGCGATCGTGCTCGCGTGTTCCATGTCCAACTGACCGAGTCGCGCCTCGACTCCATTGCTCAGCGTCACCACTCCAGACGTCACCTTGGCCGCATCCTCCGGTTTCCTCGGCTCAAAGAACGGTACGTTCAAGAGTTTATCTTTGTTTCTCTTCAGCGCGCTCCTCGCCCGCTCGCGCTCTCGCTCGCTCGGTTGCCCGAGCTCGAGTCTACGCAGAGACGCCAAAAGAGATTGGTACCGGTGCGCCGGCGAATCGTTCGAAGACGACGTCGACGGACCGTCCATAGCGAAATCGCGAGCCGACACCACGCCGTGCGTGTTCTCACCGTATCTCTCGTCGCGCGAACACCGCGTTCGGCGGGCGGAGACCAGCTCTGGCGCGCGCGCGTGGAAGACTCGCCAGTGAGCGCGTTCGATCGCCAACGGGTTTCGACGCCACCGGTCCGACCGTAATCGTATTTAATTCACGTTTACTTTATCTTTATTAAAAGAGACCCACATGGTGTCGGTTTCAAGCGAGAGCTATTTTATATAATCAAAATAGAATACATAATACGAAATTGAGCGCACATCGCGACGAATAAAAAATCGCTCCTTTCAGGGGATCGTCGCAGCCTCTACGCAGAAAGCGAAGACGTCGCCTTGCGCTCGAAGCTGCAGCTTCCGCCTTTTCAAGTCGCGTAAGCAACGAAGGTGCGTACCCGAACCCGACGAAGAAGAAGAAACTCGATGCGACTCGAATCCGCGCGCTCATGCATGCGAGGAGGGAGCGCCGACGCGCTCGTACCGATGGCGAGACGATGGCTCAGCGCACGCGAGCTGTAGCGATCAGCAAGCCCTAGGGCGAGATGCTGAAGAGGGGTTTCATGCGCGAGCGGTGGCAACGTCGCCGGATCTGTGGGCGTTAACGCGCGTGATGAAGATTTGCTTTAATGATCTTTCTCTAAGCGCGGTTTTCGTCGGCGACGTGGGCTCGCGCGCGGCGTCGCAGGCGTGGGTGATGGGTTGGTCTCGGCGGCGAGAAGCCCTAGTGTGCGTGATGACCGAACGTGTTGACTGACGAGCGATTACTTTATACGCGACGCGCAGATGGTTAAGTACGCGAGAGAACCGGAAGATGCCGAAAAGTCGTGCAAGGCTCGCGCCTCCGACCTTCGCATCTCCTTCAAGAATATGCGCGAGACGTGCATGATGTTGAAGGGCAAGAAGCTTGAGGATGCCGAACAGTACCTCAAGGATGTCCTCGCGATGAAGCGCTGCGTTGTCTTCCGCCGCTTCTGCGGTGGTGTCGGCCGCACGGCGCAGGCCAAGAACGAAGGTTCTACCAACGGCCAAGGTCGCTGGCCGAAGAAGGCCGCGGAAGCTTTGCTCGGTTTGTTGCAAAACGCGAAGAGCAACGCGGAAACGAAGGGCTTGGACATGGAGAACCTCTCCGTTTCCCACATCCAGTGCAACAAGGCTATCCCGCAGCGCCGCCGCACCTATCGTGCGCACGGTCGCATCAACCCGTACATGTCCAACCCGTGCCACGTCGAACTTGCTCTCAGCGAGAAGGTTGAGGCGGTCAAGCGCGAAGCTGAGCCGGTGCGCCTCACGCGCAAGCAGCAAGCGAAGCTTCGCTCCGGCTCTAAGTCGGCGTAAATCCGATTCGTGACTAGATGGGGGGTTGTTGAGCGGATACTTGTAGAGGCAAGTTGTTCGCGAGAACTAGGATTCGGTGTCTCCGTTAGACGGGGAACCGCTTTCTTTGTATTAAGGAGCTAAGGTTTCTTTCACAAAAGGACTTTCTATACTTTTGACCGCGACTATGACTACACAAAACTTTTCTTTCGCAGCACTGACTAGAGGAAAAGACTCGCGACGAACACGATATCGCGTCGAACGAGCTCACTTGCTTGCGTAAACTTTTCCTGAAGCTCGTTCTCGCCGATGACCCGGCAAGCATCGGAAAGCTGGCGCAAAACCTCTTCAACTCGCCGTATCGCGCGTACGATGGACCCTTCGAATAAGTCTGTCATCTTCATGATGTCTGCGAACTTGTTACCGCTGCACCAGGCGAGCATGACTTCCATCAGCTCGCATCTGAAGCCTTCAACGTATTCTTCGACATCTACGGTCATCTTGCATTCAGCCATTTGCTTGCCGACTTTGCGCGCGACGTCCTTCAATCTGTTGAAAACTTCACCAGCTTCATCGCTCAGTTTTGGGGTATCTCGTGACTTTTCACGCCAGACTAGACACGAGACGAGGGCTACGAGCATTTGTACGGAGACGTCTTTGAACATGCCGTTAAAGATGAGCTCTGTGGTAACGAGCTCATCAACTGAAGCGAGTTCGCAAGCAACGCGACCCTTCGTCTGCACCACACCCTCCGCGCTAGTGTGACCGAGTCTCTTGAGAACGCGGCGCATCTGTTTCAAATCATTTCTCATTATCATACCAGCGGCATCTTTGGCATCTTTCTTTGCTTTTTTCAACGCGATGGACAACTGTCTCTTCTCCTTGTGCGCGGCAAGTTGTTCCGCAAGATGTTGACTTTCGGCAATCGGATGCTTCTTCATCATTGACTTAATGGTACTGATACGTTTAAGAAGCTTGGTGAAATTTTCACTGTTAATCTTCAAGTCCTTTTCACCATCAAGTACTGGTACTCCTTCTGGAAATCGTTTCAAAACTTCACCCACACTGCTAATACATCTATCTCGAGCCTCGCGTGGGTGCAAGTCCTTGGGCAAGTACACGCGCACGCTACTCAACACGTCCAATTGCTCGAGAGGCACGCGAATGACTCGCGGTTCTGATGTTTCATCGTCGTCGTTCACGGTTAAGAACTCGTATCTATCGCTCTTGATTCTCCCAGCGCTCGTAGTCTTGCCATCGAGGCTATCTCGAGTGCGCAACAAAACATCGATGCCGTACGCGGCTTTTCCCGCTTTCCCGCCTCCACCAATTCTTTCAAATGCTACAACCATACCCCAAACAACGTCCTCTTCACCCGGTTCTGCACCTGGTTCTGGTATTTTGATGTTGTCGTTCTCATCCGACAGATCATAGATTGATGGCGCCTTTGTGCACACGCGCACGAGACGACCGGGCTGTAAAAATGGTACGGCATAAGTCGGCGTGTTCGTCACGATGCGGCGTTCGCGAATCATGGCATCTAAACCATCCTTTAGCTTGACGTACTCATCAACTTTCTCTTCATCGCGAACTTTGACAGAGTCTCGCTTGGTCTCAATCTCGACAATCTTGGCTTCAAGAGCTGGGAGCGCTCGATCGTTTTGGAATTGCGCAAACGATGACTGAATCAACGCCTCAGGATCAGCACCTTCAACGCGCAAAAGGTTTAAAATCATCGCATAGTTGAGGTGGAATGCGCTGTCAAGCGTATCGGATTGCCCGTGGAGCATATTCTTCGCAACAGGAGGATCCATTCGCTCATCCATCATCAAGATGACCAAACCGCGGTCGTCTTTACCGCGACGACCGGCGCGCCCCGACATCTGAATGTATTCGCCAGACGTGATCCATCTGAAACCAGCACCGTCAAACTTGCGAGGAGAACAAAACACAACCGTGCGCGCCGGCATGTTGAGACCGACGGACATTGTTTCAGTGGCGAACAGCACCTTGATGAGACCCTCTTGGAAGAGAATCTCAATGACTTCTTTCAATATCGGCAAGAGACCAGAGTGGTGCACGCCGAGACCTCGTCTAAGAAGATTCGGCAAGTTAGCAACTTGTGGTAAGCGCTTGTCCTCCTCAGAGAGAGAGTCCATGGCGTTCCAATAAATCGTATCAATCAATTTCTTTTCGTCTTCGTCACACAAATCAACCTTGTGCAATGAGTTTGCCATCTTTTCGCATTCGTGCTTGTTAAAGGCAAAAACAATCACCGGATCGTAGTTACGCTCGACCACCATGCGGATAATTTTAAAAATGTCCTGGTTCACCGGATCCGGTTTGCCATCCTCACCCTTTGCCCGGTTGGCCACGCGTGCAGCGGCCGAGCCTCCGCCGTCGGAGATGATATTTACGGCTTGCTCAAAGTTGTTGTCTCTAAACTTTGATTGTCGATCCATGACCAGGAATATACCTTCACCATTCGCCGGAAAAATGTAGTGCTCCAACGGGGTCGGGCGGAAATCAGTGTACACGATGTGGCATGGCTGATGATGCGTCTTGCAAATCCACTCAGCAAACTCTCGCGCGTTTGGAATAGTCGCCGACAAAAATACGTATTTGACCGCATCGGGTAGCAGCACGATGGACTCTTCCCACACCACACCCCGTTCACTATCTCTCATATAGTGGATTTCATCGTATATCACCCACCCAACTTCACGCATGACTTCACCGCCTCTGTACAACATTGACCTCAAGACTTCCGTCGTCATCACCAAACACGACGCGCTCGGATTGATGACGACATCCCCCGTCATCAGACCCACGTCTTGAAACTCCTCCTTCAACTCTCGATACTTTTGGTTACTCAACGCCTTGAGCGGCGACGTGTACACCACCCGCTGACCATCACGAATCGCCATCGCAATCGCGTACTCTGCCACGACAGTCTTACCCGCTGACGTGTGCGCACTCACCAGCACCGACTCTTTCCTCTCCAAACACTCGACCGACTTTTGCTGAAACGTATCCAGCTCAAACGGGTACGACTTCGCCATGTCATCCGGTAGCCTAATCGTCCCTTCGTCTCGCGACGACGCGTCCCCGGCGGGTCGAACGACGTCGTGCAGACACCCGTGTCCATTCCCTGTCGGCGCGATGCGTCGTCCACCAGCCGCCAACACGGCGTCCTCATCCGTCTTGTGTTTTTTAAACCGCGCCGCGTGTCCCGGGTCGTCTTCCCTCGGTCGTCGCGGCATGTCGACGTCGGATGTTGGACGTCAGACGTCAGACGCGCGCGCGTCTCGATGTGCCGTTTCGGGCGGCGGCGATGTACACTTTTTTGAGTGAGACGGTTTGAAGTGAAAGATTTGGATTTGTCGCGGTCCGCGTCCGTCACACTCGCGCGCGCCGATATGAGAGGACAAATGCGCGACGCGCGCGCGACGACGGTGAACGTCGATGCGTCGACGGTGCGCGCGATTCGTAACGCCCGTGTTGGCGTCGAACTTCACGCGCACATTAATGGGTGCGTCAGAGACGAAACGTTGCTCGAGCTCGCGCGGGCGAAAGGTTTGGGAGACGAGTGCGCCGCCACGCTCGCGTCCGAGCGCGAGCTCCTGGTGTGTTTTGAAATTTTTAAGCTCATTCATCGGTGTTGCGGCGATCTGGGAGCGATTCGACGAATCACTCGAGAGGTTGTTGAAGACTTTGAACGCGACGGGTGCGCATATTTGGAGCTGAGAACGACACCGAAGCGGGCGCCGGATCTCGGGATCGATAAAGAGGGGTATGTCGAGGCTGTGTTGGCTGGAATGCGGGATGCTCAGTGTTTGGGGGATGGCTCGGATGGGAGAATCGTCGTGAGATTGGTTTTGAGTATCGATAGAGCCAAGGATGACGACGAGAGTAAAGCTCGAGAGACGGTGGAGTTGGCTAAAAAGTATAAATCGCAGGGCGTCGTCGGCGTCGACCTGAGCGGTGCGCCCACGGTTGGGTCTTGGGCGATGTATAGAAGTGCTTTGCGTGACGCGAGAGCGCACGGGCTCGGCGTGGCTTTGCATTGCGGGGAAGTTGAAAACACGACTGAGGAACAGAGCTCGATGCTCGATTTTAAACCAGATCGGCTAGGGCACTGTGTGCACACCGTTCGCGACGCAGACCTCTACGAGAAACTCTTACAATCGAAAATACCCGTAGAGCTCTGCTTGACGTCTAATGTCATGACGCGTTCGAACGAGTCGTACGCTGCGCATCACTTTGGCGAGCTTCGCGCTCGCGGACATCCCGTCTGTCTCTGCACTGACGACACGTGGGTATTTAACACAACCTTGTCGCACGAGTACGCCATCGCCTGCGAAACCTTTGACATGACGGTCGACGACATTCGTGAAATGTCCACATGTGCCATGGGTTTTGCGTTTTGCGACGACGAGACAAAGGAAAACGTCGTCAGGAATCGATTGCGCGCGTGGTGATGGTATAGTACCGGGTAGAGTAAATTTATTGCAACAGTTTGTCTAGAAGTAGTTCACAAGTCATGGTGCGCGCGAGAGAGATATCGCCTCGCATCGCTACTGGATGACGCAGCAGCCGTTTGCATTCTTGACGCCGTACCTCTTCGGGTTCAAGTGCACGTCGACGACGGTGTCAAACACCGCGGCTAAACCGTTTTGCGTGAGCGCGCTACACTCCACGTACGCCGCCGCGCCTATTCTCTGTCTCAAATTCTCACCGTCTCGTCGACTCACCTCCCCTTTACCCGCGTCTCGAAGATCCGTCTTCGTCGCCACCAACACGATCGGCACTCCAGCGGCGCGCGTCTCGAGTTCTGCCCTCCATTTCGCCTCCACCGACTCGTAGCTCCCTCGCGAATCGCACGAAAACGCCAACAGCATCACGTTCGCCCCGTCGTACGACAACGGTCTAAACTGCGCGTACTCATCCTGCCCCGCCGTGTCCCACAGCCCGACATTCACCGTTCTCCCATCCTCCGCCGTGACGTTTTTGCTGTAATTATCAAATATCGTCGGCATGTGATCCGTCGGAAACGTATTCGTAGCGAAGCACATCAACATGGACGTCTTCCCCACCGCCCCGTCGCCCACCACGACGCACTTGACGGCGACGTAATCCAGTTCCGTTTCGTCCGACATCGCGTCTACTCGCGAATCGAACACTCAATCAAACACGCTTTCCCTCGTCCCGTCGCTCGCTCGTCCGCTCGTCCGCTCGTTCGTTCGGCACCGGAACGAAGGACTACCACAAAATTTCCACAAAAAGATTACAGAAACCCCGACTGTGCGACCGACTCTCGCGCGCGTTCGTTCCTCCCCCGGCGTCTTTGGCTGCGCTCGAATGAACCCCTCTCGCGTCTTCACGCGGCCGACTGCGCGACGACGACAGTGACGCGCGACGGTGACGGTGACGGTGACGGTGACGAACGAAATCCAACTGACAAAGTTGTCAAAAATCTCCAAAAACTGGAACAAAGAAAACCAACTACGGTAATTATGAGTCATGACTCGTCAATGAGTCCCACACTCCAACACGGACGCGAGCGTCAGTCTCGACGCCGCCGCGTTGACGACGACGTCACACGACGACGCCGACGACGACGACGACGTCGGACGGGTGAAAAAAACGGGCGACGGAAGTTTCGAACTTTCGCCTTCGCGCGTCGTCGTCCAGTCT
>Ga0255777_10002821_pt1 | contig 15150 bp, 10 predicted proteins | sample 101ome_15_FD_179975 | JGI IMG/M metagenome (GOLD analysis project Ga0255777, IMG submission 179975) | Coastal salt marsh microbial communities from the Groves Creek Marsh, Skidaway Island, Georgia - 101402AT metaG (version 2) | ecosystem: Environmental > Aquatic > Marine > Intertidal zone >...
AGATTATCAACGAAGCGAGCCACAACGAATGTCAATACAATGAAGGCAGATTATCAAATTGGTATAAGTTGCGGAAAGAAATTTCTTGAAAAGGAACTCTAGTTAGCTTTCTTATTCAACCAGGCAGACATTCTGCCACCAAGCGGAGCATTAAGCAGGCTTTCACAAAATAAAACAATTTCAGATAATTTGGTCAGATCAACATCGGTAACAAATCCCATTTGATCAAGCATATTTGCTAGGTCTTCTGTAGCAAGATTGCCTGCAGCACCTGGTGCAAATGGACAGCCTCCTAACCCACCTATACAGCTATCAAACTTTCTTATGCCCTCTGATAAGGCAGCGCAAACATTTGCTAAGGCCATAGCTCGGGTATCATGAAAATGTCCAGATAAGATTTGATGCCCAAATTCTTTCACGCAATCTTTAAACAGCAATCCAACAGCAGCAGGGTTAGCGGCTCCAATAGTATCTGCGAGTATAATTTCATCAGCCCCAGAAGTAAGAAGTTGAGCGGCAATATCTAAAACAACTTTGGGTGCAACTTTTCCTTCATAAGGGCATTCCCACGCAACAGATACATAAGCTCTAGTTTTTAGATTTGATTTTTTAGCTTCTTCTAAAATAGCGCAAGAGCTTGAGATGGTTTGATCAAGACTCATGTTAATATTTTTCTGATTCATTGTTTCTGTTGCAGAGGGGACCACTGTTATGATTTCAGCGCCTGCATCTCTAGCTAACTCGAATCCTTTATGATTGGGAACCAAAACAGAAATCTCACAATCTTTAATGCCTGATAAGCCTTGCAAAATCTCATCGGCTCCTGCCATGGCTGGAACAGCTTTTGGATTCACAAAGCTTGCAACTTCAATTCCAGGTAATTTTGCATTCGCTAGTTGCTCAATTAGCTGAAGACGATCACTTGGTGAAAGTAAAGTTTTTTGGTTTTGCAGGCCATCTCTTGGACCAACCTCATTAATAAAAACAAAATCTGTACTCATTTTTTTATCTCGATTATATTTTGACTATCTAATTCAGCTAATTGATTTGGGGAATACCCTAACCAATTTTCTAAAATCTCCTGAGTGTGCTCGCCCAGAAGGGGCGGCGCACGAAATTCCTCTTTTTCAACTGAAGAAAGTTTAATAGGATTTCCAGGGATTTTAGCTGAACCTCCTTCTGGATGGGGGACCTCCACAAGCATATTTCTATATTGAGCTTGTTCATCATTTATTGCTTGCTCCAAATTATTTACTCGAGCGCATGGCACTGATTCTTTTTCTAGTGCTTGGAGCCAATAGTCAGAACTCTCTTTTAAAAGCTCCTGCTGAATAATGCTTTCTAACTTCTCTTTATCTTTTTGCCTTTCAAAAGCTTTTTCATACAAGGGATTTTGCAACTCAGGATCTTTAAATATTTTTAGTAGCCTCGGCCAAAACTGATCACCCACAGCCGCAATAACGATAGGATAATCCTTAGTTAGGAATGAATTATAAGGCATGTGCACAAAATGCGAGTTGCCTATAGGCTCTGGAATAATTCCCGACATTGTTTGCATGGTTGCCATGTAGTTGAGCATTGAAATTTGGCAATCTAACATAGAAATATCGACATGTTGACCAACTCCTGAACTGGCTCTATCAATTAAAGCTGCTTGTATCCCCATGACCGCAAACATACCGCCACCAAGATCCCCTATGGGTATACCTGCACGCATTGGTTCTTTGGCTGACAAGCCAGTAATTGACATGCCTCCTCCAAGAGCTTGAGCAATTTGATCAAAGGCTGGGCGTTGAAAATTTGGACCTGACTCTCCGAATCCACTCACCGTGCAAGTAACAATCTTTGGATTTATATTTTTAAGAGTTTCAAAATCTATCTTTAATTTTTTTGTAACACCTGCTGAAAAATTACTTATTACCACATCAGCTTTTTCTGCAAGCTGGTAAAATATTTTTAAACCCTCTGCTGCTTTGAGGTCTATTGCTACGCTTTTTTTGTTTCTATTAAGTGTATAAAAATAAGCACCCATTCCATTTACAGAATAATTAGGGTCATTTTCCAACAATCGTCTAGTTCCTTCACCTTTAATTGGCGGCTCAATTTTTACAACCTCACACCCTAAATCAGCCAGAATCATACCCCCATAGGGACCTGATAGCATATGCGTTAAATCAAGAACTTTAATATTTCTCAAAGGTCCTTTTTTGATAGCCATAAATTATTATATAACTATTAAGTAGAATAATAATATTAGTAAAAAAAACTCTATTTTTCTTTTTTCTATAAGTAACAAATAAGCCATTGGAGTATTTGTTTAAACGGATGATTTGATGTATAAATTGGGTATATAAGTTTTTACTTGGGGGTAAAACATGTCATTTTTATTTCATAACACTTTTACAAGATTAGCTTTAACAGCTAGTTTTTTTGTAATTCCTTTAGCTATATTTGCTGAACCAACGCTTGAAGAGGTGGTTGTATCAGCTCGAAAAGTTGATGAGAGCTTGCAAGATGTTCCTATTGCTATGAGCGTTTTCACTTCGAGCGATATTGAGGATGCTGGAATCCAAAGGCCAGAAGATTTTATTGCTCTAACACCTAATGTTGTTATGGCAAACACGGTGAATGTTGGAGATACCTTGGTAACTATTAGGGGTATCACATCAACCAGAGATGCTGAATCAAACTTTGCTTTTGTTGTCGATGGAGTATTGCAGACTAATCCCAATGCTTTTAATAGAGAGTTACTTGATATAGCTCAAATTGAAGTCTTAAAAGGACCGCAGGGTGCACTTTATGGCAGGAATGCTAGTTCCGGAGCTATCTTAATTACCACCAAAGCTCCTTCTGAAGAATCTGAAAGCTCTGCTGTGATAGGCTTAGGAGTCAATGACACAACTAAATTTCAATTTGTTAACTCTGGAAAAATGGGTGACAACATATACACACGTTTCTCTATAAGTACTCGTGAAACTGATGGGGAGCATACCAATGTTTATTCAGGGGCTAATAACGTTGATTTTTTTGAAGACACAACTATAAGAACAAGGTTTTTGGTAGATAACGGTGATAGTACGTGGGATCTTAGGGCTGGAGTTAGTGAGGCGAGTGGAGGAACTATAAACTTCAATGCTGTTTTTGCTCTTCCAGCTTTCCAAGGTTTTGGAACTCCTGGTGCAGAACAGTTCTACAAAGATGTTAATTCACATCAATTCACCTATATGTTCAATGTTCCTCCGGTTAATGAGCAAGAAACCTCAGATATATCTTTGAAATATACCGAGGATATGGCTAATGGCAGAGAATTTTCGGCTATTTTGGCTTATAACCATTTAGAAGAATTTTTATTATCAGACGGGACTTCGGGAGCCTTCGGCGGTTATTTTGGTGTTCCATCATGTGCTGCGTCTAATACAGCAAGCAATTTAGCGCTGATTAACTCTTTACCGCCAGGCTTTTCATTCGCAGCACCGGGTACTGCTCCCTCTGCAGCAGACTCTGTTTTAGGTCCATATTTACCTCATACTTGTGACGGTTATCAATTTCAATCAAGAGACCAGGATGATATTTCTATTGAGGTCAAGTTAAGCAGTGATCAAAATCAATCTAGCAGATGGTTAATTGGTGCTTATTATGCTGAAATTGAAAGAGATGTTGCTGTTTCATATGGTGCAGATCTTGGGCAGGGATTTGAGTATAAATCTTATGTCCCCGCTTCAGGAAAGAACCCAACAGACTTAATGTTTGATGATACTTTTAATACAGATGTATTCTCTATTTTTGGTCAATACTCTGTTGATTTATCAGATGTAACTGAACTTTCTTTTGAAGGAAGATATGATAAAGAGAAACGATCTGTTGACAATAACGTTCCGGGTGTAGCTTCTGCTCTATATTATGGCGGAGGAGCTCCAATTAATCCTGCTATGGCAGCCGTTGGGGATAATATTCCATCTCGCTCCAAGTCATTTGATCAGTTCCAACCAAAAATCTCATTAACAACCGTGGGTGAAAATACTACTGTTTATGCATCTTATGGTGTTGGTTTTAGATCTGGTGGATTCAACTCATCAGGTAGCGCTGCAACAACCGAATTTTGGCTAAATTCAGGCAATCCCTTTGGTCTTGGTGTGGTAGGTGCTCAATTAGGTGTGTCCGATACATTTAAAAAAGAGGTTTCTAAATCATTTGAGGTTGGTTTTAAGGGCAGATATCTTGATGGTAGGTTAGAAGTTAATGGAGCTGTTTTTGAAACTGAAGTAGATGATAATCAATTCTTTGAATTCTTTGCTGGGCCATGGGGTCTTTTGAGGGTTGTAACAAACATTGATCAGCTAGATATTTCAGGTTCTGAGCTAGATTTTAAATACGCTCTATCTGATAACCTTACTCTTGATGGCGGTGTTGGCTTTACTGATGGAGAAATCAAGAAAAATGCACACAGACCTAATACTGTTGGCAACAATGCTCCATTGGCTCCAGAGCATACTTACAATTTAGGTCTTCAATATGAAACTTCATTCTCAGCAAACTATGATTTAGTATTGCGAATGGATTATATGGAAGTTGGAGAAACTTGGTTCCACACTGTTCAGGATGATCAACAGCCCTCTGTTTGGACTGCTTTGCTTGGTTTTCCAGTTGCCTCAGACATGACAAGATCAGTTAGAGATCCATACGAATTAATTGATTTTAGAGCATCTTTAATTGGTGAAAAATTAAGCCTTACACTATGGGGAAGAAACATAACTGATGAAGAGTACCTTGCTGAGGTTATTCCAGCTCCCGAGTTTGGTGGTTCATTTATTCATGAGGCGCCTTACGCTACTTATGGCATTGATTTAAAATATAATTTTTAATTTAAGTTATAAAGGGTAGTGCTTTTATGTCATATCGATTAGGCGTTGATGTTGGTGGAACATTCACTGATTTTTTATTGATCAATGAGGCCGATGGCTCAACATACACCGCCAAGGTCCCTTCCACGCCAGAAGATTCTTCAATTGGAGTTTTAAATGGTGTGGCAAGGATCTGCGATCAGTCAGGCGTAAACCCAAAAGATATCAAGCTCGTTATGCACGGGACAACCGTTGCAACTAATGCTGTTCTTACTGGCAATGGGGCCAAAGTGGGTCTTCTTACAACTGAAGGTTATGAAAGCGTGCTTCAAGTAGCTAGGTCTTTTTGTCCCGGAGGTTTGGGTGGATGGGTAAGTTTTGTTAAAGGACCATTATTAGCTCCTTTAGAGTTAACTTATGGTGTCAAAGAACGCACTGATGCTTCCGGAGAAATATCTATTGAGCTTGATGAGGCTCATCTAAAAGATCAATTAAATCAATTGAAGAGCAAGGGAGGAGTGGAAGCCCTCACTATTAGTTTTGTAAATTCGTATATTAATAATGAGAATGAAATTAAAGCGGCAAAAATAGCAGCTGAGATATTCACAGATATTCCTATTTCTATTTCTAGCGAAGTGATTCCTGAAATGCAGGAATATGAGCGAGCTGAAACTACAGTGTTGAACTCTTATGTAAGACCTCAAGTCTCAAGCTATGTGGATAATCTGCAGGCTAATTTAGAGACCTCTCTAGGCAGTGATGTCCAGCTATCTATTTTACGCTCAGACGGTGGTCTTGCCTCAAGTCGCGCCACAGGAGATTCTCCTGTAAATCATTTAATGTCTGGTCCTGCAGGCGGTGTTGCTGGCGCAATACATTTTTGCAATCAAGCTGGCTATGAAAATATTTTGACCTTTGATATGGGTGGAACTTCTACAGATGTTGCATTAATTCAAAATTCTCGAGCAAAAGTTCGAAGAGAAACTTTAGTGGGTGATGTAAGAGTTAAAGCACCTTCCGTGGATGTAAGAACTGTTGGTGCAGGTGGTGGCTCTATAGCATTTGTCCCTGAGCTCACAAAAGCTTTAAGGGTTGGTCCAGAATCTGCTGGAGCAGTTCCTGGGCCTGCTGCCTATATGAAAGGTGGTGAGCAGCCGACTGTATGTGATGCAAATATTGTTTTAGGCCTTCTGCCTAGCGATGTTCAGCTTGGTGGAGATATGGTAATTGACAAGAAAGCTGCTGAAAAAGCTGTACAAACTATTGCTGATGGAATTGGTGTTGATCTGATGGAGGCTGCTGAAGGAATTATTAAAATCGTAAATGAGTCTATGTTCGGTGCTTTAAGGCTTGTCTCGGTAGAGCAAGGGTTTGATCCTAGAGATTTTGCCTTGGTTGGTTTCGGAGGAGCGGGACCTCTTCATGCGAACGCATTGGGCATTCTCACAAACTCATTCCCAGTAATTATTCCACCAGGACCCGGAGTCCTATGTGCGTATGGAGATGCAACAACCCAAATTCAAGACGAAGCATCCAGGTCATACTTGGCAATGGCTCAAGATATTACAACTGAAAAATTTCTCAAGGACTTAAAAGCTCTTAAAGAAAAAGCATCTCAGTCTTTAATAAAAGATGGCATCGATGATTCAAATCTTGAGGTAACTTATCAGGCTGATGTGCGGTATGCAGGCCAAGCTTTTCAAATTACTGTAGAGTTTGATGAGACAGAATATGAAACGAAAGGAATTCAATTAATCACCGATGCTTTTGATGATGAGCATTACCAACTGTTTACATTTAAATTGAGTGATGGTCATGAAATATTAATGATCAGAGCAATAGTCAAGGTGGCCCAAGCTAAAATTAAATCCTCTGCAAATACCACTCATGATTCATCCTTGGAGGATGCCGTTATTCAAGATTCACGTTTTTATCATGAAGCTCAGTGGCATGATGCAAAAATATATGATCGAAATAAGCTTCACTCTAAACATCTAATTCCAGGACCAGCTATTATTTCTGAGATGGATTCCACCAGTGTGATACTGCCTAATCACCAAGCCACTGTTGATCATGTAGGCAATCTAATTATTAATCCAATAAAATAAATATGCCAGCAAAAATTATTGAAACAAACAAAACTCCTTTAAATCCAGTAGAGGTTGATGGTATTACAGTTGATCTGATTGAAAATGCTTTAAAAAATGCCAGAGAAGAAATGGATGCTTTGGTTAGTAGAACTGCTTTATCTCCAGGTATTAGAGAGCAGGGAGATTGTTTTCCTATGATTGCTAATCGAGAAGGAAAAATGGTTGTTGGTCAGTTTGGTTCTTTTATCCATGGTTTTACTGAGGCCTACAATGAAGAAATAGAAGAAGGGGATATCATTCTTACTAATGATCCATACATGTGCAATGCCGCAGTATCTCATCTTCCTGATTGGATGGTTCTAAAGCCAGTATTTAGGGATGGCAGGCATATTGCCTGGTCAGCGATGTTTGGTCATATGTCTGATAACGGAGGCATGGTCCCCGGATCTATCCCAACTGAAGCCACGACAATTTTCCAAGAGGGCATAAGGATTCCGCCAATTAAACTTTATAAAAAAGGAGAGATTCAATCTGATGTTCTTGAATTGATTCTTCATAATGTCAGAACATCTCAATGGAATCGATTTGATTTGAATGCACTAGTTGCCGCTTGTAATACAGCGGCCAAGCGATGCAATGAAATTGCTGATAGGTTTGGCGATGATGTTTTCTGTTCTACTATGAAAATTATGTTGCAGCGTAACTATGATGCCATGAAGCACATTATTTCAATGTTCATCCCAGAAGAACCGAGAGAATTTTCTGACTATATCTGTGACGACGGCATGGGCATGGGCCCTTATAAAATTCATTGTAAGATGTGGCGTGAAGGAGAGAAAGCCATTTTTGATTTTGAAGGCACGGACCCTCAAGCACAAAGCTCAGTTAACTTCTATTTAAATGAAGATATGTTCAAAATGTTTTTTGGCTCATTCACTATTAATGTAGTTGATCCTCAAATTGTATTTAATGATGGTTTTTATGATCTTGTAGATGTCAGAATTCCTCAAGGTACACTTTTAAAGCCTAACTATCCTGCAGCTTTATCTGGCAGAACGCATGCTTTAGGAAGAATCTTTGATGTGTTAGGTGCGCTTTTAGGTATGGGAGCTCCTCAAGAAATGCTAAATGCTGCAGGTTTCTCTGATTCTCCGCATTTATTCTTCTCTGGGTATGATAAAAAAGGTGAATGGTTTCAACTATTTCAAATCGGATTTGGTGGCGTACCTGGCAGACCAATAGGGGACGGGCCAGATGGACATTCCCTATGGCCCTCATTTACCAATGTTCCAAATGAATTTGTTGAAGCATACTTTCCACTGCGAGTTGAGAAGTATGAATTCATTGTTGACTCAGGCGGTGCTGGCCTGCATCGAGGTGGCAATGGTTTATCTGTGGCTTATAGATTTTTAGTAGATGGGCACATAGGCATTCATGATGATAGATGGCTTACATACCCATGGGGAGTGAACGGTGGCAAACCAGGAATGCGTTCGACAAAGCTTTTGGTAAGAACCGATGGAACTGAGGAATACATCCCAGCAAAGTGTGAGGGTGTAAAAGTGAATAAAGGCGATCTCTTATATTTTAATACCTGGGGAGGAGGTGGCTGGGGAGACCCCCTTAAGCGTGATCCAGCTGTTGTAGTTTCAGATGTGTTAAAAAAATTAGTTTCTGTAGAAGGCGCACGAAGATATGGAGTTGTTATCAATGATGATCTTTCCCTAAATGAAAAAGAAACTGAAGCGCTTAGAGTTGAAATGTCAAAAGACACAGTAGCTGATGAAATGTTTAATTTTGGTGGCACAATTGAAGAAATTAAATTAAAAAGTTTAGAAGAAACACATCTAGAAGCTCCTGCTTCCCCTACATTTTTAAATCAATAGCTTTTGAGCACGCTTGTATCGCATCCAACTGGGATAGGTGATTACCCAGCCTTAGTTGTTGTTGATATGTGCAAGGCTTTCATAGAGCCTTCATCACCTCTAGGTTTTGAATGTGAAGACGTAATCCATGCAAACATTAATCTTGTTAAAAAATTTAGGTTAAATAACTATCCAGTAATTTTTACAACCACTGTTTATAGTAATGAGGCTGAAGCGAGCGTTTTTCGATCCAAGATTCCTGCTTTAAATATACTTGAACCAGAATCTGATGCTGTTTCTTTCATGCAGGATTTAGCGCCTTTGGAAGATGAAATTATCATTGAAAAGAAATTTGCAAGTGCATTCTTTCAGACCACGCTAGTTGAATCCCTTATTAAATTACAGGTAGATTCCATAGTCGTATCTGGGGTTACAACAAGTGGTTGTGTTAGGGCAACAGCCGTGGACTCTTTGCAAAACAATTTTTCAACAACCGTTGCTAAGGATTGCGTTGGAGATAGAGATTTAGATGCCCATGTAGCAAATTTGCATGACCTGAAGTCTAAATATGCTGATGTTATTGACTCCATTTTAATCCTATAAATATTTTTTAAAATTTCTTACATTTTTTTAAAAAAAAGTGTTGACACTATTTCCAAAAGGCGTATATTAAATAGACCAACTCGGACCGACTTACAAACAACTGCAGACGGGAGTAAGAGAGAAAGAGAAGGTAGAGACGAAGGGCGAAAGCGTTACTAAGAGTCGACGATAAAAAAGAGCTTAGTGACCCACCAAGAAGGCAAGAGAAAACCTTCAAGGAGCTAAAGAGATTCTCACTTTAGACCCCTTCCAATCTCGAACTGAAAAGACAGAGCTTAGCTCTGTTTTTTTTTGCCTATAGTTTACTGAGGTAATCTACTGCTGAAGATATCTTGCTTTCATGAATTAGTGCTTTGGGAAGAACGAATGATCCACCCACTGAGCATACATTTGGCAGATCAATATATTTTTTATAATTTTCTAAGTTAATTCCGCCTGTACACATAAAATTAACTTTTGGAAAAACACTATTGAGCGCCTTAAGTTTGCTTGTGCTACCAATAGATTCAGCTGGAAAGAATTTTACTAAGTCATACCCAGAATTTTGAGCTTTGATAATCTCTGTGGTGGTTTCAACACCCGGAATGTATTGAATACTATTTTCCTTGCAAAAAATTGCAACTTCCTCAACAAACCCAGGTGAGACTACAAATCTAATTTTGGAAATAGGCAAACTTAGCAATTGATTTACATTCAAAACAGTACCGATCCCTAAATTTATGTGATCTTGATTTGCAATATATTCTATCGCTTCAACTGATATAAGAGACCTCAGAGTTAGCTCTACATAGGAAATATTTGCAGATTTTAGTATCGTATTTAATATCTTGGCTTCATCCAGTGATGTGACGGATAGAGTGGGTAAAAATTTAGGTAGTGTTATATTCTTATTGCTCATTGAAAATTGAGGCTCCTGAATTTACTGAACTAACGTTATCTCTAAACAGCCTAAACAAGCTTCTGCCTAAACCCTGGTTACTTAATGGTATTTCAATTTTATCTCTACTTGAAATATCGCAATTTTGAACTGAAAGCTCTGCATTTTTTAAGTCAAGTACCAGTTCATCGCCATCATGTATTTTATACAAATTATTATTATTGCTTACTGCATGTATTAAAGCTGGAAAAGAGCCTGATGCTCCTGACATTCGACCATCTGTAATTAAGGCAATTTTGTAGCCCTTTTTTTGCAGGACATTAATTGGGGAGGTCAACTTATGAAGCTCAGGCATCCCATTTACTTCAGGGCTTTGCCCGAGTAAAACAATTATTAAATCAGTGTTTAAATCTCCATTATTAAAAGCCTCTAGAACACTCTCCTGGTTTGTGAAAACTCGCGCAGGAGCATGAATAATTTCATCTTCATCTTTCAGCGCAGAAACTTTTATCACACCTTCAGCAATATCTCCTCCTATAAACTTGATCCCGCCATTTGATTTAAATGGATTGTTGATGTTTGAGATGCTTTTGGTATTTTCATTTTGATCTAAATCTTTCCACTGGAGGCATGAAGACTTCACTTCATCAAGATAGGGAATCTTTGTGTAGTGCTCTAAGCCAAAGCCTGCAACTGTTTCGATATCACTATAAATTAAATCTCCTTCAAGCAGATTTGAAAGCAGTCTAGCAATACCACCTTCTGCATGGAATTCATTCACATCAGCAGTTCCATTAGGATAAATTTGACAAAGCAGGGGTACTAGAGAGGATAAATCATTAAAGTCCTCGATGGTCAGTATGAAGCCAGCAGATCTTGCCATAGCAATTAGATGAATTACTAGATTCGTTGATCCCCCACTTGCTAGAAGCACAATGATTGCATTCATCCAATTTTGAATGTCTAACATTTCACCTATACCAATTTCTGCATCCATTAATCGCATTAATGCTTTCAAGGATTCTTTATTAAGATGATCCCTGACTGGAGATTCTGTAGGTGTAAATGCAGCTCCTGGTAATTGAAATCCCATTGCCTCTGCAATAAGCTGATTTGTATTGGCTGTGCCAAAGAACGTACAAGTTCCAGCAGAATGATAGGCTTGCTGCTCGACATTGAGTAGATCTATTTTTTGTATTTCACCTGCTGCATACGCTTGTCTTGTCTCTGTTTTTTTTACATTTGAAATCCCTGTAGACATTGGGCCACCTGGCATAAAAACAATTGGTAAATGTCCGAATTGCAAGGCCCCAATCAAGAGTCCAGGCACAATTTTGTCACAGGTACCCATACATATTGCTGAATCAAAAACATTGTGCGATAAACCAATTGCTGTTGCTAAGGCAATCGTATCTCTGCTAAATAACGAAAGCTCCATGCCTGGCTCTCCCTGAGTAATTCCATCACACATTGCGGGCACTCCTCCAGCAACTTGTACATGAAGATTAAGTCTTTCTCCTTCCTCTTTTAGGGTTGAAGGATAGGTTTCAAAGGGAGCATGAGCAGATAGCATATCGTTATAAGCAGTAATTATGCCTACAAGCTTTTTAATACTCTGATCGGATGACGAATGCTTGTTGTTACAGGCAGCATAGGTATGAGCTAAGTTTGAACATCCCATAGAATCTCTGTTAGGTGATTTCTTTTTCCATTCAGAGACCTCGCGAAGATATCTTGATCTACTCTCTTTGCTGCGGGATTGAACTCTTGTTTTTATTGCATCAATTTTGCTTAACATTTAATCTTCCTCGTTATTCCATTTAGCATTATGGCTTGCAATTAATAAATCAGAAGAGGAGGGGCCCCAGCTACCGGCATTATATTTTGAAAGTTTTATTTCTGATTCTGAAATCGAATGGATTAGTTGATCAATATATGACCATGCACTCTCAACCTCGTCTCTTCTCATAAATAAAGAGGGCTTATTATCAATAATATCCATTAAGAGTCTTTCATACGCATCAAGATGATCATCTTCATAGTAGTCATCAAACAACAGGTCCAATGGAAGTTCTTGCAAGCTGAAACCAGATGCTGAGGGTTTTTTTATCATTATTTTTAGTTTTATGCTTTCCTCAGGCTGCAATCTTATAACCAATTGATTGTCTTTTTGTTTATTGTTTGAATCAAATATATTATGTGGCACCGACTTAAACTGTATGACTATTTCTGAACGTTTTTCTGCCATTCTTTTGCCGGTTCTTAAAAAAAATGGAACTCCAGACCATCTCCAATTATCAATCCAAAGCTTTAGGGCAACAAAAGTTTCAGTTTGACTTTTAGGATTTACACCGTTTTCATCAAGGTATGAGGTAATTGCTTTTGCATCGATAGCTCCCTCTTTGTATTGTCCAATAACCAGATGCTCATCAGTTTCGTTTGTTTTGAATGGACGAAGTGATCGAAGAACTTTTAATTTTTCATCTCTGATGGATTCTGAATTTATGTTTGTTGGTGGCTCCATCGCTACTAAGCATAAAATCTGCAGTAGATGGTTTTGAAGCATATCTTTTATTGCTCCTGTCTGATCATAATATGATCCTCTGTTTTCTAAACCAAGAGTTTCAGCCACAGTGATTTGGATATGATCAACTGCAACATTTGACCAAATCTTTTCAAATAATATATTTCCAAACCTTAAGGCTAGGAGATTCTGAACAGCTTCTTTGCCTAGATAATGATCAATTCTAAAAATTTGATGTTCATTGAAGTATAAAGCCAAGGATTCATTTATATCGATGGACGAGTGAAGATCATTGCCAATCGGTTTCTCAACTATTATGGAGGATAGGGGGCCAATAATATCCTGATCATTTAAATTTTCAGCAATGACTTTATAAAATAAGGGAGAGACAGCCAAATAATATATATCTCTATCAGTATTTGATGTGTTTTTTTTTAGATTCGCAAAGTCATTCTTCTTATTAAAATCAATTTTTATGTAGGAAATTTTTTTAATGAACTCATTTATAACTGCAGCGTCATACTCCACAGAATCAAGATTATCAGAAAGTTTAATTTTTATTTCTTCATGATACTCAGAGGCCTGCAATTCTTTTGAGCCAATGCCGTATATTTTTATATCCTTGCTCAGCCTTTCTGCTTTGAAATGTCTATATAGTGCAGGTAATAATTTCCGTTTAGCTAAATCGCCAGTGCCACCAAAGATAAATAAGTTCATTTTCCTGCTTATATTAATTGCTTACATTTAACCTATTAACAAAGAATATACTGATATATGACAACGATGTCAATGTGTTCATTTTTATGTCTATTGAGGTATCATGCCGAACATGAAAGCTACTAAAACTAAAGTTATAGCAACTATTGGACCAAGTACCAACAAATACGATGTTTTAAAAGATCTACATAACGCAGGCATGAATGTTGCAAGAATCAATATGTCACATGCATCACATGCAGACGCTATTAATATTATTCAATCTATAAATAAGATTAATAAACAGCAATCCGGTGTGTATGGACCTATTGGAATATTATTGGACACTCAAGGACCAGAAATTAGGACAGGAATCAGTAAATCTGATATTAATTTGCAAACTGGAGATATTGTAAACCTGACAATTAGAGATGATGTTGATGTTGAAACTTCTTCAATAAAGATTAATTACAAAGGTTTAATTAACAGCGTGCATAAAGGATCAAAAATTAGCATCGACAATGGTTTGCTTAATTTTAAAGTGTTGACCAAAGATAATCAGAGTCTGAGGTGCAAAGTGCTTGATGGGGGCACTCTTGGAAGCAAACGTCATGTAAATCTTCCTGGAGTCAGGGTCGACTTACCCTCCATCACTAATAAAGATCGAAAAGATATCAATTTTGCTATCAAGCACAACGTTAGTTTTATTGCCTTATCCTTTGTTAGGTCTGCTAAGGATATTTTTACCTTAAGGTCTATCCTTAAAAGAAATAAATCACCAATAAAAATAATTGCCAAGATTGAAAACCAAGAAGGCCTTGATAATATTCATGAAATAACCCAGGCAGCAGATATAGTTATGGTTGCGAGAGGAGATCTTGGAATAGAGACGAATCTTGCTGATCTTCCAAACATTCAAAGGCGTATCATGTATGCAAGTGCAAAATGGGGAACAAGATCAATTGTTGCAACTCATTTATTAGAATCTATGATCAATAATCCAACTCCTACCAGGGCTGAAGTTACTGATGTGGCAAATGCGATATATGAAGGTGCAGATGCTGTTATGCTCTCAGGCGAAACCAGTGTGGGGAAATATCCTATCCAATGCATAAAAATGCTTAAGCAAATTGCTTTAAAAACCGAGCAATTTAGAACACTTGGTTATGAAAAATTCCTTCAAGATAGTTCAGATTGGCAAAATATTGCAGAAGGAGCTCGGGATTTAGCAAAGAGAGTTAGCGCTGATGGAATAATTGTTATCACTAGATCAGGTGAAACAGCAAATGTTATTTCAAACACTAAGCCTTTTCGAATGCCTATATATGCATTTACCAATAATCTTAATACTTTTTATCAATTAAGCTTATATGGAGGAATTAACCCATACTTCCTCAAATCAATTGCCAATCAATCGACCACAATTTCAAAAATTAAATCAATTTTGGCTTCATCAATGAATGTTAAAAGATCTCTTAAATTTGTTTTAATCGCAGGAGTTTACTCAGCATCTCATACTGACTCCATTCAAATTATAAATACAAATGTTTGATCAATTACTAGAAAGTACAATTCTATTGTTTGTTGCTGTTGATCCAGTAGCTCTTATACCTATATTTGCTAGTCTCACACAAGGATTGAGCAAAAGAGATAT
>Ga0255777_10002822_pt1 | contig 15150 bp, 23 predicted proteins | sample 101ome_15_FD_179975 | JGI IMG/M metagenome (GOLD analysis project Ga0255777, IMG submission 179975) | Coastal salt marsh microbial communities from the Groves Creek Marsh, Skidaway Island, Georgia - 101402AT metaG (version 2) | ecosystem: Environmental > Aquatic > Marine > Intertidal zone >...
CAGCGACTCATATTATAATTGGACTGCTCTAACTGGAGCAAATAATCTTTCTATTGTGGTATCAAATTCAGGTGATACTACTGGTGGAAGAAGAATAGTTATTGAAGGATTAGACGCAAATAAAGATTTACAAACTGAAACAGTATTTTTATCTGCTCAAACTGGTATATCTACTACTAATCAATTCATAAGAGTAAATAGAGCATACTTTATGGATGAGTCATCATACGATACTACTAATGTTGGTAAGATTACTATCTTTAATGGTGGTAATGCACCAGTCGCAAGAATAAATGCTAATGAGGGTCAAACTCTTATGGCAGTTTATTCAGTTCCTAACGGACACACTGCTTACATTAAAAAAGGAAAAATGTCTATTCAGTCTGGTGGTGATGCCACTGGTAGAATGATGGTAAGATATGATGGCCAAAACAACTTTCGTATAGCACATATATTTGAAGTAGCAGGTGATGGTGGTGCATATGAATATGAATTTGCTACACCTTTCGCAATTGCTGCTAATTCTGATATAGATGTAAGAGCAAGAGTCCGTTCTAATAATTCTCGTGTAACCGCAGCATTTGATTTGATTCTAGTCGACAATAGGAATCCATAATGCCTAGAGACGCACACGACGAATTTCATGACTTATTTAATCTAATCGAGGAGAGACGATTGGAAACAGACGAAAAGATAATGGTTCTTCACAAAAGAATCACAGAGAGTAACGAAAAGATTATAGAAGAGATTGGTGAACTAAAGAAAGACATCAAGACACACACTTCGCATGAAGAAAGTGCTTTATCACAAATCAACAAGAGATTAACTACTTTAGAACAAGCAAAATGGATAATACTTGGTGGTGGTTTATCAGTTGCTTGGTTAATTGTAAATTTAGATTCAGTTAGAGCATTCTTCTCATAATTTGACTTTTTAGACGATATACTATATAATAACTCAATGAGTTATGATTATATCGACACAAAGTATCTAAACCTTCTTAGTGGTCAACTAGAACAATTCAAACGAAAAAACGACAACCTCTGGAACTTCAGATGCCCTTACTGTGGGGATTCACAAAAAGATAAGACCAAAGCAAGAGGTTATGTCTTTCAGAAAGAAGGGTCGTATATCTACAAATGTCATAATTGTGGACAAGGTGCGAATCTATCTAATCTAGTTAAATATGTCAACCCCAATCTACATAAAGAATATGTGTTAGAAAAGTTTAAAGGTGGTAAACAAGCAAACACTGGTGTTACTAATACATACTTCAAACCCAAACCAAAAGTAGAGAAGAAAGAACTCAAAGGTCTTAAAAGAATATCACAACTCCCACACGACCACCCTGCTAAGAAATGGGTAGAGAACAGACAGATACCGACAGACCAACATTACAGACTTTACTACGCACCAAAGTTTTATGAGTTTGCCAGTCAGTTTAAAGAATTTAAAACTGGTCACGATGAACCCCGTTTAATCATACCATTCTTAGATGTTGATGGTAATCTAATCGCATTTCAAGGTCGAGCATTCGGTAAATCTGAATTGAGATATATAACTATAAAGGTAGATGAAAACGCACCTAAGATTTTTGGTTTAGAACAAATCGACCGAACAAAAACTGTATACATAACAGAAGGTCCGATTGATAGTTTGTTCTTAGACAATGCTGTCGCAATGGCAGGTTCAGTTGTCGACCAAAAAACGATTGATAGAATTGGTGCTGAAGATTTAGTTTTCGTGTTTGATAACGAACCGAGAAGTAAAGAAATTATAAATCTTATGAGAAAGAGAATAGATGATGGTTTTAAAATTGTAATCTGGAAAGACCATATTATCTCTAAGGATATAAATGATATGATATTGTCTGGTATCGATAAAGTAGAGATTCAGAAAATTATAAATGAGAATACACACTTTGGGTTAAGTGCCAAAACTAGACTCAGTGAGTGGAAGAAAATATGAGTCTTGAACAATTGACTTTTGCGATTGGTATAAGTATAATACTGATATCAATTGTATACAATCATATCGGTTGGAAAAACATTTCTGATTGTTATTCCGACTGGTTCAAAAAAGAATATTGGACAGACTATAACATAATAGAAGCATTAAGTTGGTTTACAAAAGCAATCATTATTGTTCCAGCATTAATCTTCGGTGTGAATATTTGGCAACTATATATTTTGTCGTTGATAACTTCGATGGCGTTGATATGGGCAAGTTATAAAAAAATATTACCCACATTGGTTGGATTTAATACCTTGTGGATTTGGTTGAGCATGATGGTGATTGCTCAAAATATACTTTAGGAGTAGGAATGGAAACTTATCTGGGAATTAAAATAGACACGAAATATGATAGAAAACTCAACAAACAAGCCAAAGCACTACTCAAAGACTACTACTGTAGAAAAGAAGAAAAATCCCCACAACACGCATTCGCAAGAGCATCAGTTGCTTACTGTGATGGTGATTTAAAATTAGCACAGAGAATATATGATGCCGTCGCCAACGGTTGGTTTATGTTCTCCTCACCCATTCTCTCTAACGCACCTATGCCTGGAGAGAAACCAAAAGCACTACCCATCTCTTGTTTCTTATCGTATGTTCCTGACTCGTTAGAGGGTCTGATTGACCATACCTCTGAACTGAGATGGTTGAGTGTTAAAGGCGGTGGTGTTGGTGGTCACTGGTCAGATGTAAGAGCAGTATCAGATAAGGCTCCAGGACCGATACCTTTCATGCATACAGTCGATGCTGATATGACAGCATATAGACAAGGTAAAACTCGTAAAGGTTCTTATGCTGCTTATATGGATATTTCACACCCAGACATTATTGAGTTTATCAATATGAGAATACCAACTGGTGATGTCAATCGTAAGAATCTAAATCTACATCACGCAGTCAATCTTACTGATGATTTTATGAAAGCAGTTAGAGATGGTAAAGACTGGAATCTATTAGACCCTAACGACGGTTCAGTTAGAGATACAACTCCTGCTCGTAAACTATGGGAACATATCTTAGAGACTCGTTATAGAACTGGTGAACCTTATATGAACTTCATCGATACTGCTAACAGAGCGTTACCTCAACCACAAAAAGATATGGGTCTTAAAATCAATGGTAGTAATCTATGTAATGAGATTCACTTAGTTACTAACGAAGATAGAACTGCTGTATGTTGTTTGTCTTCACTGAATATTGAAAAGTTTGATGAATGGTGTGACACTAATTTAGTAGGTGACCTTATTCGTTTCTTAGATAATGTATTACAAGGTTTCATCGATAACGCACCAGATGAAATTAGTAGAGCAAGATTCTCAGCACAACAAGAAAGAAGTTTGGGTCTTGGTGCTATGGGTTTTCATTCATATCTACAACAACACAATGTTGCGTGGGAGAGTGAGAAAGCATTAGAAATTAATAGACTTATCTTCTCTGATATACAAGAGAAAGCAATCGCAGAATCTTATTTAATCGCAAAAGATAAAGGTGAAGCACCAGATATGAAAGGAACGGGTCGTAGAAACGCCCACCTAATTGCTATCGCACCGAATGCTAACTCTTCATTGATTGGTGGAACATCACCTTCTATTGAACCTTGGAAAGCAAATGCGTTTACAAGTAGAACAAGAGCAGGGTCTCATCTTTCTCGTAACAAATATCTACAAAAAGTATTAAAGAAACTTGGTAAAGACGATGACGAAACTTGGTCAAGTATTATTACCAACGGTGGTTCTGTTCAACACTTAGGTTTCTTGGACGACCACACAAAAGAAGTATTTAAGACTGCTATTGAGATTGACCAATACTGGGTTGTTTTACATGGTGGTGTAAGACAAGAATACATATGTCAAGGTCAATCATTAAATCTATTCTTCCCAGCAGGTGCGACGAAAGCATATCTTCATAATGCTCATTTTGATGCTTGGAAGTTTGGTTGTAAAGGTTTATATTATTTGAGAACTGAAACAAGTAATCGTGCTGAGAATGTAGCACAGAAGATTGAAAGAGAGAGGTTGAAAGACCACGATGAACTAGAAGACGAGTGTACTGCTTGTCACGCATAAGGGAGTATAAATGGAAGTAGTAATATGGTCAAGGGATGATTGTCCCTACTGCACAAAGGCAAAAGAATGGTTTAATCAACAAGAGATTGACTATACCGAAAACAAATTATATAACGAAGAACAAAGACTGGCATTCTTTCAAAAGTTTCCAGGAGTAAGAACTGTTCCTCAGATTATTATTGACGGTAAACGAATCGGTGGTTATGATGACTTAATGGAAATTAGACACACACTTAAGAAACAGATTAGTGGTGGTCTGATGGAGTTTTCTCAAACATACAAACCTTTTCATTATTCTTGGGCAGTTGACTTAACTACAAGACACGAGAAGATTCACTGGATTGAAGATGAGGTAGATTTATCTGAGGATGTTACTGACTGGAAGTCAAGTGATAAGATGACTAAGTCTGAGAAAGAATTTATTACTAACATTCTAAGACTCTTTACTCAATCAGATGTGGCAGTTGGTAAAAACTATTATGATAATTTTATACCTCGTTTTAAGAATAACGAAGTGAGAAATATGTTAGGTTCGTTTGCTGCTCGTGAAGGTATTCATCAAAGAGCATACGCTTTATTGAACGAAACTTTAGGTCTCCCACCAGAAGAATATCACGCATTCTTAGAGTATTCTGAGATGAACGACAAAGTAGAATTTATGATGGAAAACGACCCCTCAACACAACGAGGCTTAGGTTTGGCGCTCGCAAAGAGTGTATTCAATGAAGGTGTAGCATTATTTGCTTCGTTCGTTATGTTGTTAAATTTCCAACGATACGGTAAGATGAAAGGTATGGGTAAAGTGGTTGAATGGTCTATCAGAGATGAGTCTATGCATGTAGAAGGTAATGCTAAACTCTTCAAAGCATACTGTGCTGAACACCCTCGTATCGTAGATGACTCTTTTAAGAAAGACATATATACAATGAGTAAGAAAGCAGTTAGACTTGAAGATAAGTTTGTAGACTTAGCATACGATGCGGGTTATATCAAAGGTCTAAATGCTGATGAAGTAAAACAATATATTAGATACATTACTGATAGGAGATTATTACAGTTGGGTCTTAAACCAAACTTTAAAGTGAAAGACAATCCACTTCCATGGCTTGAGTGGGTATTAAACGGTGCTGACCATACGAACTTCTTTGAGAACAGAGTAACAGAATATGAGGTAGCAGGTTTAGTAGGAACTTGGGCAGAAGCATACGAGGAGCAATAAATGGCAGAGGTGAGAGTTGAATTGAATTGTGGTAACTGTGGTAATGACTATATATTAGAGTATGATGATGAAATAAACGAAGCATACTCAGAACCAACTGTCTGTCCGTTTTGTGAATATCCGATTGACGAAATAGATGATAGTGATATGTATGAAGATTACGATGAATTTGAAGGGATAAAAGATTTTGCCGAAAAAGATTGAATACACTAACAAGTGGCAGTTTAATGGAGAAGACTTTGACACAGATAATATAGGTAATGCCGAAGGGTTTGTCTATGTTATTGAGAGTCCAGACGGTCGATACTATATCGGCAAGAAGTTTTTCTGGTCTATCAGAAAGGTTAAAGGTTTTATCAGAAGAAAGAAGAAAGAATCTGATTGGAAGAACTACTATGGTAGTAGTGACAATCTAAAAGAACTTGTTGAACTGTATGGTAAAGACCAATTCAAAAGAGTTATCATCTCATTACACAAAACAAAAGGTGACTGTAATTACGAAGAAGTAAGACAACAGTTTATACATAATGTGCTTGAAGATGAAAGATTTATTAATGACAACATTAATGGCAAGTGGCATAGAAAACCACAACATATTATTGATGATAGAATAATTAATGATATGTATGATTTGACTGAAGAGATGAATAAGGGTATAATGAACTGATGAAAATTAGAGAATTTAATGGGGTGAAGAAATTTAAGTTTCTTCCTACAGACACAGATACAAACGCAGTAAGACTTAGAGAACTAGAATGGTTAGCACCAATGATTCGTAAAGATTCTTATTGTATGGAGTTTGGTGTTTTTGAAGGAACAACAATTAACGCAGTTGCGAAAGCAAGACCAGACCTAAAGATTTATGGTTTCGATTCTTTTGAAGGTCTACCTTCTGATTGGGATATGGGACAGAAGAATGTAAGAGCAGATGCGTTTGATAGAAAGGGAGAATATCCAGATGTTGAAAACAATGTTGTCTTGGTTAAAGGTTGGTTCGATAAAACGGTTCCTCATTTCAAAACTGCTCACGATAGAGGGGATATTGGTTATCTACATATTGACGGAGATATTTACGAATCTGCCAAAGTAGTTTTAGATGAGTTGAACGACTGGATTGTTCCAGGAACTATAATTAGATTCGATGAACTATGTTGTTGGAGATATGCTTTTGGTGAAGCATCACCGAGTGGTAAAGCAAGTAGAGTATTATACACAACTTGGAAAGACCACGAATATAAAGCACTTAATGAATGGTTAGATAAATACGACAGAAAAGTAGCACCACTATGTCGTAACTGGTTTCAGGGAGGAACAGTAATAGTAACACAATGATAGTTTCGCATGAACATAAATTTATTTTTATTAAAACTAAAAAGACTGCTGGGTCGACTTTGGAGAAACTACTCTATCCTTATCTTGGGGACTATGACATTTGCTCTGGCAGTAGTCGAGATAACACACCTTCGTTAGGTATTCAACCAGATACAAATGGTCATATCTGGTGGAACGAAATCAAAGCAAAGTATGCCAAAGGTCAATGGGATACATATTTCAAATTCACAATAGAAAGAAACCCTTGGGATAAAATGGTTAGTGCTTACTATTGGCATAGAAAAATCAAACCACACCTATTTTCTGATATGGACTTTGCGACATATGTCGAAACTTGTAATATGATACCGAACGACCAAGCAATGTATACTGACGGTGGTGGTAGTATCGTTGTAGACAAAATCTATAAGTATGAAGATATGATGGGAATGTATAATGACTTAAACGACCGATTTGGTTTTCAGATAACTGAAGAACAAGTATTCGGTACTAAACTTAAATCAAATATTAGAGAGGTAAAAGACTATCACGACATTTACACACCAAAAGCAATCGAGCAAACAAGAAACGCATTTAGAAAACAAATTGAATTACTCGGATATGAATACTAAATTTTTAGATATATTTCCTATAAAAGTGATGAACAAAGAGTTGGGTATGGATATACCGCAATTAGAAAAACAATGCTTAGATTATATGAGGAATAATATAGGAAGAATAGTCACTAATCGTGGGGGTTATCAGACTAATGAGCTGCCGAAGGAAGAATTTCCAGAGTTAATAGAAAAAGTAGAACAAACTTGTTCTGAATATATGAAAGAAATATTCAAAGCAGATGTTAATATTAAAGTAAGTAATTACTGGATGAATGTTAATAATTACAGAGATTATAATCTAAAACATAATCATCCAGAAACTCTTTTAACAGTAGTTTATTATATTAAAACTCCAGTCGATTCTGGAGACCTTGTGTTAGCAAATAACCCTATGGTACATTGGTGGGGACATCCTTATACAAGAGAAAGTTGGTGGAGTCTTGGATGGTATAATTCTCCTGAACTTTTCTTTCAACCAAGAGAAGATACAATTTTAATATTTCCTGGATGGGTCGACCATCATGTAGAACCTAATTTAAATTCAGATGAACATAGAATATCAATCGCATTTAACACATATGCACCAACACCACAATAATATGAAAGAAGATAGAATAAAATTATTTGTAGGCGTTGACCCAAATGGGTGCGATGCCGAATCACAAATGGTATTAGAATATACCGCAAAGAAAAACTCGTCATTACCAGTTGACATCACTTGGATGCAACACTCCAACGACCCTAAATCACACTGGCATGGTTGGTCGTCTGAAACTTGGGCAACACCGTTCAGTGGTTTTAGATGGGGTATCCCATCTGCTTGTGGTTATGAAGGTCAAGCAATCTATATGGATTCAGATATGGTTATACTTGGCGATTTGGCTGAATTGTGGTATAATGAATGGAACGACAATGCGATAATTCAGATGAAAGGTGACTGGAGAACTTGTGTTGCTAAATGGCATTGTGCTAGAGCAAAGACGGTTCTACCACAGATAGAAGATATTAAAAGAGTACCTAATGCTCATCAACAATTGTTTACTGGGTTACAACACAATCCAGGATTGACACAAGTGTTTGATAGACAGTGGAATAACTTTGATGGTGAGAATGACAAACTAGATGATATAAAGATTTTACATTATACAGATATGTCAACTCAGATGCATCTAAAGTATGCTACTACTCGTTTATCAGAAGAAGGTAGAAAGCATTGGTATGATGGTGAGATAAGAGCACACCGTAGAGGTGATGTTCAGAAGTTGTTTGATACAATGTTGTCAGAAGCAGAAGCAGAGGGTTATACACCTCAGATGTATTATGACTTGAATAACTTAGTTGACTATAAAAAAGAAAGTCAAGCAGGTTATAAATCGAACAACGGTTTTGATGTAACAAAAGGAGAATAATGAGTCAAATTTACGGTGAATTGCCTACACACCCAGTGGTAATGGCTGCTTGTGATAGTAATTATTTTATACAACACGCACCTGCTTTTGTAGCATCTGCTGATAGAGTGAACAAAGATGTTCATATTCACATCGCAAACCCTAACGAAGAAGTATTGTCATTAGCAGGTATTTTAAACGCAACATCAAAAATTAAGGTAACATATTCTTTTAATTCTTTGAATCTACCACCAGACCCAGAACAAGCAAGAACTTATTATGCTTGTTTAAGATTCTTAGTCGCACCTACTATTCTACAAACAGCAGGTCAAATGTTAATACTTGACATTGACGGTATGTGTATGAATGACTTTAGTTTCCCAGAAGCACCCGTTGGTTTCTATCCAAGAGAACCTCTACAAGGAACAGTTGGTTGGGAAGCAGAAGGTACTGCTGTAGCAGCAGGTGCAGTTTACTATAATAAGTTTGGTATGAAATACGCAATGAAAGTTGCTGAAGAATTAGGTAACCTACCATTAAAATGGTTTGTAGACCAAATAGCATTATCTCGTGTCTTAGGTAATGTTGAAGAAGCACATCATTTTGATTCTGAATTTATGGATTGGGAGTTTAAAGAAGGCACGACTATCTGGACTGGTAAAGGTCCGAGAAAGTATGACAACCCTACTTATGTTGCTAAGAAAAAAGAATTTGATATGGCACTATCAACTCTATTAAAAACTAAGAAAAAAATTGTTCTTAAACCAAGACTCGATATACCATTCAAAAAGTTTGGTCTTGAAATTGCTAACAATGAACTACCAGAAATCAGAACGCATTGGAAAAAATTCGTAGATAATATAGAAGATGTTGACCTATTAATTGAAATGCCTCGTTGGACATTCAATCGAACTATATGTAAATTCTTTTGGGGTAATTATATAATGTATGTTCCGCATGTAGAAAAGAAACAATGGGGCGGAACTGATAATTGTGTTTATTATATGCAAACAGTCTTCCCTTGGTTATTTACTGTAGATAAGATAGGATGGGCAGGTGGTTCAGAGTATCAACATACTTACGATACTAATAGACAATGGGATGAATCAGCATTTAAAACCTTACAAAAATATATGAAAGAGGGTGGAACAAAGTTTGCTCAACCAAATAAAGAATGGAAAGAAGAGGATAAATACATATTAGTTCCATTGCAGTTACCACACGACGAGACTATTAAGTGGCATTCTGATATTAGTGTAGACCAGTTTGTAAATAGATTATGTATGTGGGCAGATAGTGAAGATGGTGTTAAGATTGTATTTAAAGGTCACCCAGTAAACTTAGAAAGTATGGAACCTTTAAAAGAAATCATAAGTAGTTATAATAATGTTCGTTATGTAGATGATTGCTCAATACACGATATGATAGAACAAGCAGAAGCAGTCTATGTAATTAACTCTGGAACTGGTCAAGAAGCAATGTTGTTTGAAAAGACCGTTGTAACTTTTGGTAGATGTGATTATGACCAAGTAACTATCAAAGGTATTGTCACTGACTTAGACTTCACTTGGGATGCGGTTAAGTTAGATGATAAAGAGAAACGAGTAGAGTCATATATGAAATGGTATGACTGGTTTGTTAATGATATATGTATAGGAGCATAAATGGCAAAGGTAGTAGGAAAGGTAATTGTTCATAGAAAACAGAAACACACAAGTATTGGTAATGGTTTGTTGAAGACTTCATCAATGAATAAGAACAAAAGGGTAAGTCATAAAAAATACAGAGGGCAAGGCAGATGAATATCAAATTCGTTGATGTCAGTAAAGACTTATGCGAAACTTGTAAACTAGCATTTAAAGGGGGTTGTCCAGTATATCCACCTTTAAACTTAGTTGAATATTGTATTAATTATAAGAAAAAGAAATGAATTATATAAAAGAATATCCAGATTATGTTTACTATAATCAAATACAAAAGAATATGGATGGGTATCACAATTTCCTTGATGAAGTTGAAGAAGAAGCAAAGAATACTCAAACAGAACATGGAAGTATTGGTTTTGATGATGAACAAAAACACGACATAAGTATAAGAAATTGTTCAGTAAAATGGTTACACTCATTTAATTTAAGGCAAAAGATTAATGACCTTTTTTGGTTGACTAATATTGAGAATTTTGGTATAAACATACAATCTGCTATGGAAATGCAATACACTGTATATAATGGTAATAACAATAATGGAGAATACTATCATTGGCACGCAGACTCAGGATTATTGAACAGAGGTAGTTATGTGAGGAAATTAACATGGATAACACTTCTAACAGATTCTAGTGAATTTGAGGGTGGTAAATTACAGATACAATCTGATGATTTAACAAACCCAGAAACTAAACATGAAACTTTTCTACATCACACTATTCCAGAGGAAAGATTTTCTAAAGCAGGAGATACCATAATATTTCCGAGTATTAAAAGACATAGAGTAACTCCAGTCACTTCAGGAATTAGAAAAACATTAGTGAGTTGGTGTTATGGACCCGAATGGGCTTGACAACCAAAAGAAAATGTTGTATAATATAATATATTATAATAATTGGAGTATATTATGTTAGAAGTGGGTAAGTTAGAAACTAAAGAATCTCAAGACAAGTGGTTGAGAAAACAATGTAGAGAATACATTGCGGGTTGGTGTGATGCGAATGCGAATGTAGACTTACAACAACCTAGAACTTTTAATAGTGATAAGTATGCTCAATACTTACACGGATACGCAGACCAAAGATATAATGAAGCAAGAATCAATTGATAAAATAGTTTTAATGGTTAAGAACTCTCCTCTCTTTCCAGAAGATGTGAAAGAAGAGGTTCTTAATGATGTTAGAAACGATATGGGTAAAGATTGGAAAGAACCAACTTTATTGGATAATAGATATCTAAGAAACTATTATAACAATATGTTTAAGTAGAGGTTAATGATGCAAGAACAACAAACAGTTTATATACTAAGAAATGCTTTGAGTGAAGAAGCATGTCTACTTCTGTCTACAGAAATGAAGATTCATCGCAGTTGTCAATCATTGACATCAGAAGAAGATGTTATGAGTGGTGATGGTCAAGTAAATAACTCATTCAGTAAATATGCGTCGTTAGGTAATGAAGCAATTTTACTTCTGATGAATCAAAAAGCAAATGAAATTTTTGGCGAAGAATTAGAACCTACATATTCATATTCAAGAATAATGACAGCTGGTGCTACTATGCCAAGGCATGTCGATAGACCAGAATGTTCTCATTCAGTTACTATATGTTTACAAAAAGACAAACATAATACTCCATATCCAATTTATATGGGTGGTGAACAAGTTGAACTAGAAGTTGGTGATGCGGTTTTCTACAGAGGTTGTGAAGTAGAACATTGGAGAAATGCTTATGAAGGTGAAGAACATATTCAAGTGTTTCTTCATTACACACCTAAAGGCAGTGGTCTGATTTACGATGGTAGACCTTTTGTCAACTTTTCGAAGGATTAGTATTGTATTGTAAAAGATGGGTAGTATATTTTGAAGACGGAACATCAAAGATTGTTTGGGGTAAAACCAAACGAGATGTTTACGAACAATTTGAACACGGTAAATATATAAAACCGTTTAAAATAAGAAGTGTATTTCAAATGAATAGGAGTTATAAATGAAAGGTGATAAAATCCCTTATGCCAATTTTATTGGTAGAGAAGGCGATGCTCTTCCAGGAGAAGACTTGGGTGGGTGTCCAATCGGTGGTTTCTTTAAAGAACAAGATACCGATTCAATCTTTAATGGTAAACGAGTAATCGTATTTGCTCTTCCTGGAGCATTCACACCAACTTGTTCTTCACAACAACTTCCTGGATATGAAAGGATGTATGATGAGTTTAAAGAAAAGGGTATTGACGAGATTTATTGTTTATCAGTAAATGATGGTTTTGTTATGAACGCATGGTTTGCTCAAGAAGGTGTAACTAAAGTAAAACCACTATGTGATGGTAATGCTGACTTTACTCGTCAGATGGACGGTAAGTTAGTTGGTCTGAACGACAATGGTTTTGGTGTTCGTTCTCGTAGATATGCCATGATTGTTAATGATGGAGTTATTGAGGAACAGTTTGATGAACCAGAATCTGGTGGTGACCCATATGGGGTTTCCTCACCAGAGTCGGTGATGGACTACCTCAATGCTAAGTAATATAATAGATTATACAGTTGCCAGTTTTTTACTGGCACTGTTCTTTATAGGGGTAATGTTTGTGTTACCGTTTTATTTAATCTATATAATCTTAGGTTTTACTTGGGATTGTTTCATGGAAAAAGACTGCGTTAAATGATTATATTATCATTAAATAGAAATCACAATGGTTCTGTTTGTATTTTAAAAGATGGCGATATAATATATCATTCGGAAGAAGAAAGACATTCTAGAATAAAGTTTGATTCTACACCTTATAAAAGTTTAATTAAAGGATTACAGTTGGTAGATAGTATCGATTATCTATTAATTACTGGTTTGGAAAATGATAATACAAAAGACTTCTATGTAACTCTTGTTGAAAAACATACTAAAGGCAAATTTGAAGTTATAGTAGATGATAGTCAACATCATCTTTGGCATGCAGCAACTGGGTTTTATAATTCTGGTTTTGAAAAAGCAGTAATAGTAGTTATGGATGGACACGGCGCCAAAGTAGAAGAAACCCCTAGTGTTTTTGACAAACCTTTAGTAGAAATTGAAAGTGTTTATGTTGCCGAATATCCTGATAAGTTTACAGAAATTTACAAAAAAGATAATAGTGATTCAAATCATATAAGTCTTGGATTTATGTTCGAAACATTAAGTGATAAAATATTTGGTGATAAGGTTTCGGCAGGTAAAGTTATGGGATTATCTTCATATGGTAATGACAAAAATTATCCGTTAAATTTTAATATACTCAGTGATGGTATTAAACTCGAAATCGATTCAGAAATTAATCCTCTAGATGCTTCACTAACACTTCAAACACACGCAAACAAAAGAATTAAAAATATATTAAAAAATGCTGTAATAGACAGTGGGTGTAATAATATAGTCTTTACTGGTGGAGTAGCACTCAACTGTGTTGCTAATTATGAATATTTAAAAGTAAAAGATGAGAATGTTAATTTCTATGTAGAACCAATATCAACAGATGATGGAACATCGTTTGGGTATGCGAAATTATATCATCATAGTGTAACACAAGATATGACAATTAGAAAGCAAACAAAGGTATACTATGGTTTAGAATATAATATAGATAATATTGAAGGTAATGTGGTAAATTATTCTGATGTTGCTAAACTTCTGACAGAAGGTAAAATAATATCAATGTATCAAGGTGGAGCAGAATCAGGTCCTAGAAGTTTGGGTAACAGAACTATTTTGTTTGACCCTCGTGTAAAGAATGGTAAAGAGATTGTAAATAAAGTTAAAAAGAGAGAAGAGTTTAGACCGTTCGCAGGAACAATATTACAAGAACACTTACACGATTGGTTTGATATGAAAGGATTAGACGAATCACCGTTTATGATGTATGCTGTAAATGTGAAAGAAGATAAAGCAGATTTGATTCCTTCAATTATCCATGTTGATGGAACTTGCCGTATACAATCATTAAAGAAAGAAACTAATGAACATTTTTATAATTTGATACAAGAGTTTTATAAACAAACTGGTATTCCAGTCTTATTTAATACAAGTTTTAATCTTGCGGGTGAACCGATAGTAGAAACCCCACAAGACGCAATTAAAACTTTGAATAATTCTGATATCGATTATTTGTATTTTCCAGAAAAAAACATTATTATATAGGAGTTAACAATGTTAAAGACAAAGGATTTTATTAAAGATTGGACAAGTCGTAAATGGCATCGTATTCATACATGGAAAGCAGGAACTGGTAAGTTTATTAAGAAAGTTTTAAACAGAAAACTTAGGCATACAAAGGTAGATATTGACGAATAACCCTATAAAAAAAGTGAGTATTATTACTTGACAAACCCCCTAAATGTGTTATAATGTAAATATAGAAAGTTAAGAGAGTATTATGAATAAAGTGAAAGAATTTCTAACTGCTGAGTTTATTGGGTCTGTATTCGGTTTAGTCGGTGCTTTTCTGATTGCCTTAGATATCAAAGAAGCATTCTTCGTTTTCTTAGTGACCAATGTGATGTTTATTAAGATGGGTTTTGAAAAGAAACTTAGATACTTTACCATATTACAGTTTGCGTTTTTAACTTCTACCATTATTGGTATTGTGAGGAACTTCTTATGAGTAAAGGAAAGTGGATAGTGCCGTTACCAGACGGAACTACAAGAGAAATGCCTTTTGATGAATATATAAAATTATCAGAAGAAGAGAAACAAACATTCAATGGTTGGGTTGGTAATAAAGAAACTAAAAAGGAAGAACCAATTGGTATCCCAACTTCAAGTTTAGAGGAGTTTTTCAAATGATTAAACAATTTTTTCAAAT
>Ga0255777_10002841_pt1 | contig 15085 bp, 16 predicted proteins | sample 101ome_15_FD_179975 | JGI IMG/M metagenome (GOLD analysis project Ga0255777, IMG submission 179975) | Coastal salt marsh microbial communities from the Groves Creek Marsh, Skidaway Island, Georgia - 101402AT metaG (version 2) | ecosystem: Environmental > Aquatic > Marine > Intertidal zone >...
AAAGACATATTGCATTAATTGTTGATGTTATGACAAGAGACGGAGTTATAAAAGGTATAACTAGACATGGTATAACGAAAGAAAAAGAGTCCGTATTAGCAAGAGCTGCATTCGAAATACCAATCAATCATTTAGTTGAAGCATCAGTTAGAGGCGAAGTTGATAAATTGGATTCAGTTGTTGAAAATGTAATGATTAATCAACCTGTACCTATCGGAACAGGACTTCCAGAATTATTTGTTAAAATGACAAAAGGAGATAAAAAATGAGTTTTGAAACAGATATTAAAAATAGAGATAAATTAGTAATAGGAACAAAATCTGTATTAAAAAATAAATCAAAAATTGTTACAGTTTATGTAGCATCTAACTATGATGAATCTATTTTTGAAGGAATGAATATTTCAAAAATAGAAAAAAATAGTGAAGAATTAGGTGTTTTACTAAAGAAACCCTTTTTAATATCGGCTATTGGTATATTAAAATAATGGTTACTACTCTCGACAATAATTCTTTAAGAATTATGAGTTTTTTTCAAGATAAAACTAAAGTTGCACCATCTAATTTAATTATTAATAAAACAACATATATTTTTACTGTTAATAAAAATGATATACAAAAAGCAATTGGTAAAAATGCAGAAAATGTTAAATTTTTATCAAGCAAATATAAAAAAAACGTTATAATTTTTGAATTAGGTACCGATGTGGAATCAACAATTGAAAATTTTATTTATCCAGTTAAATTAAATTCAATTTTAAAAAAAGGATCATCTTTATCGATTCTTTTATCTGATCCAAAACAAAGAACAAATCTTTTAAAAAGTTCATCAAAAAATCTTAGAAATCTTAAGGATGTTATTAATCATTATTATTATCCAATAAGATCAATAAAGTTAGTTTAATTTCCAATATATAGTTGTATATTTTCGCCAAATATGTTTTTAAGAGATTTTAGAGTATTAACATTTATTAATGTTGGTTCTCCCGTATAATTTTTAATCTTATTGTCTAAAACTTTCAATGTAGATTCTGATTCTTCTCCAATCTTACCTTTTTTGTTATAATCATAAGAATATAATTTTGATGATGCGTCATTTATATTTTTAATAATAAACAATTTATCTTCAAATAACCATATTTTTGCAGTATTATAAATATCTCTTTCTTTATATTTAATAAATACAGTATTTGAAATATTTGATTTTTTTGAACTCAATATTTCCATTGTTTGATTTTTTAAATCATTTAATTGAAAATCTAAACTATCTACTTCGGATAAAGTTAATAATTTATTTTTATTTTCAAGTTTATTTATTAATTCAATATATTTAGATCTTGAAAATCCTTTATCTAAAATTTCTTGTTTAAATGAATTAATTAAATTAGACTTTTTGGAATTTATTCCCGATAATTTAAGCAAAGAATTAATGTCTTCTTTTGTTCTTTTTTCAAGACTTGATAATTTATCGGTTATAATTTTCTTTTCTAATTTTGTATATAATTTGTCAATCTCTTCAATATATTTTACAGATTCCTCAATTAAATGAACAATTTGATTATTATCTACATCTTTTTGCTTTCCATATTCTAGATCTTTTCTTAATTTATTAATTTTTGAATATGTTTTATGATATTTTTTATCAAGTAAATTTGTTTTAACAAGATGCTCATTTATTTGATCTGAAACTTGATTGGGTGAACCCGGTGGAACTCCCAGAAGCATTAATATACCTTGAGATGGATAAACAATAGACCAAAATAAATCGTCTGTCGCTATGCTTTTTACTTTCATATTCATTCTATCTATATACTTTTTACCATCCGTAATATATCTTCTAATTGATTCGGGTGAAGGTATAAGCTCACCTCGTTTTAACATCAATTTCCATGGAGAAAACATACCTCTATCATAAATTGGAACTCCGTCTCTCAATGTTGTATAAAATACTGGTTCTGCTCGTTTTAATCCTACCCAGAATTCAGATAGTATCCAAACTTGTACATTTAATATTGGCTTTGTAAGTCCAGAATCCCTTTCTGCTATTCTTGCTTCATTAGAAGCAATATTTCTTAATTTTAATTTTAACTCGGATGAAGTTGTTTTAGTAACATCAGTATCATCAATTATAATAGAAACGTCTAAATCCGAGTATTCATGTGCCTCGCCTCTTATCAATGATCCTGCTATGACATATGATACAACGTATTTTTCAAATTTAGAAACAATTCTTGATTTATGCAGTTCTGCAGATTTTAAAGATTTAATCCAGTTACCATCATCATAAATAATTTCACCTTTAGTTAAGTATGATAATAAATTTGTTTGACCTCTTGTTGCAGAATTCCAAAGTTCATCAAGAAGAATACAGCTAATTCTAATATCATTATTTTTTGGTAAACTATCTGCATCTTTTTGTATATTCAAAATATGTTCAATTGATTCTCTAGGATTTCCATTAAAATTTGATATAATTAATAATTTATGTATAGTTTTATTTTCATCTTTTTCTTCAGTATAAACTGAACCAATAATTGTTTTATTTCTTTTAATTAAAGAATTAGTTAATGTTTCAGATTTTTTAATATATTTTTTTTCTAATTCCATCTTATATCAATTTTTTTAATCTTGCTATATATTTGTTTGTATAACTAAGATATTTATCATAATCTTTACCTGTTAAATTTGTAACTTCTCTTTTTAGAATTTTTTTTGATAGCTGGTACATATGATCCATTATATCTAAATAAGATTTTTCAAGTTCCCCAGTTTTAACTAATTTTTTGTTCATCATATCAGTAATTTCTCCGGGAGAAACAGGAATTTCGCCTTTATTCATCAAAACAGAATGAGATATATCGATACATGCCCAATATAAATCAACAATTGCATTATCTATAGATAATTTACTTCTTAGTAATGCCGCATTAGACATATTAACATAAGTCATAATTGATTCTCTAGAAGGTCTTATTCTGCCGTTTAATAATAATAATTGTAATGGATCAAAAAATCCTTTGTCAATCAGAGCTATACCGTCTCTTAGAATATTAATTGCTACTGGATCTCCCGAACGAGTATATTCCCAAAAATCAGTTAATCTTAAGGTTTGTACATGAAGTCTATCTGGATTATGTCTAGATACTATTTTTTGTAAAATAATTCTATAAGTTTCAACAATTTCCTTAGTTATATCAATATGAACATCATCTAAAACAATTAAAATATCAATGTCTGAAGATTTCCTTGATTTATTTTTAGAAACTGAACCAAACAAAACTGCAGCAGATATAAAATCTCCCATTTCCTTATATAAATCTGAAATAAATTTACGAGCAATATCTCTATCCATTTTTGGATATTTATTTTCAAAAGAATTAACCTTTTTCTTAATAGGAAACTTCATATTGAATATATATTGAATTATATATATAAGTTATCATTCAAGCGGTACGCCTGACCAAGTAAATGGTCTATTTTTGTCAGCAGGACTCAAATAACTATTAGTAACAAAAGAAGGAATATATCCTTGACCAAAATATCCTCCCTGTATACTTGTCCAGGATTCAGTTCTGTCTCCGTGTAATCTATATACTGGAGTTTCTAAATCATACATTCCCGATAAAATGTCTTGAGTATTTCCTGATCCGGGTTCAAAAACAACTTCTCCTTTAAAATTTGATTTTTCTAGATGTGTCATAAATTCTTTAATTGGCGCATTACCTGAACCCGGAGCTAAATGTTCATCATTATAACCGAAATTATCTGATACATGAACATGTCCAATTATTCCATTATCAGTTAAATCCTTGACTTCGGTTCCCAGCCATTGCTTAAATTCTTCATCAGAACCATCAAAATATTTTCTCCAAATATTTGCATGGCCAATATCAAATGTTGCTTTAATATGATCTTTTGCATATTTTTTTGCATCGTCTATTGAAAGTTTTTTACCATGTATTTTTTCAATTTGCTTTTTAAAACTATTGTCAACTTCATTTCCATTTATAATAATTTTATCTTTAGTTGCAAATTCAACAAATTGATCTCGAGAATCTTTTATGATTTTTTTCAAATCTTGAGGATGTGATCCATAATTACCATCCCATAAATTTTCTGGGGCTATGAAAAGCGGTTTGTCTAATTTTTTATCTTTTGTAATTTTTGCTGCTTCAATTGCAAGCTCGGCTACAGACTCATTAGTTCTTTTAATTCCGTAATCTCCTAATGAAGAAGATAATAATCTTTCTCTTTTTGCATCCTTTATTTTACCTTGAAGTGCATACCAGTCATCTCTGAAATCGTCTGAGTCATATCTTTTATACAATTTTTTTATAGATTCGGCCAGTTCGGTTTCATTATTATCTTCTGCTTGCTTAATCCTTGCTAGCATATCTTTTCTTCTATCTATCTTCTGAAATTCCTTATATGCAAATTCGCTATCTTCCGTACCATATCGTATAAGCTCTATATCTAATTTGTCTAAATTGGCGAGCCAATATGGGTTTTCATAAGTTTCTTTATATCTGGAATCAGATATATCTTGATTAGTAGAGTTTTTGTATTTTTTTATATTCTCTTCTTTTTTATTTTTATTTTTATTTTCTTCTGCCTTAATTCTGTAATACTCTATGTTTCTAGCTTCATATTCTTCGGTTTCTTTATTATATACACTAATAAAATCATTTTTTCCTAAACTTTCTCCGGTAATATTCCCTTCTCTATTAACAATTAATTCTTTTGAAAATTCTGATGCGTATGGCGATTCTTGAAGTTTTATTTTTTTACCATCTTTAGTAATAAATGGCTTATCACCAAATCTTTCTTTAATACTATATGGAAATTCTCCCGTATGGACTACTATTGCTCCTCCATTAGATACATCTCCCGCAAAATTTATACTTCTTTTAACTTCTTCAACATCTTGAGCTCTTTTATTTTCGTTAAAACTTCTTTGATCATAACCTGCTAGACCTTGTATACTCATAGGTGCATGTACAGAAGCTATTTTGACGTCGTTAATTTTTGCAACTTCTTTAATTGCTTGTCTTTCTGCCATACCGACTGAACCGGGAGTGGGGGATTGAGCAGAACCTTTACCAACACCCGTAAATCCTAATTCGATATTGTTTACACCCAATTTTATACGTGCCCTTAATGCATTTAACTGATTTTCAAATGGCGGAGTAGATACTGACAAATTTTTTGCAGTAAATCGATTTATAGAATTTTTATATGAATCTCCGTCAAGAGAATGCCAATAAGATGGAATTTCAATATGTTTATGATCGTGACAATTTTGTCCCATATTGAATATATTTATATTTCAATTTAAACTATTCGGAACGAATAAAACTATAAGCAATCTTAATTAGTTCGTAAAAATTATTAAAATCGTTTTCTGCATCTGCTTTTGATTTTCCTTCTTCATAAATGTAATATTCAATCGTGTCATTCTGATGTATTTTTATTTTATTTTTAATTTCTTTAATAAAACTTCTCTTGTCTTTTGTTGAAGGCAATTTTTTGTCTTTATATACATCCATTATTAATGAACCAATTTTTTCATGGAGAGTCATATTACTATATAAATCAGAATTAAATAAACCAAGTTGATATTTACGATTAAATTTTTTATTTGAATTTTTATCATCTAACTTTTTATTTTTTAATTTTGGATAAAATGGTATGAATTCTTTTAATCCTGACAGATAATTATTCTTTTTAGATTTTTCTTCAATAATGTCTTCTGTAGTTTCATTTATTAAATCCAAAAAATCTTTTGAATTTATAGAAGTTAATGTTGTATCGATTGAAGATGCTAATTCGTTTAGTATATTCTGATTTTCATTAAATTCTTCTAATTCTAAGTCTTTATATGACTTATTAGAATGAGTAAATTCTAATTCTATTCTACCCAATTGTATTGCTCCTCGATTTCTATCTTGACCTTCATAAGCTAATACCGGTCTAGTTCGATAATGAATATTAACATCAATAACGGGGTGAAATATTTGATATCTTCTTATTGAACCATCATTGCCAGTGTAATTAGATTTTTTTATACATCTAATCTTAACATCTGAAATAAGACTTTCCGATGTTTCTAATAATTGATATGCTTTGCTTGGATTTGATAAGTCTAATTTAGATTCTCTGGAACTTTGATTTAATTTTTTAAGATTGTCAATATAAGGTTTAGTCCAGCTATAATATAATTTAATTACGTTAAAATGTTGTCTTAAATAATTTTTATCAAATTCTCTTCTTGTTTTTAATTCTACATAAGTTCGTTCTTTCCATAAAATATATTGCTGTAATTTTCTTTTTAATACGCCTTTTAATTGTGTATTTACTTCTAATTTATCTACGTCATTGTTAATTTCTTTTTCATTTTTTGAATTTAATTTAAAAAATAAATCGGGTAATGTTACAAAACCAACTGTTTGTGCTAAACCATATACTGATGTTGCATTCTGTCCTCCTCCTTCAACAAGACTTATCCATAAATCTTTAAGTTGTTTTTCGGCGGGTTCAGCTAGTTTAAGATCATAATTTTCATCAATTATGAATTTTGAATTTTCAAATTTAAAACCTGTTTTTTCATAAAAAGCTATACGCTCATCCATAATTTTAATTTCTTTATATATCAAGATCATGTCTTTGATCAATTTACCAATAGTAGCTAGATATCCTGATAATTTATCTTGCTGTATTGATTTTCTTTGTTCCATAAGTCCCCATTGGGCAGAATTAACTGATGCTGTAAAGGATTCATCGATTTTATCAATATTTTCATATCCTAGGCTATTTTCAAGAATATTAATCAATGTATAGTAAAATTTTTCAATACTTTCATTAAAATTTTCATAGTGGATTACTCTTTTTTTGGTATTTGTATTTCTTATAACCATAAATAATAAATGACTTTTATATTATTATATCTTTTCTATAGAAAGCGTTTTTAATAAAAATAAAATATAATAATATGAGCTTTTTAGATAAAATAAACCCTTTAAAAAAGAAAGAAGAAGCATTTCCTGACTTTTCTGATACTCTTGGATCAACATCATCTAGTGTTCCAGGTCCTTCTTTTGACAGTACAGCACCTAGCTCAAGTATAGATTTTTCACCCCCGCCTTCACCGAATCAGTCTCAATCTATGAATGAAGTTACTTCTTTAATTCAAGATTTATCAAGAAAGCTAGATAGTTTATCTTCTTCAATTAATGACATAAGTAGGCGACTTACAGAACTGGAAAATAACAATAAATCTAGACAGAATAATTCAAATCCTCCAAACCCTTTTAGTATGAATAACAATCAAAGTAATTATACTACAAGTAATCAATCAAGCTATCAGAATAATAACTACTCTCAGCCACAACAATCATATAATAATCAACAAACTAATAACAATCAAAATATGAACGACGATGGCTGGCATTTCTAATTTTCTTTACAAGTATTTTGTATATCCATACAATTCAGGATATTTTGAATATAATTTAGTTAATACATTTTTTTACGGAATATTTGCATTTTTTGGAATATATATAATATACAAACTTTTAGAAACTAAAAAAACAAAATTGGATAAACAATTTGTGCTAAATTTATTACCTTACTTAATTATTGCATCATTAATTAGGGCTTTAGTTGATCATAATCAAGTATCTAAAAACTTTTTTACAGTTTCGCCAGGAATTTATTTTTCTGTAGCATCATTATTTATAATCGGTTTACTTTTTGGTAAATTGAAATTTTTAGGTATTTCAACATTATCCATATTAGTATTAACAAATATCAATTTATTTTTATCAATCGTTCAAGATAAATTAAACTATTTGATTTTAATTATTGTTATAATGATAATAACTTATCTCTTTACGGCATTTTATTCAGACTATAATTTTATAGAAAAATTTGCATTATTATCTCAATTTTTTGATGGAATTAATACTGCATTTATTATAAACATATTTGGAGGTGTTGAAAAACACGTAATACCGAGTTTTATTATGGATAAATTCGGAGCATTTTCATTTCCAATTGTAAAATTATTGGTGATGATATTAATAATAAATTTATTAAGAAAAGATACTACTAAATTTGAAAAATTAATATTGATTGCAATTGGTTCCCTGGGATTGGCGCAAGGTTTGAGAAATTTATTTTCATTAATATTTATTTAGTGTGACAATCATCGCAACGGAAACCATCTTGGCTATAATGTAAATGACCTCTATCTGAACAAATTTCACAAATTCCAAAAGCTTCCGGATGACTGGGTTTTCCTTTATTATTGATATGAGCTCGCTCTACAAAAGTATCCAGTAATTCAGGAGCATTTACAAGAACATCTTTATTTGTAACAATACCGACTAATTTACCTGAGTCTAAAATTGGAACTCTTGATACATCATAATCATTCATTAATCTAGCTAAGTCAACGATATCACTGAATTTGTCAGCTGTAGCTTTCATTGGCGAATTCATTACTTGTTTAACAGTAACATTTGTAGGATTTAGACCTTTGGCAATAACTTTCATCATAATATCTCTTTCTGTTATTAAACCATTGAGGTTAGAATCTGAACATACAGGTAGTCCGCCAATTCTATGTTTATTCATTAATTTTGCTACCTCGCTTATTGTCATATCTTCTGTACATGTTACTACATTATGATTCATAATGTCAATTGCTCTTATTCCGGATTTCATATAATAAATTAATTACAAAGATTAAAAATATATTGATAATAAAATATACAATTTGATAAGTATTATAAATAAAATATATATCAGATTATATGCTAATTGGTGTAGTAGGTAAACCTAATGTGGGAAAAAGTACATTCTTTAAAGCTGCCACAATGCAAGCTGATGTGCTTATTGCTAATTATCCTTTTGCAACTATAAAGCCTAACTCCGGTAAAGGTTTCGTAAAAATAGAAGATATTGCACAAAAATATGGTAAAATTTCTAATCCTCGAGAAGGTTATGTCAGAGAAGGATTTAGATTTGTTCCGATAAATATTACAGATGTAGCAGGAATTGTACCTGGAGCAAGCGAAGGTAAAGGTATGGGTAATCAATTTTTAGATGATTTATCTACGGCAGATGTTCTTATTCATGTTATTGATATTTCTGGTTCCACTAATGATAAGGGAGAGCCAGTTGAACTTGGATCACATGACCCGTTAGAAGACATTAAATTTCTTGAAAATGAATTAAATTCTTGGTATTTTCAAATATTTAACAGAGGGTGGCAAAAATTTGCAAGACAATTACAAATGAGTGATAAACCTCTGGATAAAGCAATTTATGAACATTTTTCGGGAATTAAAATTACGTTACAGATGGTCAAGGATTCTATAAATGATTGTAAACTCCATAATAATATTGTAAATTGGAGTGAAGATCAAGTTAAGGATTTTACAAAAAAATTAAGAGAAAAGTCTAAACCCATAATAATCGCAGCAAATAAATCAGATTTAATCTCGGATGATGAGTTTGAAAAAATTAAATTTGCTTCTAATTCAGTTATTATTAAAATGTCAGCAGATTTTGAATTAGCATTAAGAATGGCGGACAAACAAAAAATAATAGACTATATACCTGGAAATAATGACTTTAAGATATTGACTGAACTTAATGAATCACAAAAAGCAGCATTAAATAAAATAAAAAATTTTATCAAGGAAAATGGTGGTACGGGTGTACAAAATATCTTAAATTATTGTGTATTCAAAGAATTAAATTATATTGCAGTACATCCGGGCGGATCAACTAATTTAACTGATTCTAAAGGAAATACATTGCCCGATTGCTTTTTGATGAAATACGGATCTACAGCATTAGATTTTGCTTTTAGATTACACACCGATTTTGGAGAAAAATTTATCAGAGCAATAAATTGCCATAATAAAAAAACAGTAGGAAAAGATTATCTTTTAGAAAACCTAGATATAATAGAAATTGTTTCTGACAAGTGAAACAATAAGCTTTATAAATTAAAATTTTTGACGATTAATATGGGTAGAATAAGAACAGCATTTACAAAAAGACTAGTAAATGAATTAATATATAAACATAAAGAAAAATTTAATGATAATTTTGATCATAATAAAATAAAAATTCAAGAATTATCCAACGTTAAAACTAAAAAAATCAGAAACCAATTGGCTGGATACTTGACTAAAAAAATAAAATATAACTTATAATGGCTAAAGATATTATAATGATTGGCGGAAAGCCATTCATGAATTATGTTACTGCAGTTGTAATGCATTTCACAACTAATAATAAATCAAAAGTCATTCTTAAATCTCGAGGAAAGTTTATATCCAGGGCTGTTGATGTTGCAGAAATTGTTAATTCTAGGTTTTTAACAGATAAAATTAAAGTAAATAATATTCAAATTGGGTCAGAAGAATTTAAGAATAATGAAAACAAACTTGTAAGAGTATCTACAATTGACATTGAATTAAAAAAAATACAAGATGACTCAACAAAAGATGAAATTTTGTTTAACGAAGAGACTAAATTAGAAATTGTTAAGGAAGAATAATATATTATGTGTGGAATTTTAGGTTATGTATCTGAAGATACAGAACTATCATTTGAAGAATGTTTATTGATGCTAAAATCATTAGAATATAGAGGATATGATTCTTGGGGATTATCATATAAAAAAAACAATAATATTAATTTAATTAAAGAAGTGGGCAAAATTCCTTTATTAGAAAACAAAGATAAATCAAATTTATTTTTAGGACATACAAGATGGGCAACACACGGAGGAGTAACAAAAGAAAATGCTCACCCTCATCTATCCATGAATGGGAGAGTTACATTAATTCATAATGGTATTATTGAAAATTATGAAGATATCAAAAATAAATTAGTCGGATATAATTATAAAGGTCAAACAGATAGTGAAATTTTATCAAACTATTTAGAAAAAAACTTGAATAATGAAAATACATTAAATTCATTTTATGGAATATTGAATGAATTGAAAGGTACATATGCAATATCTTTTATTTTAGAAAATCAAAATAAATTATTTTTTGCAAGAAAAGATTCTCCTTTGGTATTGGGCATTTCAGATAAGGGAAATTTTTTATCATCTGATATCACTTCATTTTTTAATAAGACAAAAAAAGTTGTTTATCTCGAAGATGGAGATTATGGTTATATTTCCGGAAATAATTTTGAAATTTACAATGCAGGTAAAATAGTTCATAGAGAAACTAAAATAATCGACTGGGACATTGAAAAGGCATCCAAAGGTGATTTTGAACATTTTATGCTTAAAGAAATTTCAGAACAAGCAGAAGTTGTTAAGAACATAGTTAATCAGGATATGTCAAATATTGAAAATATAATTAATAACATAAAAAATAAAAAAATATACATTGTTGCATGTGGAACTTCGTATAATGCTGCTCTTGCAGCAAGTTATGAATTTCTTAAAAATAATAAACTAGTAACTGTTGTTCAAGCTCATGAATTTAAAAAATATCATAAATTTATCGATAAAGAAACCGCCATTTTAGCAATTTCTCAATCAGGAGAAACAATTGATTTATTAGACTCAATAAAGAAACTAAAAGGAATTTCTGATATCATCTCAATAGTAAATGTTAAGGGTTCAACTCTTGATAGAATTAGCGATTATAGAATTTATATGAATGTTGGACCTGAAATTTCAGTATTATCTACAAAGTCATACACTGCAAGTTTATCAATATTATATTTAATTGCTAATAATATTTCTAAATTAAATCTTCAAGATTCACTTATTTCATTAAACGAAATTATAAGAAATATTTTTTATTTAACATCAAATTCTGCTAGAAAATATACAAAAGAATTAGCACAAATTCTAAAATATTCATCAAGTCTATTTACAATTGGAAGAGGAAGAGATTATGCTACAGCCATGGAAGCAGCATTAAAAATTAAAGAAGTATCTTATATACATGCTGAAGGATTTGCTGGCGGAGAAATTAAACACGGACCTATAGCACTAATTGAAAAAAATAGTCCTTGTATTGTTTTTGTTCCAAATAATAATCCGGAAGAGATTCTTTCAAACGCTCAAGAACTTAAAGCAAGAGGTGGATTCATTATCGGAATATCCGAAAAAAATCATGAAGTTTTTGATTATTGGATAAAAGTATTGGGTAATGATAAATATTCTCCTATACTGAAAGCAATTCCTTGTCAAATTCTTGCTTATTATCTTGCAGTATTAAAAGGATATGATCCAGATAAACCAAGAAATTTAGCTAAATCGGTGACAGTAAAATGAGAGTAGAATATAATTTTAGTAATGGTGGTACAATGATTGACAAAGATAGTTTTTCAGAATTTGCAAAACTATATGATGATTCTGAAAATGAAGTTGGAGGATTACAAATTCTATATTTCACAAATGGACAAAAAAATATGGCATATATAGAAAGAGTTTTCATTAAACCCGAATTTCAAAAAAAGGGATATGCTACATATTTGCTAAATGATGTTGTTCAGCACATAATCGAAAGTGATATACAAATTAATAATTCGGGATATGAAAGTTTAACCGTTACAAATAATCAAATAGATAGTTTTGAAAATACATATGAAAGAGGATTAGATGAAATATTTTTACTGGCAGAAAAAAGATTATCTCCTCTTTATGAAAAAGTTGGTTTTGAAAACAAATCATCTTATGAAGGAATGAATGATCAGTGTGTATTTAAAATTGATTTAGATGATTTCAAAGATAAAAGTTTAGAAGATAGAATTTCAAGTCTTAATTAATAGTTAGTTTTTTATATTTATTTACATAAATTACACATGGTCAAACAAACTTTAGTTTTAATTAAACCAGATGGTGTTCAAAGATCAGTATCAGGAGAGATTATTACTAGATTCGAAAATGCTGGAATGAAAATTATAGGAATGAAAATGGTTTGGGTTGATAAAAAATTATCAAAAGAACATTATTCTGAACATGTTAAAAAGCCTTTTTTCAAAGGTTTAGACGAATTCATAAGATCTGGACCAGTTATTGCTATTGTTGTTGAAGGTGTTGATGCAGTAAAAAATGTTAGAAGAATTGTTGGTTCTACTGCACCAGGAGAAGCACTTCCGGGAACAATAAGGGGCGATTATGCGCACCATACATATGAATATGCTGACAGAAAAGGAAAATCTATAGCAAATCTCATTCATGCATCTGGATCTGAAGATGAAGCAAAAAAAGAAATTTCACTTTGGTTTGATAAATCAGAAATTCATACTTACAAAAGAGCCGATGAGCATATAGTATTTTAAATAATTATTTGTAATTTCTATATGAATAATAAATTTATGAAATTAACATACTTTCATAGTTTCTATATTTCATTCTCACTTGCTTTAGTATCGGTTTTCTTGCCACTGTACTTTTATAATAATAATATAAAATTAGAATCTATAGGATTAATTTTTGCTATTTCTATAATAACTCGACAATTTGTTAAACTTTTAAGCGGATATTATAGTTTAAAAATTGACAAAAAATATATATTAGATTTGGCATTTGTTTTTTTTATAATATGTAATTTAATACTTATTTCAACCATTAGAATTGAATTTCTATATGTAAGGTCGATATTATATGGTATGGCCGCGGGTATATTGTGGCCAACTTTACTTTCAATACATTGGCTAAATACTCCCTCAAATAAATTGTCTTATTATAATGCAAAAAGATCTATTCATCGTTATATGGGTTTAATATCTGCTCCAATTGTAGGGGGATTAATTGTATATTATTTTAGTTTTTTTTATCTTTTTATTTTTTCAACATTGCTCTTACTTCTAAGTTTTTTTATACACAGAAAATATAAACTTGATAAATTCAAAAAAATAAGTAAAATAGGATTCTTTAATGAGTACGTATCAATCTATAAAATCAAAGGTTTCAAACTATTGACTTTATTAAATACGATTCGGGCAATATATGAAATATTATTTATGACATTTATTCTAATAATTCTAAAGGATATGAACTATGAATTCTGGATGATAACTTTGTTCATAACAATTTCATACATTTTTGTTTTACCATTCCAAACAAAAATAGGTATTTTGTCTGATAAATTTCATTCAAAGTATTTGCTAATTCCTGGTTTTATAATTGCAGGTTTATGTTTGATAATATTTTCAATAACTGATTTAATTTATCTATTAATACTTTCTACAGTAGGTGTTTTAATTTCATCTTTAATGTTAGCAAGACCTATGTATGTTAGACTATCCGAAATCACAAAAAATAAAGTTTCAGAAGGTTTAGCTCTTTTTGATGTAATTTCATATACAATCTCTTCATTATTTTTAATTATATTTTCAAAAATTGCAGAATCATTTGACATAAAATACATAATTCAAGATCTAGGTATATTTATTGTATTAGTTGGTTTAATACTTATACTATTTCATAGAAAATTATTTTGGAAAACTAAAAATTATAAAAATAGAAAAGACCCATATTTATTCATAAATACTTTTGATAAATTAATAGATAAATACCCAAATCTATCTACTGGATTTAAATATCGCTAATTTTATAAAATAAAAATTGAAGCTTTAATAAGGAGTTATTATGATAAGACAACCCATTATTACAGTTTTAGGCCACGTTGATCACGGAAAAACATCTGTTCTCGATTATTTAAGAGGATCAACATTAGCAAATAGAGAATCTGGAAATATTACTCAACATATAGGAGCAACAGAAGTACCTTTAGAAAAAATTAAATCAATATGTGGTAATTTACTTGATTCATTTAATTTAAAATTTAATATTCCCGGTTTATTATTTGTAGATACTCCCGGTCATGAAGCATTTACAAATTTAAGAAAACGAGGTGGTTCAATTGCAGATATGGCAATTCTTGTTATAGATATAAATCAAGGACTGCAACCTCAAACAATAGAAGCAATTGAAATTTTAAAATCATATAAAGTTCCATTCATTATTGCTGCTAATAAAGTAGACTTAATTTATGGTTGGAAATCAGAATCAAATATATTTACAAAAAACT
>Ga0255777_10002842_pt1 | contig 15084 bp, 13 predicted proteins | sample 101ome_15_FD_179975 | JGI IMG/M metagenome (GOLD analysis project Ga0255777, IMG submission 179975) | Coastal salt marsh microbial communities from the Groves Creek Marsh, Skidaway Island, Georgia - 101402AT metaG (version 2) | ecosystem: Environmental > Aquatic > Marine > Intertidal zone >...
GGTGCTGAAAACAGCGACCACTTTATTTTGATTGCACGTACCTCGGATGATCCACGCAAAGGTCTGTCCGCTTTCCTACATACCAAGGATGAACCTGGCTTTCGTATCGATCGCCGCATCCCCATCATGGGCCCCGAAGAGCATGGCGGCCATTGTGAAGTGGTCTATGAGGATATGGAAATTCCGGCCGAGAACCTTTTGATGGAAGAAGGCGATGGGCTGAAGCTTACTCAAATCCGCTTGGGGCCTGCACGTCTGACCCACTGCATGCGGTGGCTAGGCCTGTCCAAGCGCTGTGTCGAAATCGCCACCGAATACGCTCAGAACCGCTTTGCTTTTGGCGAGCGCCTGTCGAAACGGGAAAGCGTCCAGATGATGATCGGTGATCTGGCAATGCAGATCGAGATCGGTCGCTTGCTGGTGATGAAGGCCGCGTGGGAGCTGGATCGCGGCAGTTATGCCCGCAAAGAAGTGTCGATGGCGAAAGTTCATGTCGCCAATCTGCTGCACAAGGCAGCAGATACCGCCATTCAGATCAACGGGGCGCGGGGTTATTCCAAGGACACGCCACTTGAGTGGATCTACCGCTATGCCCGCCAGGCGCGTCTGGTGGACGGTGCGGACGAAGTTCATAAGATGGTGCTGCACCGTAACGTCGAGAAAGAAGGCCGTGATTTTTGGAAATGGCAATCTGAAGAATGATGGACACAGGTACTGAATTGGACTTTGATCCTCAAAAACTGCGGGGGTTTTTGAACACAAAGTTTGGACCTTCGGACTTATTTAAGCTGGATCGCATCTCGGGTGGTCAGTCAAATCCGACCTACTTCCTAACCTACGGCGATCAGGAAATGGTCCTGCGCAAACAACCGAATGGCCCGATCTTGCGAGGAGCTCATGCAGTAGATCGCGAATTTCGCGTGCAAAGCGCACTTTATCCGACGGCAGCCCCCATCGCACGTCCGATCCTGTACCACGACGATGCAAATGTAATTGGTACGCCTTTCTATTTGATGGAGCGGATCGAGGGTCGCGTTTTTGAAAACTGTGCCCTTCTCGAAGCTGACCCATCCGAGCGTAAAAACCTTTGGATGGGTTTGGCGGACGCGATGGCCGCGATGCATTCGGTCAATCCCAACGAAGTCGGACTGGGTGACTACGGCAGGCCCGGAAATTACTTCGAACGTCAGATCACCCGCTGGTCCCGACAGTGGGAAGAAAGTCCGCATGACCCAATTCCAGAACTGGACCGACTGCGCGATTGGGTGATCGCCAATCAACCGGAAGATGACGGAGCCGTTAGCTTGGCGCATGGCGATTTCCGCATGGGAAATGTGATTTTCTATCCGACTGTGCCGCAGGTGGCGGCAATCCTGGATTGGGAACTATCCACGCTCGGCCATCCGCTTGCCGATCTCGGGTTCTGCGTATTGGCGTGGCACACAGCACCGGAGGAATACGGCGGGGTTCTGGGGCTGGACCTCGCGGCCTTGGGTTTGCCCACCGAGGACGAATTTGTTGCGCGTTACATGACCCGAAATCCCGGCAGCGCTCCTCTCACGACGTTCCACAAAGCGTTCGCCTTGTTCCGCTTCTCGGTCATCTGGGTGGGCATCGCAGACCGCGTGGCTTTGGGAACAGCGGCAGGCGCGAACGCATCAGAGCTAGACGGAATGGCCCGAAAACTTGCCATACGCGGCGTCGAGGTCATTGAAGGTATTCATTAAATGTAGGTACCGGCTATTTCGACAAATGCGAAAACAAACTTCCCTGAACGCGCTTGGTGCGCAGCTTCCATATCGCACTGTCCGCATAATAGTGGTGAATATTTACTGAAATGCCCAGCAGCGCGGCAAGCGTTGGTGCGCCTGTTGGTGAGGCGAACATAAAATCCGGCAGATAAAAAATAACCAAACCACCCAAAACGGCCAAGCCATAAATCAATCCAAGTCTTTTGGCTTGGGCAGGCACGGTCTTTGCGGAATCCGCATGCTCGTTCAGTTCTACGCGGGCTGGAAAAATCATATACTGAAGTGAATGAGACAGTTGGATAAACATAAATGCATCTGGCATCAAAAACAGAACCAGATACCACAAATACAAAACGCACCATGCGCCAATGACGCGCAGATCCATGCCGCCGTCCAGCACAAAGCGTCGCCCCAGTGTTGCCGCGCCTACTGCAAACGCCAGAATGGCTGCGATGTTGATGATATTCATCGCTTCAACAGATTGCAGCAAGCTAAGAAACGGCTGCTGTGGCAGGGTCTGTAGTCCCCAGACAACATGCCACGCAATCATAATTCGCAAGCCATAGCGAAGAAGTAGGCGTTCGGTTTCAGACAGCTTCAGACCCGAGAGGCGAGCAAAGCTCATCATAACGCCCCAGGTTTGCCCAGTGTAATGCCATGCCAAATAGAGCGCTGCGAATACCCACATTGGATAGGCCAGCGATATGCTGTATTGAAGAGGGCCGGCGCCACCGGTTAGGGGAAGCATGCCAAGTACGCAAATCGCCAGAAGGATGGCGGGAACATACTTGGTCGCGGCTGGGTAGTCTTTGAAGTTGTCTTTGCGTCCATACAGCAATCTGTATGACACCAGAAAATGCGGCCAGTTAAGTAAAACCTGCAAAACAAGCAGCTTGGGCAGGATATGCTCGCCGGCATCGCTTCTGGCCGGATCAGCAACGATGTAATAAATCAACAACCCAATCATCACGAATATCGAAAGACCCGAGGTCGCGATCAGATCGAAACGCGGAGTCGTTATGGCTTGCGCGCTTAAGAACGGTTTGGACATTGCTGACTTTGCGCGGGCGTTCACGTGCCGACCCCTTTTTTGATCAACCTATCCATTGCCCGCAAAGCCAGCGCTTGAATAGTAAGCCCCGGCGACTCTCCGCCGCCACTTGATGGGAACACACTTGCATCAACGACAAACAGATTGGACCATCGGTGGCTGCGGCAGTTTTGATCGACTACGCTGTTTTGGGTCATGTCGGACAAATCTCATCTATCGAAGAGATGATCCGCCATTACAATGCCGCTCCTACAGGTCCGCATGGTGCCTTGGTGGGTTTGCCTAGCCTGTCCGAGCTGGTGCCGCTGGGATTGTCAGAGGCGGAAATCAGCGCCCTAACAGAATTTTTGTCGTCCCTATGAGGGGCATGACCATTAATGCAATTTTCCATCAGAACACGAATGTCGGGCTTTCCCCAGTCTTGCACTAAAGTGCGATGCCCTTTCGGCAAGCCGTAACAAGACGACCTGCAACCAGTGATTTAGTCCGGCTTGCCAATGAACTGGGATTGGCTGTGCTGGTTGTTTTTGCCGATCTTCGGGAACCAGCCCCCATTTGCCTCATCAACGAAATAGCAAAGGGCGAAACTGTCCAATCATTGGGGAGTAGCTCAATCATTTCACTTTTGCATTTGGGAAAAACAGTTGCTGCCCTTGCACCGTGTACGCTGCTATTGCGGCTTGGCCTGTCTCGGACAGTAGCCAGTCTGCAAACGCCCTTGCGCCGTCGTAGTTTACGCTTGAGCAATTCTCCGGATTAACTGGAATGACGCCATATTGATTGAACAGCGCATCGTCTCCTTCAAAAACAACCACGTAATCCTGCTTGTTTCCAAAGCTGATCCATGTGGCACGGTCAGTTAGCACATAGGCGCCCAGACCTATGCCGGTATTAAGCGTCGCGCCCATGCCTGATCCGGTTTCAAGATACCAGTCTCCCGAGGCTGATTGTGGGTTGATACCGGATGCCGCCCAATAGGACCTTTCCTTTTTATGCGTACCCGAGTCATCCCCCCGCGACGCAAATCGCGCACCCGCACTTGAAATTGCCGTAAACGCTCCAACAATATTTTCTTCGTCTGCCAAGCTTGCAGGGTCATCCGGCGGACCGACCAGAATGAAATCGTTGTACATCAAATCAGCGCGATCGGTTCCGAAGCCTGCTTCGACAAACTGTAATTCGGCAGGTTTTGCGTGGACTAACAACAAATCTCCGTCACAGTTCTGTGCGTTTTTAATCGCCTGTCCTGTGCCGACCGCGACAACTCGAACCTCTACACCCGTCTGCTCCTTGAAAAGTGGCAACAAGTATTCGTAAAGCCCGGAATTCGCCGTGGACGTCGTGGATTGTACGATTACTGGCTGTTGCGTAGCAGATGCATAAACCGGCAGCGCGAAAGCCAACAGCGATGCAAGCCGTCTGATTTGTATCATTTAGTGCTTTCCTTCGTAGGATTAAATTGTGACCTTGCCTGCTAACAGGTTTCGCGCAGGCTGACTTTGGGGGTTAGAAAAGAATGCGCTTGATGGGCCGTGCTCTAGGATGCGTCCCTGATGCATAAACAGGATGTCATCGGAAATTCGCTTTGCCTGATCGATGTCATGCGTCACAAAAATGATTTTGACGCCTTCATTTTTCAATTCGGCAACAAGCGTTTCAATGGCTAGAACTGATACAGGGTCCAGACTGGCTGTTGGCTCGTCCATGAACAAGAGTTCCGGCCCTGTCGCCAGCGCCCGTGCTATCGTCAACCTCTGGGCCTCGCCGCCTGATAACAGGCGGGCCGGTAATGTTGCCTTGTCTGCCAAGCCAACGCGCTCGAGCAATTCCCCACAAGTTTCGTAGCTTTGATTTCTGGCCTTAAGGACGAACCGAAGGTTGGCTTCGACAGACCGCCGCAACAGAACCGGTTTCTGGAAAACCATAGCCTGCCGTTTCATAACTTGATTTGGAGGTTGGCCCGCCCATCGTATCCGTCCGCTTGTCGGTTGTACCAAGCCGTGAAGCATGCGCAGCAACATACTTTTACCAGCTCCGTTCGGACCCAAAATCACGGTGCACCCGATTGGCGAAAGATCAAGGCTGATATCATCAATGACCGTCTTGTCGCCAAATGAAAGTGAGACATGGCGCAAAGAAAGCGACTGCATTGTGCCGCTTGTGGGGGTATCAGGATCATTCAATACCCCTCTAGGCAAGAGACCGATCCTTTCCAGTCAACCGCACCGTTTGAACCGCCGCGTTTACTGACAAGGCAATAACCAGAAGGATCATGCCCAAAGCTAAGGCAAGGCTGAGTTCCCCTTTGGACGTCTCTAACGCGATGGCAGTTGTCATGACGCGCGTCACATGGTCGATGTTCCCGCCGACGATAATCACGGCCCCCACCTCAGCAACGGCGCGACCAAAGCCCGCAAGGGAAATTGTCATCAGCGCCTGACGAGCATCCCAAAAAAGCGCTGCAATGACTTGTCGTCTGGTCAGGCAGAATGAACGAAATTGCTCAGCGTATTCTTCATAGACGGTCTCAATTGTTTGACGGGACAGGGCGGCCACGATGGGGGTAATTAACACTGTCTGCGCCATGATCATAGCGGTCGGCGTGTACAGCAACTGTAGAAATCCAAGCGGTCCAGACCGAGACAGTTGCATATAAACCAGCAACCCGATCACCACAGGCGGCAATCCCATAAGAGCATTCATAACCACCAGCACGATTTGTCTGCCCCGAAATTTGCTGATCGCGACAAGCGCGCCAATTGGAAGGCCAATCAAACAGGCAACCAGTGTCGCGCTAATGCTGACGCGAAGGGAAAGTAAAACGATTGAATACAGATTTTTGTCGCCTGAAACGATCAACTCAAGCGCAAGAGTAAATGCTTCTCCTATCGTATTCAAACCGTTACCTATTTTGTGCTTTGAACAGAATTTACTTTAGTACGACGGTTGTAAACATCCACGGTCACCCCGTATCGACGATATCGACCATTTGAAGGATATTCACGGCCTTTGAAATCCCAAAAACAACAGAAATTGTTCCATCTTGTCCGCCGCCCCATAGATTATCGTTGTTGAGATTTGCCGAAAGTGCTGTCATCCAAGGGACTGAAACGCAGGAGTGGCAAATGACTCACAAGATGTTTGACCACATCGTCACCCTCTGTTCGGGTGAAGTCAGTGGCACCCATGTGCTAGCGGTGACATCACTTCGAACCGGAAGAGCTGAGACTCAAAAATTTGCATCTTTAGAGTTCGCTTGTACATTTATCCGCTCAGAGATTGAAAAAACCGCTGCTGACAGCGGGCGGGTTTTGCTTGGCCTGTCCAATAATGTCTGGGCGGTTTTAAATGATAGGCTGGTTGCAAGTCGCTTGTTGGGCCTGGATGCAATAACTGCATCCTTCTGGCCTGTTGATGACAAATTGGGTCCGATTGTCGTAGCGCCGATTTCGACAGAGATCTTGTCTTCTGAGGTCAATGCAAATCTGACAGAGTGCACTCAAAACAGCGCGATTGAAGTTGCGTCAAAACTGATGGCGCAAGCTTTGTTTGCGTTGTCGGCAACGCGGGGCTTAGCACTTTTGTTCGATGCCGGCGGGCATTTCTTGGGAGAAGGAAACGAGATCACATTGCGTTCGGCATTGCCTGCAGTAGTTCAGCCGCCCCGTTTGCGTAACGATTGTTTCGCTATGCCACAGGGTGTTGACTGGATACCTCTGGATGATGCCTTGGATCAATTGCGGCAGGCTCTTACGCCTGTGGTACCCAAACAAGCGTGCCGAACCCACGACGCCCTGGGCCGAGTTTTGGCAGAAGATTGCTTTGCAAACCGGTCCAATCCCCCTAGGGCAAACTCGGCCGTTGATGGCTATGGATTTGCGCATAAAGCGACGGGTCCCGGTGTCCAAAGATTACCGCTTGTTGAAGGGCGGGCCGCCGCCGGGCAGCCATTTGAGGGTAATGTGCCCGTAGGAGCAGCTGTTCGCATTTTGACGGGAGCCATTCTGCCCGAGGGTGTGGATACGGTTGTGTTAGAGGAAGACGTTGCCCTTGATAACGCGGCTATTGTTTTTGATGGGCCGATCAAACCCAATGCCAACACCCGAAAAGAAGGAGAGGACGTCGTCAAAGGCACGGCCGCTCTGCGTGCCGGTCATCAGCTTCGGGCGCCAGATCTGGCTCTCTTATCTGCGCTGAACATTGCCGAGGTGAGCGTCCACAAACCTTTACGTGTTGGGGTTCTTTCGACCGGCGACGAGATCATCAATGCTCCGGGTCAGGATGTGTTGCCACATCAGATTTTTGATGCGAACCGTCCCATGCTTCTATCTATTGCCCGTTGTTGGGGGTATGAACCGGTCGATCTGGGTCATGTCAGAGACGATCCTGATTTGATAAAGTTTGCGCTGGATGAGGGTAGCAAGCAAGCCGATGTGATCTTTACTTCGGGTGGCGCATCTGCTGGCGATGAAGATCATGTATCCCGACTGCTAAAGGATAGCGGGACCCTTTACAGCTGGCGGATTGCGATAAAACCTGGTCGGCCTCTGGCGATGGCCATGTGGCAGGGCACGCCGGTTTTGGGGTTGCCGGGAAATCCTGTAGCCGCATTAGTCTGCGCACTGATTGCGGGGCGTCCTGCATTGTCTGTCTTGGCCGGGGCAGGGTGGCGCGAACCAGAAGCCCATGTTGCTCCCGCCGCCTTTTCGAAACGCAAAAAAGCTGGTCGCCGTGAATATTTGCGCGCCCGGGTGTTGGAAGACGGAACTATTGACGTCTTTCGCTCTGAAGGCTCGGGGTTGATTAGCGGCCTAAGCTGGGCAACCGGACTAGTTGAACTGCCTGACGAAGCGATCGACGTTACGCCTGGAACGCCTGTGCGGTATCTTCCCTATTCCGGTTTCGGCCTTTGATATTTTTGAGGTCGCTCAATAGGTGAACACCTATTTTTGTTGCCACCACGCTTCAATTTCCGCAGCCGTAATACGATCTTTCAGCCCGATTGCGACCAAAGTAGTTTCCGATACGGCTTGAGAGGACTTTATTTCAATTTCATTACCAACAACCTGTACTGTCCGTGAGGTGCCATCTGGATTTTTTACGACGCCTTTTAATCGAAATATTCCCTGTGGGAGCTTTTCCAAAAGTTCGTCGATTCTGGTCTGGGTCAGGTAGGCATCGCCGGTATAAGACCAGGACACATAGCTCGGATGTGGTTCCGAGGAGAGTTGCGGTTCCAATTTGTCTTTAGGCTCCAGTATGAGTGGGGCGACACTTGGTACTTCACTGAGTGTAACAATGGGAGCAGGGGTATGGGTCTGCAGAAAACTTGATAGCGCTTTTTCTTTTGCGCTCGACTTACTGACGGCAATCGCATGCGCACATTTGACCTGTCCTATTATCTGGGGGCCAATCAGCGGATCATTTGCAAGGGACTTGAATATATTTCCGTCCACAACTGTAACGACCCCACCGTAAGACAAGTCCGGCTCTGCCTTTGCTGCGTTGGCAATGCGGGCCGGATCAGCAATGCCGCTTGCTTCTATAATCAGTTGATCGGGCCGAGGGCGTCTATCCAAGGCATCCCCGATGGCCATGAAAAGATCCGCGCCCATGGTGCAGCAGACACATCCGTTGGTTAAGGTCAAAGTATCTTCGTCGGCCGAGGTCAGCAGCTTCTCGTCTATGTTGATCGCTCCGAAATCGTTGACCATGACCAAAAGGCGTAGCCCGTGATTTTCGGCCAGCAGTCGGTTTATCAGGGTCGTCTTGCCGGCACCCAAATAACCGGCAATGACGGTCATTGGCAGAGGGGGAAGGCTCATACTAGATTTACGCTCCCGCCGAGAACCGTCCCTAATACTGGGACGTCTTTCAAGGCCATCGGATCAACCGCCGTTGGGTCATCGCCCAAAACCGCGAAATCTGCTCGTTTTCCCGTTTCAATTGACCCGATTTCGCGGTCCATTTTCAGGGTCGCCGCCGCCCCCAAAGTGATCGCATACAAAGCTTCATGGACCGAAATCTTTTGCGCCTCACCCAAGGTCCTTCCAGACATGGTCCGGCGATTAACGGCACACCAAGCGGTGAACAGGGGCCCCATGGGCGTGACTGGTGCGTCCGAGTGAATTGCTAATAGAACACCCGCATCCAGCGCGCTGCGGCAAGCATCCATTCGCTTCGCACGATCCTCTCCAATCGTAAGGGCAACGTGCTGATCCCCAAAATACCAGATGTGGTTGGCGAACAGATTTACGGCAATCCCCATTTCAGTACATCTTCGGAACTGATCTGCTCCCATCATCTGACCATGCTGCAAAACGTGACGGTGCGTGGTAGAAGGGTGCTCTCGCAGGACATCCTCAAGAATATCGATCACAACTTCAGAGGCTTCGTCACCATTGACGTGAATATGCATCTGTACACCCGCTTCCTGCATCGCAGTGCAAATCGCTCTGATTTGTTCCGGGGAGGTATTCCACAAGCCATTCTCATGACCGCCAATATATCCGGGCCATTTTACACGGGCTGTCCAGCCCTGAATTGAGCCGTCTGTCATCAGCTTCACTGCTCCAAGGCGCAGCTTTTCAGTGGACCGCGTTTTGATGGCCTTCGCATGGGCTGCCATTTCGCGTGGAGAGCCCGCCATTGCTGCAAGTGCCGGGACAAGGCGCACTGGGAAGGAACTTTCGCCGGTAATCGCCAATAGATTGTCTAGGTCATTATCAGACATTTCGGCAAACAGGTCGGTTACAGTAGTCACGCCTGAGCGCACGGATACCTTTGCGAAGTCGCGTATAGCATCGGTATTCTGGGTCAGACTGCGGAAATCAATGCCAAGACGGCGCATGATTGGGAACATAGCGGCCATTTCCTGCAGTTCTCCGTTGGGGGAGTGGTCTGCTCCTTTGAGCACCCCTTCAACATTCGTTCCGGCGTCGTATCCCGCCATTTCCAAGGCAACGGAATTGACACACATAAGGTGGAAATTCGAAAACAGAATTGCCACAGGGCGAGACGTGCTGATGCGGTCAAGGTGGCGCTTGTTCAAGCGCTCGCCTTTAAGAAAGATCGGATCAAACCCCCATGCGATCAGAGGTTGATCATCGGCAAGCTCATCTGCGTAAGTGGAAAGCCCATCAATTACATCTTCAAGGTTCTGCAAACCCGGCCACAGGCGGCCATTTGGATCGACGCGATCATGATACCCCGCATATGCGTACTGCCAGATCGCACCGGCCATCATATGCGCGTGCCCTTCGACCATACCTGGCATCAATACGGTGTCTGCCAAGGATGAGTCGTGCGTGACCTCTCCCCATTGATCCGCGCAGGACTTATCCCCTACGGCAAGTATATAGCCGTCTCGTACGGCCACATGGGTGGCAAACGGACGGTTCGGGTCCATTGTCAGAATTTTCCGGGTCTCGAAAACTGTGATTTCAGACATGGGTTCTCCTGTTCTTTCGCGGAGACAGCAATGTTTCGCGCCTCGTCATATGTTGAATTCGTGTTCGACAACTTCACCAAGCGCCTCAAGAAAAAGGCGTTTTGGCCTATCCATCTTGTCAGATTTCCAGATGGCTACAGTTTGTATGGTCGCGTCTGCGTCCGTTATTGGCAGAATTTTCACGCCGCTCGGAAGAGCGTCACCGACGCTTTCCGTCAAAATGGTAATTCCGACACCGGCCGCCACCAAACCCATAATGCCTATGCTGGTCAGACCCTCCTGCACAATGCGCGGGCTAAATCCGTGACGGTGACAAATGGGCATAAGATGCGAGAAAAAGACTTCCCATTCTTTGTAAGAACCGTGCACAAAGTCTTCGTCAGCAAGATCGGCAATGCGAACTGAAGTGCTCTCAGCCAGCGGATGGCTTGCTGGTACAAGACAGGCAAATTTTTCGGTTGTGACCGGCATTTGTGACAATCCGGTTCGTGCGATTGGTCCAGTGACAAAACCTATGTCAAGGCGGTCTTCTTCAATGTCTCGAAGCTGTTGAATTGAGACATCGTTGCTTAGTTGCAGCGCGATATCAGGTTGCTTCTTTCGAAATGCGCTTAAAATCAGTGGTAAACTCCCGATAATTGCAAGGTCAGTGTATCCGACCCGCAGGGACCCCACCATGCCCTCGGCAACGCGTCTGGTGTTTTCAACGGCGAAATCTACGGTGTTCAGTAACACGCGACCATTTTCAAGAAAAACCTGACCCGCTTTTGTTAGTTCGACGAAACGATTAGATCGCTCAAGCAAGACCACACCCAAGTCATCTTCAAGATCCTTGATCGTTCGACTCAAGGCGGGCTGTGCAATACCTAACCGTTCGGCCGCGCGCCTGAAATGCAGCTCTTCCGCCACCGCTATGAAGCATCGGATATGTCTGAGATCGAAACGCATGATACCTTTTTGCTATCATTTTAGACTGTTTTGATATTATACAAGCAATACACCTTGTGCTTACGTGAGGGAACAAAAAAATAATAATCCAATCGGAAATCCAACAAGGAGACACTCATGGAAGTAAAACGATTGAAGTCTATCGCCCTGACATTTGCAGCCGTGGCAACGACCGCCACATCAGCATTAGCGGCAGATGTAACAATGAATGTGGGCTTTGGCGCCCCCGAGGCTTCGATTTATGGCCGCTTCGGCGCCCATTTCGAGCGGTTCGCAGAAGAATTCAGCGACGGCGAAATTGACGTGAAACTGCGCTGCTGCAACCAGATCGCAACAGAAGACGAAGCGTTCAAAGCGATGCAACTGGGGACCGTTGACGGTTTCTTCATCACCGCCAACAACGTCTCGCCTCACTGGCCGCTGATGGACGTGACAGTTCTTCCCTACATCTTCCAGAACCAAGAGCACCTAGCACGTGTCCTCGATGGAGAAGTCGGTCAGTACATGAAAGACAAGCTGCAAGCCGATACCAGCGTCCACTTACTTGCTTTCGGCCCGTCGCTGTACCGTGATTTCTACAACTCGGTTCGTCCGGTAAACACGATGGCCGACATGGATGGTCTGAAAATCCGCGTGCCTAAGAACGAAGTCATGATTGCCACCTTTGAAGCCTTCGGAGCGAACCCTGTTCCGCTCGCTTGGTCAGAGACACCGACCGCGCTTCAGACAGGCACCGTTGACGGCGGAGACAACGGAACCTCATTCATTCGTGACATGAAGTTCTACGAGTTTGAGCCGCACCTTGTTATCCTTGAGCACTTCGTAGCCTTCGCGCCGCTGTTTGCATCGGATCACTTTATGAAACGTCTAAGCGACGAACACCGTGACGACATCATGCGGGCGGCAACCGCTGCAGGTGCTGCCTTGGCAGAAGAAGTTGCGACCGAGACGCAGGAAATTCGCGATTGGCTTGCCACCGAGGGCGGCATGGCAATGACTGTTCCGGACAAGACTGACTTCGTAGAAGCTGCAAAAGGCGTTCAGGATGAATTTGCGACAAACAGAAGCGATGATTTCCGCGAACTGCTGGCGATGATCCGCGCCGCAGCGGAATAAGCAATCCGTTATTGAGCCGGCGGGAGTCTGCCGTCGGCTCAATATATCTTAGAAAACGGAATATCCCATGACCGGCATCAGGTGGCTTGCACGCCATTTCGAAGAACTGATCTGCTGTATCGCCTTGGTGATCATCGCAGTCAGCGTATTTTCTCAGGTAATCGCGCGCTATATTTTCGAGGTCGCCCTGCACTGGACCGAAGAGGTCGCGGCCGTGAGCATGGTTTGGGCTGTCTATATGGGCGCATCGTTATGTGTTCGCGAACGTTTCCACATTCGTATTCTGGTCGCCGTCAAAGCGCTTCCCGTGATGATGAGCCGTGGGGTGATCTTCTTAGCCGATATCCTGTGGGCGCTGTTCTGCCTGTTTATGCTAAGGATCACTTGGGATTATCTTGGTGTGATGTGGAAGTTTCCGACCATAAGTCCAAGTCTTGGAATCAACCAATTTTATCCTCAGACAATTCTATTCATCGGATACAGTCTGATGGTGATCCGCCTGATTGAGACCTATTGGCATTGGTATCAGGATGGCGCCAATGGCCTGCCGGGAATGCTCGATGAAGAGTTTGAAACGACGATAGAAGAGCAGGAGCACCAAATATGAGCCCGCTTCTGATCCTTGCAATTGCCTTTGTCGTTCTCACGATCATAGGTATCCCGTTGTTCGTTTCGGTCGGGATGACAACGCTCTTGGCGCTTTACCTGATCGACATTCCCTATACGCTGATGGCGCAGACAGGCTACTCCAGTCTGACACCTTTCCCATTGTTGACGATCCCGCTGTTTGTGCTTGCCGGACGATTGATGGAGGTCGGTGGCATGGCCACTAGAATGATCTCGATCGCGACCAATCTGGTCGGGGCGTATCGCGGGTCGATGGGCTTGGTTACTGTCTTCGCCTGTATGCTGTTCGCAGCACTATCCGGTTCTGGACCGGCAACCACGGCTGCTATCGGTTCAGTGACTGTTCCCGCAATGAAGCGCGAAGGCTATGACGTGCCCTTCGCCGCTGCAATCACGGCCAGCGCGGGTGCGCTTGGTAGCCTGATCCCGCCATCAAACTTGATGATTATTTATGGCCTAGTTTCGGAAACCTCGATCCCACGGCTCTTTCTAGCCGGTTTGATCCCCGGTTTGCTGATCACTATCCTGCTGATGATCACGACCTATATCATCGCCCGCCGTCGCAACTATGGCGGAAACGGCGACCCTTTTACTTGGGGTCCGTTCCTAAAGGCGGCTTGGGATGGCAAGTGGTCAATCGGCGCGCCAGTTCTAATACTTGGTGGTATTTACGGCGGAGCATTCACCCCGACCGAAGCCGCTGGTGTGGCTGTATTCTATTCGCTTTTCGTTGGGCTTTTCATCTATCGTGAATTGACATTAAAAAAGCTGATCGAGGCATTGCGTTTTACCGCCCTGTTAACCGGGATCCTGATCCTGATCACGCCAACTCTGGCATTCGGACAGTTGACGGCCTTTTACGACGTGCCGACGGCTGTGCAAGAGGGCATTACCTCGATCACAACGAACACGTTCCTTGTTCTGATGCTGATAGGTATCTTCTACATCTTCATTGGAACCTTCATGGAATCATTGGCTCAGATCGTTCTGTTTACTGCCGTCTTCTTGCCGCTAGTGACCTCCCTTGGCGTTGATCCGGTATTGTTCGGTGTCTTCACTGTGATCACTTGTGAAATCGGCTTCCTAACGCCACCATTGGGGGCGAACCTAACAGTGGCAGCGCGCATTTCCGGCATTTCGATCGAGCGGATATCTGTGGCCGTGCTGCCCTTTATTCTGGCTTATGTCATCGGGTTGATCATCTTGACGCTTTTCCCTGATTTGACGCTCATTTTGCCCAACTGGGCCTATGGTATCGCCAAATAAGAGGTTCCCATGTTCGATCTGATCCTGAAAGGCGGAGAGGTTTTTGACGGAACTGGAGCGAAAGGTTTCACCGGAGATGTCGGTATCAAAGATGGAATGATAACTGAGGTTGCACCCGATATCCCGACAGAAGGTGCTGCTGAGGTGATCGATGTCTCGGGGCTGGTGGTCTCTCCAGGGTTCATAGACATGCACACGCATTCGGATTTTACCCTGATTGCGGACGGGCGCGCCGAAAGTCAGGTGCATCAGGGCGTTACGACTGAAGTGATCGGTCAATGCGGCATCAGCTGCGCGCCGGTGCTCTCGCATGACAACATCAAAAAGGTTTCCCCGTGGTATACGGACAAAGCCAAGCATAAAAACTGGTTAGGTTTTGGCGAATATCTGGACGCCCTTGATGAAAGTTCATTGGGGGTGAATGTCATGGCCTTTGTAGGCCACGGCACAATTCACCGCGCTGTAATGGGGGACGAGTTGGACCCCGGTGATACCGACGACATCGCTAAAATGGCCAAGCTGGTCGAGCAATGCATCGAAGAGGGTGCGGGCGGGTTTTCATCCGGTTTAGAGTATTTCCCAGGCATCCTCTCGGCACCGGATCACCTTGTCCCGATGTGCGAGGTCGCCGCCAAACACGGACGACTTTACGCAACCCACGTCCGCAACCGTGACACGCAGTACGATCTGGGCTTTGCCGAAGCAATTGCCACGGCCCGTCAGTCGGGTGCAAAGCTACAAATCAGCCACATCCAGCCCAAGTTCGGCGCGCCAGACTATGCTATGAACCACACGCTTGAAATGATTGAACTGGCACGTCGGCACGATGTAGATATCGCGTTTGACGTGATCCCGCACGACTGGAATCATACTTT
>Ga0255777_10002844_pt1 | contig 15075 bp, 27 predicted proteins | sample 101ome_15_FD_179975 | JGI IMG/M metagenome (GOLD analysis project Ga0255777, IMG submission 179975) | Coastal salt marsh microbial communities from the Groves Creek Marsh, Skidaway Island, Georgia - 101402AT metaG (version 2) | ecosystem: Environmental > Aquatic > Marine > Intertidal zone >...
AGTGATGAATTAGAAAAAGCCGAAAACGAAAGTGATTATGGTTTGTTTGATGCTTACGAAATTTTAGATAAATCTAAGGGTGGTGTTTATCTATTAAAGACTGAAAGTGAGGGTGCGCAACTTACCCTAGATGAGTTTGAAAATACATTTGGTCCTTACTATGATGTACAAGGAATGTATAGACTACATAGTGAATATAATCTAAAAGATTTTAATTTAAGTAATTCTTATGGTATTATAAAATGGACTAACAGTTATGTTATAAGATAATATATTTCTTTAAGAATCTTTTTACCTTCATTAAATCACCTTCAGGTTTTAAACTAATGTTACCACCTGATTTTGAAATCATAAGTAATTCAGTATCTAAATTATAACTAACCTCAGAATCTCCAATTCTTTTTAATAATAAAGAACCTTCAAAAATAAAACCCTCAGAAACTAAATGTTTTTCAATTTCAGTTTCAGGTATATATTGAATTGATTCAGAAACAATAGGTTCTGATTTAACTTCTACATTTTTCTTTTTAAATAAATTTTTTAAAAACTTAATCATCTAATTCGTCTATTAATGGAAATTGTTTATCAATTTCTCGAAGTTTATTTGTGATATAGTAATTAAACTCTTCGTCATTGTATATACTATAGTTATTTAAATCTCTTTTAAGTTTTTCGATTTCACCAGACATTCTATTTCTTGCGTCCCATATTTCGGCAGGTGCTCCGCTGATTCTTTTAGATGTTTCTGTTGTATGACCTTCTTGTTGTAACCAAATTCTGATTAATTTGTAAATGTTAACAATTTTATCGTCAGAATTAGTTAACTCCAAAAACTTAAAAAGTGATGAGTTTTCCATGTCTATAAATATAGTATTAAATCGGTTCGTCAACTAAATCTTCTCTAGAATTATAAACAACAGTTAACGGTGTTAATGTGTCATTAATAAGTGTAGTATTGGTACTAGTGGTACTATACCAGTAGTCGTTAGGCGATGTTGTCGGTTGAGTTGGGTACGGAGCAACATATTTATCAATAACAAACTCATCCATGTTCTCAATATTAAGTAACGAGAATAAATGGTCCAATTCCTTTCGGTTGAAGGAGTCATGAATTAATATTTTTTTGTTTTCTAAATCTATTGTGAATTTCATTCTTTACTTATCTTTTTTTATCGTAACACAATATCCTTCGTGGATAATGTTCCATAGATAAAATAGTAAAGAAACTGATATTAGTAAAGAAATGGACTCAGCTATCCAAAATTGGTGGTTATAACCACAGTGACTAATCACATAACCTTTAATTGTGTCAATTACAGAAAGTAGTGATAACCCAACAAACGTTAGGATTATCTTTTGATATTTTCTACATAATTCTGAACACTTCTTTAACATATTAAAGGTATTTGTCTAATGTATCGGCATCGGTACTAAACTCTTCAATAAAATCTTGAGTAAACTTACCATCCTTTTTTATGTATTCTGAAGGTATTTCACTAAAAACCCAATCTAAACAAAGTAGTGCAACTAAATGACTTTCTTTATCAAATATAGGAACTGAACAATGTGATTTAATACCTTGTGATTGACAAAGTGACCTCAACCCAATATCCTCCATATCATTTATATCAGGATAAAATGTTTTTAATTCCATAGTATCCTTTATATATGAAGAAAAATTGGCGATTAAGTGGTTTTGATTTTTTTCGGCTTTTCGTTCTAATCCGTCAGAACATCTTTCATAAGTTATAGATAATTTTTGCATCGGTGAGGTGGTATAGAATGTCCCACCGTTATGAAATTGCCATATATAAACTCTATCTGCATTATATCTACGTCTAACATCTCTAATTGCTAAATGTACGATTTCGTCTCTTTGAATCTGCTCTAAAAGATTTGCTTTTGACTTAACTTTTTCTTTTTTGTCCCTCATTTGTCTGAAGAAACCTGCACCTACAAGTGCTACAACTATAGATGTTACCGATGTGATTAATACCTCTAAAATTCTAAACCAATCCATTAAAATATAAATTATACTTTATAAATATACTAATAGGTCAAGTTTTTTACTTTTCGGTATCTCTTTTTACACCAAAACCTATCTTATACCACACTCTTTCATGCATGAAATACAGTATCATTTTGGTTACTACCTCGAAAGAACCGATGGTTATTCCTATCATTGGGTCACCTGAAACCAACCATCCTAATATCATAGTATCGATGGTTCCGACCACTCTCCATGTTAGTGTTTTTGCGATGTGTCTCTTAAATGAGACTTTTGTTTTTTCCATAACTAAGAGTATGAGTAATTAAATTTTTAAGTAAATAAAAAAACCCTACCGTTTTGGTAGGGTTTAAATATTATAAGTAAGTGGTATTACTTTTTCGATTTGATTACCTCATCGATAATACCATACTCTAATGCCTCATCAGCAGATAACCACAAGTCACGAGACGCATCTTGTTTAACTTGTTCAGGGTCCTTATCACAGAACTCACCCAAAAGGTTAAACAACGTATCATTTAATTTGGTCCACTCTCTCATTGTAATCTCAGCGTCTTGAATATTACCCACAGCACCTCCTGATGATTGGTGTAACATCGTGCGAGAAAAACGAAGTGATGAACGTTTACCTTTGGTTCCAGCACCCAATAGGATTGAGCCCATTGAAGCTGCCATACCCGTATTAACGGTGATGATGTCTGACTTGATATAGTGCATCACATCCACCATCGATAGTCCTGATTTTACTGAACCACCAGGTGAGTCGATGTGCATGGTGATATCCATATTATCGACAGAGTCCAAATACATAAGTTGTGCTTGAACCACCGTTGACATTGCATCATTCACAGGTCCTGCAACCCACAACAGACGGTCTCTCATCAATCGTGAGAAGATATCCAGCTGAACCGCTCTCATCTCCCTTTCTTCCAAGATATAAGGTGTCATGGAACCTTCAAGTTCCTTTTGAATGTGGTGCATCGTTAGTGATGACAAATTGTGTTCGCTCATTGCGTACTTCTGAAAATCTTTTCCGTAATCCATATGTTATTGTTTAATAAATTTTGTTTTGCTAATATAGTAAATTCCTTTTGGTAATGATGAAATATTATTAACTCCTTTTTTTACCTCCATTACTTTAACACCTAAAGTATTGTAAATAATACCGTCATTGTCAACTGTGATAAAATCTTTTGAAGGGTTTGGATATACTTTATATTCCATATTCCGATTCACGATATTTTCATCAATACCAACAGTTGAATTCAACACATAAAACGACCATTGTATTCTCTGTTCTCCAATTTTTTGACCGTTACGGTATTCTGTAATCTTAAATCCCGTTGCGTATCTACCCAATGTATTAGGTGTCCAACTAATGCTATCATTAGATACTGAGTAATTGGTCAGTTGATTAAATGTGGTTTGAGGAACAAACGAACCTGTGGTTGAATAGTTAGAGAGTAAATCATCCATTTCAATATTGACTGAATCATTGTCCATTTGAGAAAAGAAACAATTAAAATTACCCCACACTGGTTTCATGGTATTAAGACTATTAACTTGCATATTAATCCATAAAGGGTTTTCCATAAACGGTGTTGAGTTATTTGGTATGTGCCAATAATCTGCTGAGATAATAAAATTAGAACTCATACTTCCTGATGAATTGGTTACAGACCCCCAACAACAATGATTTGCTACGAATCGGTATTTATTTGAGTCCAAATCTAAATAATCTGACGTATATATCACAAGATACATTCCTTGGTGTTGTAACGTGATTGGGTTAGAAAGTTCAATACTACCAACGTAATCGTAGAACCCGTTAACCATTTCATATTGTGCAACATATTGTTTTGGAGGGACTATACCTTGAGGGTCCATCACTAAGTTCATTGCAATTGCTGTGGAGTCTTGAGATGTTTGACCAACAACCAACATTCCACCTAAGATATGTGAACCTTTTGTAACAAAAGTTGTCAATAATAGTGACAACAATAATAAAAATTTAACCTTCATGATTTTCAATTTTTGAATTACTAAAAATCAATACCAACCCAATAATAAACATCAACAGTGTCATTATAGGTTTAAAAGATACCTCTTCAGAAATAAACTGATTAATAATATTTAAACCAAAAAATCCTACAGTGTAAAGTGTTGCATTTTCACCATACAATGCATTCATTCTTTTCCAAATTGTAGTTACATTAAACCAAAAGGTTGGTGCTAAGATAACCAATCCTAATGTCATTAAACCCATCTCTTGCATTCCTAATCCATAACCGACCATATAACCACCAAAAAAGGCCATAACTGTGGTTAAAAGATTTCTTAAGAAATAATTTAATCCGTTGATAGTTCCTGAGAACTCAAAATACTTTTTTACTTTTTCCATACTAATTTTTTTTAACTGGTTTTATTAAACATTTGGGACATATTCTCATTAATCGAATTCCAATAGGTATTTCGTCCCCACATACCTGACATATTTTTTTAAACTCTTCGTTATTTTTCATCATTGATGAATTTTTTACAGTTGTTAAGATATTCTCGTATATTTTTTGCACCGACAGGGTTTGCACTTTGTATGTCAAATTTAGGTATATCTAAATTATTGTCAATACAGTAATTACCTAACCATTTTGCAGCATCATACCCATCTTTCATTGGTGTAGGTCCTAAATCGTGGTCAAAGAATACTTCATCAGGTAGACCATTAGTTTGAATCCACTCTACGAAATCTTCATAAGTTTTAACCCAAACAATATGGTCGACGCCTTTAATGTAATCGGGCATGTATTGAATTTGCCACAAATACATAAAAGGGTCTCTAATATCGTCTAACCATAGATAAGTTCTCATGTCGTTATATTTATATAAACAAAGATACGTAAAACTTTTTAATATGAAAAGAACCAAAAAAGAATTTAATGAAGCCGTAGGTGTTCCTGAAGGTATCGTAGATGCAGGTAGACAACTTTATAATGATATGAAGAAAAACTTAATACCTGAACTTAATCCCAATAAAACAGAATACGAATTAGATTTTAAGCCTGATGAACCTTATAAAATCGGTGATATGGAAATCGATAAAGTTGAATTAAAAGTTCAATTACATCCAGTTCCTAATGATGATTATGGTGATTCGAACATGCAAGTTTTTAAACAACAAAAACTTGAAGATACTGGTAAAACGATTGTTTATATGACTGTAACACCTAAAGGTTTAATTAAATTAGGTATTGATAAACCTGTTCCTGAAGATTGGACGGTTGATGGTGTTATTAATTCTTTTGAAAAAAATAAAGTTCAAACTGTTAGTTCTTTGTCTCATGAGTTAAAACATGATTATGATGAATTTAAGAAAAGTTTTAACAGCCCAAAACAAATTGCCAATTATCGTTCTAATGTTCACTTTATGAATTTCCCTGTAAGGGCATTACAGAGAATGTTCTACGATATGTATTATTTGGATGATATTGAAAACTTAGTTAGACCGACTGAGTTATACGCAAAATTAGTTGAAAAAGGTATTAAAAAATCAGAATTCTTAGATTATTTCAAAAAAGAATATAACCACATTTTTGATGCTATGAAATTTAGTGTTGATGGTCTAATTAAAGAATTACTTGAAAACTTAGATGAGGTTGAGGAATTATTACATAATGTAGATGATTTAGATGTTAATATTGATGATATGGACCCATTGGAAAAAGTATTAACACTTTTAAGAATTGCGTATATTAGTTATGGAAACTATGGTGGAAATAACTTGAGGAGTCAGTTAATGACAAATCCGATGGAATTACTATTTGGTTTAAGTGGTAGTAAAGAACCTTATTTTCAAGATTACATTAAAAAGACAACAAAATATAGTGATAACCCTATCGAGTTTTATAAAAACATAGAAAAAAGACTTAAAAGAACAGGTAGAGATGTCATAAAAAAAATGAGTAAAGTTTACTCATTACTACCAGATTAAAAAACCCCTCCGAAGAGGGGTTCATAAGTTATTGTCTTCTCATTACTTTGAGTCTCCTACCATCACTATACAAAACCACATATATCTTATTTGGTTCCATATAATCCACATGACGACCCATCAAATCGTAATATCCAACCACAGTTACGTTTTGTAAATCAGTTTTGGTTATCTTTTTAACTGATACAGTTTTAAATTCCAAACATACATTTAACTTTTTAAATGCCCATGTATCGATTTGAGTGCACTTATTATAAATCATAGGTATGATAAAGTATCGACCTGAATCTTTGAAGGTGTAATCCAAAACTCTCTCAGAACGAATACTGTAATATTCGATTAGTTCTTCAGCCCAACTGTAAGTGAAATACAATGTTGAGTCATCAACTTCTTTCCATTCCTTATCACTTAAACTATCAATCCACCCATCACCTTTGTAAATGGTATAGTAATATTCATTACAGGTGTCTTTTCGGTCTTCTAATTCAAACGTATAATACTTGCAATTCTTTGCTCCGATATTATAGGAATAACCTAATTTTTTGAACACGGTAACATCAACCTCAACAGTAAACACCGTATCACACTTTTCACATTCATTAACCACATTGAGTCTCATTTGATATTTCCCTTTCCCAAAAGAAACACCAGTATAACCACCCCAATCTTCAAGTGTGTCCACTTTATTTAATTGATAGTCATAAACTGTAAAATAATAATACCAACACTCATCAGAATGCATGTTGGTTTGAAAATACATATCATTGGCTTGTTGCTGAACCTTCTTAAATGTGATGCCAGAAAAATCACATTTGGACCATCCCGTTAACGATGTAAACAAAATGGTGAGTAATAGTAATAACTTTTTCATATATACAAAAATAGGTGTAAGAACACAAAATGACAATCATCTAACTGTCATAAATAAAAAACCCCTCCTTTTGAGGGAGGGGTCATGGCAACCGAATTAAGTTTACATAATGGGAGCAGGTGCAAACCATTCAGGTTTTTGTCTATTTTTCCATTTTGAGAAGGATACTTTCTCTCCGTTGTAGTAATTTCTGTAAGACTCTACAACAGACTTAACTTTATATTGCTCAGGCATTGCCCTTGCTGGTTCTGTAAAACCTTTCTCAGGAATATTGGGTTTATTCTCAATACACCATTCAATCACATCCTGAGACTTATGTCTCTTTCCGTAACGGTAGGTATATTCTTTTGAAAGTTCAAGACCTAATTCACACAACCACAAATAGTTGGTTAGACTTTCACGAGCCCAAATGGAACAAGGATGGTTTTTGTGTGATAATTTGTAAGGAGGATTGGTAGGTTGTTCTGTCATATGGTGAACACCACACAACAACTGTGCGGTCTCCAATATCATTTTAACTACGTGTTTGTCATTATGATATTCTGCACACTTCTTAACGTCCCAATCCAATACAAATATGTTCATACTCAAATATAAAAATTAAATTAGAAATTTCAAAATCTTTTCCTTCTTTCCTGATTGTTTGATACCTTCAATACTCCGTGGGGTCCAAACAAAGTTTTCCAATCCCCAATCTCGGTCAAATGGACCATAAGAACTTGACTCAACATGAATGCCCATATGTAGGTCATCAATAGCAACCCAATGAGTAACCTCTGGGTGGTCTCTTAACCATCTTTTAATCTCAAAGTGGCGTTGTTGTTCAAGGTCTTCAGTACGGTTCCATGGAAACTCACCATGGTCTTTAATAAAGCCCTCTTCTAACCAGTTAGTAAAATGGAACTTTTCGGTAACGTCAATTGGACGCTTAATAATACCCTGAGACTCGTAGTAATTACCTAGCTCTTCCAGGTTTGCGTGAAATCTCCAATCTGATGATACTACTATCTCCGCACCTGTTTCCTCTAGGATTGAGTTAAGTACCCTAATAGCCTTCTTATCAAAGTTATCAAAACGCACTTCAACTGGCCCATTGTCACCAAAGCCCTTACGTGGATTGTCTTCGGTAAAAAAAGCCTTTTGCTTCTTGAACCTACTGCCCCAGTTATTTGAGAGGCAAATTACGCCATCGTTATCTAAAAATATTACTTTCATTTGTACTTATCTTTTAAAATTACATCGTAGTAATTTATAGTTTTTTTATCTTTTCCGTTTGAAGTTGTATAAGTCAAAGGAAACTCTTCTTTACACTGTTCAATCCTCTCTTTTGGTGACTTTGTTTTGTCGGTATCGTTTTCATAATACAACCAAACCTCCCAATAATGGTGTTGTTCTTCAGGAATTACCGTAACGGCAATTTGCCACTTGAAGAATACAAATGAAATAATAGGTCCCCATTCAAATCGGTAATCAGTATCGGTCCATTTAGTCTTATAACCCAAAGATACGAAATCAAAACCAATCTTTTTTGGAACTGGAAATTTATAATTCTTTTTCTTTTCGCATAGTTCCTCAATCGATGGGATTGTTTTAGGAATATTACCATACTTTTCGTTAGATTCATTCCATCTTTTTCTTTCCTCTATTTCTTTTTTAGCATTATCAATCAACATTTGTTGAGTTGGTTTTACCCACCTGCGAGGATAGAAGTAGGGTGTTCCAATAGCAATCTTTCCAAAATACCATTTTAGTTTTGGTCTTTTGAATGGTGAATTAAACGCTTTTATATAGTTAAACCTTTTCATCTTTAAATTCTTTTAATAGTTTATCCGATTGTTCTTGTGTTAAAATACCACACACAACAAACGAATGTAAATCATCTTCTATTTTTGGTGACCACTCTACTTTTAGTTTTTTCATTGAATTAAAGTATCAAAGTTAATGTCGTAGTCATTCATCTTTTCACGTAGCAAATCTCTAACCTTCAAATATGCGTCATATTCTTCGGTCGGCATGTGGTCAGGTGCGTATTTGGTTAAACTGCGAAGTTCTTGGTCAAAATCCCATAACACCATCATCATATCAAGAGATTTTACTGCTCTCATGTGAGACATTCTGTCGTCCACATCTGTTAAGTCGTATTTTAATATTGCCTTTGCCATAGATTTAATTTTTTTTGGTGGGCCCTGCAGGGCTCGAACCTGCGACCTACTGATTATGAGTCAGTTGCTCTAACCAACTGAGCTAAGAGCCCCAATTATTTAGACAAAGATAGTAAAAGATTTTACAATTCCAAAATAAATTTAATAATAAACTCAATGGTTAGGTCATTAACTTGTAATGTTCGGTAATCTATTGAGTTATTATCCAATATGGATTTGATTTTTGAGTCAAACATCAATGATTGTTCTTTATCTTGAAAACGACCATCATCTTGAAAATTATCAGGTCTTTCTAAGAAAATATTGATGTTATTGTATTGATTAAACACATTTAAAACCATTTGGTCAAATGTGTCATTATATAATGAGGAAGGATATTCAACATTATATCCATCCTTATAAGCTAAAGACAAAAGAATAGGTGAATCTAAAATAATGTAATCAACCTTACCATATGAACGAACAATTCCACGATGTTGATTTGCGAAGATATAAAGTTGGTCTGTGATTTGAGAAGTATTGTCTTCCCATGCAACTTGTTTTGGAAATTCATAGGGGTTATCACAAGAAATGTTTTTCTTTTTTAATTCATAAAATAATCCTGAGGTAATCGTTGATTTACCTGAACTTGGTCCTCCAAATAAATTAATGATTTTTGTTTCTTTCATTATGTGAGTATACTATATGTAATACCAAAAATAACCAATATAAAAAATACAAAGAAAACAAAGGTGCCTGTCTTGTAGTTATTTTCTACCTGTTTTCTAGTGCGACCTTGCCAATCGTTAGGGTTCCATTTCATTCTGTAAAATATTTTGCAACATATAAAACCGTAATAAACCAAAATATGATTATTAGGATATCCATGTTCTTAATAAAAAATCTTTTCATAGTTGAATACAATACTAATAATAAATGTAATAATAACCAAATATAAGTTAAGATATTTTTCACTATTTTCTTTCAAAATATTTAACCATAATGTGACCACTCTTGTAGTTTGTTGCCAAAGGTATGTCATGGACATCACATAATCTCATTAACATCTGAACGTCAGGTTCGTGTGGGTGTTTGTCTAATGGGTCTCTGAAAAAGAAAACACCATCAATCTCACCACGAGTAACCATCGCACCAATCTCAGCGTCTCCACCCAATGGTCCTGATGCCACCGCCTCTACTTTATCTACACCCGCATGTAACATCTTTTTACCTGTAGTTCCTGTGGTTACAATATTTACGTCTTTTCTGTTAAAAAACTTTAATCTTTTCATAACAAAAGCCACCATATCTGACTTTTTTCCATCGTGTGCAATAAGTGCTAATTTCATAATACTATTTTTTGTTGTCGGGAAGACAGGACTCGAACCTGCGACCCTCTGGTCCCAAACCAGATGCGCTACCACCTGCGCCACTTCCCGTGTATGGGAAAAATATAGTCCAAGATTTCTATAAAAACAAGTAATCTTTACCAATGTTTAATAAGGTGACTGATATCCATATCCTCAGGGTCATCCCAGTAACTTACTTCGTTCTCCCATGCACTTCCCATCCAATCTAAAGTGTCTTCAAACATAATCATGTAATGATTCTCGAAGTGTCTACAGAAACGAATAAATTCTTTATGGTCTTTTAATGGTCGTCCCATATAACCTTCAACCATACTCTTTGTGAGTTTCCATTTGAAGGTTCTTTCGTATTTGTCTAAAATATCATCCATTATCTTTCAATTCATAATAGTTGTACAAATGTTGAATATCTCCTGAACCACACAAATAGTTCCACAGTTCACTATCGGCATCTGACCAACCATCATCTTGATAGTTAACCTTTTCCGTTTTTTTCTCGTACTGAGAGAGAATCTCATCTAACAATAATTTAGACTCTTGTTTTCTTTTTTCCTCAATCTCTGTGAGGACTTCAATTAATGATTTACTCATAATAGTTCTTCTTTGAATTTATTAAATTTAGTATAAAAATAGTTGTTTTTAGGGTTTAACGAACTTAAAAGTGATGTTGTTAAACCATTGGTTTGTACTTTAAGGTCTTTTAAAGACTGTGCCGTTGTTATCGTATACCCTAATGAGTTAATCTTTTTGACGCTCTCTATGTATGTTTCTTTTTTTGTCCAATCATATACTAAGTCGTAAGGAGTATTTTCTTCACCTAAAATATCATAAACAACTGAAATCATTTCTCCTTCGTACAATGTATTTCTTCTAAATGCACCCATTCCACCCCAAAAAACACTAATCATTTTATACAGTCTTGATAATCCATTTTTCCAAAAAAACGTTTGGGAAGGTAAACATTTTTCTGTCTTAATAATTTCTTTTATTTTATCTAAACAGTTTTCTTTATTTTGCCAATGACCTTGAGGTAATTTAAGTTTGAAATTAAAATTATGTTCTTCATTTAACCACTTTTGTAACTCATATGCCGAACCACCAAAGTACTTGTTCATGTAATGTATTATTTGCCATGATTCGTGTCCTTTACCATAATTACGTATTTGATTTTCAATTCCTCCACCATTCTCAACTATAAACTCTTTAACTAGTTTAACTAATATAGATTTTTCATTTTCGACAGTATTTGATAGAGAGTAATCCTCAATAATCTTACAGATTTCATTAAAGTCGAGCTCGTTATGACCTTCTCCGATGATTGTATTAAAAGTTGATAAAAAATACTTGTATAAATCAACGAATGATAATTTTCTTGCAACCATATCGCTTGTTTTTATTAAGATTAAATCTATTGATTTATAATGGGAATTTTTATCGTCATTGTTTTTATTAAGGTCACCATAGTGTTCCCACCAAACATCAAAATCTGAGAAATATCCATCAGTAAGATAATCACTATATGGTATGTATTTGTGATAATCAACATTGACATTATGATAGTTAAGGAATGAAGATATTATAAACTCATAAAAACCTCTAAAGAATACTCCATCGTTATTACGGTATCCGAAAGAAAGTTCAACATTGTATTTTTTCTTTAATCTTAACATCATTTCAGTTCTTTCTTCTTTAGTGAACTGAGCCCTGAAAGCGTGATATGCGGATGGGTTGAGGGTTTTTAAGTGTGTTTCTGCGGGTAATGTCCCAAACATTTCGATTAGTTTAATAAAAGTGCGATACACTCTGACTACGTATGTAAACTTAGTAAGACTATTATGGGGTTTTCTTCCTTTCTTATACGACCCACGGTTTTTTCTTGGCTTACCAGGATTTTGAGAACAAACAATACAGTCTTTATTCTTTTTAAGAATCTGTTTTAGATTGGGTAGACTTGAGACTGAATGTGTAACTTCTTTACCACAACAAGGAGTGGTTCTCACGGTATTGTATTTCTCACCATCAAAAGTGATGATATACAATTTATCTTTATGTGAGAATTCAATTTTCATGTCTTTAATTATTTAATAATACAAAGATATGGAAAATTAATATAACTGCACAATTTTTTTCAATCAAAAAAAAGGGAACCATTTCTGATTCCCTTTGCGATGCGTACGGGGCTCGAACCCGTGACCTTCTGCTTGGCAAGCAGATGCTCTACCAACTGAGATACTCTCGTAAAAAAAAAAGATGGACTCGGGCTCAGCGTGCCGCTCTCTCAGAAACGGAAGGGCCCTTTTTAAAGTCCATCTTAGTAGCGGATACAGGATTCGAACCTGTGACCTCAAGGTTATGAGCCTTGCGAGATACCTCTTCTCCAATCCGCGATATGAGCCTCCAGACGGACTCGAACCGCCGACCCGCTCATTACAAATGAGCTGCTCTACCAACTGAGCTATGGAGGCAATTAAATTCTATACGTTCTTGTACTTTTTCTTTTGCCTGTGTTTTTGAATGTCTTTTTGAGTGAGTGACAATTAGGGCAAAGCACTCTTAAATTCTCAACATTGTTATTATACGCATCACCGTCTATATGGTCAATATCTAAAGGTACTGTTTTTGTGAATTCATTAATTTTACCCCATCCACACTCACTACATTTATTATTTGCAACATCTAATAAATGTCTTCTCATCCATTGTGGTATGGAGGTACCACCCTTTCTTGTGAAGTTCCTACCATTCATCCATTCATTCAAACGTTGTTTATTTTCATAATCATTTTGACAATGATTATTACAGTAAACATTTCTATTTGGTATTTCTTTACCACAATTTTTACACTCTTTCATACGACCATCTTTATATATAAATATAAGGTCGTAATAGAAAAATTAAACAGTCATTAAGTAAAGACCATAAGAGAAATCACGAGCCTCCTTAAGAGTTTTCGCTCTACGACAAGTTTCAGGGTTTACACGTAGTTGAACGTGGGTAGGGTTTTGTTTCTCCCACTCTTTACGTTCACGGTTTACCTTAGCAATTGCCTCACGTTTTGTCTTTGCCCAAACACTGTTACCACCTGTGGTTTGTTTGAAGTCCTTAGAACCAGGTGATGCTTCTAACCAACCGAACAAGTATTCTGATTCTCCCTTTGAATTTTTGTAACCCATATCTCTCTCTTTAACACTACAAATATATGTCAAACATTTGAAGATACCAACATATTTATAATAAAATTACATTGTATCATGAAAAAATCCGTTTTAACTGAAATCAACGAAATCAAAAATATGATGGGTCTTGTTACAGAACAAGAACAAGAACAAGTTAACTATTCTGAATGTTTAGGAATGATTCCTAATTTTTATTTCAGGAAAACTATGGGTATGGAGACTCAAGACTATGAAGGTGGTGATTTAGGTTTTTGGAACGATAATAAAATTCCAAAAATTAATGATAAAGAAGCCTTTGGTCGTTTTATTGACCATGTAAAAAATGCGGTAGGGTATGAAAACGGAGTATACAGTTCACCTGAAATGATTTGGAATGAAAGTGAAGAATGTGGAGAGATTCCTTCATGGGAAGAATTATTACCTTATATTCAACTTACATATCTAAATTCAATAATGTCTTTGAGTAGAAGAGGTGAAGAGAAAAATATTGAGGATGTTCCTGAACTAATTGCTCAATTTTCAGAAATACTTGATGTAGATACATTTTCTGATGAGTTTGAATGGGCCGACAATATAATCTCTATGGTTGTTAATGAAATTGTGAAATTTAATACATGGATGTCTGATGACCAAATTGATGACTTACATGATAAGATTAAAAATGAGTACGGACGTGACCTTATAGGTTTTGGTCCAAATTCATTCGAAGATTTTTAATCAAAAGTTTAAGACTCTGTATTGTGAAAAAAATAGTAATAAACGAAATCAACGAAATCAAAAAGATGATGGGGTTAAATGAACAGGACCACACATTACCAACTGATACTATTGCTCGTAAATCAACAATAGTGGGGGTTACTACAACACCAACAAAATTACTTTACCTTACTCCAAGAGATGAAAGTGGTAATGTGGTGGGTAGCAAATTAAAGTATTCCATTTCAGGAAAATACTCATACCTTGGAAGTTTCGATATTACCATGAGGAATATTAAAAGATTATCAAACGGTAATTTAGATGCTGAAGTTAAACCTGATAATGATTTTGCACATGGTGTTATGACAAAGTTAATACCTAATAAAAATTTGACTGAGGACAAATGGTTAAAGGTAACAGTACCTAATAATAAGATTAATAGTGCAATTAACCAATTAAAAAATTCATCTTCAGCAGAAATAGATGCTGGTCATGGTGTTAGTATTACTTTAAAAAATGTTTAATCAAAAGTTTATTCTTTTTCTTTTGCAAAAATCATAAATTTTTTTACTCCCTTTTTCCAACTAACATTTGAATCTTCCCATGGACCGATTTCAATATGTAATATTGACCTCTCAATTGCATCCATACTGTCTAAAGGTTCTGTAGATTCTGCAAATTTTATTGGAGTATCACTACCAAATCGGTAATAGTACTCCACACCCTTTTTAAAATACTTTTTATCCTCCATTATTTTTATTATACGTTTTAAAAAGTCTTTTGGACATCAAAATACCTGCTGGTGCATTTTTTGAAAACTTACTTGTCT
>Ga0255777_10002849_pt1 | contig 15063 bp, 9 predicted proteins | sample 101ome_15_FD_179975 | JGI IMG/M metagenome (GOLD analysis project Ga0255777, IMG submission 179975) | Coastal salt marsh microbial communities from the Groves Creek Marsh, Skidaway Island, Georgia - 101402AT metaG (version 2) | ecosystem: Environmental > Aquatic > Marine > Intertidal zone > Salt...
CTCCGTTTGCTTGGCGGCCGAGCGCACCCGATGAAAGCGCGCGTTTTTTCGTCCATCGTTTTTATTTCGCTGACTCTTTCTTTCTCTCTAATTCCTATTTTCATTGATCGCAATAAAGACGACGACGCGGCGTCTCGTTGGCACAAATCCACGTCTAAAGTGGACGAAAATATGGCTGGAGAGTTTGTCGTCGCGACGGCTATACACGAGGGGAAAAAAGCAGACTCGAGAGTGAACAAAGGGTTCAAAACGCAAACAAACGGTCGATTTTTCGCCTATTACTCGTCCGCGGACGAGGTGTTCGATAACGACGGAAAAGATCTCGTGGTGCAGTACTCGGTGAAGCACGAGCAAAACATCGACTGCGGGGGAGCGTACGTGAAGATTTTACCGGAATCCAGCGAGATGGAAAGTTTTGGCGGGTCGACGCCGTATAACATCATGTTTGGGCCGGACATTTGCGGGAAAGGGATTAAGAAGGTACATTTCATCTTAGCCAAGCACGACGAGCACGGGAATGAGAAGCAGTACCAGATGAAGACAAAGGTGAAAGCGAAAACGGACGAGTTGACGCACGTGTACACTTTGGTGATTCATCCGAACGACGATTTTGAAATTTTAATCGATGGTAAATCGGAAATCAAAAAGAACATCGAGGACGAGTTTGATATTTTGGAACCGAGAGAAATTCCAGATCCGTCGGCGACGAAACCGGACGATTGGGACGATCGCAGAATGATTGTCGATGAAGACGCAGAAAAACCGGAAGGCTACGACGACATTCCGGAAAACATCGCCGATCCTGACCATCCGAAGCCGGACGATTGGGACGACGACATTGACGGTGACTGGGAACCACCGATGATTCCGAACCCGGAATATAAAGGTCCTTGGACGCAACCGATGATTGAAAATCCAAAGTATTCCGGAGGACCGTGGGAAGCGCCGCTCATCAAAAATCCAAATTACGTCCCGAAATCCGAGCCGTTGGCGTTGATGCGCAATTTGAAGTACATCGGATTCGATTTATGGCAAGTCAAAGCCGGTTCGTTTTTCGATAACATCATCATCTCGGACTCGCTGGAAGAAGCGAAAGCGTTCGGAAAGAAAGTATTCGGCAAAAAATCCCGCAAGAAGGAAAAGCGCATGCAGGAAGAATTCGAGGAAGCCGATCGAAAGAAGAAAGACGAAGAGGCGGACGAGTGGGCGAGAGAGACGAGGAAAAATGTGGAAGACCCGGACGCGCTCTTCCCGCCCGGAATGGAACCGCCGGGAGATTACGACCCCGACGACCCCGAACACGATGAACTCTAGCACTCTCGTAACGAATAGAACTGTAGCCTTACGCCGTAGCGCAAAGAAGCTCATTCGTCGTCTCTTCGTTATACGTCACGGAAGTGTTTCCGGAGAAACACAAACATCTTTGCTAATATAATAAACTATTAAACGCGACTGAATTTCATAACTAACGCTCCCTAACTATCTTCTTCTAAGTATTTTCTCTTGTAGTACGCCTCCCAGCGATTCGGCGTTCGTTCGCTCGACAGCCTTCGCTTCCGCCCGCAGCGCGCGTCGTCGTCGACGTGCTTGTTGCTGCTAGGTGATTTCCTCTTCTTCGCGCTGCCGATGCTCTCTTTCCTACTCGTCGTCGTCGTCGTCTCCATCGTCCTCGTCCTCGCGACGCGTTCGTTCCTCGCCGCTCGCTCTTCCCTCTCCCGCTTCAACCCCTTCAACTTTTCCATCTTCTCCGCTCGTTTCCTCTTCGCGTCGCGCAAAGTCTCTCCCGCTAATCGCTTGATGGCGCTTTTCGTAGTCGTCGTCGATTTGTCTTCGTCGTCGTCGTCGTCGACCCGCGCATCAAAAGAAGAAGAAGACTTTTTTGAAGGCGAAGCGAGGCGAGGCGCTTTGTCGCTGTTCTTCTTCGGCGTCCCTCTCGACGACGACGGCGTTTTGCTTTTCAGGCGCACCTTCATCTTCGGGTCGCTCGACGAGAGAGTCGGAGAGTGAAGGCGCGCGCGCGCTTTTGGAGCAGAGCGAAAAACTACTTTTTCCAAATTCCAATATTTTGTTCGTTAGAGAAAGGCGCTCCAACTCTTGTCTTTCCCCGGGGATGAGGATGCAATATCTTCCGATAAAATGAGCGTTGACGGCGGCGGCGGTAACGCTGTTCCTCGCGTCGGGAAGACGCACCGAAAGAGGCAGAAACTGTGCCGAACGACGACGACGACGCGGAACGGAGAGGAAGAAGAAACAACAAATGGTGTTGTTAGGGGAATGGCGCTTTTAAGGTCCACGGAGGAAGTGTACGTACGCGAGGATATTTCGTGCGGATTTCCCGGGTGTTTGGAATGCGAGAACTCGCGCGCGGGGACGCCGTTGAACGCGTCGTGCGAGTATTTACTCGTGCCGGCGTCGGCGAGAGTGATCGACGCGTTCGGGGCGCAGTTTTGGGAAGGACTCGCTTTGCGGGACTGCATTTTGTGCAAAAGCGTGGAGACGCGAGCGAGGGAGATGTTCAGTTCGAATCCTAGGTTGATGCGAGCGATGCGAAGCGTGCACGAAGACGCGAGGAGAGATGGATTTTTGTTCGATGACGTGCACAGTCGTAAGGTGAGAGAGATTGCGAGGAGTAGAGGGTGTGGATTAGTCGAGGCGACGGCGGAGTTTTACGCGAAGAAGGTGAAGGCGTTGGGAGGAGAGACGCGGAAGCCGCGGATTGTTGTGCTCACGACAAAGAATACGAAACGTAAAGCGATCTGCGATGATCTCGTGACCGAGATGTACGCGCTCGAGTACATTGCAAAATATCATCCCCAAGATGAAGCTTTAATGTTGAGAGTACAAGCGGCTCTCGAAGAGAAAGACCGGGAGAACGAAGAAGAGGAAGACGCCAACGAAGACGCCACGTTTTCTGAGTACATCACGCGAGTAGAGGTGGAAGAGGGCATTGCAAACGGCACCATAGTAGTAGGACAGATGCGTGTGGACAGCTCGAGGACGTCCGCAATTGTCAATAGATCTATTCGCATCGACTCAAAAGTCAAAATGAATCGAGCTTTGCATCTCGATACGGTCGCGGTCGACGTTAACACGAACGAAGTCGTTTATGTCGTGTCTCGAAAGCAAATGGAGTTCACGTGCGTACTTGATGAGCATGACGCAGACGACTCGCGGTTGGCGCAACGAAATAGTGTTCTCGTCGTTCCGAGAGAATCGAGCAAACTGCCTCGATTTAAGATGTTCAAGAACGCCCCGGATACGCTAAAAGGAAAAGTATTCTCGGTTCGCTTTTCCTCGTGGTCGAGACAGAAAACGTTCCCAGACGCGCATTTCCTAAAAGTTATAGGTGGTGTGGGGAGCTTTCAAGGAGAAGTTGATGCGGTGTTGTCAAGTTGCATGATTCGCAAGGAGCCGTTCGGGGCTAAAGCGAACTCGGAGTTACCTCGGTCGGATTGGAGGATACCGCAAAGTGAGCTCGATACTCGAAGAGACTTTAGAAAGGATCCGGCGACAGTGATTTTTTCAGTCGACCCGCCTGGATGCGTAGACGTTGACGATGCGATGAGCGTTAAGAAGCTGGATAGTGGTGGCTACCAGATTGGCGTGCATATCGCTGACGTGTCGTTCTTCGTTCGAGAGAAATCTGCATTAGACGCTGAAGGAAAGGCGAGAGGCACGACCGTGTATCTACCCAACGAACGCATTGACATGCTCCCGGAAATTCTGTCCGCCAATCTTTGTTCCTTACTCGAGGGACAAGACAGATTGGCAGTATCGTGTATTTGGTGTGTAGATGAGAACTTGGACATGAAAGAAAAGCCGTGGTTTGGTCGCACAATTATTCGAAACCGAAAAGCGATCGATTACTATTCGGCGCAAGCGTTGCTAGACGAGGGCGACGTGGGATGCGCAAAGAACATGCGTGATTTTTACGACGCTTTGTGCGTGTTGACAAGCTTTGCGAATAAAAGACGACAAGTGAGAGAAATAAATGGCGCGTTAGAGTTAGCGAGCGCAGAATTAAGGTTCGAAACGCACGCCGACGCCGGTGACCGCGAAAAACTCACGTCGGCGGAAAGAACCACGGTTGTAGAGAAACGAGATGTTTTCACCATGAAAACGGTTGCAGAACTCATGATTTCAGCAAATTGTGCGTGCGCGGAACGCATTTACACACATTTTCTCGAGGGATCGTTCGTGCGCCGACACAAGATGCCCGCCGCGGATGCCTTCGACGACATCAAGAAATACTGCTGTGAGTTTTTAAATTTCGACTCTTTTAATAGTTCCAGCGGAGTTGCGCTGAACGAATCGCTTTCGAAGGCTATTCGTTTGTCGACAAGTTTCCGCGCTTCCGCCGAAGCTTTCTTCCGAGGCAATGCCGCGCAAAAGATGCAAGAAGCTGAATATTGCGTGTGCGACGGAGCAACATCTTCGTCGCATTTCGGTTTGGCCGTCGATTTATACACCCACTTCACCTCGCCGATTCGACGATATGCGGACATTATCGCGCATCGGCAGTTATTGCGCGCCATCGATGATACTAAAAAATCCAGCGACAGCGTCGACTTGTCGAAAAAATCAAATTTGCACGACCTCGCCGAACATCTCAACGAACGCACGCGAATGTCAAAAGTCGTGCAAAGGAAAGTTTCGGAAGTCTACCTCGCCTTCTCAATGTTAAATGACGCAAAGACGAAAATTGGTATGGTTGAATGTTACGAGAAAGAGCGAGAAGTTTTGAAAGTATTTTTGCCGAGTTGGCATTTACGAGGCAACGTGTTTCTGCGAGACGAAAGTGACGTCGAAACGCTCGAGCCGTGCGGACTCGGCGGCGTTTCCATCAACAAAGGCGAGCGCGTGTTCCATCCTCTACACAAAATTTACATCGAAGTCTCGGCGACGAGTTCTTATAAGAGTGGGATTCAATTGAAGTTTAAATTGTCCGAAGCTTCTAAACTAGCACCGGACGATGACACGGATTTGAAAGAAGCTGACGAAAAACTTGACATAGAAAATGCACCGGAACTTGCGCGGGCGTTTGAGAAGTCGGTCACAATTTCCAGCACCAAAAGGAAGAAAGCGTTGCTCGAACGTAACGAACAACGCGAATACACGGCCAAAACGGATGGCAATACGAGCGCGAACGCTTTCGTTCCGCCAAACTCTTTCAGAAAGAAAACTTTGGACCTTTATTCCATCAATTTGTTATCCCTCAAAGCCGCTTTGGAAATGAAATGTTCGAGAACACGAGTTATGGATAATGAGCAGTCGAAAACTCGATACGCTCGCCGTCGCGCACGATTTGACAAAGTTCAACACGATTTAGCGTAGCAACATAGATAGACATAGCATTAATATACACACAGAGACAGACAGTAACAGCGGCATGAATAACTGCGTAACGGGCACGTTTCTCACTCGCTTTTCAACCCGCTCGCTAAAATATCTTCCACCTGATTCTCTTTCCCTCTTCTCGTCAGACCGACGATTCCTCGCGTTACGACGTGCGTTACCACGCCCAGCGGCCCGAAGAACAACGTCAACACTAAACTGTGTCTCGTGATGAAATCATTTTTCAGACCGTCAAAGTAGATGTACCGGCCGGCGAGTAAGTCCATGGCGATGAAGTGAGCCCAACCCACAGCTACCGTTGTCTCGTACGAGAAACCTTTGGTTAACGACGATAAATCTTGCTTGGCTCCCGACGAAAAAGCCTCCAAAATCTCCGGCTCTAAGAAGCTCTGGTACGCCAGGTATCCGTAAATTAAACCGCACGCAACGCTCGTCGCCGGCGACAGCATCACAGTTTTCGTGAACTTCGATTTCGGAAATCCAATCATCGATATCCAAAACGGGAAAACAGCCGCGTTCTCGAAATTGAATACCTCCTCCACGGTAGGGAGAGACTCGATTGCAATCGCACTCACTCCTACCTTTCCCCCGCGATGACGATGGCATCGTCGTCGTTTTTCTCGTCCGGACGTGGAGCTCGAGCATCGTCCAGAGAGCGAACGGGTCGAGGCAGGGAAAGAACGCAGCATGAGATATGAGTTTTGGAGACTTACGAATCTTTTCTCTCTCAACTGGTGAAAAAGGCAAAAAGAAGCGCTTCTCTCTCCGACGCACCGCAAAACGCACCGCACCGCAAACCGCGATGGGCAAACGCACCACCATCGCGTACTCCTCGGAGGACTTCAAGCGTCGCAAAAAAGACAACGGCGACGGCGACAACAATAATGATACTAAAAACACGACGTTGAAAACGTACTATTGCAAATGCTGTTCGAATCACGTGCTCATCACCGACTGCAACCTCTTCGCGCTCCCGAGACGAAGAGTGGATGAATCGATCATTTTGGACGCGACGAAATACGTCTGCCGATTGCGCGCGAAGAAGGAGAACGTTGTGACGGTGATACGAAGGAAAGATGGCGAGATTTTGGAGAAGCAGACGCGATATTATTGCGGGAAAGTCCCGGTGTGTTACGAATGCAACGACGAGAAAGGGAAGGTGTACGTGTTGGACGGCGCGCTGAGGAGCTTCGAGAAAGGGAGTAAAAAAGATGCACAGCTTCCGGTTCCACCGTGCATACGCACGGGGAAAGGTGGGAAAGTGATTTTCCCGGTGAGAGTGATCGAAGGACAAGAGAAGCGCGCGGTGATTGACATCGGCGCCGAGAACGTTTCCGTCTCTCTGCAGACGCGGAAGACGGACGACCCAAAAGGGGTGGAACGGGAGCTCCTCGAATTTTTAAGCGAAACGATAAAATGTCGATTGGCCCAACTGTCCGTGTTAGTGAACGACGAAGAAGACGAAGGGAGACGGGCGACGAAAGACATCGAGTGCGAGGCGGGCGCGAAGTTGTCGCCGGAAAAGGTGTTCAGAGCGCTGCTCGAAAACAGTCGCGAGGCGGCGCGGAGCGCGTGAATGTAGATAATTTTATATTTAGCAGAGAGGCCGGGCGAGGGAGGGTCAGAGATAGTTTGAGATATTCGTAGATTTGTAGTCGCATGCTCACGCGTTGTTGGGTTAAAAAACTCGTTGAAGAGATGAATATAGGCGAATATGCTTTTTAGCTCCTCTTCTTTTGCTCCTTTCTTTTCTTTTCTTCTCGCTCTTCTTTTGATGTGGAAAATTCAAAATTTCTCCAGACAACGAACCCACGAGAAGGAAACAAATATGCACACGCGCGAGGCGGCGACGAAACGTCGTCCTCCTCCGCGCGATAGATTCGGAAGGAACGGTGTCGTTTACACCGACGACGCGGACGGAATGCGAAGTGGGAGAGACCGCGCGATGATGTACGACCGGGCGTTGCGCGCATCCAATGTCGTTGAAGACTCGAGGCGGAATCGCGAAGAAGAAGAAGAAGAAGAAGAAGAAGAAGAAGAGAAGCGACGACACGAACAGCAACGACAGCGCTGGCAAACGACGACGACGACGTCGAGAGCAGCGGTCGCGGAATCGTTGAGAGCATCAAAACTGGAGATTGAAATCGAGCGGCTCACGGCGCAACTGCGCGTGATGAAGAAAGATGTGCGCTTGGCAAAGGCGGATTGCGCGAGAGAGCAACAAACCGTAGCGCACGAGCGGAAGAGATGTCAGGAACTGGCGAGCGCGAGCAATCGAGCGATGAAAGAAAACGAAGAGTTGCGAATAGTTTTGGAGAAGACAGAAACGGAACGGGACGAGTTGAAGCGCGATTTCGTGGATTTAGGGGACCGGGCGACGGTCATCGCCAAGCAGAACGAGTATGCGAAGAGAGAGTACGAGAGGTATAAGAAAGAGGCGGACGAGATGCGAGCGAAAGCGAAGGAGGAAGCGAAGGCGGCAAAAGAAGCAGAGAAAAAGTTGAAAACTGCCGAGAAGAGAATCGGCGAGAAGTTTGAGGAAGACAAGGTGCAAATTGAACGCCGGGCGATGAAATGGCGGGACGAGGTGCTTCGCAAAGCGAGCAAAGCAAAGGCGAGTTTAGAAAAGAGAGAGAAAAACGTGAAACGGAAAGAGGAGAGTCTAGAATCGATTGAACGGAAAGAAAAAGATAAATATGAAGCGAAAGTGCAAAAGATGCGGTTAGAATTTGAGCAAAGAGCGGCGGAGATTGAACGTGAGGCGAACGAACGAGGCGCAGCGGCTGTTGCTCGATTCGGCGCCAGAGCCTCGGAAACGGAAGTTGCCGCCGTAGCGGAAGCGCAGTTTGCAAAAGATAGAATGGACGAGGCTTTAAAGGAGTGCGCCGTAGCTAAGGCGGAAAGAGAAAGTTACGAGAGAAAAAGTAAAGAAGCGGAGAGAGCGAGAAAGGATATCGCGGATGCTTTAGAGAAGGAGACGTTGCAAAGATTAAAGTACCAGGCAGAGTTGGAGGTGTTTAGAGTGCAAAGCGAGCCTTTAAAGGTTGAAATTGAAAGCGAAAAAGAGATGAAAGACGATTTCAAGAAACGTCTCGAAATGAGTTTACAAAGGAACGTGGAGTTACAAGAAGACGTCGAAGCACTTTCATCTTCCAAACGTGAACTGCTTGATGCCGAAAGGAGCCTGAAAGCTGAAAATGTGCGTCTGAATGCGTTAATTAAAGAAACGATAGAAAGCTACAAACAGAAAATAGAACAGTTAAAAGAGGAAGTGAGAGTGTCGAACGAAAAAGCTATGCACGCGTGCTTTAACGATGCGAAGAGCGCGGTTGAAACGTGTTACCAAGAATCGAACGAATTGAAACGTCGCGTGGAGGACTTGACTGAGAAACTCGCAAGCGTCCAAAACGCTTTACAAACTCGCGAAGAGGAACGCGATGTTGCCACGGAAAGTTTAGAACTGACCATGCGCGAGCTCGAAGCTAAAACGAGCGAAATCGAGCAATTAGAAGAAAGTTTGCAGAGCGCAAAAAATACGACGAATCAAATCAGCGCGAGCATGCAAAAGCTCGTCAACGATTACGACGAGATGCAGAACGATTTGGAAGCTGCGGCTTTGAGAATAAACGAACTGACGGTGGAGAATATTCATTTGAGCAGCACATCGCCGTCTGTGGATAAAGGTGTAAACACGACTGGAGATGGTGACCATTCGGCGCTTGCAAAGCGCATGGAAAAGGAGAAAGAAATCGCCATTTCCATCGAATCCGAGCGCGTCCGCGAAAAACTTCAGCAAATGTTCGAGTCGAGGACGAAGGCGTTAAACGAACAAAATCGAGCGCTTCTTGAAATTATGAACGTGATGAAATTAAAAATAGACGCGAGCGAGACGAATTTCAAAGAAGAGTTTGAAAAGCGCAAAGAAGCTGAAGCCGAAGTGCACGCGAAATCCAAAGAGATTGAACGTTTGCAAAGCGAGTTATCCACTTCCTCGCGTAAGCTTCGAGTGTTGGAAGACGCACTAACCGTCGTGCCTTCTTCGTCTGCATCGAAGCAGCAACCGTTCTTTGACGCGAAGGATGACGACGACGATGATGATGACTTCAACAATGGCGAAACTTTCTTCACCCCTTCCGTCCCGACCAGCGCGTCCGGAATCCGGGCGCTCGTCGGCTCTCCGAAACGCCTGTTAACGAAACGAATCGGATTCAACAAAACGAGCCCTTTGATGCGACCGAACCCCCCATCCGCGCAGATTCCTGCCATAGAAGGATCGAAAGGTAATGCTACCAACAGAGAGAGAGGTTTGTGGTAGGAGAACGCGATTATTTATTATCATGTCTAGATGTGTATTATTAATAACTGTAATTTAAGTAAAACTTCCGCAAATCAAATAACGAGTACTACACAACAATAAAAGATTCCCAACACGCATTTCAATCATGGAGCGTTAGCATCGCGAAGGCGCGCATCATAGTTAGGAGCGAAAAACGCAAGAATAGTGTGTGCGTGCGTGTGTGTGGTCGCGCGCGTGTGTTTGCCATTATGCGCGCGACAGCGACGACGAGATGTTCTTGTTTTTGGAAACTGGCGCTCCTTCTCACGGTTCTTCTTTTAACCGAAACGCAAAGTAGCAGCGCGCATAAGGACGACAGGAGAAGACACGCGTCGACGACAACGTTACCATCTTCAGAACCACCACCAATACCGGCGATTAAATCGGACAAGCGCGCGTTCAATTACAACAAAACCATCGCGCACAAGATGGAAAGAGTTTTGGACAGAGAATTCGCGGACGACGACGAAGATGAAGAAAAGTATCACAAGGAGAAAGAGGAAGAGTTGCTAAAGTTGGAACGCGAGAGCGGTGGGGTGCGAGAAGGGGTCGAAAGCGTGATGGTGAAAAGTAGGAAGAGTGAGCAGCACAGGCATCAACAATCGAATGCGAGCGATGTCGTGGGTTCCAACTTCATCGAGGCGAACGTGACACAACGAGAGCGCCGGAAGCAGAAGATGAAAGCGCTAGTGGTACGCACGGAGGATATTTTACTGCGAATAGATGAAGCATTGAGTCGAGAGAGCGAAAAGAGAGCGGAAGAAGAAGAATCGGAGACGTTGGTAGATAGTGAAGGAAACGAGTACGTGTTAGAACGAACGGAAAAGAGGAAGCAGACTTCGATGCGAACGGATTCAAATTTGACGAGAGATATTGTTTGCGTGTTTGTGTTGAGCGTGGTAGCGTCGTTGGTATTTTCAATTACGGTTACTGGTGGAAATAGAAACAAGAAGATGTTTCAGAGTGCACCGTCATCCGATTTCGTGGGTTTTTTTGTCTGTGGTGCGTTGGTAGGACCTTTTGGCTTTCGTTTGGTGGATGAGCCGGTCCAGTTGGAGACGCTGGGGGAGTTTGGCGTAATTGCTCTGTGTTTTTCAGTCGGTCGATTGTGCGATGCGAGTGTTTTTGAGAAAATTGGTGCTAGTGGAAGGAATAGCAAAAGTATTTTTTTCTCGTTCGCGCGCAGAAGTCGAAGTAGTTCCATCGTGATTGCAAATGTCGCGGTGAGTTCCTTCATCGGCGCGGTTTTAGGGGTAGCAACGCAGATTGGCGTCTTGAAAGGTGTGGTGATTGGTGCGATTTCTGTTTTCGACGGTTCCAATTCTGTCGTTGTGATGGGCAAATCCAGTGCTAATTTATCGGGAGGAAGTGTGAACTCACTCGATGATAACGGTGGAAGCACAACGAGCGTGGACAGTTTAGCTGGCGGTAGTTCCAGTCATCTCTCCTCACTGACCTCACCACAATCTTCGAAAAGAACAAACGACGAATTGAACGAGAGTAACATTATGCGATGGTGGACCGGAATTGCATTTGCAATTGCGCGAAATTGGAATACGACACTTCCGTTTTCTCAATCGATGACGAACATTCTGTATGCTTTCGTCATGTCGACGTTCGTGACGTTTGTAGTCGCTTCGCGCTTTAGTGGTGGCGGTGGCGTTGACAAGGTTGTTCGTCCCAATGTTGCGACAAAGTGGAATACCAGCACTAAAGCACATGCGAGTGAACACTATCACAACGAAAAGAAACTGATTTCCATGTGTGCAACGTGCCTGTTCTTTGCTCGTCTGACTGAAATGTTCGATTTAGGCTACGAACTCGGCGCTTTTGCCTTTGGGATTGCGTGTCATCACAATCGCAAAGGAGCGGATAGTTTGGCCGCGAATGCCGGAGACGACTCAGACAAGAAGCACGATAATTTTGCTAATAACGGCGAGAACGAAGATGACTTAGAATCGCAGCAGAAGGGGAAGAAGAAACAAACTCACAAAAATACAGTAGTTGGTTCTGACCTGTTGAGAGCAGCGCATGCTTTAGCGTTTACGGCGATAGGCATGAACGTTCGCATAAATTATCTTCGCGAAAAATTGGTTCCATTGACGCTGTCCTCCGTCGCTTTCATCATACTCGTGCGAAAATTGAGAACATCGTTGCGCAAAGGCGAAACGAGCTTGGTGAAACATTCCGTCGCGTCGCCTTTCGCTTCGTACACGCTTGGCGAAACGACGAGCGAACGAAAAGACATCAAGAGTTACAGCGATGTGATCACGCTGCTCTTGTTAAAGCGGTCGCTTTTCGCGAACGGCATTTCTTTGAACGCATATCATTTTGCTTTTCACACGCAAGTTTTGTGCATATTCTGCATTTGGCCTCTCATGGACTACTTTATTTGGAGAAGGAGTCGCAAGCACATTCATCGCGTGAAATCGAAGAAGCGGAATTTTTAGTTAGAGCGCGCAAATAGCATCGAGACGTCCATCGCATCGCATTGGTCGTTTAACAATGTATTTAATATTATGACATATAGCTTATTCTAGGTAGATTTACACACACACAACTATCAATTACGTCTCCATAGCCTCTGGCGAAGAATCTTTCTTCTTTTCTTCCTCTTTCATCTCATGTTCTCTCTTCTTTGGTACAAAAATCTCCCCCTCGCCCCCACCGTGCCTTTCTGGATTTGCGACCGGGTCCGCCGGGTAGTACTCGTAATGCAACTCTCCAACATCTGTCCCGCTCATTTTCGTCCATCCATCCGGTCCAACGTGGTAGACGCTCACCGTACCTCCAGAAAACGCGTCTCGAAACGTCGCGTGGTAAATCGCTCTCCTCCCCAACTCTGCCGCTTCTTTTATGCTCAGATCGTGTCTAAAACCTTGATCCAAAACACCGTACGCAAACAAAGACCCCGAACCAACTGAAAACCTCTTCCCTTTTAATCTCGTCCCATCCGAGTCGACATAAAACAAACCCGGCCCAGTCGTATCCCATCCGGCGACCATCGTCCCCATCGACAAGCCGCGTCCGCGATACCCGTACAAAGTATTAGCCAGCAACTTCGACGCACCAGTCACGGTAATCCTCTTCCCAGTTTCGAGTTCGTGCAACCGACACTGAATCCCTAAGTTTCTCTGCCAAAACTGACAATCTGCAGCGCCTCCCGCCATCGTCCCGAGTAAAAACGGGTTGATCTCGATGACTTTTTTCACCGTTTGTGAGCTGATGTAAGGCCCTTGCGACGCGCGAGAATCGACCGCGATGATGATCCCGTGTTCAAATATAAAGCCTAACGTCGTCGTCCCGTGCTGAGGCTTCACGTGTTCCACGACGTCTTTCTGAAAGCGAGAGAAATCTTCCACTCGAGGTAACGTGAAGTATTGATCGTGCGAGTTGATGCCGCAGAGGACGTCGTTTTCCAAACTGTTTTCGCAAAAGAGACGAGAGATGCACGCGAAAGAAGCGCGTCAGTCTGAGAGACAGAGAGAGAAAAAAGAGAGACGCGAGGAGAAAGACGACAAAGAAAAGCGCAGAGCGCGCGACGATTTACGTTTTCAAACGCGCACCGCCGCGTTCGCGCGCGCGACAAGAGAAAAAGAGAGAGCGGGGAAAACGCTTCGCTTTTTCCCTAAGATCGCGGGGGCCTTTCGCGGGCCGAGAGAAGAAGAAGAAGAAGAAGAAGAAGAAGAAGGAAGGAAACGCGCGAAAAAAAGAAGAACTTTGTAAGCGCACTCACGTCGACGTCAACTCGTCCGCCTCTTTGCGAACCGGACGGTCTAACACGCTAAAGTCTAAGTTTAAAGACGTCATGGCGTCGCGGTGTTCGCGCGCGTAAAAGTGGCGATTTCTCTGTTTTTTTTTTCTGCTAAAGACACTTCCTGGAATAGTTCTGTCGTCGACAACACGGACAAAACGGGACGCGACCGATAGATTTTAAGTGTTTTTCAAACGTTCTGAGGCAGTTTTTGTGAAACCGATGGGAACAGCAGAGATAGGCGACTTTTTTTCGCGCGTCGTCGTCGTCGTCGTCGTCGGTGGTGGTGGCGGCGGTTGTCGCGGTGGTCGGAGCGGCGAAGCGAAGCGCGCAAATAGAACACTCGTCGTTTTCCAAGGAGAGCGATTTGGCGATGATTGCGTTCCAGTCGGTAGTAGTCGTATCGTCGTCGTCTTCGTCCTCGTCGGAAGAAGAAGAAGAAGAAAGAGAAGAGTCCGCGCGTTCGTCTTCCGCGAGATGTCGTCTCGTTGTCCTCCTCTCCTCGGCGCTTCTCTCGACGCGCTTTCGCAACGCGCGAAGTTTACTCGCCATCCAACTCTTTCGAGCGATCGCGTTCGTCGGTCCGAGTTTGTTTCGAACGACAAAACCTCTCCACGCTTTCTGTATCTTCAACGCCGCGTTTACAACCACTTCTTTTCGCGCATCATGTATCCTAATCTTCCGATACCTAGGCGCTCGACAGCACGGACATCGACGACCGATCGACTCGAGGAAACTTTCAAAACTTCTCAAACACTGCTCGTGGAAACAGTGCGCGCACGACGTCAGCACTTGCGCGCGCTCCATCGCCTCCAGTCCAAACTCTTCCCTGCATATCGCGCACGTCGAACGCGCGCCGGTTCTCTCCTTCGCTTCTCTTCTGATCGCTTTCCACGAAGTAGCGCCGCGAGGAAAACCACCCGGAGAAGAAGAAGAAGAAGAAGAAAAAGAAGAGGAGGAGGAGAGGAACGACGCCGACGAGAGGACGAACGCGAGCAAACCGTTCTCCTCTTTGTCGTCGTCGTCGTCGGTGAGTAGTTTCCTTCTCCCGCGCGTCGTTCTCGGAGCGCCTGCTTTTACTTCGTCGTTTCGTCGAAACGACATTATTCGCGCGGTCTCCGGGTCAGCGCGCGTCTTTCTCGGTTTTGACCTTTCGCGTATTTTTACCACTTACCGAAACCCTAAACATAAGAAATGTGCTATTGGGACGCAAACACCTTCTTCATATCGCATATCGAAGGAAGAGAAGAAGAAGACAACGAGCAAGCCGCGCGCAGCAGACACACCAACGATAAAAGTAAGCGTTCGTCCGCCGCCATGCGCCCATCGCATCTAATGAAGCGAAGCTTAAACGATCCGACTTCTTTTTCTCTCCCTTCCTCCTTACGCAACAATCAACTGGCGATTGGCATCGCGCTGTTCGTCGTCTTCATCCTCGCGCGTTCCTTCGTCGTCGATTCGTTCTTTGACGACGGCAAGCGTTCTTCGTCGTCTTCTTCTTCTTCAACGTCGCGGTACGGAGAGAATGATGCCGGCGTTTCTTCCGCCGCGAGAGAGTTGGAGAAGCAAACGCTGAAACACGACCAGAGGGTGGAAGATGGCATCGAGTGGTTTCGAA
>Ga0255777_10002869_pt1 | contig 15009 bp, 21 predicted proteins | sample 101ome_15_FD_179975 | JGI IMG/M metagenome (GOLD analysis project Ga0255777, IMG submission 179975) | Coastal salt marsh microbial communities from the Groves Creek Marsh, Skidaway Island, Georgia - 101402AT metaG (version 2) | ecosystem: Environmental > Aquatic > Marine > Intertidal zone >...
AAGAAGATTGGGAGAGGTTTTACCCTCTCCCTTCTACTATTCTTCTTAGAATGATCCTCCTGTTACAGGGTTTCTCATTACAATCTTCAATACCTTAGTTGCATCTTTAACCCAGATAGCAGGCATTGTTTGTGTCATGAATACACGGTATCCGTTAAAGTTACCAGAAGACTGGAATCCTTGTGAACGTCCCATGTAATCCATAGTACCATTTTGGTAGAACCACTTCAATTGGTTATCCCAAGACAATTTCAACAAGTAAATATTGTCATTACCGTTTTCAGTAACATCAAATACTACAAAGCTGTAAGAGCTTAGTGGGTGACCATCTACTAGAGGGTTTTCAATGTCATTAGTATGCAAGTTATCAAACGCAGGGTTCAATACAAACTTAACGTTAGCCAAGAAAGGAATAACGTAAGAAGTGTAAGCAAAACCAAAGTTCAAGTCCATGTTGCTACCAGATACAGCACCAATGTCTGTAGCACGTACCAAAAGACCAGAAGCATTAGCTTCAGCTTTAATAGCTTCATTTACAAGCTTCATACCACCCATACCAGTTTGAACAATGATCTGACGCTGTGGATCTGGTCCAGCAAGCTCTACACGTCCTTGGTAGAAGTTCATCAATTCTGCTTTAAACATATCTAGAGAGAATCCAGACTTGTTGTATACACGCTTGAATGAGTTATCCAACTGCTTCCACAAACCTACAGATAGACGTACATCATCTGGTCCATCCTGACGTACACGTCCACCATGACCCCACATTAAGTAAGTCTCAATATCTTTAGCAATCTTAGACAAGTGAGCAGCTTCCAAGTTAGTAACAAAAGTACGGCTCAATGAACCATTCTCCATGCTACGCTTAACTGCATCTTTACCCATCTTAGAAACCATATCTTCCAAGCTAGTAATAGAAGGATCCATACTCTGATCCATGTTACGCCAGATCTCAGTTACAGGAACTGTACCATCTGCACGCATACCACCTTTCATCATCATATCTGCACGTGAAGAAATGCTGTAGTGTACGTGAGCTTCTGCACCACCTACGTAGTTGTAGAACTCACGGAAACCAGTTGATACATCACCAATGTCAGAGAAACGCTCACCGTATTCACCTCTAGCAGAACCTTTACGGAAGAACTTAGTACCTGCAGCCAAGTACTTGTTGTCCAAGAATTTCAAGTTGTCATTGTTAACCAACTGTACAGTGTAGATGAATCCGTCACCTGAAGGAAGAATATCTTCTGCAGTTACGTATAATTCAGCTCCGTTGTACTTGTCGTAAGTAATGATGTCACCGTGACCAAATGCACGCTTGTTTACCTTAATTTTAAAGGTAGTGCCATCAACACCTTTACGCTCATTGCTTGCTTCAATGTCTTCAGTGATGTAAGGAAGATCCTGTACTACAGGTACTTGCCATTTGTACTCACCACGAGCATTATCAACAGTGATGGTATTTTTACCACCAAAAGATGCCATTTGGTATAGTGGCATTTCAACCTTTTGAGCCATAGCCCAAAGGTCTACAGGGCCCATATCAGTTGGTTCTGCACTACCTAGCATATTTGCCAAGTGATAAGAATCAACATGAGATGACGCCTTGTAAGAAGTATCTCTCAAAAAGATACCATTGTTCAAAACAGGAGTTGCCATGTTTATCTAAATTTAGGATTAGTAATTATTGTTAAAATCTTTTAAATATGTTAGTTGGTCTAGGAATACCTCTAGACTTTCTAATTTCTTTTTCTTCAGCTACACTTGAAGATTGACGTTTGCTTTGTTCAGTCTTCAATTGTCTTACAGTCTTCTCAACAGTTTCTGCTTTAGCTCCTTCTTTAATCTTACTATGGTAACCATCTCTATCAGATAGCAACCAAAGAGCTTCAGCAATTAACTCATGATTAGGCTCTACGTATTGATACTTTTCTAGCAAGTGACCCAGCATGTTAGTCTGTCTACCAGATACTGACTGATAATTAGGCTCTACTAGACCTTGGTATAATGTTGCTTGAGTTTTCTTATCAAGTTTAATACCGCCAAGCTCACCAGCTTTTAAAGTCTCATATACATTCTCCATATAGTTATTAGCGGCTTCAGCTTGTCTTTGCTTACGCTCCTCTTGTTCAGCAACTCTCTGCTGTACAATTTTTTCTTGCATTCTGTCCAACTTAGGTTTGAACTTATTTGCAAGCTGTTCTAGCCTACCAATATCTTTATAGGATTCAATCTCTTCTTGAATTTCTTCTGCATCACCAAAACCAGTAGCTGAAAGATATTCTCTTACAATTACCTCTTGATCTTGTTCTACAGTAGGGTCTAATGATCTGGATTGTTCTACCTGCGCTAGTGCACTAAATAGTCCTTTAAGATCTTGACCGCCATTTGCTACATATTTAGCAGCATACTGAAGTTCTTCTGGCAATGATTGAAAAAATTCTTGAGGTGTTTCTTCTCTTAGCTTACGTTCTCTTTCTTGAAAGTTAGCTTCAATTAGTTCTTGAAAGTCTTTAGCTGTATATTCTTCAATTGGCTTATCATCTTCAAATGGAATTAACTTCTCATCTTCAATAAGCTTTGTAAATACATCAGCTACACCTTCAATCTTTTTACGACCTCTTTTCTTTTTAGGCTCATTATCTTCATCATCTTCATCAGATGACTCAACTTCATTTACTAAATCATCAAAAGATTCTTTTGACTCTTTAGCTTCAGGCTCTTCAGAAGAGTCTTCTACAGCTTCTGCTACAGGCTCATCTTCATCTTCACCATCAAGAAAAGACAAATCTGTCTTCTTATTTGAAAGAACGTTTGCAGTTTTATCTGCCTCTTCAGTAGGTACTGTTACAGACTCTGCACCAGGCATACCAAAGATTTCATCTAAGTCTACATCTACTTGCGTAACATTTGTAGACTCCTCTACGGGTGTGGTTTTTTCTTCACTCATAATTTTGTTGGTTTTCTCTCACTATTAATATACAAATCTCCTTGGAATAAACCTTGGAGATTTGTAAAAACGTTATATAAAAAATGTGATTTTGAACAGTATATAGCTAAGACCTATTCTTCTTTCTTATTAGATTTTCTGTTTGCAGAAAGATCATACTTATTTTTATTCTCTCTAGCAATCTCTAACTGGGTATTTGCAATACGTTCTTTAGATTGAAACTCTTCTCTTTTCAAAGCAATATTCTGTTGCTGTATTGCTTTTTTATTGTTTTCAGCTTCTCTCTTTAATTCTGTCTGAGCTTGATATCTTTCAGTTTCTCTGATTTCTTTCAAAGCATCTTGATAATCTGAAACTTCATTTTTATTGATATCTTGCATTGCACCATATCCAGCTGCTCTAATTTCAGCTTGAATCAATCTGTTTTGACGATCCTTATCATTTTGATCAGCCTCAAACTGTCTAGCCATTTCTTTTTCTTGAGCTTCTGCTTGAAGTCTTTGTTGCTCCATTTGCATAGCTTGCTGCTGTTGCTCTTGACGTTGTTGAATTTGCTTTTGCTCAGCATCTTTCATAATATCAGTAACTTCAGCAATACTATCTGATTTAATAATATTACCAAGGTCATAAATACTAGCACCAGTAGTATTATTAGTAAGAGCCATTTGCTTAAGCTGTTCAAGAATTCTTCTATGATTAGCTTTAGTAGTACAGAAAATGTTAAAGTCTCTTAGCAATAAATCTCTACCATTAATACTAAAGTTTATTTTTTCATCATTAGATGTAATATACTGAAGTCTAACAGAAGGATTATTACTATGATAATATTGAGCCAAGTCTGTACGCATTTGATGTACTCTAGGCATTAGATGATCAGAATGCTGAATAAAGTATGATTCAGTCTGAGCATAAGAACTCTCTAAGGATGCTTGTACACCTGTAGCAGTTTGTTGTTCCATAGCACCACCTAAACGCTGTGCATTTACACCAATAGATTCAAATGCTTGATTCTTAAAGTAGTTAGCAAGTTGAGTTCTAGAAAGCAATCTATTAGTCTGCTCTAGATTTAACACCTGATAGTGCTGGAAGTTAAGAGCATTCTCTGTATTAGTAATAGATGTATCAAGAGGAAGCATTTGGAAGTCCTTCATTGCTACATATGCTTTAGCCAAATTATTCTTACCCCAGTCTTCCCCTAGTGAGTGACGAGGAATAGCATTTTGGTCAAGCATAATTACTGTACCTAATTCATCTACAAGAATATCAGCAATCTGATTGTTTACAATATTATATCCAATTTGATATGGCTTCATCAAATCTACTAGAGATACAGATTTTGTATTTCTATCAGAGAATACAGCTCCTTCTACAGGTAGCTTACAACCATATAATGTTTGATCTCCTTTAAATTGGAATTTAAGTCTTCCTGGTTCGGGTCTATCAATACCTAAGTAGATAGCTTCAATACCATCTGGTGAAGTCATACCCCAATATGTAGGATGATTAGGTCCAATTTTAACACCACCCCAAACTTCATTAATCCAAATCCAATCAATATGATCACCAAAGATTACATTCTCTTTAGTTTTCTGCTTAGATGATGTAGTATTATATAAAGGTTTATCAACTACAGTATAGTTATCAGTAACAATATCTTGAATAACAGTACCATCTTCTAAAACCTTTGTAAGATGACCCACACGTCTTTGAGTTTTCCAATATACAGTAGAAACTCTTAACATGAATGTATTACCAAAATCAAACAAGTCTTCTGACTCACCAAGAATCCAATCTACAATATCACCACCAGCACCTAAACCTAGTTCAGTATGTGCCATAAATTGACGGTAACCTAAAGAACCGTTTTCAATACTATTCCATTCTGGAGATCTAGTACCATCATAAAAAGATCCATCATTAGGAATACCTGGAATAGCATAACCTGCAGAACGTGCAGGATAAACTTCTTCTAGTTCTTTAATTTGATCCTCTGTCATTAAGTAACCATACTTATCAATGACATCAGCAACCGTCATCATATCTGATTTACCAACCCAGTTAGCTTGTGAGATATAACGCACATCTGGAGACTTATGATAGAATGTAAGAACAGGATTCCACAGTTCAATATCATAATCATCTTCTCCCATACGGAAATGCCAGAACTCTCTATCTGTAATGAGCATATCTTTAAATGCACGTTCTTCAAGCTCATACATTTTAAAACGCTCTTCATCTACTTTAGTCTGATGCATTGCCCATTCTTCAACCATAGATCTATAATCTTTACGGAAGAAGTCTTCAATTTCTGGAAGAGTTTTAAGATTTTGTTTAGAAAGCATTTGCTGAATTTCAGGATTCTGAAAATCTGCACCCTGCTGAGCTAACTTAGTAAGAATCTTAGAAGCTGCATCAGCTAATAAAGTTTCTTCTATCATTGCTCTTTTCTGCTCTAAGAGCTCATTATAAGAAGCATCATCTACTGCACGAAAAGTAACTCTTGCATACTTAGATGCAAACTCCCCCATAAGAACATTGATAACATTTGGGATAATTGGGTAGAATTTGAGTTCTAATGCAGATACATCTTCTTGGGTCAATTGGTCTACTAAATCAGCATAAAGGTTATCTTCTTCTACAATGTAGTCAGTTTTATCAATGATACCTTTAGCCAGCTTATAGTTCTTAAGCAAACGTCTAGAGTTTCTCTTAAGTTGCTTCTGACCTTGTACTTCAATCCAGTCTATGTTCCATGCAGCCCACTCCTTATCTTTCTTCTTTTCTGGAAGAAATTGTGTAGGCTGTTCAAGGGTGCCCATTTTATTTTTCTCTACCCTTGCACCGGCCTTAGCCTGCATTGCATTTATAATCTTAGGCATGTTATCTTATATTTTTAAAAGCGGAACGCTTTCCTTTACCTCCCATAATACCTTTACCTTTCCCTCCAATATGTCTAAAGGGACTCATATTTAATTTAGTCATTTTCTGCGTATTATCCAATTTTACAGATGACTCATTATCAACTCTTTTAGCGTAACCTCTATTAGCTTGCTGTACTTTTGCAAATCCTATCAATGCTGCAAATGATACAAGTCTATCCACGTTAACACCAGGCTGATATGCCTGCATCTCTTTCATAAGCATGATGTCAGGTATACGTTCAACACCAAAGGTTCTTTTTAATATAGTACCATCGGTGTCAGTTTCAATATCTATTTCTTCTTTTAAATACTCAATTGCATAGTTAATTAAGTGAGACTTAAACAGTGTACCAGTATTTTTCCAACCATACTCAGCATATACACTTCTATTACTACCTAAGTCTTTAAGAAACAGAACCTGATCTTTAGGTACTAACCATTTTTGTTTACGCTTTGCAATCATGTATTGAATAAATAAAGATACGTTATTCTCTACTAGTGTCCAGGCTTTATAATATTCAATAATTTTTTCTAACTGCTCGTGTGTCTTATTAATATCATCATATCTACCACACCATGCAGCCACAATGCCATCACCTTCTACAAAGCTCTTAGGTCCCTCGTCAGTAATCTTTGTTACCTCTACTGGATTCTTATATACATAGATACTACAAAGTGACTCAGAAGTGGTTGTTTTACCTTCTCCAACAGGATCCACACTTGCATAGTACATTCCAAACTCAGGCTTATCTACAGGTCTTTCATAAACACATAGTACACCTGTTTTATCTTCTTGACGTTTATCTACAGGAAATGTATTAATAGGCTGCTTTCTGCTTTTATGAGCTATAACATCTGTACCATTCTCTGTCCACTCTAGTTCTAAGTATTCTACTGGATACTCTTTATCTTCAATACGTTGTGTTTGTGAAGAGATAAGGTTTTGAGGGAAGAGTGACTCTTTACGATAAGCAAACGCCTCTGCAATATTTGTTGGTTTTTGAGAAATTCTCAATTGATATTGCTCAGGACTTAAATCTCTTTTCCATGTTGCTCTCTCTTCCTGAATAGCTTTTAATGATTCTTCTACTAATGAGTTACCCCACTCATCAATAAAAGGCGGCATTGACCACTGCTCAGGTATAAAGAGTCCCACTTCACCTCTACTACCTTTTTCATCTAGCAGGTTGGTTTGTACTGCGTAGATGTCATTTGATTTTGGATTAAGTACCATTTGTTTCAGCGGCTCACACTGATCCAAATCACCCACTGATCCTGCTGCAATGAACATACCAGTAGTTATTTGACCTGACGACATTGCAGGTCTTATGTATTCATATGTCTGATCCATCTTAGGAGCAATACCTGCTTCCTCATGAAAGAAATAAGTTACAGGACCCCCTACACCTTTGGTTGCATTCTTTTCAAAAGACATACCCTGTATCTTAGACATCAGACCTTTATTAGTCTTTCTACCATTTATAGATACTTCAATTTTTTGCTCCCAAAGTAGCGTCTTATCTGGGTTTGCTGGTCTATACCAAGCAGTATGTTCATTCAAAAAGTTCTTATATTCATCTAAGAATTTCCAAGTACCTTCATCATTCACATAAGATTTCAAAGAAGCTCCCATCTTAAGGATGGCACCCTCTTCAAACCAATAAGTATTTATTAGTTTACCTGCATGAAAATATGACGATGCTATCTGACGTTTTTTCAGAATAGCAGAATGTTTGTAATTAGCTTCTGCCAACCATTCATATAAGGCCATGTGATACTGAGCATCTCTAACCTTAGCAAAGCCATACTTCTTTTCTTCTTTATCATAGATTGGTAAGAAATTTAACCACATGTAATAGTCTCTAGTAAGATACCATGTGTCATTTGTCCCCTTTACTATAATACCATTTCTGCATTTATTTTTCTGATCATCCCAATATGCAATAAATTCTTTTGACATAAACGGAGCAGTACAATAAACTCCATATTTATTGAATTTACTGGCTTCAGAGTTAAACACTTCAGTCTCTTCAGTAAAATTATATAGCCCAGGTTCTTTAAAAAGTTCAGTTATAAACTTGACAAGTTCATTTTTATGTCCGAACTTTACCTCAGACCAGCTTTGGTCCTTACTATTATAACAAGGGATTAAGATATCAGACATCACATTTGATCATATGATAGATTTTGACCACCTCTAACAGATGACTTCTGCTCTTCTTGAAGATCTGAATAAGCTCCTTTAAAAGAATTTCTAATCTGTTCAAATTTAGCAGCTGCATTTACTATCTGATTAATATTCCCATCCCTTCCATGTTCTATAGGAGTTTTGATCATATAATCCGCTAGACGATCTAGCATAGAAGCAATACCTTTATAAGCTCTATAGGTAGGTGTCTCATACATAAGGGCACAATTCTTAACCGCCTCTTTTATAGAGAGATCTTCAGGATCAAATTCAGAAAACTCTTCTCCTGTCCGTAACTCCCTAAGAATCAGTTCCTCCTTATCCCTATCAGGAATATTAAAGAAAGGATTCATATCAGGATTAGGACAAGTCATATAAAATATATAAGCATATACATCCAGATGATCTTCAGGATATTCTTCTCTAATCACTTTTAAGAAGTTAAGAGTATAAGAATGTTCTGACGGAATAACTGTCCCATTCTGAATATCAAATAGTTTTACTAGCATTCTTGATTTTCTTTTAAATGTTTCAAAATGTTTGCCACCTCTTCTTTTAGATATGGTAGTTCGTAGTAAACTATATCTTCAATAACAGGATCTCCTTGAGGAGTACGGGCATAAATAGGGTACCCATTTGCGTCTTCCTCTTCTTTCTTAAACTTGACATGCTGTATAACTAGATTGCCAGGTTTAAGACGTCTATTATGCTTTAAGATAATATACATGTAAAGGGATAACTGTAAATTATAATGGTTTAAATTACAATCATCAAGGTGTGCTACAGGGGCTAACATCTTTTTAGATACACCTTCCCAGTTTACATAAGACTTGCTCTTAATCTCTTTGTTTGTTTTGTAATCTGTAATATGTACATACCCATTTACAACTTCTACTAAATCTGACTGACCTGAAACGCCTGCAGATTTAAGATATACAAGTAGCTCTGGATATACACCATCTGTTAGTTTTTGAGATGGAGCAAACTTTTTATGACCTTCTATAATAGGTCTTACTATAGGTACTTCCTTGCCGTAACGTTCAATAGTACTGAACTCAAGGAGATCACTTTCACGTTGGTTATGGTACCAATTACCTAATTCCATAGCTCTTTCTCCTTCTGCATCCCAGATTGATTTAATCTGATCAGGAGTTTTACCAAACCATTTAGACTTAGGACTTTTAGATACCTTTTCTGCAACACCGTCTCTATCAAAAGGTTGCTTAAATTTAGAAATGACAGATGTAGTGCTAGTCCAAATGATTGGCTCGCCATCTATACTTTCATATTTGTGGTTCTCTTCTGTAAATACTACAGACATAACTTACCATTTTCCTTCTGGACACGTGTCCCCAACGCTGCGTGTCTTAAATTCTAATGAGCATCCACAGCTACCGCAACAGGGTTGGGTACCAGGAGCAAAGCATTTAGTACCCTTTAAGTCTATAAGAGGACACTCCTTGCAAATACTCATTCTTACTTCAGCTATCTTTTCTACATGATCAGTTTTAACCATATAGTTTTTAATACCTTCTAAGATTCTATGTCTTTTAGACCAAACCTCTTTAAGAATCCTTACTGTTTTCTTTATTGAATTCATTCTTATTGGTATTAAGTTTTTCAAACTTTTCTTCTAGTGCTTTGAGCTTAACTAAATCTGTACTATTTTTTCTAAAAGAGTCATACTTAGTAAACTCATGAGGATTAAGCTTAGTCAAAAGATTTTCCTTATCCTGGATCAACTTTCTAACTTTCGCTCTCCTGGCTTTAAAAGTACCTAGCTTAGGTATTAGTATACTTGTATCCTCTAATGACGACAGAGCCCTTCTAACACGGCTGTAAAAGAAGCTTATTGCGTCTGATACAAGTTCTTCATTCCAGTTATTCTCTTCTACAAGCTTACTGGTTATCTCTTTGTACTTCTTCGGCTTCAACTGCAACAAATTTAAAATCTAACAATACAGTTCCGTTGACCTGTATATTCAGCGTATCATTCAAACGAATGGTTTTACGACCTTTTCCTTGTTTAACAAGCAGGTTCTTCTTCTCTGCTTTATTAATAGCGTTACGTGCTGACTGAGGAGTCTTAAATATCTTAAGCTCTGCAACTCTATTACAAAAAGAAGTAAGCTCTTCTTGCTCTGATAAACCTAATTCAGTAAGACATCTAAGATCTGACTCACTAACTTGGATGTTATTCAGAAAGCAATGAGTCAAAATTTGGTATTTAACCACATCTCTCTTATCAAGCTTTACCCTTTTATCTACCTTATTCACTAGCATTTTCAACATCTTCCTCTGATTGGGTCATTTGCAATACATATGCATCAGCTTGCAGTCTTTCTGCACGAGCTTTTGATATATCTCTAAGCAATTGTTCATATTCTAACTGCTTTGTTAGATACTCTACTTCTGTAGTATAAAACGCATGTAATTTTTCTTTACGTTCTGCGTATTCTTCTTCTGACATATTATTATCTGCCATGATTGTTGGTTTTAAGTTTACAATACTAATATACAAAATAAGTTTAAATATTTAAAATTTATTTATTACCTTGGTGGTATGGAAGAGATCTATACAGTTATTCAATCTACAGGAGTATATCCAGAATGGTTTACTACAACCACAGCTCCATTGAACCTAACACTCAACTATTATACAAAAGATGAAGTATCTTTTTATACTGATTACTTTAGTCAGCACATATAGTATAAAAGCACAAGAGTGTAGCCCATATTTTGATATTCCTAAGTATGAGCTGTCTAATAAAAAATCTGGTGGCATTGGCTATATATCATGTTTTCACGCTAGAGGTGTAGTTGCAGAAGCAGGTTATGACAAACTTTTTATAGGGTTACTTGCAATGGGTGAAGGTCATCATGGTGCTGCCTATACCTTTTTACAGTATGAATTTGCAATTCGCGAATTAAGAATCTACGGAGGCCCAGCATATAGACTAAATCATAATCCAAGCATACTTATAGGTAGAGCAGGAGTGGACTATCAGATAATCAGTTACTTATATGGGACTTTTAGTATATTGCAAGTGAATCCACAATTAAATTATGTCCACGTAGGACTTAAATTAGTAATATGACTCTAGACAAACTACAACAAGAGCGTGAATGGTTACAGCACAGACTGTATGATATTCAAAGATCCAGTGGTTTAGAAGCTCTAAAAGAAGCACTGGAAATAAAACAACACCTAGAAGAGATCAATACTCAAATAAATGCACTTAATCACAACACACCCCGTTAAAAAAAGTGATCTAGGCTTTCATGCCAATCTCTTTGGTGGCAAACTCTTAGCCTGGTTGGATGCAGCAGGGGCGGCGTATGCAATGGAGGTCTGTGACACACCCCGCATGGTTACAGTAATGATAGATAAATGCATATTTAAAAAGCCAGCTAAAGAAGGACAGCTTATAAAGATCTACGGGGAAGTAGTACACATTGGTAACTCATCCATGACAATCTACATGGAAGCACGAGCACACAACGTATACTCCGGGCAGCAGTCTGTTATACTTTGTACCAACATAAGATTTGTAAGAATAGATGAGAATGGTGATAGTATACCCATCTCAGATAGAGTAAAAGCAAAATACAATGAAAGCAAAGGAACAAAGCAATGACCTTAAGTGGCATATAAAACAATGGCAAGAGTCACGCTTCCGTATAAACACAGATATGAAGCTAATGATGTTTCATGCCAAAGAAATTAAAAGATTGCAAGATGAAAAACTGGATAGTAGAGCTGACAACTCTTAAAACCTGGGGACACTTCTCTGTACTACCTACAATACTCATAGGTTACACCCTAGATCTTAACGGCTATTACTCTCTAGAAATAGGATGGGGGAGATGGTTCCTCTCTCTAAACATAATCCCTAAAAACTACTAACATGACAGAACAAGAAATACATAAGCTCCTAGAGATCCAATATCTTAAAGGACGTATTGATGAACTACATAAAGCCATCCCCACTGTATCTAATCTAGAACGCAAACGTAAACTAGATATGCGCCTAGATAAATACTACAACAAACTTAAATCTACAGATGAGATTGCTTACCACCTCTTCCAAGTAGAAACATTTAACCGCATGCACTCCAAACGTAAAGGCATAGAAGATATCAAAGACCTTTTACAAGAAGCATATGAACATATAGAAGATCCTGTAATAAGAATTAGAATATCTGAACAACTTAACAGATACACTAAATAACATAGTCCCCACACCTCTGCCCTGTCAACTAATCCCCCCTACTTAACTGTAGCTGGGGGATTTTTTATTTCCGGGGACACAGAAACTTTATCATCATAAAAGTCATATTGAAATTTATTGTGTTTTACGTATGCTAGGTGTATAGCAGAAAACATCCCACCACAAAAAAAATAGTTGGGGTACCCCCTATGTTGTGTAGGTATCTATAACTTCTTGTAAAACTTAAACAGAATATTATGACAGTAGAACAAATGGATCAACAGATGAAGGATTTCTTAATGTTGGTAGAAGAGAACTTGCAGTCCATGGCACCAGAGAACTTTGAAAGACTGGACATCAGTGGTTTCATTGATACTTATGTAGGCACTGTGAAAGCATTAGATTTAACGGCTGAGATATTTCAGCAATAATACTTAAATACAATTATTATGACACTTATTGAATTGAAAGGATTGGATTGGTATACTTATGTAGATACTGATGGTCTTGTAAAGATGATAGACTTTGAAGCTGACTATGATGCTCCTGGTGGTAGTGTAGAAAGTTTCAGCGTTGTTGAGACTAAGCAACTAGCATTCCCATGGTTGCATGACTATAAGCGTTGGTCGTTCAAGAATAACTATCAGTCTTGTGATCAAGTTGATTGGGATGACTTACCATTCTAAGATAAGGACGGGGCCTAGCGGCCCCTCTTTAACTTCTTATTAATTACTAAATATATATATTATGGAAAAGATTATTAGAACTATTGTTAGACACTTTGTCTTTGTAGTAATTGCGTTCATCTCATTGTACCTAATAGGGTTAACCTTTGGTGCTGAGGCTAACTACTTCTCTTGGGGCATAGACGCCAAGTTTTGGTTTGCTATGTTTGCTCATGCAGCTGCTGCTATGCTTCATGGTTACTGGTATGAGAATAGATAATAATAAGGGGGCTTCGGCTCCCTTTCTTTAAATTAAATATTATGAATAAGAAGACAACAGAAGAACAGTTAGTTATGTACAGAGAAGCTAACCGTAAAAAGAAGAGAGAACTAGAAGCACTGCAAGAGTCAGTAAGATCTCTTAGAGAAACTGTAAAGAATCTTAAAGCCACGCTTAAGCAAAAAACTGAAGAAGACTCTGCTTATAAGAAGCTAAAGAGATGGTCAGATAAACAAGATACAATAATTGAGCAGCAACAGATAGTTATTAAATCTTTGATCACAGAGTTTGAGTTACCAGATCAGTTTGTAATCTATGAGAAAGGTAAGATACCCATTGATAGATTGAATGAATAATATAAGGGCCCTTAATTGGGCTCTTTCTTTTTTACTCTTGATATTACTGCTACGCAGAATTAACTTCTTGTTAGAGTTACATATTGTTTGTCCCTTTTTTAAGGGTAACACTTATCTGAGGCGTATGCCATTAGGAGGGTGAGAGACGTGCGTAAATTCGGGCGTGAGAGAGACTGTAGGCTCTTAAACAATATGTTTTTTAATATGTGTTAAGCTGTTATAATACAGCCGGTACCTTGACAACGCGCGGTACTGCGTTAAAGAAGACGTTGTAGGTTAGTGTATTCCTATAGGGTAACGCACTAACTTTTTTACTGTAACTTCTTACTACTTATATAACCCGTAAATTTTATTATCATGGAAGAAAATCTTGATTGCTTCTTTTATCCTGAGCACCACCAACCCGTAGAAGAAAGACCAGCGTATGGTTTGTATGAGCGTTGGGAAACTATTTAATTTAACTCTTTTAACGCGCCTTAACCGGCGCTTTTTTTAACTTCTGATATTAGGCCTTCGGCCATTTAACTTCTTGTTGAGATTAAATTCTATTTTATTAATTTAAATGTACATTAGTATGAAATTCAATGCCATCTTTAACAATTCTTACCGCACAAAAACTGGTAAGTTAATGCACGTTTATGCCGTTCAGTTACCTGAAGAAATGAGCGTGAAAGATTTCCATAGCAAAGTTAGTGACATTAAAGCGCGTGCTTTATGTGATAATGGTGCACCAAGATTTAATGCTTGGGAGGCAGACTTTGGTGAGAACCCACCTGCAAACATTGAGGTATGGTTAACTAAAGACGGACGCTTAAGCAACCTTACTGCAGTTAATAACCTTAAAGCAGAGCAAGAGGCTTTCAATAAAGTTGCACGCTTGAGTGGTGTTAACAGAGAAGTTCTTGCTACACAAGCATTAAGTATGCTTCTTGGTGTTAAAGCAGAGGCTACAACAGCAACTGCACAAGCACCTGCACAAGTAACGCCTGTTGAAGAAATTGACGGAGTAATGTAATAGCATACGCCTGGGATAAATTCCTGGGCGTTGTTATTTCTTGGAGTTACTTCTATATCTTAGTTTAACCCGTAGATTTACATTAAAATGATAATATATGGGCAATAACTAAGTTTATTTTTTATTCATCCCGTGGAGAAATAATACTTTTATAGTATAACTGCTCACATTTTAACATTATAATTTATTTTTTTATGCGTTGTGCGCACACTGTGAGAGTCACTATGAGCATGATATTATGATGTGTGATAAAGTGTATAAAAGTGTGATATAGTGTGATGAATATAGCTAAGTGATTGATAAGTAAGGAGATATATATACTGTGGTCTTTGGTTTGGTAATATGTATATATGAGCCTTATATAACTATTATTAATAGGTTTGTCTTCTATAGGGAATAAGTCTATCTCTCTCTTAG
>Ga0255777_10002871_pt1 | contig 15006 bp, 20 predicted proteins | sample 101ome_15_FD_179975 | JGI IMG/M metagenome (GOLD analysis project Ga0255777, IMG submission 179975) | Coastal salt marsh microbial communities from the Groves Creek Marsh, Skidaway Island, Georgia - 101402AT metaG (version 2) | ecosystem: Environmental > Aquatic > Marine > Intertidal zone >...
GCACTAGATATAAAACAAAAAAATATCCCAATATATATATTGAGTAATTTTCCTGGAAAACAATTTGACGAGTATGCTTCTAAAAAGAGTTTTATTAAAAATTTTGAAGATACTATTATTTCTGGCAAAGTAGGGTTGAAAAAACCAGATCCAAGAATTTATAAACTTGCATGCGATAAATTTAATTGTATCCCTGAAAAAACACTTTTTATAGACGATAGACCTGAAAATACGTCGTCAGCAAGTAAACTTGGATTTAAAATAATTACTCTAGATCAGCCAGAAAAACTTAAAGATTATATTAAAAAATTTACTTTTTAAAATCACCCTTATAATCCATATCAAACAAAATTGACTTTGAATTTATTGATACTTTAATAAACTTGGATTTTCTTAAAATATATTTAGCTCCATGATCACCTTGAAGGCTCATTAGTTTTTTTTTATATTTTATTGGAAAACAAACTGGGTTACCGTTTAATGTCTTATAAAAAGGTACTGCAGGAAATTTTTTATTTTTTTTATATTTTTGAATAATTTTATTATATGTAATAAATGAAATTTTAGGCATATCAGATAAACATATTAAAAATGCCTTTGTATTTTTATCAAGTTTTTTTAATCCAAATTTTATAGATGATGACATACCTATTTTATAATTTTTATTATAAACAAATTTTATTTTAGGTTCTTTTTTTATTTTTTTAATTAATTTTAATTTTTCATTACCCAAAACTATAATAATTTTATCAACCTCGCTCTTTTTTAAATGCTCAATAGCATGTGAAATTAAAGGTTTTTTTTTATAGCTAGCAATTAATTTATTTTTTTTTCCAAATCTTTTAGAGCTGCCAGCAGCCAATAAAATTGCAGTAATCACTGTTTGTAAATTTCTGTCATTAATTGAAAGATAATAGACAAGGCGATTTCAGGCGCCGATCTCCCACCAAATTTGATACCTATGGGTCCAAATATTTTTTTTATTTGATCTTTATTAAAACCATTCTCCATTAATCGCTTACATCTGTTTTCATGAGTTTTTTTGCTACCTAAAGCTCCAATATAGAAACAATCTTTTTTTAATGCTTCTTGAATTGCAGGATCATCAATTTTTGGATCATGGGTTAATGCAATCAATGCAGTTTTTTTATCTAAATTACATTGTTGAAAAGCTTCATGGGGCCAGAGGTTAATAATATTTGCGTTTGGAAACCTTTTTTCAGATGCAAAATACCCTCTTGGATCTATGATATACATATCTAAATTTAAAAATTTTGCGTACTCAACAAAAAATTGTGAAATATGAACCGCTCCGACAATGACTACTTTGATTGGACGGTGATAATTTTTTACAAAAAGTTCTGTTCCTTTTATAATACCATCTTTCCTTGAAATATAAGCATCATTAATTTCATTTTTATATTGTTGCAAATCTTGGTGGATAATTTGATCAATAAAAATATAATTTTTTGAATTTTTTAAGTTTGTAATGACAGAAAATTCTTTCTTTAATTTTTTTAACTCTATGATTTTTTTTAAAATATCAATCTGCATTTACAAACTTTTCTAAATAAATTGAAATTTCACCGCCACATGCTAATCCAACTTCCCATGCGCTTTCGTTTGAAACTTTAAAATCTATTTTCTTAAAGTTTATTTTTTCATTAATCAAATCTAAACACTGTCTTACAACTTCTCCTTCAACGCACCCTCCAGAAACCGAACCTGAAAAGTCAGCCGAGTCGTTTACAATCATAAAACTCCCTATAGGTCTTGGCGAGGATCCCCATGTTTTTATAACTGTTGCTAAAATTACTTTTTTGTCTTGCTCTAACCACTGTTGAGCTTCATCTAATATTTTTTCATCAAAAGTATTCTTCATAACGAACACCCTATCAGAAAATAATTAAAAATATAAATTATTTGCAGTTTGCAACAGCTTTTTGTGCAGCAGAAACAACTAAACTTGCTCTATACTCCGAGGAAGCATGAATATCAGAGTTCATATCGCTAGCTTTTAAATTTAAATTGTTTAAAGCATCTACTGAAAAATTATCATTTAACTGTTTTTCTATCTCTTTACATCTAAATACAACTGGTTGAGCACCAGTCACTGCACAAATTATTTCTTTTTTATGTTTTGCCACATAAACACCGACCATTGCATATCTAGATGCTGGATTTGGAATTTTAACATAACAAGAACTTTCAGGTATACTAAACTCAACAGCAGTAACAAGTTCGTCTTTTTTTAATGCAGTTTCAAACATACCTTTAAAAAATTTTGAAGCTTCAATTTTTCTACTTGAGGTATGAATAACTGCGTCTAATGCAATACATGCTGATGGATAACATGCGCTTGGGTCGTTATTAGCAATTGAACCACCTAAAGTACCTTTATTTCTAACTTGCATATCTCCAATTCCACCTGCTAGTGCAGCTAATGAAGGTATAGCTTTTTTTACATCTTTAGAGTCTGCTACATCGGCGTGTTTAGTGGCTGCTCCGATTTTAACAGTCTTTCCACTAACTTTAATTCCTTGAAGATCTTTAATATTTTTAACATTAATTATATCGTTATAACTCGCTAATCTTAATTTCATTGATGGAATTAAAGTTTGGCCACCAGATAAAAAAGCTGATTTTTGAGATGAAGCTTTCACCGCTTCTTTTACACTTTTAGCTTCATGAAAATTAAATTGTTTCATTTATTTCGCCCCCTTAAAATTTACGCCGCTTTCTTCTCAGCTGATTTAGATTTTTCTTTGAGTGCTTTCCAAACCTTTTCAGCAGTTGCTGGCATTGTCACCTCTGTTCCTATTGCATCAACTACAGCATTCATGACTGCTGGAGGTGAAGCGATTGCCCCTGCTTCTCCACAGCCTTTCACTCCAAGTGGATTTGAAGTTGCTGGTGTACAAGTATAATCAATTCTAAATTCAGGAAAATTATCAGCTCGTGGCATACAATAATCCATATATGATGCTGTAACTAATTGACCAGTTTCATCATAATAAGCGTTTTCATACAATGCTTGTCCAATCCCTTGTGCCAAACCACCGTGAATTTGCCCTTCAACAATCATAGGATTAATTAAATTTCCAAAATCATCAACGCAAGTATATGTATCAACTTTTGTTTCACCAGTTGTTGGATCAACTTCGACTTCACAAATATGAGATCCAGCTGGAAATGAGAAGTTTACAGGGTCATAAAAAGCAGTTTCCTTTAAACCTGGTTCCATTCCATCTGGTAATGGAGATTTAATTTCACCATAAGTTCCTGGTAAGTAACAAGCAAAAGCAATTTCACCTATAGTTTTTTTCTTATTAGTATTTGGAACTATAAATTCACCGTCTTTAAATTCAATTTCTTCAGCGTTAGCTTCAAGCATTTTTGCTGCTACGGCCTTACCCTTTTCAACAATTTTATCACATGCTTTAGCTATTGCAGTTCCACCAACTGCAAGTGATCTAGATCCATACGTACCCATCCCAAAAGGTCCTTTATCAGTATCACCATGAACGATTTCAATGTTTTCCATTGGAACTCCAATTTTGTCAGATACAATTTGAGCAAAAGTTGTGTCATGGCTTTGGCCATGGCTGTGTGTTCCGGTAAATACAGAAACGTTTCCTGTTGGATTAAATCTTATTTCAGCAGATTCCCATAAACCAACTCCTGCTCCAAGTGACATTACTGCAGCTGAAGGTGCAATACCACATGCTTCAATATAAGTTGAAAAACCTATTCCTCTTAGCTTTCCTTTTGCGGCAGAGTCTGCTTTTCTTTTTTCAAAACCAGAGTAATCAGCAAGTTTTAATGCTTTGTCAAAGTGTGCATCATAATCTCCTGAATCAATATTATGAACTAAACACTGTTGATGAGGAAACTGTTTTATAAAATTCTTTTTTCTAAACTCAGCTCTATCCATTCCTAATTCTTTCGCAGCTTTATCCATTATTCTTTCAATCATATAAGTTGCTTCTGGTCTTCCAGCGCCTCTATATGCATCAACTGGTGCAGTATTTGTATAAACTCCTTTGACATTACAGTAAGCAGTTGGAATATTATAAAGACCTAACACTAGTGGGCCATATAAATAAGTTGGTGTCACTGTAGCGAACAAAGAGGCATAACCTCCTAGATTAGCGATTGTATCAACTTTTAGACCTGTAACCGTTCCATCATTTTTTAATGCGACAGAACAATTTGTAATATGGTCTCTTCCATGACAATCAGATAAGAAAGACTCAGTTCTTTCACATACCCATTTAACAGGTCTTTGTAATCTTTTCGCTGCCCACGCCATCACTACATCTTCAGAATAAGGGTAAATTTTTGATCCAAATCCACCACCAACATCAGGGGCAACCACTCTAAACTTATGTTCAGGATGTATCGCATTAAATGCTGACATTACCAATCTAGATAGGTGTGGATTTTGACTTGTTGTATATAATGTCAATTCTTCTGATGACGGGTTGTAATCCCCAATTGATGCTCGAGGTTCCATTGCATTAGGAACAAGACGGTTATTAATAATATTCATCTCAACAACTTTGTCTGCGCTTGAAAAAGCTTCATCAGTTTTTGCTTTATCTCCTAATTCCCAATCAAAACATAAATTTTTATCTATTCCTTCATGTATAGATTCAGAATCCATAGCTTTGCCGGTACTTGCCACAGCTTTTAAAACTTTGTAATCAACTTTAACTAACTCTGCAGCATCTTTTGCTTCTTGTAAACTTTCTGCAATCACTAAGGCTACATGATCACCAACATAATTAACTGTATCAGAAGCTAAAGCAGGATGAGCGGGACACTTCATGTCTGTTCCATCTTTGCTTACAATTTTCCAACCGGCAATTAATCCGCCAATTTTATCATCCTGTAATTCTTTACCTGTAAGTACATCTACAACACCAGATGCTTTTTTGGCCTTAGAAGCGTCTATTCCCTTTATTTTGGCTCTTGCATGAGGAGATCTTACAAATACAGCGTACGTCTGGTTATGAAGATTGATATCGGCAGTGTATCTACCTTTACCTGTTAAGAATTTTTTGTCTTCTTTTCTCTCTACTTTTGAACCAATCATACTTGCCATTATTTTATCTCCTTATTTTAATTAAACTTTTCCTATTGCCCCTTTTACGGACGCAACAATATTTTGATATCCTGTACATCTACAAATATTACCTTCTAAACCTTTTCGAATATCCTCATCAGATGGATTTTTATGACTTTTTAATAAATCTATTGAGCTCATTACCATTCCAGGTGTGCAATAACCACACTGAAGACCATGATGTTTTTTAAATGACTCTTGTACGGGATGCAGCTGACCATCTTTTTCAAGTCCTTCAATTGTTGTAATATCTGAACCATTAGCGTCTGCTGCAAACATAGCGCAACTTTTTACCGATTTACCATCAACATGAACCACGCATGCACCACACTGACTAGTATCACATCCAACGTGAGTACCAGTTAAATTTAAATTTTCTCTAATAAATGAGACTAATAATGTATTATCTGGAACTTCTTTTTCTACTTTTTTTCCGTTTACAGTTAAAGATAATTTAACCATTTATTTTCCCCCGTAGAAGTATTCTCTCAAAAATTTAGAATAAATACAAGACCAGAAATTATTTCAATCAATAGTTGTTTAAAAAAAAACGAATAAAATAGCGCCTACAATTACTAATGCTACAATTGCATAGATTAATTTTTTATTTTCAAATTTTTTATCTTTAACATTATCTATTTTTGTTGGTGCAGAGCCGGCTGGAGAAATTTCTTCAGTAAATTTACCGAAGAAAATATCTGCCATTTTTTTTGCTGTCATATCAATAAGTCTGCTGCCAACTTGAGCAATTTTTCCACCCACATTAGCTTCAACATCATAAGTTAATACTGTTTGTCCGCCTTCTTCAGACAACGTTACTTTGGCTTCTCCAGATGCAAATCCAACTGGGGAATTGCCTTGACCGACTAATTTATAACTATTAGGAGGATTCAAATCCTGCAATTCAACTTCTCCTGTAAAGCTGGCATTAAAAGGTCCTATTTTATTCGTTGCGGTAGCTGTAAAACTGGTATCAGAATTTTTTTTAAATTCTTCGCAGCCTGGAATACATTTTTCAAGGATTTCAGGATTATTTAATGCTTCCCAGACCGTTTGTTTATCAGTTGGAATTTTATAAGAACCTGTTAGTTTCATTCAAACTTCTTATATTTATTTTTATGGATGAAGCTACAAAAAAAGAAATACAGTCTAAAACTTTTGATAGACTTGTTAATCATTTAAGAGAAAGAAAAGATGTTCAAAACCTTGATCTTATGAATCTAGCAGGGTTTTGTAGAAACTGTTTATCAAAATGGTTTAGGGAAGAGGCTAAAAAAAAAGGTGTTGAAATTTCTGATCCAGACTCAAGAGAAATGATTTATGGTATGCCTTACTCTGAGTGGAAAGATAAATTTCAAAAATGAGCATAACTTTAACTAATATTTTACTTTTTTTTATTTTAGTAACTTTACTTAGCTATTATTTTATACCTTGGAAAAATTTTGAAAAAGCAGGAACTGCTATTTTATTAAGGTTTTGGTGTATCATGCTAGTAATAACAAGCTTTGTTTTAATATTAATTAATTTTATTTTTAGTAAATTTTTAATTTAAAAATGATCAATTTTGCTGATCTAAATTATAAAGAAGTCATAGATATTTTTTCAAATAATTTAAATCTAGATAAAAAAAAATCTTCAATGAGAGCAAATCAAGTTTGGAAATTTTATTATAAAAAAGGATATTCTAATCCAAATCTCTTTTCAAATTTAACTCAAGTTTTACGAGATGAATTAAGAAAAATAATAAATTTTTCTAGACCTAAAATTAAGAATAAACAAATATCAAAAGATGGAACTATTAAATGGTTGATAGAATTAACTGATAAAAATTTAGTTGAAACAGTTTACATTCCATCAGAAACCCACGCAACTCTGTGTATATCTTCTCAAGTCGGGTGCACTTTAAATTGTAAATTTTGTCATACAGGCATTCAACCTTTGGTTAAAAATCTATCCTCTTACGAAATTATAAATCAAATCATGATTGCCAAAGATGAATTAAATGATTGGGAAGACCAAAAAAAAATAAACAATATAGTATATATGGGTATGGGAGAGCCTTTTTATAATTTTGATAATATCAAAAAGTCAGTTGAAATATTAAAAAATGAACATGGTTTAAATTTTTCAAATAAAAAAATTACAGTATCCACTTCAGGAATTTCACCAAATATCAGGAGAGCTGCAAAAGAAATTGGAACTTATTTAGCTTTATCTTTGCATGCTCCTAACAATAAAATTAGAGACTCAATTATGCCAATCAATAAAAAGTATAATATTGAAAATATAATTGAGCATTGCAATCAATATGCAAAGGAAAATGGAGAAAAAATTTTTATTGAATATGTGCTTCTTAAGGATGTGAATGATACTGAACAATGTGCAAAAGAATTGTCAAAAATCATGTCACAATTTCCATGTAAATTAAATTTAATTCAATTTAATCCATGGCCAGGAGTTAAATACAAAACTTCTACTAAAGAACAAACCTCTAAATTCATTAATGTTATTAAAAACAATGGTCATATCGTTACTTTAAGAAAGTCTAGAGGTGATGATATTTTGGGAGCTTGCGGTCAATTAAAGACCGCAAGTGAAAGAACACAAAGGCTTGTATAATTTATTTTTTATGTGTGTTTCTTTTTTAAATCTTTTTGAATATCTTCATGGTCTCCAACCACGATATGATATTTACTTTTGGTAACATACTTTTCCATAAGTGGAATAATTGTTAAAGGGATTAAACCTCCAATAACAATTCCAAAAGCTGCTGACTTAAGATGAGGATCAAGCGTAGCAGCAATAAAATCTGCAATTACATGAGCTAGAATAACACCAACTAGACCAGCAATGTAGCCATTAGATATTATTTTTAAAAATCTGTTAATACTCCAACCGGTATAATATCCAACCACTGGGATAATGGTATGAACTAAACCAAATATCATACCTCGTAAAATATCTATTTCCTCAAAAATGTGTAACCATTCTGGCAATTCATGAGCATGTTCCATAATTATTTCTCTCCTATTATTTTGTGCATGTTGTGCATAATGTTGAAACTTCCAATTCAAAATTTTCAAATTTAAACTTTTTCAAAGTATATTTTTTAAAAAAATTAATGAATAAGTCGGATTTTAATTCATCTGTATCACCACACTTTTTACAAATTGCAATTACTGGATTATGATTGTGATCATGACCTTGTTTGCAATATATAAACGTTTTATTGATATTGGATTTATGAATAACTCCATCATCGATTAAAGTATTTAATGCTCGATATACAGTCATTGGCTGAACATTTTTAGTTTTCTGAAATTTTCTTAAAATTTCATAGGCAGTCATATTTGATGAGCTTTTTTTAATAATGTTAAGAACTATATCTTTATTATTCATTGTGTTATGTTATAACATAACAAATAATAATGTCAAATTTTAATAATATATTTTAAATTTTTTTTTATTTTTCGTTCAATCTTGGAATTAACTCAATAAAATTACAGGGCTTGAACCTGGAGTCTAATTGAAATTTAAGGATATCCTCCCAGGCATCTGTAACAGCTCCTGTTGAACCTGGTAATGCAAAAATATAAGTTCCTTTGGCTAAAACTGCCATGGCTCTTGATTGAATAGTAGATGCTCCAATTTTTTTATAACTTATTAGTCTAAATAACTCACCAAAACCTGGAATATCCTTGTCTTTAATTTCGTCGAGAGCTTCTGGTGTTGTATCTCTTCCAGTTAATCCTGTTCCACCAGTCGCTAAAACAACATCTACATTTTTATCATTACACCATTCTAAAAGAATTTTTTTTATTTCCTCTTTATCATCCTTAACAATTTGTTTGTGAGTAAGGCCATGACCTTTTTCTTTAATCTTTTTAGCTAAAATTTGGCCAGATTTATCAGTGTCCTCAGTTCTAGTATCTGAAATGGTTAAAACTGAAATATTTATTGGCTTAAACTCTTTAGTGCTATCAATTGGCATGAGGTGTTTATACTATGAAAAAATTATCTTGGAAGATCAATAAATAAAATCTCACTATCTTCTAAAGATGTTATTTCAACATCTTTTAACTCGGTAATTTCTGCACCATCGCCTTTTTTAATTTCAGTATCATTAATTTTAATTTTTCCTTGTGAACATAGTACATAAGCTTGATCTCTATCGATAGTTTGTTTCACGCTTTTACCTTTATTCACTCTTCCTGCATAAATAACAGTATCTTGATATATTTTTAATGAGTCTGTGTGATCATTATCAAAGCTGGTAACTAATGGCTTTAATTTCCCTTCAACTGGATCCTTTGGAAATTTTTTTGCATCCCATCTTGGTTTTACATTTTTTTTATTTGGAAACATCCAAATTTGATAAAGATTTGTATCCTCATCTTCTAAATTATATTCTGAATGAACAACTCCAGTTCCAGCGGACATTACTTGAATATCGCCAGCTTCGGTGCGACCTTCATTTCCCATATCATCCTTATGGGTAATTGCTCCTTTTCTTACATAAGTAATGATTTCCATATTGTCATGTGGATGTGGATCAAAGCCTTTTTTTGGAGAGACAATGTCATCATTGATAACTCTCATTGGACCAAATCGAACTCGGCTAGGATCTTGATAGCTGGCAAAACTAAAATGGTGTTTAGCTTTTAACCATCCGTGATCGGCTCCACCCAGCTTTTTATATTCAATTACTTTTATCATAAAACTAGTCTAAAATAGATCTAGTTTAAAAAATTATAATTTCAATGATAAATATAAAAGAAAAAATCAAAGATCTGACAATACTAGATGGTGGAATGGGTCAAGAACTGTTGGCAAGAGGGGTAAAGCCTATTTCAAACCTATGGTCAGCATCGGCATTATTAAATAAAGATTATCATAAAATCATTTACGAGTGTCATTTAGATTTTATCAAAGCTGGGGCAGAGATTATTTTAACTAATACATTTGGCTCAAGAAAACGAAGGTTAGAAGAGAATAATTTGTTACATAAATTTAAAGATATAAACTTAATAGCATTAAATCTTGCAAAAGATGCGGTTAAAAATTCAAAAAAAAAAATATTTATTGCTGGAAGTTTACCTCCACAAAATTTTACTTATATTGCAGATTTAGGTGAAGATAAAAATCAAATTTATCAAAATTTTAAAGAACAGGCTAAAATTTTAAACTCTGGAGTAGATTTATTTTATCTTGATGTAATGAGTAGCTTGGAAGAATGTGAAATTGCTATCAAATCTATTCAAGAATTCAATAAACCATTTATCGTAGGAATTCACTTTAGAAAAAATGGTATTTTGCCATCTGGCGAAAGATTTATAGATGTGGCAAAAAAAATAGAAAAATATCAACCACTTGCAATAATGGGGTCATGTGTAAGTTACGAAGATACTATCTCAATAAAAAAAGATTTTCAGAATTTAAATAAACCTTTTGGTTTTAAAATAAATGCTTTTAAAGAAATTCCTACTGGATGGAAACCAGATGCATCAAATCCTAAGGAACAATTAGGTAAAAATGAAGAATTAAATATGCTAAAATTTATAGATATTTCAAAAGAATTCATTAACTACGGAGCTAAAATAATTGGAGGATGTTGTGAAATTCCTCCATACTATATAGCAAAACTTAAAGAGTTGAAATGAGCTTTTTAATTATATTATTTTTTATAACTGCAGCAATTTATTCAAGTGTTGGATTTGGTGGAGGTTCAACTTATTTAGCGTTACTTTTGCTTTGGGGCGTTCCATTTACTATTTTTCCTGTTATTGCGCTTTGTTGTAATATTATTGTCGTTTCAGGAAATTGCATAAATTATACGAGAGCTGGTCATTTAAATTTTAAACTTCTTATTCCCTTTCTAATAGGCTCTATTCCATTAGCATATATTGGTGGCGCGCTTCCTATAGAAAAGGAAATATTTGAAATTCTTTTATTTTTAATTTTAAGTATTGCTGGAATTTTATTACTTATCAATTTTAAAACATATGATGACAAACAAGAAAATTATAGAAAAATTCCATTTCTATTTTCAGTTTTAATTGGCGGAGTCCTTGGATTTTTATCTGGTATTGTCGGTATTGGCGGGGGAATATTTTTGAGTCCAATTCTTTTTTTAATTCGTGCAGCAAAGCCAAAGCATATTGTAACTGCAGCTTCAATTTTTATTTTAATTAATTCTTTGTCAGGAATACTTGGGCAAATTACAAAAAATGAAGTGTTGAATGAAATTTTAAATTACTGGCCCCTCTTACTTGCTGTATTTATAGGAGGTCAGATTGGAAATTTTATAAATATAAAAATTTTACCAACACGAATTTTAGCTTTGATAACTTCTGGGCTTGTCTTGTTTGTTGCAGCAAGAATGTTTTATAAAATTTTTATCAACTAAAAGTTGTGCTCAATTTGAGGATTATAATCTAAAAAAACTAGTTTGTTTTAAAGAGTTGATTTGCTAATTTGCAGTTAATGAAAAACAGATCTGCTTTAAAACTAACCGAAGAAGAAATGAATTTTCTTCACAACAAAGATGGGTTGTCTAGACTTGAACAAAAAAATTTAAGCCCATCCTATAGTGAAAAAAATAGATCTAGATCTAAATCTAAAAAAAATAACAAAAAATAAAATATCTTTTTTGAATTAAGCTGAGTATTTTTGAGCTGAAATCTCTTCAACTTTGTCAGCAACTAAACCAAGCTCTTTTGCTTGTTTTTCAGCTAATTTTAGCTGTTTCACTGACCTGTGATAAAGAAAGAATGTTAAACCTAATGCAATAAAATATGCAGACCAGACAAAAACTGCATAATCACCCATATTTAAAAATTCTAACATAACTTTATATATCTACTTTCCTGCAACATTTGCAACATATTTTGAAACAATATCAACCTCTTCAGGTGTTAATATTCCATCTTCTCCAAATGCTGGCATTACTCCTAGACCGTTTTGAACCATATCTTTAACATATGCGACATTTTTTGAGTCCTTTGACATATCTAAGTTTGGGCCAATATTACCTTTAGAGCCAGCATGTTTTAATACATGACAAGCAGCACATCCTGCCTTTTCATTGAAGATTTGCAATCCTTGTTTCATAACATCACCCCAAGATTGGGATGATGTTATTGAAACGATGAATAAGGTTGCAAATGCGATATTACGAAACTTTAATATCAACGCCATGGTCTAACCAACCGTTATGCGCATAACCTCTTCTGTTTTCCATTCTCAATTTTGGTTGAGATTTTCCTCCAGCAGAAGCTTTACTTACGATTTTGTAGCTACCTGGTTTAAGTTTAGTTTCGAATACAAATCTTCTCCAAGCAAATTTACCCATATCAGGTCCAGTAAATTTGGCTGATTTCCAATTTTTACCGCCATCTACAGACACTTTAATGCTTGATACTTTTTTAGTTCCACCCATCGCAACTCCAGAAACTACTACATTTCCAGATTTAGCGTTCTTTAATGGTGATACGATCCAAGATTTAACAGGCATTTCCCAACAAGAAGGATATTGAGATCCTTTTTTTCCAATTGGAGAAATTCTGTAACTTGATTTCATATATTTCACGCTAGATTCTTTAGCTGTGAAAGCAAGCTTACCAACATGCTTCACATTATTAATACCAAAGTAACCAGGTGTAACCATTCTTAGTGGGCCACCATGAGAGTTTGGAATATTAACTCCATTAACTTCCCATGCTACAAAAGCGTCTTTATGAGCTTTAACTGGTATTGACCTCTCAACTAGAGCCTTTTTTGGATCTAATTGTTTAGGCATATCAGCGCCTGTTGCTGTCATAAATTTTGCTCCACCTGCAAGACCACCACAATCTTTTACAATTGCAGATACCGGACAACCAGTCCAAATTAAACAAGCGGCAGCTCCTGTTTCCCATTGAGATCCTCTTGGCTTATGAGCAAAGAAACCTCTACCGTTACCAGAACACTGAAGAATCGTAGCTTCAGTTTTTTGAGCCAACTGTTTTAATTGTGCAAGTGTGTAAGTTTTAGGTTTTTTAACTCCTTCAACTTTTAACTTCCAATTATTTCTATTTCCAATCTGAGCATCGCTCATGGTTGGCATGTTATTTCTTATATAAACATGTCTTAATGGTGTGATCACACTGTTTCCAATTGCATCACGATGCGTTTCCATCCCTTTATCAGAGTGAATTATTAACGCGCTTCTTTTTTTCCAACCAGTCCATGACGGTAAGCCTTTTGTGCCAGCGTCAGTATGATTGGCATTAGCAATAGAAATTGGCATTACTGAAGCTGCAGCAGCTGCTCCTGCAACTGTAGCTGAGCCAGCAAGGAAATTTCTTCTGCTAGAATTTACTTTATTTATTTTTTTTGGCATATCTCCCCCTATTCGATTAATGCAATACTACTTCAAAAAAAAAATCGATCAAAGTATTTTTTTTAATACAATCAATGATTGAAATTACATGTTTTAAAACTTTATATTTTGATCAAAAAAAGATACCTTAAACCTATGGGGGAAAAACTTAAAGATACATTTGGGCGTACATTTCCTTACATTAGATTGTCGATCACTGATGTTTGTAATTTCAAATGTGGTTATTGCCTTCCGAATGGTTACTTTAAACCAAACAATCATCCAGGCTTTTTAAACATTAATGAAATTGAAAATTTAGTAAATGCACTTTCAGATCTGGGGGTTTCTAAGATTAGAGTAACTGGTGGTGAACCGACAGTTAGAAAAGATTTTTTTGATGTAATGAAATTAATAAAATCAAAAGAAGGAATAAAAAAATTAGTTGTGACGACTAATGGATACAAACTTGATCGTTTAGCTGAAACTCTTATTGAAACAGGAGTTGATGGAATTAATATTAGTATTGATACTCTTAGTAGAGAAAAATTTAAAGAAATTACTGGACATGACAGGCTGCCTGAAATTTTAAAAGGTATAAAAATTTTACAAGATAAAGGTTTCAAAAATATAAAAGTTAATGCAGTTCTTCTAAAAGATATAAATGACAATAAAAAAGAATTTGATAGCTGGGCAAATTTTATAAACCAAAACGATATTAATTTTAGATATATTGAGCTAATGCAAACAGGTGATAACTTAAAATATTTTAAAAAATATCATCAAAGTGCGAAAGTTTTTAAAGATTATTTAAAAAATCAAGGATGGAAAAATATTGAAAGAGGTAAAGACGATGGTCCTGCTTTAAACTACATTAATCCAAATTCAAAAGGTAGATTTGGTATTATTGCACCATATTCAAAAGATTTTTGTAAAACATGTAATAGACTTAGAATAACAGCTAAAGGTGAATTAAGACTTTGCTTATTTGGTAATACAGGAACTGATTTAAGACAATACCTACAAAATCCAACACAAAAGAACGAACTGATTGATTTAATTTTAACTCAGTTAAGATTTAAAAAAGAATCTCATTATCTTGAGCTTGGTAATACAGGCATCACACCTCATTTAGCATCGATAGGTGGATAATGCTTAAAAAAATATTTTTTTTAATAATTTTCATTTTGTTAAATTCAAAAATCTCACATGCTTCGATCAGCACAAAAAGTTCCATGAAAATTTACCAAAATTGCAAAACTTATATTAGATATGCTGATGGAGCAAAACTTGGTGTAGTCGATATGGGAAAAGCTCTAACTTGCACTTGGTATTTTAGAGGAATGTTTGATAGCTCTTTATTTGTTGAAACGTTTAATGCAATTAAATATGGAAAAGATTTAAATACACAGCAAGCAAGATTAAATGGGTTTTGCGTTCCAAGCAGTATTACGCCCGCTCAATGGGTTAGAGTTTTTGTGAAATATCTTGATGACAATCCTCAACACCTGAATAGAGCCGC
>Ga0255777_10002876_pt1 | contig 14996 bp, 16 predicted proteins | sample 101ome_15_FD_179975 | JGI IMG/M metagenome (GOLD analysis project Ga0255777, IMG submission 179975) | Coastal salt marsh microbial communities from the Groves Creek Marsh, Skidaway Island, Georgia - 101402AT metaG (version 2) | ecosystem: Environmental > Aquatic > Marine > Intertidal zone >...
CAGGCAATGGGCCCCGGCCTGGACTGCCAGCCTGCCTGCCACCTCACTCATTGGTGCCAGCAGGGGCAGCACACCGTCAGGTGTATGAACCGTTTCGTAGGCAATGGCGGTGACTCCAGAGGCCATCAGGCCTTCTGTCTGCCTGACAACCTGATCCAGTTTTAACACGTTTACCGCCCGGGGTGGGAATGATTTACATCAACCCCCGTTAAGCCCTTATCGAAGGCTTTGAATTATCTGACCGGGTAAAAGACAATAGCCGGTACCCGGATGCAATCCAGCAAACCTAAAAAGACATGGTCCACAGGTACCATTCATGCTCTGGAAACTTCTTCAACTATTCAGCATCACATTACTGATGATCACCGGATCGTATTGTGCCTCTGGCCAGGATGCCATACCCGTTGAAATTGTGGTGACAGGGAAGCAACCGGGACCGCCCATGTGGCGAGTCATCAATGGTGACAACACCCTGTACATCTTTGCCTGGCTCTCCCCCATTCCAAAAAATATATTCTGGGAGTCTGAACGCGTGGAAGCAGTCATTGCCCAGGCCCAGGAATACATTCCCATGCCAGATGCAGATGTATCGGTATCGCCGCTGGTGATGTTCAATCCCATCAATATTTTCAGGGGTGCCCGATTGGGCAAACGCCTGACCCGTAATGAAGACAAGGCCACCCTGGAAGAAGTCCTGCCTGCTGATCTGTACGCCCGTTATTCCCGACTGAAAACCCGCTATTTTCCCCGCAAAAAAGACATCGATATGTTGCGCCCGCTTGTAGCTGGTCGGCGCATGATGGATCACATCGAGGAAGCTGCAGGGCTATCCCCGGCAAAGGATGTAGGAAAAAAAATCCGGCGCCTGGTGCGTAGAAACCGGAATATAACTGTCACTGAAGTGACCTATGAAACCCGGCTTAAGGGAGGATTCAGGGATCTGGCCAACCGGGTGGAAACCATGCTCGACAGCATGCCCTGGGAAAAAGAGCTGTCCTGTTTTGAGCGCCAGTTATCCATCATGGAAGAGGATATCGGGGAGATGCAATACCGTGCTTCCACCTGGGCGCAAGGCTATATAGAAGAATTCAAATTCATCCCACTCCCCGGTGATGAGGATGATGACTGTACCCAGCTGATTGCCAACAGCTCCGAGCGTGAGATGTATGAGGACATCACCGGTTCACTGGAGAAGATGTGGCTTGAGGCTGCCAGGAACGCCCTGGCAAACAATGAGGTGACCTTTGCTGTCCTGGAATTCAATGAACTGCTTCTTGAAGACGGTCTGCTGAACCAGCTCAAAAAAATGGGATACGAAGTCATAGAACCCTGATCCCCTTGCCATTACCCAACCAATAAATGATTATCGCCGCCAGGGGGTATTCCATGAAAACCATTACAACACTGGCACTCGCTGACTGCACCATACTCGACTTTGCTGCTTTTTATATAGATTCATCCGATGTACAGTCCCCTGGGAAGACGGCCCTGCTCATATATGTGGTGTTCACCCTCAATGATGACCATCGCCAGGACTTCATGAGTTTCATGGATACGCTGGCTTTTCTGGAGACACCGAATCTTGACCATATCCGGGAGCATGCTGTGATATCCAGAGCATTGACGGCTCGTCCGACATACCATTGGTGGTGTCGGTCCTTACCGGGAAATCTGTAGAGAGATCACTGAGCTGGAATACCGATTTACCGGGGATTGCAGGGGCTCCGGCGTAACTAAAAGGACAACAGATTGAAAAAAATATTTTCAGCCCTCACGATTCTGCTCCTGGCAGGCATTGGTACCACCGCCCTCCTCCAGGAGGAGCGCAAACCAAATATTGTCATCTTCTTTGCCGATGACCTTGGCTACGCTGATCTGGGCAGTTTTGGTAATCCCTATATCCGTACCCCCAACCTGGACCGCATGGCCATCGAGGGCCAGCGCTGGACTGACTTTTACGTGTCCGCCCCGGTCTGCTCACCAAGCCGCGGCTCATTAATGACTGGCCAGGTACCCGTGCGCAGCGGTCTATATGGCCAACGTATCCATGTGCTCTTCCCCAACGATAGGTACGGAATGCCTCAATCAGCTTTCACAATGGCCGAAGGCCTCAAGCAGGCAGGTTACAGGACCGGTATATTTGGCAAATGGCATCTGGGTGATACACCCGACAACTTCCCTACCCGTCATGGGTTTGACACCTGGTTCGGCATTCCCTATTCCAATGACATGAATTCCCTCGGGTCCCTGGACATGACCGAAGTGTATCGCCTGCGTGCTGAAGGTCGCGGCGCAGAAGCCAGCGCCAGTTTCGCAAACCTTTACGACTACTTCAGGGACCCCCGTGTTGAACTCTGGGACAGCCCCCTGTGGCGCAGCACCAATACAGGCAGCGGCTTTGAGGATGCGGTGATAGAACAACCGATCAACCAGCACACACTGACAAAGCGCATTACCGAGGAAGCGATCGAGTTCATTGAAGATAACAGCGACACCCCATTTCTGGCATATATTCCCCATCCCATGCCTCACCTGCCACTGTTCACCAGCAAAGAATTTGAAGGCCGCAGCCTGGGTGGCGCCTATGGCGATGTAATTGAGGAGCTGGACTGGAGTGTGGGACAGGTACGGGAAAAACTCGAGCGCCTTGGCATAGATGGCAATACACTGGTCATCTTTACCAGTGACAACGGTCCATGGCAGGAAGCCAACATTCACCTGTCAGGCAGTGCCGGTATGCTTAACGGTAGCAAGGGCAGCACCTGGGAAGGCGGGGTTCGTGAACCTGCAATATTCTGGTGGCCTGGAAAAATTCAGCCCGCTACGATCAGCGAAATAGGCAGCACCATGGATGTATACGCGACTGTTCTCGCCCTGGCTGGCGTGGTCTCACCCAATGCCGTGGATGGTTACAATCTTACCCCCACACTGCTTACTGGTGCTCCCACGGCACGGGAGGAAATGCCCTATTACCAACGTGGCTACCTGAAGGCCTTTCGCAAGGGCCGGTACAAAATTCACTTCTATGCCGCACGGGCCGACGAGCAACTGGAAAAACCCCTGCTCTTTGATTTACGAACCGACCTGGGCGAGCAACAGAACATAGCTGACGAATACCCTGATATCGTGGCTGAACTGACGACGGCGGCGCAGCGTTATCAGCAATCCATTCCAGTGGCCGAGCCTATTTTTGATATGCGCTTGAGGGATGCGGGACTTTAAAGACCAGAGTCACTTATCACAGATTCAGACCCTGAAAAACAGGCTGGACAGTTCCTGATGCTAATGGGTATTCTGCTAATACTTTCCCATAACAACATCGCCATGGAAGATAGCGGAGATAACAATGATGAAAAACCTGTTTCTGTCTTGCCTTGCTTCAGTTTTACTGTTCACTGCAATTCCTGCAACGCCTCACCATGCCTTTGCTTCCGAATTTGATATCAATAAACCTGTGTCACTGTCCGGTCCCGTTACGCGAATGGAATGGACCAACCCCCATGCCTGGTTGTTTATGGAATCAGAAGATGAAAATGGCAATGTCCAGTCCTGGTCAGTGGAACTTGTTGGCATTAACGACCTGCTACGCCTCGGCTGGGGGCGGGACAGAGTACAGATAGGTGACATTATCAGTGTTGAAGGTTTTGGTGCACGCAACGGCACCAATACGGCCAATGCTGCATCAGTACGTTTAACCGAGTCCGGAGAACTCCTCTGGGAAAGTGTCGCACGAAGCGGTAGGGAAGGACGCGAGCGTAGTCGGACTCCGCTATAAGGCTGCCTCCAAAACTCAGGGATTCCCCTCTTGAAGGAACTGATCATGAAACATTTTTTTGCAACACTGGTATTTCTGACCTTTTCAACCTCCCTGTCTGCCCAGTGGCTTGGCATGCCCACTCCCGGAATTCCCCGCACACCCGATGGTGCTGCGGATCTTGACGCGCCTGCCCCACGCACCGCCGATGGACGCCCACAACTAACGGGTTTGTGGAGAGTCACTGAAGTCCAGGGTGACCTGGACGATGATTCAAAGGTTCAGCCCTGGGCCCGGGAAACCATGGCGGTCCATGAACGCAACTATTATCGTGATGGTCCCATGATGCAGTGCATGCCGGGCGGCCCCGGTTATATTGCCGGTGGACCAGCCGGCGGCGGTAGTCTTCGACAGATTGTCCAGAGCCCCTCGGTCATCGCCATTCTTTTCGGTGACCTGACCTTCCGGCAGATTTTCACCGATGGCCGGGAACTGGAAAACGATCCCCTGCCAATCTGGACCGGCTATTCTGTGGGACACTGGGAAGGAGACACACTTGTTGTCGAAAGTAATGGCTACAACGACAAGACCTGGCTGCATGCCTGGGGACTCGAACATACGGAAAACCTGCGTACTACAGAACGCTATCGCCGTACTGACTTTGGACATATGGAAGTCGACGTGGTGTTTGAGGACCCGGGCACATTCGATGATCCTCTCCATACCCGGATCGAGATGGTGTATGCCGCCGATGATGTCATTCTGGAAATCGTCTGCAATGAAGCCACCGAAGGAGGAGTCAAGCACTGGGTTGGTGACAAAGTTGCTGACGCCCGGGCCTCAGCCGTCGAGCTCGATACTGATACTCTTGCCAACTATGTTGGAACCTATGAAGGTATATGGCTTGAATACCTCACCACCGTAGAAGTGACTCTGGACAATGGTGCCCTGTTCCTGAGCCGCAACGGAGAACCGAAGGAAGAACTCATTCCCCAATCCCAGAACACTTTCATTTGCGCCAGCTGTACCTGGAGCCAGCCTTATGTTTTCAATAATGAAGGCGGCGGAAAGGCACCATCTGTCCAGGAAGTACAGGTGTCAGGCCGGTGGGTATTTGATCGGGTCGAGTGATTCATCCTGCTGACGGGCTATCTAACGGCGATTCCCATTTGGCCCTCACGCATTCCCGGCTTTAGTCGCATGGATGGTCAGGTTGCTGAAGTATGTGGCAAAGTACATTTGGGGATGTTTTAAAAAGGCAGCCTGACCCTCTGACCAGACGGCTGCACCTTCCTGGTGAGTCTCCTCAATAGCCTCCTGATTGTCCGTATTGAGCGGTTTGTCACCTACCTTTTCTGTGGATCGGGTGCCATCCATTCACGTCATGCCTGCGTATTCTGGATATGAGTAAAAATAAGCTTTTCTACGATGACCATTGCCCTGTCTGCACCAAGGAAATGGCTAAGTTGCGCAAGTACCACGACGAAAATCTAGAATTGGTGGCCATCAGCACCCTTGAACCAGCACAGCAACATAGGCTATTGAGTCAATTGCATATACAAACTTCGGCAGGTCGTTGGGTTACTGGTCTGGAGGCAAATGTGTTGGCCTGGCAGCACACACGTTTTAGATGCTGTGCCAACATTCTATTGTGGCCCGGCGTTCGCTGGTTAGCTGAAATCGGCTATGGACTCTGGCTAAACTGGTACCAGTGGCAACGGCGCCGGAGAGCGAGCAATGAAACCAATAACACCTAGCAGTATTGATGAAAATGAAGTCGCCTTCTATTCCGAGCTGGCGAACCGTTGGTGGGATTTGGACGGCCCGTTTTGGCCGCTGCATACGCTAAACAAAGTTCGTATGCAGTGGATCATCGAGCAGCTAGTCATTCATAAACATGCTGGACAGTCCGTTCACTTGTTAAGCGGTTTCAGGGTGCTCGACATTGGCTGTGGTGGCGGCATTTTAAGTGAAGCTCTGGCGCGAGCGGGTGCCGATGTAACTGGAATAGATGTTGTCGAGCGAAATATTTGCGTCGCTCAGCTCCACGCCAACCAGCAAGGACTGCCTATTCACTACCAACTTGTAACGGCAGAAGAGTTGGCTAGCACTGGCCAGCAATTTGACATTGTCTTCAACATGGAGGTTGTTGAACATGTGGCGCGGCTCGACACTTTTATGACCGCTTGCTGCGCATTGGTTAAACCTGGCGGTGCTCAATTTATTGCCACCATCAATCGCAATTGGCTGGCCTATGTGGTCGCTATTCTTGGAGCAGAAAGAGTGTTTCGACTATTGCCAAAAGGTACACACCACTACAACAAACTATGCAAGCCGAGCGAACTCAGGCCTTTTCTGCAGCAAGCAAATATGAGCATATCTGCGCAGACTGGCGTGGCCGTCAACCCGCTCACGCGTATGATGAAGACTGTCCCCCTCACCTGGGTGAATTACATGTTGTTTACCGAAAAAATACAATTTAACGCACAAGGCCACGGTTTTTAGAAGAGAAGCTCAGCACCCGTTCATACTTTGGACTTAAGGTATGTCCATACTGATGAAATTTTCGTCAATAAAGCGTAAGTTGCACAGGGGGATGCTGAGGCTGCACTGCACAGGCCTGTGAAGTCCGGTGGTGTTCAAACAGCAGACCCACTTCATCCCTTGACAGTGAACCAGGGTTTGGTAAGTCATTCATTTTACCTGGTCTTAGAGTTTTTTAGGCCTATGTAGGGGTGCGCCCGAGAGGATTGACTCGCCATTTGTCTTAGCCAAATGCCTCGCCCTGCGGGCGGCCTGTAAAGCGGCCGTCTGCGCTGCTGACGCAGCTTTCGAACCGGAGTTCTCATCTGACCTTCACGCACCCCAAATAAAAAGCCCCTCACATGGAGGGGCTTTTTATTTGGCGCGCCCGAGAGGATTCGAACCTCTGACCTCTGCCTCCGGAGGGCAGCGCTCTATCCAGCTGAGCTACGGGCGCTAAACTTAGTATTCTTCCTGAATGCCACCCCTCGGGCAGCGCTGCTCTCCATTATCCGCTGAGCTGCGCGGAAAAAATCGCACTGCCTTTTCGATCCTTAGCGCAGGTGCGCAATCATAGTCCAAAAGCGCTCCACACTCTAGGGTTACTGGTCTTCAATACTCTATTCCCGTAGAATCGCGCCTTCTTTTAACAGCCCTAATATTCACCGATGAGCGATTCACAATCACAAGCACCGACCCGATCGATGCCCCGGTCATTTGCTGCTCTTGAATCCATCCCCTTCCGCTGGCTTGTCTCCAGTCTTGGTACTTTTTTCCTGGCCATGCAGGGGCAACTCGTGGTGCGCTCTCTGCTGGCGTATGAACTGACGGAAAGTCCTTTTGCCCTGGCAATGGTGAATCTGGTCATTGCCACCCCCATGTCCATCGGCCTGTTATTTTCCGGTGCGATCATCGATCGGGTTGAACGACGTGGCCTGACTATTATCAGTCAGACTATAGTACTGCTGAACGAGTTGATTGTCCTTGTGCTGCTGATCACCAACGCACTTGAATTCTGGCACCTGCTGGCCACTGCTTTCGTGCTGGGCGTCAACTTTCCATTCCTCATGCCAACACGAACGGCCATGATCTACTCCCTGGTCGGCCGTGAAAAACTGGGCAATGCCATGGCACTGCAGGCGACGTCCCTGAATATTGCACGTATCGTGGGACCTGCGGGTATGGGTCTATTAATTCCCCTGGTAACCATGGAGGGTGCCTATCTGGTATCCATCCTGCTTTATGGCTTTTCAATTTTCGGCATGTTCATGCTGCCAAAATCCTATCCGGAAAATAAAACCCAAAAGGGTTTCTTTGAAGATGTTACTTACTCCTTCACCTATGTGGCCAAAAACAGGGCAATACTCCTGTGCCTGATATTCGGTCTCTTCCCCATGCTGCTGGCCCTGCCGATTATCAGTTTCCTGGTAGTGTTCACTGAATCCGTCTGGGGAGTAGGGGAAACAGCCCTTGGCCTCATGATGGGCTGTGTCGGTGTCGGCGGCATCATTGGATCACTCCTCGTTGCACGCCTGGGTGATACCATGAAACGCACCCGGGTCATGATGATTGCCGCCATGATCTTTGCCGTATTTCTGGCCGGTTTCAGTATCAGCCCCTACTACCTGCTCGCTCTGCCGTTCCTGCTCGTGGCCAATATTTTTGCCAACATGAGCCAGACCCTCAACCAGACACTGGTCCAACTGCTGGCAGACAGTGAAGTGCGTGGGCGCATGTCTTCATTAATGATGCTAACCGTCGGTCTCACTCCCCTGGGCGTGTTACCGGTGGCCTATTTTGCAGAAACCTATGGCATTGCCAACACCATGTTCATCGCCTGTATTATGCTAATCCTTGTTGTGTTGGCCTTTTTAATACTCAGTACGACGCTTCGAAACCTGGACAAGGATCCCCGGCTTAACGATATCCAGGAAGTGAAATAGCTTTTTGCATTACTGGGCTATAATGCGTTTCCTTTAACCCATTGGATTACAGAGGGAAACCTGTTTTGGCCCATCCTGCCACCGGCAAATCAATGTCCCCCTGGACACCCCTGAGAAACAGCCGGGTCTTTTTCTTCCTCTGGATAGCCACCCTTGTATCAAACATCGGCACCTGGATGCACGATGTAGCGGCCGGATTTCTGGTCACAACACTGACTGATTCGGAATTCATTGTTGCCCTCATGCAGACAGCGTTCTCCCTGCCGGCCTTCTTCCTGCTACTGCCTTCCGGCGCCCTGGCCGACATACTGGACCGGCGACTCTACCTGCTCACAGCCATTCTCGGCCAGACAGTCATCGCCGCCCTACTGGGATTCCTGACACTAACCGGCCTGATAGAGGTCTGGTCCCTGTTACTGCTAACCCTGTTACTGGGTGTGGGAACAGCTATGGTCATGCCGGCCTGGCAATCCATTATTCCGGAAGTGGTCCGCAAGGAGGACCTGGCTGGTGGCATCGCCCTGAATACCATGGGCATGAATATCTCCCGTGTCCTTGGGGCTTTTATTGCCGGTGTCATTCTTGCCATGGCAGGCCCCGGTGCGGTATTTGTCACCAATGCAGTGACATTCACCTTTATTATTATTGTCCTGGTGCGCTGGAAGCGCTCTCCCCTGGACACGGCCCTGCCCCCCGAACCATTATTGCCAGCGGTGAAAACCGGCTTTCGTTATGCCCGCCACTCCCAGGCACTGCTGTTTTCCATCTACCGGAGTATTGGGTTTTACTTTTTCGCGAGCGTCATGTGGGCCCTGTTCCCACTGATAGCCAGGGATCTGCTCAACGCCGATGAATTCATGTATGGCATGCTCTTCGGTTTTATCAGCATTGGCGCCATCATCAATGCCCTGTTCATACCAAGATTGAGAGCCCGGTTCAACAACGACCAGCTTATTACGGGCGCGTCCCTGGTCTTTGCAACCGGCATGATTATTACAGCCATGACTCAGGTTTACGTCATTGCCCTGTTCACCCTGGCACTATGCGGCTCTGCCTGGATTACAGTAATGACTGCAGCCCAGACTGCCGCACAGACGGCATTGCCCAACTGGGTTCGGTCCCGTGGCATGGGTGTCTTCCTGACCTTCTTTATGGGCTCCCTGGCGATCGGCCCTGCAGTCTGGGGGGGATTGGCCCAGGCAACCACCATCCCGACAGCCATTTACGTGTCATCCACTTGTCTGGTTCTGGCCGCCATGCTGACCCGTCGCTGGCCAGTGAGCAGCAATGAAGGGCTTGACCACACGCCTTCCAGGCACTGGAAACAACCCGAACCGGCCATCACAATTGACCATGGCCAGGGACCGGTAATGGTCTGCATTACCTATCAGGTAAAGGACAATGCCAGAACAGACTTTCTGCTGGCCATGGAAGAACTCGGAAAAGCGAGGAGGCGTGATGGCGCATGGGAGTGGAATGTCATGGAAAACATCAGGCAATCTGGCAGCTTCCAGGAATTCTACCTGGTGGAAACCTGGCTTGATCATTTGCGTCAGCATGAGAGAATCAGTAAACAGGACGCCATGATCCAGGCCAGGATTCGTGAATACCTCGTCGAAGGTACACTGCCGGATATCTCCCATTACATAAAAACAACGGTTAACAGCACTCAACGTTGACTTTTCATGTCCGCAAGGGTCTGGCTCCATATCTTGGGATAGCAATAATATTCAGCAGACAAATCCATGAGTAACAACCCGCAGCCCCACTCAGTAGCGATCAATTTCCTCAAAGGCCTTCATGATCAAGGCATCGACAGGGTATTCGCCAATGCCGGCACAGATTTCGCGCCGATTATTGAAGGACTTGTCGCGGCTGGGAAAGCCGGCATCAAGACCCTGTATTCATTACTGTGCCTCATGAGAATGTGGCCATCTCCATGGCCCATGGGTATTTTCTAGCCACAGGAAAACCCGCCGCCGTGATGGTTCACGTCACCGTGGGCACGGCCAACGCCCTGTGCGGCCTCATGAATGCTTCCCGGGATAACGCCCCGATACTACTTATGGCTGGCCGCACGCCAAGCACAGAAACTGGCCATATAGGCTCCCGTGACGGCAACATCCACTGGGGTCAGGACAGTTTCGACCAGGCAGGAACCGTTCGCGAATACGTGAAGTGGGATTACGAACTGCGTCCAGGACAGCCTCCCGAGGACGTCGTCGGCCGCGCTCTGGATATAGCCATGACTGAACCCCGTGGGCCTGTCTACCTGTCTATGCCCCGGGAAGTGCTCGGCGACCTGACTGACGCAGAAGCCATCACACCCAGGCCTCGCGAATTGGGAGGCTCCGCCGCGGCACCATCTACCAGCGCTATCCGTCAAACGGCAGCCTGGCTGGCTGAGGCAAGGTTTCCTCTTGTTATCACGTCCTGTACCGGCAGAGACCCCGGCAATGTCGCTAAGCTCACACGCATTGCCGAGGACTTTGGTATTGGTGTCACCGTACCCGGCGAACCGGGAGCCAGGGAGCTCAATATCCCACTGCAGCATCCCATGTTTCTCGGCATTCATCCCACGGAAGCACTAGCCAGGGCAGACGTCATTGTATGCCTTGATTGCGAAGTACCCTGGTGGCCCCATGCTGTCTCACCGGGCCGGGATGTAAAAATTGTTCATATAGGGCCGGATCCCTTCTTCAGTAATTACCCGGTCAGAGGTTTCGAAATGGACCTGGCAATCACCGGTTCCACATCGATTGCCCTGTGCAAACTGGAGGATGAACTGAAGCTGGCAAGTGATCCGGAAACGGCCGGCTCCAGGATAACTGTCCTTAATGCCATGGCCGAAGAGCGCAGGGCTGGCTTCAATGCAGCCATGGAAGCTGCCAGCTGTTCCTCCCCGGTCAATCCACTCTGGGTTGCGCGCTGCATTAACACACTCAAGGATGATGATACGGTAGTGATAAACGAGCTCGGCGTTCCCTTCCAGTACCTCGATCTTGATCAGCCACGCAGCTATCTCTCCAGTTCACTGGCTGGCGGTCTTGGCTTTGGTCTCGGTGCTTCACTGGGGGTTAAGATGGGCATGCCTGGCAAGAATGTCATCCTTGTTGTCGGTGATGGTTCCTACATGTTTGGCTGCCCGACGGCAGCCCATCACACCGCCAAAATCAATAGCCTGCCTACCACCACTATTGTGATGAACAATGCGCGCTGGCATGCTGTTCATCGATCTACCCTGGGCATGTACCCGGACGGTCTGGCATCAAAAGAAGAGATTATGCCGCTGGTTTCCCTGGGAGATACGCCGGAATTTGACCAGATCATGGAAGCCTGTGGCGGTCATGGCGAGAAAGTGGATCATGCTGACCAGCTGGAGGATGCCATACGCCGCTGCCTGGAAGCCAACAGGAACGGCAAGGCAGCCCTGATCAACCTGGTGGCCAGCCACTGACAACCACAACCTTCGGACGGAACCAGAAGCCGGAAAAGCGCAGCATGGAGAACAACGTTCGCCCATAATAGCCCAAGGCAGGCAGCATCATGAGCGCGGCTCAGGTAAGGCAACAATTTTTCCCAGAGCCGGGAGTTTACTGAAGTAGGTGACCCGTTTGGATACAATTCTTAACGACGTATGAGCAAGCGCAACAGCTGCTATAAACTATCTGTAACGGGAGGAAATATATATGGCTAATGAAGGATTTCACGAAGACCCAAAGGATCTGACAGACGCAACCAAAGATATGCATCGGGCGATTGTGAGCCTAATGGAAGAACTGGAAGCCGTCGACTGGTACAACCAGCGTGTGGATGCCTGCAAGGATCCTGAGCCTAAAAAAATTCTGGCCCACAACCGGGATGAAGAAAAAGAACATGCTGCCATGACCCTCGAGTGGATCCGTCATAAAGACCCCTCCTTTGACAAGGAACTGAAGGACTACCTGTTCTCTGACGGCGAAATCGGCCATCACGACTAAAACCAGAACAGTCCACCCGGAAATGTCGTGATACCCGAAACGATCATCACTTTCATCGTCGCTTCCTCACTGCTTAGCCTGGCGCCTGGTCCGGACAATATATTTGTCCTGACCCAGGCAGCGCTTTATGGTCGAAAAGCGGGTATCACGATTACGCTGGGGCTTTGTACTGGCCTGATCGTACATACCACTGCTGTTGCACTGGGGGTGGCTGCCATTTTTGCTGTAAGCCTTGTCGCTTTCACCGCCCTGAAACTGGCCGGTTCAGCCTATCTGCTCTATCTGGCCTGGGGAGCATTCAGGGCCTCTGCCGGTTCCCTGGAGGATGGCCCGGACACCACGCAACCCGACACCTGGGCACTTTACCGACGGGGAATCATCATGAATATCACCAATCCCAAAGTGGCGATTTTTTTCCTGGCCTTTCTTCCACAGTTCACCACCCCGGATGCCGGGGCAATCACCCGGCAGATGTTTATACTGGGGATCATTTTCATCGTTTTAGCCCTCGTTATCTTCACTATCATTGCCTGTCTCGCAGGACTGATTGCCGGATGGCTGCAGGGTTCTGCAAAAGCACAAATAATGCTAAATCGGCTGGCCGGACTGGTCTTCACTGGCCTGGCAATGCGCCTTGCAACGGCTACCAGCTGAATTACCCCCAGTATTTGGAGAAATTAAGGAAATCCAGGCGTGTCACTGTACAAAGAGCCCGAAAAAAGCACTTAAACATGAATAAAAATCGCTCAGCCTCTATAATAGCCAACCGCGCTGAAACTTAAGGGGATCAAGGCGCAACCCGAAGCTTTTTCGCCGGTACTTCCGGACAGCTTCACTCCCGATCCGTAAAACAATAAGGATTAATATGGCTAGTGCAAAACGCGAAAAAACCAAAGCAATCAAAGATGCGGCTGATGATATCTCAAGTGAAAATCTTGAAAATCAGGTAGCCCAATTCCTTGCATCCGGAGGCAAAATTCAGGAAATCCCTCTCGGTGTAAGCGGCCAGGTAGCCACTTCCGGCCCCAGGCACATCACCCTTGGCAAGCGCCACAGCAATTAACCCTAGCTCAAAATACTCTCAGGCATTTGCAACACCCCGCCAATGCCCCTGACAAGACATCCTGGCAACCCCAGGCAAAAAGCCCGTTGAACACGGGCTTTTTTTTGCCACCAACACATAAAATTGACGCTTCTTGGCTTACCATCGACACACTATAATGTCGAAACAGGCTTTCTTGACTCACCGATGACGACCTTCTATGACAACAGCGCACAAGATTGATTTCGACAGCATCAGGCACCTCCTTACCCCCCGTGCCGGAAATAGCCACAAGGGAGATTTTGGTCATGTCCTGGTCATCGGGGGTGATAAAGGGTTTGGCGGCGCCGCATTGATGGCAGGTATAAGCGCGGCCCGGACCGGGGCCGGGCTTGTGTCAGTAGCAACCCATCCTGCTCATTGCTCGGCTGTTCTTTCACGCTGCCCCGAATTGATGGCCAGGGGCATAGAAGAATCAGAAGATTTGCTGGATATGCTTGCATCCGCTTCTGTCATCATTCTGGGCCCCGGACTGGGACAAACTGACTGGTCACGGGTGTGCCTGCGACTTACCCTGGAACAATTATCAGAATCCCCTGTGCCATTGGTCCTTGATGCCGATGCACTTAACCTGGTTTCTGAAGGGTTGTGTAAGGATGTACTAACAAACCTTGAAGATCTTATTATTACTCCCCATCCCGGCGAAGCTTCACGTCTTTTGGGCTGTACCTCGGCTGAGATTCAGGCAGACAGGCTTGCTGCTATTACCAGTCTTCAGCAAGCATTTCCCGGTGGCGCTGTACTCAAAGGCCAGGGCACCCTGATGGCCTGGCGCCGGGAAAATCGTACCAGCGTGGTTCAATGTGCCCATGGCAATCCCGGTATGGCCACTGGCGGCATGGGTGATGTGCTCAGTGGTGTTCTGGGCGGTTTGCTGGCCCAGGGCTTCAGCCTTGAGGAGACTCTGCAACTGGGTGTTTGCATCCATAGCAAAGCGGCCGATCTTGTAGCTGCCAGCAAGGGTGAAAGGGGTATGCTTGCTACCGATCTAATCGGCACCATCCATCAACTGGTTAATCCCTGAATCATGACCCTGACATGCTTTCTTCCCGACGAAGCCGCCACTGTGGAATTTGGCAAAACCCTGGCCAGAGCCACAAACGGGAAAGGCCTGATTACTCTCAGTGGCAACCTGGGTACCGGAAAAACCACGATGAGCCGTGGCATTATCCAGGCCCTGGGGCATGAGGGCCCGGTGAAAAGTCCCACATATACCCTGGTGGAGCCCTATGAAACAGGCGAAATCCGGGCCTTTCACTTTGACCTGTATCGTCTTGAAGACCCGGAAGAGCTTGAGTTTATCGGTCTCTGGGATTATCTGGACCAGAACGCCCTCATTCTGGTGGAGTGGCCTGAAAAGGCCTTCGGTGTACTCCCCTCCCCCGATCTGGCCCTGACTCTCGAATCCAGGGATGGCGGACGGCAAATCATCTGCACACCGGGCAATGCCCGTGGAGAGACCCTCTGCGCTCAACTGACCCACCTATATTCCTGATACGCTTCACATTTTCTAGAATTTGTAGTAGAAAAGCACTGTAAATACCTGTAAATTATATACTTTATAGAGCTTTTTGTGGCAGACAGATGAAATCTCTGGCAAAGTTGTTCATAGTATTATGTGGCTGGGCGCTTGGCGCATCAGCCCATGCTGCCCTGATAGAAAATGTGCGTAGTTATCGGGCACCCGACTATAC
>Ga0255777_10002888_pt1 | contig 14966 bp, 14 predicted proteins | sample 101ome_15_FD_179975 | JGI IMG/M metagenome (GOLD analysis project Ga0255777, IMG submission 179975) | Coastal salt marsh microbial communities from the Groves Creek Marsh, Skidaway Island, Georgia - 101402AT metaG (version 2) | ecosystem: Environmental > Aquatic > Marine > Intertidal zone >...
ATCGATGCCCGACCGTCCAAGGACGGAGCCAATCGCCTCAGAGAATGCACCGCGAGCTCGAGCGAGACGGTCTCGCATCGACTTCGGGGGCTCCGGTTCGGTAGGCGCCGCCTCTCGCTCATCGGTTACATAACGTTCACCATCAACAGTTGAGTCTGGTGCGTCATCAGATTCTTCAACCGAGGCCTCTGTCGAGACCGCCGTGTCGACAGAATCATCGGTTACCGGTGTAACGGCGGCTTCACGTTTCGTTGCAAGCGTTCCCGGCGATTGAGAATCATCTGTTTGAGTCTCAGAACCGCTCCGGCGTCGGCCCGCAACGATGACTCCCGCGCCAAACCCGACGACGAGCAAGATAAGGACGAGATAAATCCAATTGTTTTGGTCCATTGCCAGTTGACGCTATCTGTGACTCTCAATCACCGGTTGGACTGCTCGACGAAGAACGAATGACTTGGTGATTACTGGGCTGGGCACTACCGGGCTGAGGCTGTCGAGACACGCTCGGTGACAACTTTCGATGAACCACCCGGTTGCATCGAAACGCCGAGCAACGCGTCGCCTGCCTCCATCGTTCGCTTCTGGTGCGACACGATGAGCAACTGCGCCTCCTTGCGGAACTCCTGAATGAGATTCAAGAATCGGTGCAAGTTGACGTCGTCAAGCGCCGCCTCGACTTCGTCCATCACATAGAACGGAGAAGGACGTGAACGGAAGACAGCAAACAAAAATGCCAGCGCAGTCAATGATCGTTCACCGCCTGACAGCAGTGACAACTTCTTGACGTTCTTACCGCTGGGCTTCGCTTCAACCTCAATGCCGGTGTTCAACAGGTCGTCAGGAGCAGTCAGTTTGAGGGTTCCGTTACCGCCAGGGAACAGCGCTCCAAATAGTTGAGTGAAATTCGCACTCACATCGGCAAAGGCCGACGCAAATACATTCTGAATTTCAACATCAACGGCAGCAATCACTCGATTGAGTTCACGACGGGTTGACCGCACGTCTTCAAGTTGCCCTTCAAGGAATTCATTCCGCTGGCTCAACTCGTTGAACTCTTCAAGAGCGAGCGGGTTGATCGGCCCCAACAACCGAAGTTCACGCTCAAGCTCACGAACACGACCAGCAGGAGTTGCGCCCTCTGGCACCTCAGGGGGTTCAGCTGCCTCCGCGACCTCGGGTTCGATATCGAGATCACGCCGCAATGACTCGATTGTGGTTTCGAGGCGCAACTTCACCTCCGCCTCGGCGATCTCAGCTTTGGTGAGTCGTTCGCGTGACTCTTCAAGCAGTCGTTCAGACGCAACACGCTCGTGACGGAATTGGTCAAGTCGCTCGGTGAGTTCGGTCACCTCTGCAGACTGCCGTTGGCGTTCCTCGACCAGAGCATCGCGAGCAGCAACGACTTGTTGGCGGCGCTCGACAACAAATGCGCTCAACGCAGCAACCGCTCCGAGAGCTTTCTCAACTTGTTGACGGCGATCGGCGGCACCTGCCTGCGCGTCGCGGTCTGCCTCTAACCGGCTGTCAATATCTGAAATCCGCCGGCGCAAGAACTCCGATTGTTCGTTAAGCCCAGCAGACCGAACTTCAACATCGCGCCGCCTCGACACCAGCACAGCTGACCAGGCGTCAAGAGCGGCACGTGATTCGTCACGTTGCCGTACTGCATCAGCTTCTGCTTGTTCTTCCGCAACCAAACTCGGAAGTGTGGCTTCGAGTTCGGCCAGGCGTTGCTCATCTCCTTCGATGACAGCGACAAATTCAGTAATTGAGCGCTCGGCACCCTCACGTTCGGCATCAACCTCGCGCCGACGTGCCTGAGCCTGAGACAGCGCCTCTGATGCGGCAATGAACCTTCCGTCATTTCGATCGAGAGTGGTCACCAGTTCGCGTTCCGCAGCAAGCGCCTCGTCAAGGGCAGTTCGAGCCTCGACGCGCAGCTGTTCGGCAGCATCGCGCACCTGCATTGCAGCCTCAACGCGTGCACCTACCTCTTCGAGTGCTGCGGCAGTTGCGCCACCCGAAGAAGAACCAATACGCCACCCAGTCGCTGAAAGCCGGTCACCGTCTTGAGTGACGACAACAAGATCCTGATGGGCCAAAGCAGTATCAATCGCATCGTCAAGAGATGTGGCGCTCACCGCATGGGAGAGCAACCTCTCCAACAATGACTGAACACCAGAATTTGTTGCGCGCACATGGCCGAGAACTGGCGAGCATCCACCTGGAACATCAGCCTTCGTCGCAGGAGCCGACACTGCCGCCAACACCGCTCCCGAGGTCGCCGATGTGCGAAGGGCTTCAAGTGCGCTGCGCGCATTCGATGCCGACTCAACAACAACCGCAGACAAGGCCTCGCCAAGTGCCGCCTCTACTGCAGCCTCCCACCCAGCATCGATCGCGATGACATCGAGCAGCGTGCCAAGAACACCATCGAGACCAGCAAGCCGCTCGGCTCCGGCACGAGCCCGAGCAGCATCGAGAGCGAGTTGCAACGCCTCTTGACGAGCCAACAGCCGCTCGACCTCTGACGAGGCTTTACGTTCATTTACTTCAGCCTCATCAAGAGCAGCTGCGGCACGCACGCGAGCTGCCTCAGCATTTGCATGCTGACGAACCAAAGGCTCTTCGGCGTTGCTTGCGGCTTCACATTCATTCCGATAGCGCTCAATCTCGTCGGAGAGTTCAACCAGCTGACCCCGTGAAAGTTCGACGCGCTCGACCGCTCGGTCACGTTCAGACCGACTCCGTTCGAGCGAGGCTCGCACCGATCGAAGTTCTCCGCGGACCTCTGCGGCTGCGCTTGCTGCTTTTGAACTCAGATCTGTCCCGCCGTGACCTGCAGACTCACGCTCAACTTCCAGCTGGCGTTCTTCTTCCTCGAGCGACGCAACCTCTGGTTGCAATGCTGCTTGCGCAGCCTCAACCTCGGCAAGTTCGGAGCGGAACCCGGCAACGTCGGCCTCGAGGGTTGCAATCACATCTGCGTCTAGGCCCTGCGAACGATCACGTTCGAGTGACCGACGGCGCTCATCGATAATTCCGAGCAGACCATCTGCGCGTTCGATGAGACGTTCAACCTTTGCCAGCCGATCGCGAACATCACTTGCGCCGCGGGCGGTGAGCTGTGACTCGATGCCCATAATCGCCGTGTCGAGTTCGGCCAGCCGAGATTTTGAGTTGTTCTGGGTTTCAGTCGCTTGAAGGCGATCCTGTTCGATCGTCACCAGCCTTGTTCGATGCGTTGCAATCTCTCGTCCGGCGACGAAGATACGTAATCCGTCGAGTTCTTTCTGCAGTTCGACATGGCGCTGCGCTGCTTGCGCTTGCCGCTCGAGCGGTTTCAACTGCCGGCGGACTTCACGCAATAAGTCCTGCAAACGAACCAAATTCGCTTCGGTCGCATCAAGTCGACGCTGAGCCTTCTCGCGGCGCTTGCGGTACTTGAGTACGCCGGCAGCCTCTTCAATAATTGATCGACGATCCTCCGGGCGGGCGTTCAACACCGCATCGATCTGACCCTGCGAAACAATGACGTGTTGTTGGCGGCCCACGCCTGCATCGGACAGCAATTCTTGGACATCGAGAAGACGGCACGGCACACCGTTGATCGAGTACTCGCTGTCTCCGTTCCTGAACAGCACACGAGTAACGGTCACCTCGGTGAATTCCAGCGGGAGCAGCCCGGCTGAATTATCAAGCGTCAGGCTGACCTCGGCTCGACCAAGAGCAGAACGCTTTTCCGTGCCGGCAAAGATGACATCGTCCATCTTCTGGCTTCGAACGGCTTTCGGTGCTTGAGCGCCGAGCACCCAGGCAATTGCATCAACAACATTTGACTTGCCCGAGCCGTTTGGGCCAACGACAACGGTCACACCAGGTTCAAGGTCCATCACCGTTGAATCTGCGAACGACTTAAAGCCTTTGAGGGTCAAACTTTTGAGAAACACGCCACAACGAATCTACTCGCCCACACCACACAAAACGTGATGCTTTAGCGCTGACAAACCGGACAAAAGTGACTGCCTCGTTGGTCGATGACGATTCGGCGAATGATGCCACGACCACAGGTGGCACAACGTTGACCAGTTCGGGCATAGACCCGATGACGCTCTTGAAATGTTCCCGGCTGTCCGTCGACACCGACATATTGCGCGTCTGCAAGGGTTGACCCTCCAAGATCGACAGCCTGCTCGATGACGTCAACAATCGCATCGGTCAGTCGTCGACGTGATCGAGATGACAGTGTTTCAGCTGGCCGATCTGGCCGGATACCAGCAAGATGGCAGATCTCATCTGCGTAAATGTTTCCGATGCCCGCGATATGCGACTGGTCAAGCAACAGCGACTTCACACGTCGACGCCGATTTCGACACATCTCGGACACCAACCTCGTGTCGACGCCGTCAACTAACGGGTCGCGCCCGAGTCGGCCAATTTCAGGAATGAGCTCATCAATACGGTTTCTCGGTGCGACCACCACCTCGCCAAATGTTCGAGGGTCAACAAACAGAAACCGACTGCCATCATCGAGGAGGGCAATTACATGACTATGTCGAGGAGCCTCGTTCATTCCATCGTCGATGATCACCTGGCCGCTCATCCGAAGATGCACCATCACGACCGCGTCGGTATCCAATTCAAGGAGAAGATACTTTCCCCGTCGATTTGCCTCAACAACTCTTGCGCCGGTCAACCCGTCTCGTAACGCCTGTGGTGAGGTCCGTCGGGCAACCCTGTGGCGACCAACTGCAACTTCATCAAAACGGCGCCCGACGAGCGAACGCTCGAGGCCACGACGAACTGTTTCGACCTCAGGTAGTTCAGGCATGATCGGCCGAGTTCAGCCGGTCGATTGCTTCACCGGCCGCCTGCTGTTCAGCCATCTTCTTCGAACGCCCAACACCGGTTCCAAGAACTTCATCGTCGACAACGACGGTTGCGGTGAATTCTTTGTCGTGATCGGGGCCTCGTGAAGTCAAGACATACGAGGGAGATCGGCGTCCGAGCGATGCGAGGAGTTCTTGAAGGGTCGACTTCTGGTCGAGCCGGTCCAGTCGAGCCGGAGCCTCAGATAGCCGAGGTGCGATCAGGCGCTGGACAACTTCAAATGCCTTCGCTGAACCCGCATCGACGTACACGGCTCCGAAGACTGCCTCAAGTGCGTCAGACAGAATCGACTCTTTGTCTCGTCCGCCAGCCGCATCCTCTCCGTTACCAAGCAGCAGGCTCGCACCGAGATCGATCTCTCGAGCAATGCCAGCCAGAGCGGAGGCATTCACCACGCTCTTTCTTAAGTCGGTCAGTCGACCCTCATCCCAGTCTTCAAATTCGGAATAGACGAGATCAGCAACTACCCAGCCAAGAACCGCATCACCAAGGAACTCGAGGCGTTCATTCGAGATCTCATCGGAACTTTCAGCAATCCACGAGCGGTGACTGAGGGCTCGTTGCAGAAGTTTCTCGTCACCAAATCGGTGACCAACTGCCCTCTGCAGGTCGTCTAATTGTCGGCTCATCGCCGACCCTGCTGTCAGAGCCCAGCCCGAGACGCCACGTAGTCGACGGCGTCACGAACCGTCTTCAGATCTTCAAGGTCTTCGTCATCGACTCGGAAGTCAGGGATTCGAGTTCCGAAGGCTTCCTCAAGCGCCTCAACGAGTTCGATGAGCGCAAGTGAATCAGCTTCAAGGTCGTCCACGAATGAATTGCCCTCGGCAATTCCAGATGGATCGGTCTCGAGAATGTCAGCGAGCCGGTCGCGAACGGTGTCAAGAATTTCTTCACGGGTCAATTGTCCTTCAGCCACGCCAAGAGTGTACCCCTGGCATGGCTGGCCGAAGATCACTCTTGTGGACGTATCGCCGCAGCAATCGAACCAACTACGTCCGCTTCCACCATGTCACGGGCGACTCCAACCGCGTTATGGATAGCAGTCGGAGATGACGAGCCGTGTGAGATGATGCACACACCGTTCGTTCCAAGCAGCATCGCCCCGCCATACGTTTCAGCTTCAAGCGAGGCCTGAAGGGGAAGAATTTCTGGCAAAAGTGCGGCAGCATGCTCGGTGAGTTCTGCATTGGCGGTGACTGCCTCGGTCAATGCCGACATCACCTTTCGCATCGCTCCCTCAAGCGTCTTCAGCACGACATTGCCAGTGAACCCGTCGGTCACAACAACATCGCAGTCATCAGACATCACATCGCGACCTTCGACATTGCCAATGAAGTTGAAACCGCTTGCCTCGCTCAACACGCTGTAGGCCTCTTTTCGCAGGGAATCGCCCTTACCGGCCTCTTCGCCAATCGAGAGCAGCCCAACCCGGGGATTCGATATTCCCAGACGGTACTCAGCGAAAATACTTCCCATTTGGGCGAACTGAACAAGCCAATCTGCCTGAACTTCGGAGTTCGCACCAGCGTCGAGTAGCACGGTCGGCGTACCACCAGGAACCGGGATCATCGCAGCAATCGCTGGTCGCCCAACCCCGCGAATTCGGCCCATCCTCAGAAGACCTGAGGCCATGGTTGCACCTGTATTACCCGCAGACACCATTGCCGATGCGACGCCATCACGTACTGCCTCAGCGGCACGAACGAGCGTTGAATCTTTTTTACGGCGGACACCATGCGCTGGGTCCTCGTCCATCTCAATGACTTCGGATGCCTCAATGAGGGGAAGCCCACCAGTGTCAACGCGAGAAGGCAGGTCGGATGGACCTACCAGGACAACAGGAATACCCGACTCAGCAGCGAGCAACGCCCCCGCCACGATGGCGTCGGGAGCATGGTCGCCGCCCATTGCATCAACGGCAACCGGAAGCATGTTGCGAGACTACTCAGGAGACGTCAACAACAACGCGATTCTTGTACCAGCCACAGGACTGGCACACGGTGTGCGGCGTCTTCGCACTACCGCAACGTGGGCACGTGCTACGCGCTGGAGCAGACAGCTTCCAGTTGCTCGCACGGCGGCTGCGGGTCTTCGATTTTGAGGTTTTCTTCTTCGGAACGGCCACTTGACTTCTCCGTCACTCAGTTAAAGGAACAGACTTTTCTCTTCCTCGAGGGCGAGTTGAGGTTATCGGGTATCCGGCGAATTGCGGTCGAAAGAATTAATCATCAAGTTCGAGTCCGTCGAGTGCGGCCCAGCGCTCATCGCGAACGACGACGACACATTCACATGAATCGTTGTTTCGATCAGCTCCGCACACATCGCAGATCCCCTCACATGACTCACTGCAGAGCACGCTCATCGGAGTTTCAATCATCACGGTCTCGCGAATTGGCTCGAGCAAATCAATCTGGTCGCCGTCGATGATCGATACATCGCTATCTGACGAACCGATTCGATTTCTACTTCGGGCAGGAGCAAATCGTTCATCAAACTCAACAACTTGAATTCCTGAGATTGCTTGCAGACAGCGCCGGCATTCACCACTCCATGGAATCGAAATCGATCCAGCGACCGAAACGTCATCTGTTGCTGACACTGCGGTCACATCGACGGACACCATCCCTGAGATTTCAGATTGCCCAGGTGCAAGTTCGCATTGCAGGTCGGCAGATGAAATCTCGTGCTCAACCCGGCGTTCACTTCCTGGCTGCCTCAGCAATTCAACGATGTTGATTCGCAGCGGGCGCGTGCTCGGCGAGGACATCATTGCACCGCTAGTTAACGATCTTGGTCGAAGAACCCAGACTCGTCATGTTCGGGATTTGACTCGTCCGGGACCGCTGCATCGACGCCAGTAATCGACAGTTTCTGGCGGCCGGTGGCCACCGCCCGCGTGAGACGCTCAAGCAAAATCTCGAAACTCGCCAAACGCTGATCAAGAAAATCTTCAGTCTCATTCTTCAGACGACGAGACTCGGAGGAAGCGGTTTCCATGATGTGGCGAGCTCGTGCTTCAGCGGCGCGCACAACCTCGGTTCGTTGCACCATTCGCTCTGACTGCACTCGGGCTGCCTCAACAACCTCAGCCGCCTCGCGACGGGTGCGCGCAATGAATTCATCTCGCTCTCGGAGCAGGTGACGGGCTTGGCGAAGCTCTTCTGGAAGGCGAGACAGTGCCTCTGAGAGAAGTTCCACCATCTCATCACGATCAATGCGCGGTGACGAACTCAAGGGCATGGTTGGAGCGGTCACCACGATGTCGACGGCACGCTTCAACAGAGTTTCAGCATCTCCAAGGTGCGGGTCTCGCACCGGAGGCGCGTCATACGGCTGTTCGAACTCTTCGTCGTCGATACCGACGTCGATACCGGGGTCAACCTGGTGGGGTGCTCGATTGTTCACCCACTCATCATTGCTCATGAAGAGGCCTCCCCGTGCTTCACCTTGAGTGCGGCAGAAACCGCCGGATCCACCATGTGGTCGATGGAAACCCCCTGAGAGGAAATTTCTCGAATGAACCGACTACTGATGTAGGCAAGATCTGGGCGACACGGCACAAAGATCGTTCGGATTCCTGTGAGTGCAACATTGTTCTGTGCCATCTGCTGTTCTATGTCGAAGTCGCTCATCGTTCGTAAACCCTTGACGATGATGTCTGCCCCAGCTTGGGCAGCAGCTTGCACAGCGAGCCCACTGAATGCTCCGACGGTGACGTTTGAACGATCACCGACGGTTTGTTGAGCAAGGGCAACTCGCTCTTCTGGAGTAAACAACCCGGAAGGTTTTGACGGATTATGAAGGACTCCAACGACAACGGAGCCAAAGACCTCTAACGCTTGATCGACAACGTCAAGGTGCCCGAGGTGCATCGGGTCGAAACTTCCGGGGACGAACGCAGTACTCATGAGTGAGACCAACCTAGTTGAGCGAACGGAGCGAACAGTGGCGCGTCAGCCTGCTTCGCTATCCCGACCCAAAATTGTCACCCACGTCCGGCCATAACGCCGAGACCGCAAGGTTGACCACCCGTCGATTGGTTCGATCTCCCGACTGGCTTCAGCGACAAGGAGGGGCGCCGAAATGTTCGACATGAGATCGTTCCAATCCGCAGTGTCGTAGGGCGGGTCGGCAAGCACAATGTCGACATCAAGACGTTGCACATATGACTCAACCGAACCCTGAACCACAGTTGAATCAGTGGCGAGCCCGAGCGTTGCGATGTTGTCATTAAGCACTCGAAGCGCCGCTCGATTGTTTTCAACGAATGTGCAGTGAGTGGCGCCTCGAGAGAGCGCCTCGATTCCCATCGCTCCACTTCCTGCATAGAGATCGGCGACCAGTGCACCTTCAACGACACCCATCGACCCAAGCGTGTTGAACACGGCTTCGCGAACGCGGTCAGTTGTTGGCCGGGTGCTCGTTCCCGCAGGGGCCTCGATCCCTCGTCCGCCTAAATATCCCGCTACCACACGCACGCCCACAGGCTACGTGTTCGAATCGGCCATACTCGCTGTTATGAGTTCTGCTGAGGAGCCTTACGAGCCCTACCCACAGATCGACTGCATCGACTGCGGTGGCCGAGCGTTTCTTCTCACTCACCCGAGAGAGGAAGGACCTCGCTGGCTGCCCGGCGACATCGTTGCCTACCGCTGCGAAGATTGCCTTGACCGCTGGGATCTCGTGCTTCCCGAAGATGACGAATTCCCCGAATTTTGACCTCACGACTTCGTGAGATAGTCACCTTCGCGTTCTGACAGCAGTAGTGAAATTTCGGATCGTAAGACTTCAGAATCTGACAGTTCTGGATCTTGGTCGATAATTCGGAACGCGACCTCTCGGGCCTGCTCGATGAGTTCACGGTCGCGACGCAAAGAGGCAAGTCGAAGATCGCTGCGACCTTTCTGCGCAGATGACATCAACGTCCCTTCGCCTCTCAACTCGAGGTCGATTTCTGCGAGTTCAAATCCATCGGTTGACCCCACCAATGCGTCTATCCGCGGATTGGCATCGTCGCTGCTCGTCACGAGCCAACAGGTCGAGGCATGCGAACCTCTGCCAACACGTCCGCGCAACTGATGCAACTGCGCAATTCCAAACCGGTCGGCGTCAAGTACGACCATCACGGTTGCATTCGGCACATCAACCCCGACTTCGATCACCGTTGTTGCCACCAGCACATCGAGTTCTCTTGCCCGAAAGGCATCCATGGTCGACTCTTTTTCTGCCGATGGCATTCTCCCGTGCAGCAAGCCGACGCGAAGGCTGGAGAGTTCGCTGGCAACAAGTCGCTCAAATGTTTCTTCTGCCGATGCAACCTCGAGATTCTCGCTCTCTTCAATGAGCGGGCATACGACATAGGCCTGCCTCCCCTCGGCAACCTCATTGCGTACGGTCGCCCACACGTTTGCCTCAGCGAGTGGACCAGCCGCCCAGTGGGTGGCAATCGGGGTGCGGCCCGGGGGAAGCTCATCAAGAGCACTTACATCAAGATCGCCGTACACCGTCATTGCAGCAGTTCGCGGAATTGGCGTTGCTGTCATCACCAACAGGTCTGGAACAGCCTCATCTGACTTTGCTCGCAGCGCAGCTCGTTGCTCAACACCAAATCGGTGCTGCTCGTCGACAACGACGGCTCCAAGACTTGAAAAATCGACTCCCTCTTGGATGAGAGCATGTGTGCCAATCACGATGTCGACTGATCCGTCTGCGAGTCCAGCAAGCACGTCACGACGATCTTGGCCGGTCACTCTGTTCGTGAGTAGTTCGACCCGCAGTGGTCGCTCACCAAACAAATTTTTTCCGTCTTCGACAACTAATCCGTCGAGCAAGGCTCGAACACCAGTGCCGTGCTGCTCAGCAAGCACTTCGGTCGGCGCCATCAACGCTCCTTGATGCCCACCCTCAACGGCATTGAGGAGGGCAGCAACCGCAACGATTGTCTTGCCGGCACCGACGTCGCCTTGGAGCAGTCGATGCATTGGCTGGGACGATCCCATGTCGTTTGAGATTTCGGTGATCGCTCTCTGCTGAGCAGTTGTCAACGGGAACGGAAGGGCTGACACAAATCGTCCGACGAGGTTGCCGCCAACAACATGTTGAATACCCCGGGAGGTTCGTTCCAGTTCTCGCTTTCGTCGCACCAGTTCAACTTGAACGCGGAGTAATTCGTCGAAGGCAAGCCGTCGCCGGGCTTCATTCGCAGCTGACATCGATTCTGGGCCGTGAATTGCTTTCAACGCTTCAAACCGTCCGATCAGCCCCAGACGTTCGCGGTCTGAAGCGGGTACCGGGTCCGCTATGCCTCGTGAGTCGCAGCGGCGGAGAGCCTGGTCGACCAGAGCGGCAATCTCCCAGGTCGTAATCCGAACCTTTTCGCTTTGCGGGTAGATCGGAACTATTCGACCGGTTCGATCCCCGATGAGGTCGACCACCGGGTTCGTCATCTGCAGACTCCCTCGGTAGTCCTCCACCTTCCCGTGGATCGCGACGACCAGCCCAACCGTAAGTTGCCGAGCCCGCCACGGTTGATTAAAGAAGGTGATGCGCAATGATCCGGTCCCGTCACCGACACGGACATTTACCATCTTGCGCCGGTTCCGCATCTGCCGTTCTTCGACCCCACGAACCTCGACAACGAGCAAGACCTCTTGTCCAGGAGATGCATCTGCAACGCGTTGCTGGTTTGATCGATCAACCCAGCGCCTCGGATACGTCATCAATAGTTCAAGAACGTCGTGGATGCCGTACTCAGTGAGGGCACGTTGCTTTGCATCGCCGACTCCCTTCAGCCGAGCAATATCGATCTGCGCAAGTTCGCCGAGCGTGAGTGGTCCTTCGGCGGTCTCGATCACCTGGCTCATCGTGTGAAATCTCGCTGGCGAATGTGCACCCTGTAGAAACTAGTGGCGATGTAATTTCTCTGGTCAAATTTCTGGGGTTGGATGTCGGCGCGGTGTCAGTTGGGGTTCGTCACCGATAACGTGCAGGGGTCGATAAGGAGTTCGAAAACGAATTCCTGCCCGGAGGCGGAACGAGTCCGCTATCGCAAGGAGTAATTGGTCGAGATGGCATCGGTATGTGAGTTGTGTGGCAAGGGCCCATCGTGGGGCATGAATGTGTCGCACTCGCATCGTCGCACGAAGCGTCGGTGGAACCCGAACATCCAGCGTGTGCGGGCAGTCGTGAATGGCGCAACGAAGCGTATGAATGTTTGCACTGGCTGCATTAAGTCAGGCAAAGTCGTCAAGGCTGGCTGATCAGGCTTCAGCCTGATCTCTTCACCGCTCTGGCGCTACAGTTATTGCTATGCAGGGAGTCATTAAGTCGTTCGACCCGTCGTCTGGTATCGGAATCGTGATGTGCGATTCTGACCTCGCTGACTACGACCTGGCCTCAAACGCTCTTGACGGCTCAGTTTTTCGGATGCTCCGTCAAGGACAGCGTGTTGTCTTTGATCTCGATGAAGCGGGCTACGCGACTGCACTTCGCCTCGGTAGCGAAGTTGACATGGGTACTCCTGGCCACTAGCCACGCTCAGCCGTCACTTCGAATCTCACTTCACTGAAGGCGTCTTCGTCGAACCGCAATTTGGCTATGGGGATTGGACAACGTCGCCATGAATCATCTCTAATGACGATGGCTCTGAGTTGGGAGCCATCTCTTTAAGCGATAGGTCATCGTCACAAACGCACGAATAGAAGGCCCCGCGGCTCTTGACATCCCGCTCGTCTGCGTAAGACTGTCAACACAAATTCTCAAGGGTTCCCCGACCCAAGAAATAGGAGTTGACGACAATGAGCGGACATAGCACCAATGAACGTCTCCAACAATGGGTCTCAGAGTGGGCGGAGATCATGCAGCCCGACGGCATCTACTGGTGTGACGGCACCGCAGAAGAATACGACCGGCTCTGTAACGAACTCGTCGAAGCTGGCACATTCACCAAACTCGACGAAGCAAAACGTCCAAATTCATACTGGGCACACTCTGACCCAGGTGACGTCGCACGCGTCGAGGACCGCACCTACATCTGCTCCCCCACCGCCGAAGAGGCCGGCCCGAACAACAACTGGCGAGACCCAGCCGAGATGCGAACTGAGCTCACCAACCTCTACACCGGCTGCATGAAGGGCCGCACAATGTATGTGGTGCCGTTCTCAATGGGACCACTCGGATCACCAATCGCCCACATCGGAGTACAACTCACCGACTCAGCGTACGTCGCAGTTTCGATGCGCATCATGACCCGCATGGGCCAGGCAGCCCTCGATGTTCTTGGCAACAGCGACTGGGTGCCGTGTTTGCACTCAGTTGGTGCACCCCTTGCCGAAGGCGAAGCTGATGTCGCTTGGCCATGCGACGCCGAGAACAAATACATCGTGCATTTCCCTGAGACCCGCGAGATCTGGTCATACGGGTCGGGCTACGGCGGCAACGCCCTTCTCGGCAAGAAGTGCTTCGCCCTGCGTATCGCCTCGGTGATGGCTCGTGACGCCGGATGGCTCGCCGAGCACATGTTGATTCTGAAACTTACGAATCCTGAAGGTCAGTCAAAGTACATTGCGGCGGCGTTCCCATCCGCCTGCGGCAAGACCAACCTGGCCATGCTTGTCCCCACCATCCCCGGTTGGACAGCCGAAACCATTGGCGATGACATCTGCTGGATGAAATTTGGCGACGACGGTCGTCTCTATGCGATCAACCCAGAGGCCGGCTTCTTCGGAGTTGCACCAGGAACAGGGTTCGACACGAACGCCAATGCAATGGAAACACTGTGGGGCAACTGCATCTACACCAACACAGCCCTCACTTCAGACGGCGATGTGTGGTGGGAAGGCATGAGCGACGATCAGCCTGCCCGCGCAACCGACTGGCGCGGCAACACGTGGACTCCAGAATCCGAGGGTCCTGCTGCCCACCCGAATGCTCGCTTCACTGCTCCAGCCTCTCAGTGCCCATCGATCGCTCCCGAATGGGAGGATCCGGCTGGCGTTCCGATTTCAGCGATCTTGTTTGGTGGCCGCCGTCGCTCAACAGTGCCTCTCGTCACTGAAGCCTTCGACTGGGAGCACGGCGTGTTCCTCGGTGCGATTATGGCATCAGAGACGACCGCCGCTCAGCAAGGCGCTGTTGGAAAACTTCGTTTTGACCCGATGGCGATGTTGCCATTCTGCGGCTACAACTACGGCGACTACTTCGCCCATTGGCTCAGCATCGGCGCCAAGGCTGACCCGAGCAATTTGCCAAAGATCTTCTTCGTCAACTGGTTCCGCCGCGACGAAGATGGCAGGTTCTTATGGCCTGGATTCGGCGAGAACTCACGCGTACTCAAGTGGGTATTCGACCGGGTCGACGGCAAGAGCGATGTCGTGGAGACGCCGATTGGATTGCTTCCTGCCGAAGGCGCTCTCGACACATCGGGCCTCGACATTGATGCAGCTGATCTTGAGGCGATTCTCAGCGTTGATATTGAGGGTTGGAAGAGCGCGATTCCTGAAATCCGCGAACACCTCGGCCGCTTTGAGCCGCAGATTCCTGCCGCTCTTCCAGCTGCTGTTGATCGTCTCGAATCAGCGCTCGCCTGAGCACAACGAGAACTTACTTGAGGCCCTGTCCTCCCGATAGCGTCGTGGTCGTGCGTTCACGATTCCGTTCTCTCATCGCCGTTGCTCTCGTCGCCGTCGTTGCGAGCAGTTGCTCAACACTCATCGGCAACGACCTCGCAATCAGTGTCGAAGGTGAGGGGTACACCACGTCGGGAACAGATGACTTGCTGGCAGAGTATTTCGCCGAGTCAGACATTTTCGGGACGACGCCTCTCGATGCGGGTGGCTTCGGCGACGCTGACCGAGCCCGCCTGCTACTCAACGCTATGGTCCGCACGAGCGCGGTTGAGTCGATTCTCGCTCATGCGGAATCATCCGTGACCGACAGCGACCTCGAGCTGTACCTCGCAACCGTTCCGGCAGACAGCCCACTGAATGAGTTGAGCGACGCAATGCGCCGCCTTATCGCTATGACAAGTGCCGATGTGGTGCTGTCGGCTCTCGCGCGTGCTGCTCTGCCGAGCG
>Ga0255777_10002890_pt1 | contig 14963 bp, 18 predicted proteins | sample 101ome_15_FD_179975 | JGI IMG/M metagenome (GOLD analysis project Ga0255777, IMG submission 179975) | Coastal salt marsh microbial communities from the Groves Creek Marsh, Skidaway Island, Georgia - 101402AT metaG (version 2) | ecosystem: Environmental > Aquatic > Marine > Intertidal zone >...
TGTGATAAAGGATGATGATTTACGTGAAAAGATAGATAAATATCTTTTTATACCTAGACCATTACAACCGAATGAATGGAGTTCAGACCCGAATACATGGTTAAGCAATATAGATATAGATGAAGTATTAGGAGAATACGAAAAATCTTATCCGTCGTTTAAAGCAATAAAGACCGCGACAATAGATTTCGATGATATATGTTATGTCGAAGATTTATGTAAACTAAAAAGCAAGGAACAATTAGAAGACCTTTTGAAGATGGGTAAACGTAAAATAGGGGTTGTGTTTAATTTAGACAAAATGGAAGAGAGTGGTTCTCATTGGGTATCGTTATTTATTGATTTACAGGACAATTTCATCTTCTATTTTGACAGTAATGGTGATAAAATACCTAAAGAAATCAAAGCTTTTGTGGAACGCATAAAAACATTTGCCAAACAATTAGAGAACCCTATTGATTTACAAGAATATAACAATTATAAGGTCCAACATCAGTATGAAAATACGGAATGTGGAATGTACTCATTGTTTTTTATAATCACAATGTTGACTGGTAAAATAAACAATATTCCGATAAACTCCTGTAAAGACAAGATACAATTATTTAGAGAACCAAGAATACCAGATAACTATGTTAGTAAGTTCCGTAAAATATACTTCAAAGTATAACAAAAAATATCCATATAGTATAAAATAAGATGAGTGACAAATCAACTGAAAATAATAATGATGTCATAATAACCACCAAAATATATCCAACCAATTATAGAAATCGCAAGGGATTCCGAGTGGGTAATATGAAAATAAAATTCGATACAAAAAATACACCTTTTACAAGTGCGGACCAGATAGACCAATATTTGGGTGAACTATTCTCTTATATCAAATGGGCGACTACAAAGAAAGACCCGAAGGATGAAACACTTGAAGATAGAAAGAAAAGCATTTACGATTTTTTGAAAGCAAAGAAGATAGAACATGTATTTACACCAAAATTTATAGTAGACGAAAATAAGGGCGGGAAAGCGAAATCTAGTCGTAAGGGTTCGCGTAAATCAAAGCGTAAAACGAATAAAAAAAAGAGTAAGGTTTACAAAGGTGGTAACAATGATGCTGAAATAAAAAAATATATTATGGATTCCATAAAGATGGAACTTCCCAACCAGCTAGACGAGATGTTACGAATGTATCCAGAATATGCGGATAAGCCATTGACATCTACAGGTAAAGTACCCATACAATTAGCGTATGAGATTACAGATGAGGGCAGTAGAAATGAAATTGTAAATATTATTGAATCTTATCGAAATATTAAAAAGGAATAAATATAGATAAAGACAAAATTTATAATGTTAGTAATAACATTATAAAATCATGGCCCTTTTCGTTCATCCAGAAAATCAGAAAATTCTATGGAATATTATTAATGGGAATCCATTTATAATTCGTTATTTTGATTCAAAACCACCTCATATTAAGGAGACATGGTTTAAACAATCGATAGAAGAGTTTTATAAAAAAATTCAAGGTAGAAAAATAGACCCAGCTGAGTTAAATAATTTAAACAAAGAATTACTTACGAGTATGATTCAAGACGTTCATTTGAATAATCCCGATTTTTCCGCCCATAATTCATCTAATATAGAAAGTAATTCAAATAACCCTCAAAATCAACAATGGAATCAATCACAACCATACCAATATCAACAAAATAATTCATATGACACAGTGAATAATATTAATACACCGCCACTTACGAATGAAAGCAAAGAAGATATTTACAATAAGCAATTTCAAATACGTCAACAAGAATATGACAATATGTTCCAACGTAAAGTTCCTGCTGAAATAAATTTTCGCGATACAACAGTGGATGAAAATAAAGATATAAATGAGTTATTAGAAAGAGAAAAACGCGAACGAGAAGAATTAATGAAACCAGTTCAACAGAACAATAAAATTAATATACAAGGTGATAATAATATAACAATAGAAGCAGTAGAAATACCAGAACCAAAGGATAAGAAGTCGGTTTCATGGAGTAATGATAATAAAATGGGTAATATGCAAGAATTATTCGAAGTTCAAAAGTCTGAGATGTATTCTATGCGTTTACACATAATTGAATTAACAAAACAATTAGACGAAACAAACAAACGTTTATCAGGTTTAGAATTGCGATTACAACAAACGAACAACCAAATAACGGAAAAACAACCCTATGTTACATCTAAATTTGCGACATTAGATGAAAATAAGACACCTAATACAAGTAGCCATAATACTGATACATACGAAGTTTTAGTAGAAACAGTTGAAAGTGACAATGAGTCTTCAAAATAAAATATATATATTTTGTATATATAATCACAATGACTGTTGGTTCTAGAGCTCAAGTATTTCACGGAAATGCCGACGAAACGGCAGGAGGTTTAGAGAAGAAGGATTTAATGAAGAACAAGCACGGACGTATTGTGTCTGTTCGCAAGCACAAGACTGCCAAGAAGGAGAAGCGTCTGGAGAAGGCAGGTTACTTCACCAAGAAGGGAGAGTTCGGTGCTTTCAAGAAGATGGCAAAGACTCGCAAGAACAAATCTCGCAAGCAAAAAAAGTAAATATTTAGTATCATTTCAAATGGTATAAAGTTAACTTGAATAATATTATTACATAATGGAATTATTTAATAATACGCTTTTTATTAATTTGAAACAACGTACGGACAGATTAGAACATGTAACAAACGAATTTAATAAAATGAAAATAAAAGCCGAACGGGTAGATGCTGTATATGATAAGATAGGAGCAGTAGGATGTACGATGAGTCATATTAAGTGTTTAGAAATAGCAAAGCAAAGAAATTACGAATATGTTTTTATTTGTGAAGATGATATTGACTTTAAAAATCCCGAGTTATTAATGACAAATTTACAAAAGTTTTATGACAATAAAAAGTTAAATTGGGATATGTTGATTATTGGTGGTAATAATGCACCTCCTTATCAACAAGTAGAAGATTATTGTGCTCGTGTATTTTATTGTCGTACTACAACAGGGTATATCGTAAAGAAACACATGTATGATGTTCTGCTTGAAAACTTTAAAGAAGGAGTATCGAATTTGAAAAAGGATTATACGATAGATGGAATAAAAAAATATGCGGTTGATATGTATTGGCAGCGATTACAATATCATTATTTTTGGTATATGATTACTCCTCCAACAGTGAGTCAGTATATGAGTTATAGTGATATTGAAAATAGAACAGTAGATTATGACCCATTATTGTTGGATATGGATAAAAAATGGTATACTCCTCGAATCTAATATTTCAGACGCAAGAAGTTCGATAAAACAGATTTATTTTTTTCTTCATACCGCATATTTTGTAGGTTAGAAGAATATTCCTTTTTCATCATTTTTTCGCGATATAGTTGTTCTTGTTGTGCTAATAATTGTTCTGCTTCTGGTTTACTAAGTGGGGTTGTTGATTGATTACTACGTTCACGCATAAAATGGTCGACTGAAGAATATTTGGTTACTTTATCGTAGTCGCGTTCACTTACAGAAAAAACAGTTTCATCTTTATGGACTTTTCGTAAATCATCAAATTTTAATTTACTAAAAGGGTCACTAGATACATATGATTCATCATCATCATCATCATGGTAACTTGAATTAGATGATTTGTTTGCTATAATGTTCTCAACGCCTCTATATTTAACCATACCAGATTGTTTGTCTTTTATATTGTTAAAAATTTGGCCCATGTTACTTGAATTGACTTGTACGTCGGAGGAATATATAGAATCCTGGTTACGAAACCATTCATTTTTACTGTCGTCTACTTTTTTCATCATATTTTTTTCAAATAAATCATTAAATCTGTTATTAAAATCGTGTTTTGACATGTCATTAATTACAGATGAAATTTTTTTATTTGTCTGCGAATCATTGGTATTAAATAGATTATTAGTATGATAAACAGTGTTTTGTGGTGTTGCTACTTGAGACTGTTTGTTCTGGTTATCATAAAATCGAACAACTACATCAAATGCCTGTTTATAGAAAAGAAAGTATTTGGAATCTAATTTTGATTTATCAGGATGAGTCTTCAGAACTATTTTTTTGGCACGTTTCAAATCATTTAAGGTGATATTATATGTTAAATCAAATAATCCGAGTAATTCATCTAATGAATACATATGAATGTTTAGATTATGTTCTTGTAAACTCATTTGTGTAATATAATATATTGTAAACACAAAATTCTTTTACAGAAAAAACGAAATCCGAAAAGGTATAAAAATATCGATATATATGTATATAGAATGCCTCTTCCTATCATTACAGAGATTAAGTCTCGTGACAATTTTCTAAATAGAATCAAGACAAACCCTGGATTATTTTTTATTAAGTTCGGAGCGGAATGGTGTGTTCCATGTAAACAAATAGAACAAGAAGTATTACAATACTTCAATAATATGCCAGACAACGTTCAGTGTGCGATTATTGACATTGACGATAATTTCGAGATTTATGCGTTTTTAAAGACAAAAAAAATGGTAAAGGGTATACCTACTATATTATGTTATCGCAAAGAAAATGATAGTTATATTCCGGATGAATCATTTTCAGGTGCGGATAAGGATGGATTAAAAGAATTTATTGACAACTGTCTATCACAATTAGACTAACTTTTTGATTCAATATTATCAAATACATTGATTTGATAATATCTAAGCTTATTTACGATTACGAGTCTTGTTAGTTTTGCCTTTATGCTTTTTTAATCTAGTTTTATTTCTATTTCCACCTTTTGGAATCTCTATTCTGGGTTCTTCTATTGGTTTGGGAGTAACGGTTGGTGGTTGTTCTACCGGTTCAGCAATAGCCATTGGAGGTTGTTCGATTGGCTCAGATGTCTGAATTTCAATTGGTTTAGATTCTTCTGATGTATTTAAATAACTCGTAACACTATTTTGATTTTCTACTTCCTGTTCCGGTTCCGGTTCCTGTTCCTGTTCCGGTTCCGGTTCATTTATTGTGGGTAACATATTAACTGCTGATTCATCTGAAGAGTTGGATGGTGTATCCATTACAGTTACATATGCTAACACTGTGGCTGTTATTGTAATATATGCGTAGTGTATCCAGGATATATAATTTTTATTCATTAAGTTATATATTTGTCAGATTTTAATCTCCTAAATACGAATATAATAAGAAGTTTATTGTTGTTCTTTTTCTAGCCTATCTCGTGCTCTAGCAAATTTATCCGTCCAGATTCTTTTAGAATTTGTAGAAACGGATGCTTTCATATGTCTTTCAAATTGTTCTGGGCTATCATAAAACAATACATATGATTGTGTACCAATATATCCACTTGCCTCATGAACCTTAAAGAATAGGTCTTCCTTCCATGAACCAACACGACAGTCTTGTTGTTTATAACCGGTAATCGCATCACGAATAAACGTCCCGGGCATGATAGATGTTGAATATACTTCAGTCTTAATCTTAACATCCCCTTCACGACGTGTGATTTTATGATAATCAGGGTCGGATGATTTGATATTATCATACATGTCACTGTAACGACTTTTCTTATGACGATGTTTATGTTGTAGTAGTTGGTCGTTTAATGATTCATTGGCCGTGGTATCAGTAATCACTGAAAAATGGTCGCCATCATCCGCACGCATATAATTACGTTCAGACTCATTCAACGAACGAATTGAGTTCTCACCTGAGACAGACATTTAGAAGATACTAAATCGAGTAAAAATAACTGATACGTTATACAGATTATAACGAACATATCTTTATGTTATTTTTTTAGTATAATTAGTCTATTTAATCTAGTATTACTGTATATAGATGATATCCACACAACATAAAATAGAAACATTAATAAATGAAAAATTTATGCAGAAGATACAACCAACAACTATCACATATGAAATACAAAAACCGGATATATATGACAATGACACTGATAAATATAACGTAGATGATAAGCAACCGATTCAAAGCATATATACATATTTACATGATGACACCTTACATAAAGTAATAGAACCTACTCCTGATACAGAATATCACTATGTTTTATATAATTTCACGGATATTACAACCAAACCATATGTCAAATTTTTAATGTATAACTCAAATAATATAATGAAATTTCCGAATGAAAAGGCAATAATAGAGAACAACGACGAATCCGATACGGATAGCGAAACCAGTGATATTTTGCCCTATGAAGATGATACCAATGAATCATTGGACGAATTTGATGCATATTCAAATAATACAGAAAATATAGAAGATGAATATGTTAACGAACAATGTTCTCAATATCTAGAAAAAAATTTTGGAATAGAATATGTAAAATCGAATGACAACTATAAAGGTTTTGTAAAAGTAGAGGATAAATTATATATTTTTATTGATGTATCTGCGATTGAATTGAATTTTCCTGAAAATGAAGCGTTTTCCTGGATAATTATAGATGAAATTATAAATAAAAAGATGTCAAACAATGTACCTATATGTAATATTGTTATCAACATGTTCTCTACAAATAGTCTAATTAAAAACATATACGATGAGAACAACAACATAATAGAGTATCCTATCTGTGTATATTTATGTAAAAAGGATAATGAAGCAGATTATACTAATGTCGAATTAAAATCGTCTACCAATATGTCATTGATATCGGATAAAATAGAACATCCAATATTTGGTAATAATACAATGTTCTCAACAGAACGAATAAATATAGACGATAAATTGTTGGAAAGATATTGTCTATTTACATCAAATGCTATATATGTGTTACATAGTAATTTTACAAAACATGAGATTGGTTTAATAAACGATAAATCATGTATTCGTTTTTTACATAAAACAAATGAATATTGGTCTGTAAAGAATTCAAGTCTATATTTGTCTATCTAGTATATTATGATATGAAGCTATACTAGATATTTATTTGTTATAACTGACAAGGAAACGTTTCATACTTATTTCGTCAATTTGTTCTTTAAAATTAACACGAATGTCCTCTTCTAATGGTCTACGTGAGTAAACTTCCTCGTATCCATTAATATATTGGTTAATTTTTGTCACCTTTGTATTATATTCTTCTTCCTCTTCGCGTAATTTTTGTTCGGCTAACTCAATTTCTTGTTGTCTTAACAGTTCCTGTTGTTTTTGGTATTCAGCATTTTTGATTAATTCTTGTTCTCTTTCAGCAAGTAATTTCTGTTGTTCTAAAATAAAATTATCTCGTTCTCTAATAGCAATAACTCCAGGGTCATCTAATTCATCATCGTTTATAGAAAGAATATTTTCATACCATTTATTTCTAGTTTCTTCAGCACTTATTATATTATCACAAATATCAGGTTTCTTTAATTTATCAAATCCAGGTTTATTTTTGAATTTGGATTTAAATTCAATGACAATTTTATCATCAATACTAGGACTAGTCTCCATTAGTCTATCAAACTCTTGTCGAGACATTTTAATAAAGTGACCTGCCTTATCACGTTCTTCGGGTTTCTTCGCTAATTCAATACGTATATTTCGTGCGAATTTGTCCCATGCAATAGAGGATACACGATGAGCTTCATTTTTCTCAGATACTTTTAAATATTGTTGTACGGTTGTTAATATACCAACCAAAATATTAATGGTACCGATTATTGCAGGTGCGAAACCTTGAATATTCGGCGGTAATGTACTTTGTGCGAATGAAGCAGTACCAGTTATAGTAGATAGTATAATAGCTGGTATTGTAAACCATGCTTGCATACTAGATAATTTGTTATGACTTCTAAAGTTTAACCATTTATAACATTGTGCTATATCACACCATTCAACTAAAATTTTTTCATTATCCTGAGACCAAACCACCTTATCATCTCTAGTATCACCTACTGTTAATGAAACACTACGTTTATCATCATTTGATTCATTAATTAATTGTTGTTGTTTTTGTTGTATGTTTTCGCGTGTACTCATTTATATATACCTATATTTTGTATTACAATTGATGTAGTTAATTAGTAGAAGAGTTATTTTCTAAATCAGTACTTACAACAGTATCATTATCATGTGTTAATGTTATATTCATAACCGAAGATTCCGGTATATTATTTACGTTTTTGGATTCAAATTTTTCTGACGTTTTAGGTTCGACAGATATATCATTTGATAATGCGGTTTCTTTCTTAATCGTTTGACTATTTTCATCATTTGTGGGAACTTCTTCAGATTTACTTTCCGTTTCAAACTTATGAAATGGTTCAGTATATTCGACATCATCTACCGAATATACATGATTTCCATTCATATTTTCTTCAATCTCTTCATTAAAAAAATTCATTCGATTTAATAACTTTTTCAAATGTTTTGTTTGTGATATATGAAAGAATGACAGGTAATTAACAAATAATATAATTTGGTGATGTAATACTGTATTTTCATGTTCTAATGTGTTTAATAAATTTGATATTGAGAACCCAATTCGAGTTTTTTTATTATAATTTAAAATGTTTTCACGTTTAGATTCATAACAACGATATAAATAATTAATATACTTCATAATATCAATATGAATATTTTTAATGTCCTCAATATTATATTCTTGAAACGGTTCTAAATCTTTATAAAGAGGAAATGTTCGAAACTCCAATGATTCATCTAGTAAATCTTCTGTATTATCTTTGATATAAGTGATAATTAATGTATATAGTTTATAATAATCACAATACATTCTGTTATTCAATAATATACGCATTTTATCAATACTTTCAGATTCAACTGAAAACAGTTTATACTGGAAAAAAAATGAATCCAAACTAAATAGTAGAGCCTTTTTTGTAGTATTTTTAGATAGTTCTCCATATACAGTTTTTAAATGATTGATTTGGGTGGTAATTACACTCTTAACATTGCTTATATCATTTCGTAGTAGTAGAATATTATTGAATGTAAGTTTTAATTTTTCTAGATTATGCGATAAATCAACAGCCATATATACTTTGACAACAAAAAAAAGTGACTAATTAGTATCTTACAGACTAAAATATAATATTTTTGGAGAGTATTATAGGTCGATGATGATATCAGTTAATATTAACGGAGTATTCCACATATCATATGGTGGTTGAATGTTCTCGTTTGTTACTTTTGGCGGTGGTTCTGTATTATCACCTAAGGTAATGTACCTGTAAAATGGTACATTTTTATATTCTATTGCGTTCATTCGTTCAGACCTTTCAACCTTAAGTTTAATTTCCCAATATTGCGCGGCTTCTTCGTCGTATAATAATCGTATCATCCCATGTTTATGAATACTATTTTTAAAGTTCAGACTACGAGTGGTTGAATATAACTCAATCGTAATAAAAGCATAATGATATTTATGTTTATTTTCATTTATTTTACTTACCATGTCAATATACGTAACTTTACCGATATCCATGCGTTTAAAAGCGTCTTTGATTTCAGTTTTAGTCACTGAACCAAGAATACGTGGAATATAAATTTGAATAGAAGACATATTGAATGTGTTGTTATAGTTACAATACTAATAGAACAATATAGTATTTCAATTTTACAGATTTACGTTATATTATCTAAAAATTGAAATATTTAACAATATTATAGTAACGTCAATTGATGTCACATAGTAGTAATAAACAAATCCTTTGCAAAAATTTAGAAAAAATCTGTGTAGAAAAACCAAAATTAAGGAGGAGTGATTCACCTATCAAATACGCATTAGAAGCAGTTCAAAACAATTACTTTATACATAATAACATAATTATTCCAAAAACAAATCAAACAAATGTGTATCAAATGTTTGAACTGTATTCTGGCAAATAAGATAATTAGAACCAAAACGAGTTAAACAAAATAAACATATAATATTATTAATGGCAGATACAATAGACGTACCTAACAATTTTGTTACTATTATTAGCGATTTTGCGAATGATTTGAAGACGACATTTCCGGAATATGCAGATTTATTGTCTGATATTTCAAGTACGATGAGCGAAACATCGAGAAACGAATTATATAAATACTGCATGACCGTATATCCCGAGCGTTTTTTTGATATTCTATATCAGAACACTGATATTTTTACAGAAACAAGTGAGGTTAATGTAAAATTTCTTCCAAACGTCGACTTTAAAATGCTTTATAATTCAGAAGGTGTAACCGAAAACATTCGTAAGACTATATGGAAATACTTGCAGGTGGTTATGTTTACTGTAGTTGGCGGAGTAACTGATAAAAATACATTTGGTGAATCTATGAATATGTTTGATGGAATTGATGAATCAGAATTACAATCAAAGATAGGTGAAACAATGTCCGGACTGATGGATTTCTTTAAAAATATGGATTCCAATGAGAACGCCGAATCGACATCAGATACAAATACAGATTCAGATAGAGATTCTACCAGAACATTTGATATGCCGAATATGGAAAATATGCAAGACCATTTACATACATTATTTAATGGTAAGATCGGTTCTTTAGCGAAAGAAATGGCTGAAGAAATAGCTGGCGATTTCACAGATTTGTTGGGAGGAGATATTGAAAATGCTAATCCCCAAGACGTAATAAAAAAACTAATGAAAAATCCTACAAAAGTAATGGGATTAATGAAGTCAGTGACAAATAAATTAGATGCTAAAATGAAAAATGGTGATATTTCGCGTGAAGAAATAATGAAGGAAGCAGGAGAACTTCTCGGAAAAATGAAAGATTCAGCAGGTGGTGCCGAAATGTCCGAGATGTTTGCTAAAATGGCTCAAACGATGGGTGGTATGGGTAAAAAGATGAGAATGGATACAAACGCAATTGACCGTATGATGAGAACAACAAAACTGAAAGAAGGAATGAATAAGCGAAATGTCGCAAATAAAGAGGCAATGATACAGAAAGCAAAACAAGCAGCAGAGTTAGTCCGTCAAAGAACAGAAGAACAAGAACGTTTGATTGCGAAATATTCTTTAGAACAAAAAGAAGGAGGAAAAATGGTATTTAAACTAGATGGTGAAAGTTCTCAAGAAAGAAGTTTTATTCATCCAGATTTGTTAAAGGAAATGGAGGAAGAAGATGCGATGAAGAAAGTATCCGCAGTTAAACCCAAGAAAAAGAAGAAAGTAAAGAAGTAATTTTTATACATATTTTTTTATCTATACATAATTTAATTTAATGGGACTTTTTAAGTATATTGATTTAAAGGTGTTTATAGCAAGTTTAGCATTTGGTTTGTTTGCGGTATATATAACAATGCCGGATACACGTAAAATATATGTATATCCTACTCCAGAAAACGTGGATATATTACAATATAAAGATAAAACCGATACTTGTTTCAAGTATAAACAAAACGAAGTAGAATGTCCGAAGGATAGTTCTGAAATAACGAAGGTGCCAATTCAATCGTAATATATTTTTCATATCAATGCGTATGTAAAATATACAAAAAATATAAGTTTACTATAATGACGGTAACAAGTGAATCAGAAGAATTACATAATCATACAATTAACAAAACATCCGAATTATCTAAAAACATTGAAGATTCATGGACTATGAGTATTGAACGTGTATTAGATAAGTTACGCATAAATTGTTGTCAATTGAGCAATTTCCATAAATACAAATATCAACATTGTAAAGGTAAGATAAAGTGGTATCGACTCCCAATTATAACAATAAGTTCGATTACGACATTTGCCTCAGTTGGTTTACAAGAATACATTAGACAAGAAACTATATCTGTAATAACGAGTGTACTTTCATTAGTAGTGGGTATTATAAGTGGTATAGAGATGTTTATGAAATATCAAGATAAAATGGAAACAGAACTAATAACACATAAGGAATATTACAAATTAAGCGTTGAGATATACAAAATGATTTCAATAGATAGAGCATACAGGAAAGTATCAGGTAAGGATTTTTTAGAAGAGAAATTTAATGAATATCAGAAAATAAAAAGTCATAGCAGACCCGAAGAACCATCTGATTTAGTATATGATATTCTAGCTGATCTAGATGAATTATTTTTGTATAAACGCCATAGTAAAAATAATAATATAGGTTGGACGAATAAAAACGAAATAGCACCACCCTTATACCAAAAAGAAAGTACATCACTGGGTGTATCATATGATCGTATTAGAAACCCCGAAAAATACTATTTACGAGAACAAAGTAAAAAACTAGAAAACAAAACAAGAATAACTCAGAAGTATATCGATCAACGTTGGAAAGAAAAAAAAGAGAGTTTACGTGATAATCCTCGTACAAATTCAGAACAAACTACATCTAAACAAAATAATCAGACCAATAGTAACCATGAAATTCCTCAAGAGAATGACACCGAATCAAAAGGTATCGTACAGCGGGTTACCGGATATTTTTCACCAAAGAAGAAAAAATATATAGACACGGATACAGAAAGTGATTCCGAAGAACATGATAAAGAGTCATCAGAATACAATAAAGCAGACTTAAGTATACCGTTCGAACAGATAGAAACATATGATAACACGGATAACAAAGTGTAAATTTTGAAAATATATTTTTTATTACTATACTCTATATTGTGGACTATGAATTTACAACGTTTATTACATACAGAGTTAGGTAAATATTTTATTTCAATATTATTAGGTTTAGGTTTAGCAACATTATTTAGAAGAGCATGTACGGATAAAAATTGTTTACGATTTAATGGTCCAATTCTAGATGAAGTAGAAGGTAAAATTTTCAAACATGACGAAAAATGTTATAAATATACAACTACAACATCCAAATGTGACAAAACTAAACGTATTATTAATATTTCTGACCCAAAACCTGAAAATGAGTAAATATATTTAGTGGCATTCGTCAAACTATACAATCTTAGTTATATGATATTGTATAGTATAATGGAAAGTACAACTACCCGGATTTCTGATTTGCCGAATATGATGAACGGTCAACAACAGATGTCATCGCAAAAAATGAATATGCAACCTACAAAACCATCTGAATTGTCTAATAATTATGTACCTATTAACGTTCATCCAAACCCATATGGCGTATCAGATAAAAATCCTATTATGAATCATCCAGAACAATCTACAAATCCTCAATTTGATTTTGAAAATAATAATGCTACCCGTCAAGTTCCTCAGTATTTGTCTGAAGAACAACGCGAAATGATAATGCCTTCAGAACACCAAAGATTACCATCTAGACATATACAACAAGATACTACAATGTATTCTCAAGACGAACAAGTTCAACCAAACTATATACCAAATGAAAAAGTTAAACGAGATTATGTTCGAGAACACGAGGAATTTACTGATAAACACATTCAACAACATGAAAAAGAGAAGAAACGAGACCAACAAATAGATGATATTTTGAGCGATATACAAGTGCCTATTTTTATAACTATATTATATTTTATATTTCAACTTCCCATTGTAAATGCATATATATTCAAACGATTTTCGTTTTTATCCATTTACAATGATGATGGTAATTTTAACTTTTATGGATTAGTGTTTAAAAGTTGGCTATTTGGTAGCATATACTACATGGTTACTAAATTCACCAATTTCTTAATCAATTTATAATCCAAGTATTTTCAATAATTTATTACCTTTTGTAGGTTTATCTTCTTTTTTCAATAGTTTCTTAGTTTTAGCTTTAGTTGCCTTTTCTCCGGGTGTATACTTTAAAAACCATTCTTGGTATTCTCTTGAGTTGCGTGCCGATTTGAGTTCTTGATATTTATTTGATTTTTCAGAACGAATACTTTCAATCGTTTCTTGTGTACCATAACATTTACTAGAGAACCGTTTCAGAAGACCTTTTTGAGTTAATTTATTACGTTCCTGCATATCAAATAAGTACTTTGCCATACATAACAATCGAATTGCATGTAGGTCAAAATCGACATAAATAAAAGACAAATATAGACTCATTATAGTATCGATACTCGCAACATTAATTTTTCTACCATCAATAGTTATTTGATTATAGCTATGGCATGCGATTGGTTTATGTATCATAGCAATGGTATCATCTTTACCTATAATGACCTCGTAATTTTCAGGGACAACTTCACCGACTTTATCATTAAATTTTATTTTGATATGTTTAATTCCAGATTCTTCCAATTGTTCTTTTAATATCAATGCTGTACGTTCTGGGTCATCTGATAATACGTCAAAATCAGGTATTTTCTTATTTTGCTGAGATAGTTTGTTATCATATTTTGAATATAACGCACTCGCATATCCTCCGAAAAATATAAGACCTTCATTAATAAATACATCACGGGTTATAGTATATATTTTTTCATTATCTTTCATATCTGCGTCAAGTGGTCTTTGAAAGTCTATTTTATCACAATTATCAGCGTCTAATGGATAATATTTGTTTAATAAATTTAATCGTTTCAATACCTTTTCCCAGCGTGAAATATCGCCTTCCGGTCTGGATAATTCTAAGTACATCGACATTCTCAAGTAATTAGGAGGTGTATAATGAATACCCGCCTTTTTTATCGATTGTTTTTTAATCGAATCAAACAATGGTTTTACTAATTGAGTAATATCGGCAATAGGAATGAAGTTTACATATACTTTATATGTACCATGATGCATTCCTGCTTTTGCTTCAACATCAATATATCCAGCTTTATAATAAATATCCGCTAGTTCTATCGCATCGTCAAACGCATTCGATGAAAAGAAATCATAATCGGGTATTTCAGATTCTTTATCATAAAATTGTGCTTCCTCTGGTAAAATATTATTGATAGCAGTACCACCATAACATATGAGTTTCTTCTTTATAATAAAATCTTCTACTATCTTTATTATTTGCTGAATATCTTCATTACTTACTATTTTTC
>Ga0255777_10002895_pt1 | contig 14943 bp, 6 predicted proteins | sample 101ome_15_FD_179975 | JGI IMG/M metagenome (GOLD analysis project Ga0255777, IMG submission 179975) | Coastal salt marsh microbial communities from the Groves Creek Marsh, Skidaway Island, Georgia - 101402AT metaG (version 2) | ecosystem: Environmental > Aquatic > Marine > Intertidal zone > Salt...
CGAGGGCGTGTACGAACTCGACGCCAGCGCGTTCTCCATCGGTGACGACGTGCCCAAGGACGAGCCGGGATCGATGAGCGAAGCGCCAGCTCCCGAACCCGAGCCCGCGCCCGAACCCGAACCCGAGCCCGAACCCGCGAGCTCCAAGAAGGATAAAAAGAAGAAGAAGAAGGGCAAGCAAGCCGCCGAGGAGGAGGAGGACATCGACGCTCTTCTCGCCGAGCTCGACATCAAGGTTGAGGCCAAGCCCGAGGAACCGGCGGGTGAGAGTAAGCAGGCGCGCAAGCGTCGATTAAAGGCGGAGCGCGAAGCCGCCGAAGCCGCCGCCGCGGAGGCGGGCGACGCCGCGCCCTCGACCGAAGACGCGGACGGTGCGGACGGTGCGGATGAGGACGGAGAAGAAGGGAAAGAACTCAGCGCCTCACAAAAGAAGAAGCTCAAGAAGAAGCAAAAGGAAAAGGAAGCCAAGGCTAAGGCTAAGGCTGAGGCTGAAAAGAAGAGCGAAAAGGCGGGCAAGGCGGGCGCGCCGAACGCTCGAATTGCCGCGCTTCAAGCCGAGATGCAAAAGCGTAAGGAACTCGAAGAAGCCAAAGCGAAGGCTGAAGAGGAAGCTCGACTCGCCCGCGAAGAAGCTGAACGCCTCGAGGCGGAGAGAGAGGCGGAAGAAGAGGCGAAACGCGAAGCAAAGAAGCAAAAGGAACGCGAAAAGAAGGAGCGTCTTCGCGCCGAAGGCAAGCTTCTCAGCGCCAAGCAAAAGGCTGAACAGGCTCGTCTCGCCGCCATGCGTCAGCAAATGCTGGCCAAGGCTGGCATCGACGAAGACAAACTCGACGAGGTCGTCAAGCCGAAGCGTCCCGTGTACGATGATCGTAAGAAGAAGAAGGAACTCGAAGAGCGTCGTAAGAAGCAAGCCGAGGAACGCGCGGCGGCGGAAGCTAAAGCCAAGGCTGAAGAGGAGGCTCGACTCGCCGCCGAAGCGGCCAAGGGTGAGGAAAGCAACGATGCCGCGGACGATTGGGAAGCCGAAGACTGGGAAGAAAAGGACATCGTTCTTCCCGGTCAAAAGGAGGAAGAGGAACGCCTGGCCAAGGAGGCTGCCGAGAAGGAAGCCGCGGAGAAGAAGAGACACGAGCAAGAGAAGAAGGCTGCCGAAGCTGCCGCCAAGTTTGAAGCGGAAAAAGCAGCCAAGGCGAAACTCGCGGCTGACAAACCGTGGGCCAAGGAGGCGAAAGCGAAGGCTGCCGCGGCCAAGGCTGCTGCGGAAGAGTCTAGCTCTGAGGAAGAATCCGACTCCGAAGACGACTCCGAAGACGACTCTGACGAAGATTCCGATTCCGATAGCGATAGCGACAGTTCCGATTACTCCGATAGCTCGGATTACAGCGAGGACAGCGACGATGTTCGTCAACGCGAGCACGAAGAGCGCATGGCTGCGGCGAGAGAAGCCCGATTGGCTCGATTTGCCGCCGCCAAGGCGCGACGCAGTCCGGACAAGCTCCGTTGCCCGATCATCTGTATCATGGGTCACGTCGACACCGGTAAGACGAAGATCTTGGATAACATCAGACGAACCAACGTCCAAGACGGCGAAGCCGGCGGTATCACGCAGCAAATCGGCGCCACGTTCATTCCCAAGGAGTCTCTCATCGAGCGCACCGCCCAACTCAACAAGGGCGATTGGGACCTGCAAGTTCCCGGTTTGCTCGTCATCGATACTCCGGGTCACGAATCTTTCACCAACCTGCGATCGAGAGGCTCTTCGCTCTGCGATCTTGCCATTCTCGTCGTCGATATCATGCACGGCTTGGAACCTCAGACTATTGAGTCTTTGAACATGCTTCGATCGCGCAAGACGCCATTCGTCATCGCGTTGAACAAGATCGATCGCATGTACGACTGGCAGGCGAATACCAACTTCCCGACTCAAGAAACGTTGTCCATGCAAAAGGACCACGCGCAACGCGAATTCAGAGATCGATACGATAAGATCGTCATCGAATTCGCCGAGCAAGGCTTGAACGTCGCCAAGTACTGGGAGAACCCGGATCCGCGCACCTTCATCAACATCATCCCCACCTCTGCCATCACCGGCGAGGGTATGCCGGACATTTTGCAGACGCTCGTGGACTTGTGCCAGAAGCGAATGAACGAACGCATCCAGTACGTCCCCGCCGTGCAGTGTACCGTGCTCGAGGTGAAGATGATTGAAGGTCTCGGTACGAGCGTCGACGTCATCTTGATCAATGGTAAACTCAAGGAGGGACAAACCATCGTCGTGGCCGGTCTAGAGGGTGCGATTACGACACAAATCCGCGCGTTGTTGACGCCTCAGCCCATGCGGGAGATGCGCGTGAAGGGTAGTTACATTCATCACAAGGAGATTGAAGGCGCTCAGGGTATCAAAATCGTCGCGCCGGGATTGGAGAAGGCTGTCGCCGGTACCTCCCTCTTGGTTCTCGAACAGGAGGATGACGAAGAGGAACTTCGCGAAGAAGTGCTCAGCGATATGAAGGGTGTGCTCGCTCGCGTCGACAAGAGTGGTGAGGGCGTGTACGTCCAAGCGTCTACGCTCGGTTCGTTGGAGGCGTTGTTGGAGTTCTTAAAGTCTGACGCGGTGAAGATTCCCGTCGCCGGCATCGCCATCGGTCCCGTGAACAAGCGTGACGTCATGGGTGCGAGCGTCATGCACGAGCGCAAGAAGCCAGAGTTTGCCACGATTTTGGCCTTTGATGTCCCCGTGACCAAGGAAGCCGTCGCCATGGGTGAAGAGCTCAACGTTCGCATCTTCACCGCCGACATCATCTACCACTTGTTTGACCAATTCACGGCGTACATGGAAAAAGTCCGTGCGGACAAGCGAGAAGCGGCGTCCAAGTTTGTCAACTTCCCGTGCGTCTTGCAGATTATGCCCAACTGCATCTTCAACAAGCGTGACCCGATCGTCGTCGGCGTGGACATTGTGAAGGGAGTCGCTCGCGTGGGGACGCAAATTTGCATTCCGTCGCAAGGATACATCGACATCGGTAAGATTGCGTCAATGGAACACAATCACAAGGAAGTCACCAAGGCGACGTCGGGCATGTCGGTGGCGATGAAGATTGAACCCGGGACGCCCTCCGAATCATCGCGACTCTACGGCCGTCACTTTGATCACAAGGATCAACTCGTCGCGAGAATGACGCGTCAGTCCATCGACATGATGAAGGAGTCGTTCCGAGAAGAGTTGACAAAGGATGATTGGAGACTCGTCGTCGAACTCAAGACTCGACAAGAGAAGGCGACGGGCGAAACGATTTGATAATCTTTTAGCGCATAGCAATTGTTTATATTACACGCGAGTGAACGTGTTTCATGCATTCAGAGTGGAGCGAGCGATTCAAAAGGAAAGTACCACCCGTAAATTGGATGCGCGCCGCGCGAGATGGCCACGAGTCCGTTCGGCACGGACAGACCGACCACGGGCGTCGTTCTGTAATCGCGACTCACGACGCACACGCGAAAACACTTCCCACACGCCTCCTCCATGCCCAGTTCCCACCCGACCGGGTACCCGTACCGCGGCGCGTCCTTCCCCGTGCACATGTTTTTGACCTTCATCGCGTCCGACTTGACCCGCACCCACATCCCCGGAACGACCTCTTTCGGATCCAACGGTCTTCCTCGTCGCTCCAATATATCCAGTCGCTCTTTCCACGAGATTTGCCTATCGTCGTCGCGCGCGTCGCGTCTCGTCGTCAGTCTCGCGCGTCGTCAGTCGTCGCCCGTCGAACCGTTTTGACCGCTCGCCTCGCGCGCGCGTACCCGTAAAACTTTGGCATGTCCTCCACGCACTCCCGACGCACCCGTCCTCGCGCCACCGTCTCGCACATCCCCAGCCCACGATCGTTCCTTCGCGGCGACCTATAAAAGTACGAACTCACGCGCTCGAGCGTCGCTAATTCCCTCGCCGACAGAAATTCGCACACGCGCCGCAGCGCGTCCTCCGGAAGCGTCCCGAGCAGCGCGCTCCTCTCCTCGTTCTCTCGTCGTCGTTTCATCTCTCGCGCCGCCCGTCGCGTTCTCGGCGTCGGCGTCATCGCCATCACCGTCGTCGTCATCGCCATCACCGTCGTCGTCGTCGTCGTCGTCGTCGTCGCGCGTTCGCGAGTCGTCCTCGAACGCGTCGCGCGTCGAGTCGCCGCCGCCGCCGTCTCGTTCCCCAGACGCGATTCCATCGTCATCGTCGTCGTCGTCGTCATCGTCGTCGGCGTCGTCGGCGTCATCGTCGACGAGTCCTTGACGACGGAGACGCGCGCGCGTTTCGGTCGTCGTCGATCGGTCGTCGGCGGCGCGACGTCGGCGACGCGGGATCGACGACGCGCGTCGGGGACGCTGACCGAACGCGCGCGCGGTCGCAGCCTCGGCCGTGTCGACGCGTCGTCTCTCGCGCGCGTCGTCGTCGGCGTCGCGGACGCGGACGCGGACGCGGACGCGCGCGAGGCGAGCATCGTCGGCGGCGGCGTTGGCGTCGGCGGCGGTCTCTCGCGCGCGCGCATGTCGACGACGATCGATCGTTCGATCGATCGCGCGCGCCTCGAAGCGACGACCGACGACGAGACGCGCGTCGTCTCGCGGTGTCTCGGCGAGACGACCGGACGAATGGGTGGAAAACGGCGAAACAACGCGCGCGTGCGTTTTCGAGGCGACGGTGCGCGCCGGTCGAGGTCGTCTCGGGGACGTTGTTACCTCGCGCGCGACGTCGTTGACGTGGTCGTGGTGATATGAAGCGACTTTTTTGGAGGTTGGATTAGAAATCGACGCGTCTCTTGGCGTGCGAGCGCGGCGGTGAGCGCGGGTGATCGCGCGCGAAGACGGCTCGAATGAGATCATCGTCGTCGTCGCCCTCGCGGACGATGAGGAAACGGTGGAGGGCGTGCTTCTCAGCAAGGGTGCGGAAACGCGCGCGGAGGTTGTCCCTCTCGACGGAGCGATCGACGCCGTCGGATTCGGTCGACGCTCTGAGTTCGTCCTCGTACACGCGTTGGTAGTGGCGACGATTGTCGACGAGTCGACGGAGTTGGTCGTCCATGGATGGAAAGATGGTGGCGAAGTGCACGAAGAGGGGCGCGATGACGAACTCGATGAAGTTGATTTGCGAAAGTCCCACCGATGTGGTCTCTCGATCCATCATAGGGCTGATCGGAAGACCGCGCGCGCGCTCGCGATCGCCTTGATTGAAGAACTCCTCGAGCACCCTCGACGCCCACTTGACGCAAAGTTCGTTCGGCTTGACCACGTTTGAGATGTCGGCGCAGTGCAGCAGCACGTTGAGCATGAACTGTCTCTCTTCATCCGTCTTGAACGCCTCGCTCGCCGGTATAGCGACGCTTCCGTGGCGGTTCGACTTGTTGATGCATGGAGTTTTGATCGGTGATCCGATGGGTGAACCGATGGGCGTGCCGTTGATGATGTCATTCTTTTTCCAGAGAGTGACGATTTCGTCCAGCCTGGAGACGAGCTTAAAGTGATGCGCCATGTCGGTGTGCAGGACACACTTGATGATGGTGCGCCGAACTTCCTGGTACTCAGCCTCGTCGAAGGCGGATAAAATGTCAGCGTCCTCGTTATTTTGACACAACGAAAAGAAGCGCGATACATGATGATTTTCCAACACGCTCTCGTCGTTGTACGTCAACGCGATGTTGTCTCGCGTGGCGATGAGGTACGCGTTGGTCAATCCCGGGTGATCCATGTCGTGCACCAGAGCGGCGACGAGCAGAGAAAACATCTCTATCGGCGTCATGTTCACTTCGTCTTTCACGGCGAGAATGTATAAATAAGTCGTGTGCGCGACGTCCAAGGCGTGTTTGAAACAATGGTATGGATTTTCCCGGTACGAGTTTTCAACCTCGGAAATGAATCGTCTCAATTTGAATGGATCCACCAATTGGAAGAGATCGAGCTCTTGAAACATGCGCGTGATGTGTGAGACGTGATCTTTTTTATCCACATCGAACACGTCAAACGTCCAAGAGTTGAGGGCGTCGATGTTGACGCTCGGATGCGACGCGACGGCGTCCGACGCCCGCGCGAAGGACGACACCACAGACTTGAACGCGTTGATTCGAGACTTTGACGTCGACGACGACGATTTCCCGACGTTCACCCTGTTCACCTCGTAACTCACCAACCACTCTCGAGTGCTTCCGTCCACGTCTTCGTGGTCTTCGAGGATGGCTTCGATCAACGCCGGACTTCCGTTGTCGGAATCGTTTCGCTTGACGATGTGACTCATCTTATCCAGAACGTATCCCAACACACTGATGTCGAGCGATCGCATCTCGCCCGAGTTGAAGTCCAAATCCGTGAGCACTTGTTTGGCGTGATACTCCAGCGTCTCGATGATCCCTTGCAGAGGTCGACCGAGCAACTGTCGACGCGTTGCGTTGAAGAGCGTGTTGAAGAGCGCGGTGGTGACGGCAGCGACGAGCGCCTGTTCCACGCGTCGAACGACACGCAACACTTTATCGTCGAACACGCGCGTGAGAATACTCGAAGAACTGAGCAGACGATGCGCGTCGGTGGTCGGTCCGAGGGCGACGACGGCGAGACTCACGCACACGGCGACGTTTACCGCGCCCACGTGCTCGAGCCGATGAAACACGCCCCGCGCCCCCGTCGTTCGCCGTCCGCTCTCCGAATCCGACGGCGACGAGCACCACGCGTCGCCGAAATTCACCCATAGCGCGCTCGCCGCGCACGCGCGCGTGAGCAACGCTAACCGAATCACCCCGCGCGTCACCGTCCACGCGTCCGTTCGCCCGCCGCTCGCCGCCTCCGCCGTCGCCGCCAGCGCCCCGCACGCGTCCACCACCGCGTGCGCGTGCGATTCGTACCTCCCCCACCCGAGCGCGAGATGCATCCACCCGATCGTCAGCGCACACGCCGTCACACCGCGCGCCGTCGCCGATCTCGCGCCCAACGCGCGTCCGAACTCGCCGCACGTCGCCAACGCCCACGCGCACGCGACGTCCCACCCCGCGCCTCCTCGCGTCCGCGTCGTCGCCCCTTCCATCGACCGCACCGCCGCCCGCATCGCCGTCTCGAACGACATCGATCGTTTCCGGTCCATCCCTCGCCCCGACTCCGCGCTCGCGCTCGTCGTCGTCGTCGCCGTCGTCTCGGCCGTTTCTCGCGTTCCCGAGACGCGTCTCGCCGTCCCCGACACCGATCGCGCGCGCATCGCTCCCTCGCACCGCCGCGCCGACGCGACGAAACCACACACGCGTCCCGTCGAGGCGCGTCGAGGCGCACCACCGCCCCGCGCGTCGCGTCGCGCGCGCCCGCGTAACAATCAATCGATCCATCGCGCCATTCGTGGACACACACACGAAAACGCTCCGGTGAGCGTTTTTTTCAACTTCAGAGGGATACTGATGCCTTGAATAGAGAGTTTACTATGCACTTGTATTAAAATGTATTTTTATATATGTGGATACTCTTTGATAGATATAAAATACGATGTACGCGAGCGCTAAAAAGTTACTTCGGCGTAAGATGTAGCCACCCCCGTCGCGCATCCACCGACCGACCGATGATGATTGATGTCCTCCGGCCCACATTGGGCGCCGACGGTCGCGCGCGCGCGTTCGAACGCGATCGCGACGCGACCGGTGGACCGATCGTCTTTCCGATCGTCGACGTCGGTCGTCGCGGATCCGAGGCGACGGGGCGAATGGAGGAGGTGTTCGGGACGTTTTGGCGCGAGGTGCTCGGCGACGACGACGACGACGACGACGAGGCGGAGGCGACGTCGACGACGGATGTGGACGAGGATTCGGACGATTCCGGAGGTAGGGTGACGATACGTCGACCGTCGCTCGAGGAGACGCGCGTGTGGGCGCCGATGAGCGAGCGTGTGCGCGCGATCGATGCGAGGACATTCATCGGGATCGTCAAGGTTGACGAGGCGGCGTCGACGTCGACGCTCGTGGACGTGTTGCATCGAACGAAGAGTGGGAAATCGACGAGTTCGCGCGTGCGAGCGGAGGATGGACACGGTGGATTTTTGGGGCGCGTGCTCGATGCGTGGATGCGCACGATGGTGGAGGAGGAGGGGGAGGAGGGGGAGGCGAACGCGTCTCGCGCGACGACGACGACGACGACGACGACGACGACGACGACGAGGGGAGGCGCGAAGGCTTTGGCGACGTCCGGGGAGTGGAAGATTAAGATGGAATTGAAAACAGACGCGAAGAGCGATATCATGACGAACGAGCAGATGAAATCGCTTCGAGAGGCGTTACCCGGGATGTACAGGACGCGCGCGTGGTCGTTGGCGTACAGCACCAAGCGAGACGGGACGTCTCTGAAGAGTCTGTACAGAAGATCCAGTGGGAAAGGGGTGACGGTGCTCGTCGTACGCGATAGTGGTGGTGCAATCTTCGGGGCGTTCTGTACCGAGGCGTGGAAGGTGCACACGCGATACGTCGGCACCGGGGAGAGTTTTGTCTTCACGCTCGCCCCCGAGGGGACAAAGTATTCGTGGAGCGGAGACAACGACTATTACATGTTCGGCGCGGCGGATTCCTTAGCCGTGGGCGGAGGGAGCGCGCACGCGATACGCTTAGAGGAGGATTTACTCCAAGGATCGAGCGGGGAGTGCGAGACGTTTCGATCCCCGTCCCTCGCGAGCGAAAACATGTTTAGGACGTCTCGCATCGAACTCTGGGCGCTTGAGTGAGCGAAGACGTGTTGTTTGTTAAATCACAGTGTTGTGTCTTTTTTTAGGTCTCTATAGTAGTAAATGCAAAGTAAATCATTGCGCGAGCGAAGCGAAACCACCCTCTTCCAATTGCGTCGCAATCTCGACGCCGCCAGTCTGCACGATTTCACCCTTTTGCATGATGTGCACGTAGTCGGGATGAATCGCGTCCAACAAACGTTGATAGTGGGTGATGAGTAACAACCCCTTGTCACCCTCTCGCAACACATTCACAGCCTTGGCGACGTCACGCAACGCGTCGACGTCCAAACCAGAATCAATCTCGTCCAAAATGCTCATCTCGCTCTCCATGACGGCCAATTGCAAAATCTCGTTGCGCTTCTTTTCGCCCCCCGAGAACCCTTCATTGACGTTGCGCGTCAAAAAGCTCGGATCCATGTTCAACGACTCGAGCTTGGGCGTGAGGTACCCATAAAACTCCAAAGGGTCCAACTCTTCCTCTCCTCTCGCCTTTCTCCGTTCGTTACACATCATTCTCAAGAAATCCGTATTCGACACCCCCGGCACTTCGATCGGCGACTGAAACGACAAAAACAACCCCGCTCGCGCCCGTTCCTCCGGCTCCATCTCCAACAACGCCTCGCCCTTGAACGTCGCGCTCCCACCAGTCACCTCATACGCCGGATGCCCCACCAACACCTTGGTCAGCGTCGATTTTCCCGATCCATTCTTCCCCATGATGGCGTGCGTCTCCCCCTCGCGAATGACGAGGTTCACCCCTCGCAGGATCTCCTCCCCGGTCTCCGCCACCTTGGCGCGTAAATCCTTCACCTCGAGGAGCACTTTGCCCCCGGACGCGGCGCGAACGACGACACCGGTGCCGCGGGCGTCGACGGCGCGTCGGACGCGTCGCGCGGCGCGAGGCGCGAGCGCGCGCGAGGTGGTCGTGGACGTCGCGGACATGACGGCGCGGGACGATGCGTTTCTTTCTCTCGCTCTCTGTCGCGCGCGCGCGTCGGAGAGATGGATAGATGGACGAACGGACGTGCGAGACGGACGTGCGTGCGTGCGAAACGTGCGCGCGCGAGGTGTCGTCGCGTGCGCGCGTGTGTCGCCGCACGCGCACCCGAGTCGACTGGATAAACCCACACCCCCTCTCGCGTGTTGGGTCGTGATTCGTCACTTTGTCACTCGACGTCACTCGACGTCGCGGTCGACGCGATGTTGCGCGCGGTGGTGACGACGCGCGCGTGTCGAGTCGTCGACGCGCGGACGTCGTCGTCGTCGTCGGGAGAGGCGGGGGGGGGCGCGCGCGTCTCCTCCTCCTCCTCCTCCTCCGACGTGGGACGACGGCGCATCGTGCTGACGAGCACCGTGATGGCGCCGCTCGCGACCGCGGCGCTCGCGACCGCGCGGGCGAGCGAGGCGGGCGATCTCGCGCGACGCGGGATGGCGAAATTCGCCGGGTACGACGTCGTCGGATCGGTGCGGGATTTCGATGAGGCGATCGCGGTGGATTCGCGAATGGGGGCGTACCTGTGGCAGCGAGGATTGGCGCTGTATTACGCCGACGATTTCGACGGCGCGGCGAGGCAATTTCGAGAGGATGTGGCGATGAATCCGAACGATACGGAAGAGTCGGTGTGGTGCTTTGCCTCGGAGGCGCGGGATCCGGTGAAAGGGGTGGAGTACGCGAGAGAACACATGTTGAAGACGGGGAGAGACGCGCGGCCGGTGATGGCGTCGGTGTTCGAGCTCTTCGAGCGCGGGACGGAGGAGGCGGAGGAGGCGTTACGAGCGGCGGGTGGGCGAAGCGCGAACGATGAATTTTATGCGTTGATGTATCTCGGGTTGTGGCGCGAGATCAACGGAGACGACGAGGGTGCGAAGGAGTTCATCAAAAGGGCGAATCGCACGGCGTACGCGAGACTTTCGGGAGACTACATGGCGAGCGTCACGCGCGTGCACGAGCGCGTGCGAGGGTGGTGAACGCGCGGGGTGCGTGCGATTCGTGTGTATTCATTCTAGTGTAGGCTACGTATTGTATTGCAATTAATGTTTTTTTTTCTACTGGTCGGGTCATCGGGGCGGTTTGACGGCCATCTTTTCGCTGTCCAAGAGCTCGAGAATGGTGGCGACGAGTGTGTTGGACATCGCGCACACGTCTCTACCGGCGTTTTCAATCTTTTGCGCCAAGACGCGATCGAGTTGGTTGCGAATCTCCTTTAGCAAGACGCCAACCTTTGCGGGCGCCTGGAAGGTGGCCCATCGATCGATGCTGATCGTGCCTTGCGTGTGTTGAACCTCCAATTTGCCGCCGAAGAGCAAAAGTTGGTACGGCGTCACCGCCGTCGAGTCTCGCACGAAGATGGCTGTCGTTTGCACGCGTTCGTGATACACGAGCCACTTGGTGATGAACTTTTTCGCCTCAAAATTGATGCTCGAGGGGTGAATCTGTATCTTCTCCGTCCGTCCATTCTCAGCCAAGAAGGACAGACGCGGAGGGGCGTCGGGCCGCGAGCCGGGATCGACTTTGATGAGGTTGGGATACAATCCGGCGACGATGACAGCCTTCAGTAGACGCTTGTTACCGGAGTTTCGATTCGCCTGAATCCAATCGGGATCCGTCTGTAACACACTCGCGCGCTGGCGTCCACGATATCGTCCTCCGCCTTTCTTTTTAGAACTGGACCCGAGGAAATCCGTGAGAAGCTGCGTAAACTGGTCTCGCAAATCTGCGATACCTTCGAGCGCTCGCCAAGACAAAAAGTTCTCGCGCGTAAAGGCGAATTCAGCTGATTTTCCAGTCTTTTTCGCCTCCAGCCAACCATTGTATGCGTTGAGAATGGTGAGAAGGTCAGATTGATCCTCCGCGAAGAGCTTCTTCGCCAAGTCTGCCTCGTCGCGCTTATCGAGCGGCGCGACAAACGGAGAACGACCGCTCAATACCGCCGCGATGGTCAACACTGGATCGAGACAACCGAGCATGGAACCGTATAAGAGCATCTTACCGACGCGAACGTCCACCGGTAAAGTCGCCAAGTGCTGACCGAGTGGCGTCAAACCTTCGCGCTCGTCCAACGCGCCGAGACGCTTGAGAGCGGCCACCGCCGTGTCCACGGATTCAACCTTTGGTGGTTCGAGGGCTTTACCGAGGAACCCAGCGATGCCGCCAGACATGCGTTGCAACTGGATTTGTAAACACAGACCCTCTAACGGCACGCGTCTAATCTCAGGAAGTGTGTGTTCCTCGAACACCGTGTCGTGGACGTGGCGAGTGTACATGCGGAAACACCTCCCCGCCTGGACACGACCGGCGCGACCACGTCGCTGTCGTGCGCTCGCCCGAGAGACCCACTGCTCGAGAAGTAATTGCATGCGAGTGTTCGGATCGTATCCGTTTTCTTTGCACTTACCGCTATCCACGACGTACACGACGTCGTCGATTGTGATGGATGTCTCGGCGATGTTCGTCGCGATGACGATTTTTCGAACACCGTCGGGGGCGTGATCGAAGACTATGCTTTGCTCGGCTGTGCTCAGAGTACTGTGAAGAGCGATCAGATACTTGCCTCCCCCAGTGGCGGCGTTAATCCCGGGATTAGCCCCACACGCTTCGTAAAGTTTGGTGATTTCAGCCAAACCGGGCATGAAGACTAAAATCGCGCCCGGGCCCATGGAATCACAAATGTGTGATATCAAGAGCGACATCAGCTCGTAATTTATCAATCCTTGCTCGAGATTTCTAAGCGCGCGAACGACGTTCTCGCCGTACCCCTTCCCTCGCAGTGCGACGTGGAAGGATTCTTCATCGGGAATGTTCCCATCCTTGCTAGAAACCGGCCGCGTCGAAGCGTCCAGGTTATCCTTGCGGCGCGGTGCCTTCTTGAAATACTCGGTGCCCGGGTTTGGCTGGTACTCCGTGACTTGTAAGATGTCTTCCAAGTAGTGCTCGGTCACGGGATACGTGAAACCAGGGATTTGACTCACCGCCGATACGCCCTTGAAGTACTCTTCAAACGCCAACGCGTTCAACGTGGCTGACATGAGCACCACCTTCAGTGTCGGTCGATGGGGCAAAATATCGCGAAGGAGAACGAGCAAAAAGTCAGAATCGAGCGAACGTTCGTGGACTTCGTCCACGATGACGTGACTGACGCCGCTGAGCAAGGGATCCTCAGTCAAGCGTCTGAGCAAAACGCCGGTGGTGCAGAACAGGATTCGAGTGTTGGAACTCGTGGAGCCCTCGAGTCGGATTTTGTAACCAACAGTCTTGCCGATTTGTTCGCCGCGCTCGCTCGCGACGCGAGTGGCGACGCTCGTGGCGCTGATTCGCCGAGGCTGGGTACAAATCATATTCGTCACCGCGCCACGCCCTTGCCAAATCGCATTATCTAGGATGAACTGAGGCAACTGCGTCGTCTTACCGCAGCCCGTCTCGCCCGCGACGATGAGCACTTGGTTACGCTCAACCGCTTCGATGAGCTCTTGTTGCTTGGCCCAAGAAGGCAAGCGCTGACGTTGCTGTAAAATTGGCGACGCGGCGTTCTCCGTCCAATACTTGGTGAGTTCTTCCTTCATTCTTTCGCTCTCCGCGATCGTTCTCGGATCGTTCGCGCGTTTCTCTTCGTCCTTTAAGATTGCCTCCGCGAGTTTCCGCGTTTTCGCTTCAGCCGTCATCTGCGCCGCGGCCTCCGTCTTCGCTTCAACTTCTGCGCGCGCCTTTTCGGCTTGAGCGGCGAGCTGTCGTCGACGCTCCAACTCCTTCTTTCGCTCCTCCTTAGATTGTTGGGGAGGCGCCAAAAGGCTTCCTTTGGGAGGCGGAATAGACTTTGTACCGTTAGATTTCGGTTTTGTCTCGGCGGTTCGTGGCGCTGGTGGCGCCAACGACCGCTCGCGCGCCTCCTCCATGGCTTCCAGCGGTCCGCTCCCTTGGAGCCACTCGACGACGTCGTCGAGCATCGGTTGGCCCACCAGCGTCTCCGCGTGGCGCATCATCGCAGCCGATACCGCCACGGCCCGCTCGACGTCTAGCGTCGGGTGAGAAAACTTCAGCCGAGGAAGTTCGAACGGGTACAACGGCGTATTTCTAAAGTCAACTTGTAAATCAGCGGCGTATTGTTTTGCCGCCCCCAACTGCACTATGCCCGAGATTTCAATCGCCAGCGACGCCGTCCCAGACGCTGGATTATACCCTCTGGGCTTGTAAAGTTCGCGAGGAAGGTCGCTGAGCTCGTCGAATTGGGCGTTTCGTAGCACCTCTCGTATGTCTTCCTCATTCGCGCACTCCGCTCCCGTATCGGCGAACGCCTCCGTCGCCTCGGCGAGCGCTTCCTCGCGACTCGGTCCGAGTGCGGCGCACAGTTCCTCCAACGCCCGATCGACATCACCCTTGGCGCTTTTTACAGCTGCTTTCGCCGCGTCCGCACCGAATCCAGCCTTCACGAACGCCTCGACCGCGCTCGTCTCGGCGCTCTCCGCGCGCGCGCCGTCGCCGCCGCTCGCCTCGTCTCCCGCCTTCTTCTTCCCTCGTCGTTTCTTCGACGCCTCCGACCGCAACGCTTCCGGTAACTCGCTCTCATCCGCGTTCAATATCAACCAATCCATCGCTCTCGCGATCGCTCGTCGTTTCTGTTCGTTAAATCCTTCCGCCGCGTCGCCCTCCGCCGCCGCCGCCGCCGCCGTCGCCCGCAGCGCGCGTTCGATCGCCGCCTCCCCGAACCCCTTCTTCCCGATCCCCTGCGCCGCCTTCCGCAGCACATCCTCTCGATCGACGTCCACGCGAGCCTCCACCGCCGTCACGGTCCCACCTTTCCCCCCCACTCCGCTTCCGCTCGTCGTCGACACGTCCAGCCGCCGCAACGTCGCCGTCACCATCGCCGCCGCGCTCGCGCTCATCACCACCTCCTCCGCACGCTCCTCACTCTCTCCACCCTTGGACCCACGACGCGCGCCTCCACCTTTCCCACGCAAAAATTCCGGTCGCTTCGCCTCCGCCGCCGCCGTCGCGCGACTCCCTCGCCGCGCGTCTCGCTCGCGCTCGCGCTTCTCCTTATTCTTGTCCATCGCATTCTGTCCCGCCTGGTGACCACCGCCACCGAACCGTCGACCACCGCCGCGATTGGGTCCCATGACGACGACGAACGGGACAAATAGGAGCGCGTCGGCGGCGGCGGCGCCCACGTCTGCCTCTGCCTCCTCCCGTCGTCCTCTGCCTCCTCCGCCCGCCTCCTGTCGTC
>Ga0255777_10002904_pt1 | contig 14912 bp, 14 predicted proteins | sample 101ome_15_FD_179975 | JGI IMG/M metagenome (GOLD analysis project Ga0255777, IMG submission 179975) | Coastal salt marsh microbial communities from the Groves Creek Marsh, Skidaway Island, Georgia - 101402AT metaG (version 2) | ecosystem: Environmental > Aquatic > Marine > Intertidal zone >...
TTCGATCAGTGTGAGTCTGACACCTGAAGGTTTGACGCATCGCGACACCATCATTGAAGAGATATTCAAAACAATTCGCCTGATTGAAACAACTGGCATTGATGCGTGGCGGTTTGACGAGCTGAAAGTGATTTCCGGCGCCAACTTCAAATTCGAGGAAGAATCAGACCCCCAAAATGTAGTCACATATTTATCGGAAAAACTGCATTCAGTGCCCCCGCAACAATTATTCACTCATGGACGCCTGTTAGAGCAATTCGATGAGAAACTTATTCAAGATATGCTGAGTTGGCTAACACCCGAGCAGATGCTAGTTCGCGTTACTGCACCTGAAATCGAGCCGTCAGAAACGACGACCTACTATCCAACACAGATTCATCGTTTTCCACTAGAAAAGAAACGTCTCGATGCCTTCCAAAACGCACGGAAAGAAGTTAGCCAAATCGTTCGTTTACCGGATCCTAACCCGTTTATCAAAGCGCCTCGTGAGCCACTACCAAAAACGCGCAAAGCGACAATCGAAACACAGCCACGCGTTTTGTTCCTCTCAGAGGGTGCTATTGGCTATCTGTTAACTGAAAATCGATATTCACAGCCAAAAAGTGATATCTACATCCGACTAAAAACGCCGCTCGCTTCAAACTCACCAGAAGCATCAATTATGAGTGATCTTTTGTCTGATGCGATCAATGAACACTTAAACAGCATGAGCTATGCAGCAGCGCTCGCTGGAGCAGGGTTTTCCGCCCAGGCAACGCAATCGGGAATCACACTTCAATTCTCCGGATACCATCAATCGCTAATCCCACTTGTGAATCAGATTCTTGACAGCCTTCCGATTCCACTCATTGATCAATCGACGTGGTCACGCCTTCAACAACTCAAATCGCAGAGTCTGGCTCGAGTCCAAGCAGCGAGACCATCGAGCCGCTTATTTGATGAAATGACTGCGGAACTCATGCCACTTGCCTATTCACATACTGAGCTAAACGACGCGTTTGAAAGTATTGATCGACAAACCTTCCATCAATACCAAAAAGCATTTTTCTCTGGATTCAAGACCGAGATGTTCCTGCACGGTCCTGTGTCTCGAGATGAAGGCAAAGCGCTGCTGGAATCCTGGGTACAGCGATTACCGATCGACAATTCGACACCAGACATCCAAGTGACAACCAACCCATGGTCTGGTGAGCGCATTCGCTCCTACCAATATGACCATCCTGACCAAGCTGCCACAGTGTTATATATCGATACGAACACTGACCCAGGATCTCGCATCCTCAACCAACTCGCTGGGAATTTGATTGAAGCGCCGTTTTACACGCACCTGAGAACGGAAAAGCAGTTGGGATACATCACTTTTGCGACTGCATTCCCGCTGTACAACACACCAATTTTAACCGGTGCGATCCAATCACCGACAGTAAATCCAGATGAACTGGCAAATGCGATTCAGAATGAATTTGAGGGATTCGCAGTAATGGTTGAAGCAATGCCCGATGAACAGTTCGAAAGCCAACGGCTAAGTCTGCTTGATCAGTTATTGAATCCGCCGTCGACGCAAGGTGAACTTTCCAATGCAATTTGGAGTGCCATCGGGTTACGTCGACCATTCAGCGATCGCATGGAACAAGTAGTAACGCTTGAATCGCTCACCAAAGATCAGTTTGTCGCCTTTCTTAAACAGCGGATCCAAAATCCCGTGGTGCTGAAGGCTTATCGCTCAAACGGTTAGCGGCTTCTGTAATCGCCTGAGACCGAATAGCAAATCGATCAGTCTCGGGGATCTGCTCGTAGATCCCTGCCGCATGCATCTCACGGTCGATGCGCGGTTGTACACCAACCAGCAACACCCGGTGATTCGCACGAACAGCATCTTCAATCATTTCCATGAGAGTTAGGCCTGCAGACAAGTCCAGATGGTCCACTGATGTGAAATCCACGATCAGTACATCATGATCAGAAAATTGCGAGAAATGGCGAGCAATGCCTCGCGAAAGACCATAACTCATGAAGCCGTTGAGCTGATAGATCAACACTCGCCCTTCAAGCGCATCAAGAACCGCTGACTCTTGGTCGGTTAGATCTGAGATCTCGTTTTTCGAACCCCCAATCTTCATCGTTTGTAAATGCGCCTCACTTAAACGATAGAGTGTCTCAAGATTCGCCACGAATACACCGATCGCAACAGCGGTAATGAGATCCACGAAAACCGTAATTGAAAAAACAACAAGCATTAAAGTACTTGAGAACAGCGGTATGCGAGTGACGCGCTTCAAGAAACTCCAGTCGATGATGTCGAATCCGGTTTTCAACAAAATCCCCGCAAGCACTGCTAACGGAATTGATTCGGCTAGAGGCGCTGCGCCTAGCATCAAGACCGCCAAAACGATCGAATGCAACATCCCGCTTTTAGGAGATCTTCCGCCGAGACGCACATTGACCAGCGTTCGCATTGTCGCCCCAGCTCCAGGAAGACCGCCGATCAAACCAGCGACAAAGTTACCGATACCCTGTCCAACCAATTCCTTGTCAGAGTCGTGCTGGGTGCGCGTCAAGTTATCAGCTACGAGGGACGTTAACAGTGAATCGATCGAACCGAGAGCCGCCAGCAAAAATGCTGAGCCGATCACCGTGGGCAAAAGATCAATCGATAGATGTGGCAAGACCAGATCCGGCAAACCTCTCGGTATTTCTCCGATGCGGGCAACAGCATCGAAGGGGCTACCCAATGAAATACATGCGAACGCGATTAATGCCACGAGAGGTGCTGGCAACACATGGAACCGCTTAGGCCATACGAATAGCAATACAAGCGTGCCAATTCCGAGCATCGCAGCATCCCACTGGGCATTGGACAGAACATTTGGAAGCGTCAATAAGGCGCGTAATGGATTAGCTTCACCACCAACACCCACCAGCGGAGCCAACTGCAGCAAAATAATAATGACCCCAATTCCACTCATAAATCCGGAGACAACCGGAAAAGGAACCATGACTAAATAGCGACCCAGGCGGAGCTTTCCAGCAGCAATCTGCAAAAGTCCTGCAAGTGATACCGTGGTGAAAGCAATCGCGAGGCCTTGGTCAGGATTGATTGCAATTGCGTTGGTGATCACAGCAGCCATCACAACAGTCATCGGACCTGTTGGTCCAGAGACCTGACTCGGTGTACCCCCGAAAAGTGCTGCAAAAAACCCGACTGCGATGGCCCCGTAGAGACCTGCGGCTGCACCAGCACCTGATGCGACACCGAAAGCCAAAGCCAAAGGGAGCGCGACGACAGCCGCCGTTAGACCACCGAAGAAATCGCCGCGATTTATCATTTTACCCCCTTACGGGACTACACAGGCGGTTGATTGTCCAACCAATTCACGAATTGTTGCAATTGTTCTATTTGATGAGGCTCTAAATCTGTTCGCTGACTGATTTCAAGTAATTCATCCTGAATCCGGCTTGCCTGTGTCTTCGTGTGATGAATACCCATTAACTTTTCTCGGCGAACTTTTTGCCACTGTTTCCATTCACCTTGCGTCAATGACTGAGGGAAATTTCGGGCGCGATACCGAAAGAGCAGTTCGCCATATCGAGGATCATCAAACGATTGTGTCCATTGACCCAATGCTTCAGGGTCCATCAAGGGTAAGCTCGCTAGCAAGTCTTTGTCGTGCGTGGACAAAAAGCTACCCGTGTATAAGGCGAAATCAACATCTGCGGACATTACCTTCTCTGGTTCTTCGAAAACTTGCACCGCCAATTGATACAGTTGTTTAAATGCGGGGGACTCTTGGATGTGATGCCATACGTCAAGATGCTGATTTTGCCGAACTTCATCGCGTCCAAATGCGCCTAATCGCGCTTTCACGCCAGAATCAAGTGTCCCGCGGCGAAACAACATCGGTTGTGCATTGATCCGAACCGTTTGCAGGCCTAATTCACGGACCTGCTTTCTCAGTTCAGTTCGGTCGGAGATGTTTGATTCGACTAACTGTATCAATCCAGTCATGACCTCTTGAGGGTCATGATTCAAGTCGAAGGCGACATAGTCATTCGATCGTTCCGACAAACGGAATGGAATCCACAGATCACGCACAAATCCTTGATCCCATCCAGCAAAAGGGGTGATTTCCAGAAGACCTTCACTACGGCCATCTGCACGAATCTGATCAGTAACAAAGTGTTTATCGATCCGCTTCAGACATGATGCAAATAAATCAGGATCATGTAATGCCAGCTGTTTCGCTAAACGGGCAGTGACGGCAACATCAGCGGACGCGTCATGGGCTCGCTTAAGTCCCTGATCGAGCTGATTGAGAGGCCCAATTCGATCCAGCTTAAATCGCGGCCGACCATCATGATCTTCAGGCCAACGGATCGCATCCGGTTCGAGCACAAAATACGTCAAGACAACAGGATATAAATCGAACCGTCCACGCCCATCAGCATACTGCCATGCGTAAGGATCGCGTAAACATCGGTAAAAAATGTGTTGTGTGAATTTGTCGTCAAAACCGCGTGAATTGTAACCCGCAACCAAGGTTCTTGGAGCAATCAGTTGCTCTAAGTGGTTTGCGAGCTCGGCCTCAGAAATTCCTTCGCGCTGATGTATTTCAGGCAAAATTTGATGCACCAGCATCGCACCCGGAGACGGCAAAACATCATCAGGTAAGCGGACTAACAGAGAGTCAGCATCAGCAACGGGCTCCATACCAGGGTCGGTTACCTGCCAACCAAGCTGGATCGGACGATCTGCTGCCGCGTCTCGTCCTGAGGTTTCGTAGTCGTACCAAAGAATCTGCAAGTTAATTCTCAGGCAGCGTGACGTTCAGCTCTAATACTGACGCATCACCCGCTCGATCCAATCGAATTGACACATGGTCGTCTCGAACTGCGACATACTTTTTAACGACTGCCAAAATGTCACGTTGAAGCTCCGGCAAAAAATCGGGGCCGTGACGATTCTGGCGTTCATGCGAAATCAAAATCTGCAACCGCTCTTTAGCAGCAGCCGCAGATGATTTCTTTTTCCCAGAAAACAGTCCAAACAAAGCCATTAGTCACCTCCACCCAAAATTCGGCTGAATAAGCCTTGTTTCTTTGGAGTCACGAAACGCATCGGCCGGTCTTCGCCCAAGAAGCGCGCAACCGCATCTCCGTACGCGAGACCTGCGTCAGCATCATCATCCAAAATAACAGGAACACCGGTATTGGATGCTTTCAGTACCGCTTTAGATTCTGGGATGACGCCAATGAGTTTGACCGCCAAAATGTCGCACACATCTTCTTTTGACAACATCTCTCCGTTTTCCACACGTACAGGATCATAACGGGTGATCAGGAGATGTTCATGAACCTTGCCACCCTCTTTGGCACGCTTGGACTTCGACTGCAAAATACCAAGAATCCGGTCAGAGTCTCGAACAGATGACACTTCTGGATTTGTCACGATCACCGCGTGATCAGCAAAATGCAGTGCCATCGTCGCACCACGTTCGATACCAGCAGGCGAATCACAAACAATGTACTCAAATCCCATCTCAGCCAATTGATCCAACACTTGGCCGACCCCTTCTTCCGTGAGCGCGTCCTTATCCTTCGTTTGACTCGCCGCCAAAATCGACAGATTCTCAAGTCGCTTATCTTGAATCAGCGCCTGATTCAAAGTCGCCTCTCCAGAAATAACGTTCACAAAATCAAACACGACTCGACGCTCAACGCCCATGATCAGATCGAGGTTTCGGAGACCCACATCAAAATCAATGACCACAGTCCGATGTCCTGCCTGAGCAAGACCTGCTGCAATTGCTGCTGACGATGTGGTTTTACCAACCCCACCTTTTCCTGAGGTCACAGTGACAACGGTAGCCAACCTTTCTTCTCCTTTATCCCATCAATCCAAAAGTTAATTTTTGCGAATTCTCATCGAGCCCTACACGAACTCTAGCAGACCAGAGGTGTTCTGGAATCTGATCTGATCCGCAGTAAGTCCCTGCCAAAGAGACCAGTTCAGGCTCGAAGGTTAAACAAAATATTTCAGCATTCGCTTGACCACTGACACCGGCAGCGACGCGTCCGCGACACCGTCCATACACATGGACATGACCGTCAGCCATGATTTCAGCACCTTCGCTCACCTGGCCAATCACGACCAGATCACGATCCTTGGCATAAACCTGGACGCCGGAGCGAATCGGTCCTTCGACGACCAGAGCTGTTTCACGTGGTGGATTTGCCACCTGCTCATGGTCCGATTGAGGATCGACAGTCACATTGTTTGGGGATAGCCATGCAAGGCCCATGTCATCAGCAACTGCACGATGCCTTGAATCACCAGCCAACCCAATCAAACCAATACCGAGTTGGTCTAAAACCTCAACAGCAGCCTGGATTTCGTCCGATTCGTGCTCTAATGACGGCTTGAGGACAATCGCGATCTCCTGCATCAAAGCTGGCGCTTTTTCGCACTGTTCTTTAAGCCATTGTTCGAGCGGCTCGCTGTCTTTAGGCCACTCTAGTGTCATTACACTGTAGCGATTCGCGCGAATTCTAGGCGCCATCATGTTTCATTCACCAAGTTGTCAAAAAATAGTGTATTTGTTTGTCATGTGTTACTTGACGAAACAACTGCACTTGATTACAGTACGCGCCTCGATTGCGGGGTGGAGCAGCCTGGTAGCTCGTCGGGCTCATAACCCGAAGGTCAGAGGTTCAAATCCTCTCCCCGCTACCACTCTCTCCTGAAATGCTCCAATCAACCTGCTGGACTAGCTCAGCCAGTTTTGGATGCACGGTTTTCCCAGCACCCGATAACATCTCAATGTACGGATAAATCGCACAGGACTCTGGCAAAGCATCTCCCTGCTCGAGAATTTCTCGCATCCGACCTAAAAAAATAAACTGCAGCCACTGTTCAAGCTCAAGTGTGTCATAGCAAAACGGCATCGTACTGGCCAAAGCATCTGGTTCAGGACGGGTATCCGACCACAAACCCAGTTCGCGTAAACCCAGCTCTAATGCGTTCAAAGCTTCAATAATGGTTTCTGAGTGTTGATCCATTACTTGGCCGACTCAAGTTCCTGAAACAACGCCTCAAACTCTTGAGTCAGGCGATGCTTCGGACTCAGGTATACGAGAGGTTTCGCTTTTTCATGTGACTCCCGCATGACAACACTCGATGACAGAGTGGTGCTCGACACAGGTAACGAGTCAGCTTTTAACTCAGCGATCAATTGCTGGGGCAATTTTGCGCGCGCAGGGACTTGGTTAGGAACGATCGCCTCAAGAATAAGATCAGGATTATGATCGGCCTTAATCTCTTCAATAGTTTCAGTTAATTGGTAAAGCGCTTGTTTCGAGAACGTATCGCAGTCGAAAGGGACAACGACCCGATCGGATGCGATCATCGCTGACCGGGAAAAGAAATTCAGCGCAGGCGGTGTATCCAAATAAATGCGATCAAAGTCATCCATCAACTCTGAAAGTGCTTCCTTCAACTTATACATCTTGTAGCGACTCTCAAGTTTATGCTCGAGCTCTAGCAAACCACGACCAGAAGGCATCACAGATAGGTTGTCATACGCACTCTGATGAATTAACGAAGAAATTGGCTCACGTGAGTACAACGACAACTGATTTTGAAAAAAATCTTCGACTCCAGGTAATGGCTCAGAACGCTCACCAAAAATGTAATGTGTGCTATTCCCCTGTACATCCAAATCAACCAGTAAGGTTTTCAGTCCGACCTTGGCGCTCGCGGCCGCAAGATTAACGGCAATACTGGATTTTCCAACACCACCTTTTTGGTTAAAGACCACGCGACGCATTATTGCTCCTTAGGCGACAGCGCAAGGTTAACGCGGCCGTCGAGATCGATGATTCGTTGTGTTAACTGCTTTCTACTGGCATCGACTGCGTCGATCACTTGCTGTTGTTGCTTGGCCTGCTGCGCCAGTCGGTCCACCTGCTCAGACAATACTTCAAGTCCGATCAATGCGTTATTTGCGGTCTCTAGTTGAGCGAGTTGCTCGTTGATCCCTTCGACGACCAACTGAATATCTTTGACTGTTTGTTCTGTAGCCGCCTGCCCAATGCTGACTTGTTGTAGGCTTCCATTCAGCGTCGTATACGCTTCTTTTAGCGCACGCAATTCCTCACTTAATGCCATCACCGCTTGGCGCGTTCCCGATACCGCGTCAATCCGTGTCCGCTCTGTGTTGATCTGCTCACTCAGTAGAGCAACAGACTCATCCAGTTTTGATTGCACAGCCTTCGATGACGCATCAATCCGTGTCCGCTCTGTGTTGATCTGCTCACTCAGTAGAGCAACAGACTCATCCAGTTTTAATTGCACAGCCTTCGATGACGCATCTGAATTTTTAACGTCTTGCTGTAGTGATTTCACTTGCTTCGACAACGCTTCAAGGTCTTTCGTCACATCCGATTTCAAACGCGCCTCAACTGACTGCACCATTTTTCGCATCTGCGCATCGGATTGCGCCAATTCCCCAATACCTTGCGTTTGAGATTCATTCAACCGCTGAATTGTCGCTTCGAGCTCCTTCGCCTGACTTTCAGCTTGAGTGAGTGCAGCTTGGTAGCGACCTGCTTCTTCAAGACCAAAAAATGCCATACCGAAAGAGACGAACAAGCTCACAATAACGAACATCCATAATAGCCAGTTCGATCCCGTCTGATTTAGATTTTGAACTCTTGGAGTACGCTGAGTTTCCGGCTTAAGATCAGGGCGAACTAACTCCTTGGGATCAGTAACAGCGATAGGAGTATTCAGGTCGTCGTTAAATTGAGGTTCTTTACGGGTCATATGCTCGCCTTCTGTACGCTTCGAGTTTACCGAATCCGTGGACAAAACGAACCCATCATCGCCGAAAAGATTGATTTGTTATCAGAAGCCCCCACAATTGCATCAACCAAAACACACTGGAGGTCATCATGGCATTCGAATTGCCCTCACTGCCTTATGCTAAAAACGCATTGGCACCGCACATTTCAGAAGAAACGCTCGAGTTTCACCACGGTAAACACCACAAAACATACGTGGACAATTTGAACAATCTCGTTCCAGGAACTGAGTTTGAAGGTAAGGCGCTCGAAGAAATCATCAAAGCATCGTCTGGCGGCATCTTCAATAATGCAGCCCAGGTTTGGAACCACACGTTTTATTGGCATTGCCTATCTCCAAACGGTGGCGGAGAGCCAACGGGTGAACTTGCTGACGCAATCAACGAAACCTTCGGATCGTTTGAAAATTTCAAAGAAGAATTCACTAAAACATCAGTCACGACGTTTGGATCTGGCTGGGGCTGGCTTGTCAAAACAAGCGACGGCAAATTGGAGCTCGCATCAACCATTGGTGCAGGCAACCCAATGACTGAAGGTAAAACACCATTGCTGACATGCGATGTATGGGAACACGCCTACTACGTTGATTATCGTAACGCGCGCCCAGCATACCTCAAAGCATTCTGGGAACTCGTGAATTGGGACTACGTTTCCGAGCAATTTGCAAACGCTTAATTCGATTTATTAGAAAAACCCGCTTCGGCGGGTTTTTTATGCCTGCCATTTTTAGAGAGACATAAAAAAACCCCACCCAGAAACTGGATGGGGTTTTACGCCTCAAGGGTCGGCTTACATCATGCCGCCCATGCCAGGGTCCATTGCAGGCATCGCTGGCTTGTCTTCTTTGATCTCTGTGATCATGCACTCAGTTGTGATCATAAGTCCAGCAACAGACGCTGCCGCTTGCAGTGCAGAGCGAGTCACTTTCGCTGGGTCCAAAATACCCATTTCGATCATGTCGCCATACTCGCCAGTCGCTGCGTTGAAGCCAAAGTTACCCTCGCCTTGCTTCACTTTATCGACAACAACTGATGCTTCACCGCCGGCGTTCGTTACGATCTGACGCAAAGGAGCTTCCATCGCACGCTTAGCGATCTGGATACCAACGTTCTGTTCTTCGTTGTCACCCTTCAGATCACCGACCGCCTGCAATGCACGAATCAGAGTCACACCACCGCCTGATACAACGCCCTCTTCAACCGCAGCGCGTGTTGAGTGAAGTGCGTCTTCAACGCGGGCTTTCTTCTCTTTCATTTCGACTTCGGAGCCAGCACCAACCTTGATCACAGCAACACCGCCAGCCAATTTCGCTTTGCGCTCTTGCAGTTTTTCACGGTCATAATCTGATGAAGTTTCTTCGATCTGAGCTTCGATCTGCTTCACACGGCCTTTGATGTCGTCTGCCTTACCAGCGCCATCAATGATCGTTGTGTTCTCTTTCGAGATCTGAACACGCTTCGCTGTTCCGAGATCATCCAAAGTTGCTGTCTCAAGAGACAAGCCGACTTCTTCAGAGATCACTGTACCGCCAGTCAGAGTCGCAATGTCTTGCAACATTGCTTTACGGCGATCACCAAAGCCAGGAGCTTTAACAGCAGCAACCTTCACGATGCCGCGCATGTTGTTCACAACCAACGTTGCAAGCGCCTCACCTTCGACGTCTTCGGCAATCAGCAACAACGGCTTGCCTGCTTTCGCGACACCTTCCAATACCGGAATCAGGTCTCGGATGTTGGAGATCTTCTTGTCGACCAGCAGAACGTATGGGCTTTCAAGCTCAGCTGTCATGTTGTCTTGGTTATTAATAAAGTATGGTGAGAGGTAACCGCGATCGAACTGCATACCCTCAACCACGTCCAACTCATCATCAAAGCCAGACCCTTCCTCAACAGTGATCACGCCGTCTTTTCCGACCTTTTCCATCGCTTCCGCGATGATTGCACCAACACCAGAGTCTGAGTTCGCAGAGATGGTACCGACCTGTGCGACCGCTTTTGAGTCTTCACAAGGCTTCGCCATGCCACCAATCGCTTCAACAGCCGCCTTCACAGCTTTGTCGATACCGCGCTTCAAATCCATAGGGTTCATGCCCGCAGCAACTGATTTCAAGCCCTCATTAACGATCGCCTGCGCGAGTACTGTCGCGGTTGTTGTTCCGTCACCAGCGACGTCAGAAGTTTGCGAGGCAACCTCTTTCACCATCTGCGCACCCATGTTTTCGAACTTATCGGCAAGCTCGATTTCTTTTGCTACAGAGACACCGTCTTTAGTCACGGTAGGAGCGCCAAACGACTTGTCGAGTACAACGTTACGGCCTTTAGGGCCAAGTGTTGTCTTTACAGCGTCTGCCAGAATGTTTACGCCAGCAAGCATACCCTGACGGGCAGCATCACCAAATTTTACGTCTTTAGCTGTCATGTCTAAAAAATCCTTTCTTCAGGGGTCTTACTTTTCGATTACGCCAAGAATTTCTGATTCGTTCATGATCAGAAGTTCTTCACCGTCTACTTTGATTGTGTTTGAGCCTGAGTACTGACCGAACACTACGGTGTCACCTACGGACACTGACATCGCTCGGACGTCCCCGTTGTCGAGTGGCTTGCCTGTTCCGACGGCAACAATCTCACCCTGGTTTGGTTTCTCGGCTGCAGAGCCAGGAAGCACGATGCCTCCCGCTGTTTTTGATTCCTCTTCCATGCGACGAATTACGACGCGATCGTGGAGTGGACGAATGTTCATTTGCTTATATCTCCGATTTTTGACAATGAACTAGGGCTGTGCCCATCTACACCCCCCGAAGTCAAATGAGTTGGAACGCTTTCCTTAGCTCAACGTCTTTGGGGGTCTAACCTTTTAGGGACCAAGTCCCTAAGACAAGCCGGTTGATGGAGACGCATTTAATTTTTTCAACAGTCGAACTAAAAATTTCTATCGTCGACCCGATGAAACTCACCTTCGATGATGATCTTGTCGCGATAACGATCGATCAGTTTGAACAAGAGCCACTGGCGTGTTTGAGGGATTAACAGCGCAAAACCGATCGCATCTGTCACGAACCCAGGCGTCAGTAATAATGCGCCGCCAACAGCGATCATCACACCGCTGACGAGTTCAGATGCGGGAATCGATCCTTCATCCATTTTACGTCGCGCACTCATCAATGTTGAGAGCCCCTGGCGTTTGAGGAGTGACAATCCTAACGTTGCGGTCAAGACGACGAGCGAAATTGTTGGCAACGCACCGATCCAACCGCCAACTTCAATCAGGATCCACATCTCAACGACGGGTACGAACATAAAAATGATTAAAGGCATCACGATTCCTCCGATTGTCAGGATACAGATTTGTCATTCACAAACCAAAGAAGGGTAGCTTTTTTTTGCAGTGCAACTAAACTGCGTTACAGGATATTGCATTGCAACAAAATTTTTGTGCAGCTTCGACACTGATACTGACTAAGGAATACACATGGATCTCAACGGCAAGGTTATCGTCATCACTGGCGGGGCTCAGGGACTCGGCCGCGCAACGGCATTACGTCTAGCACCCAAAAAGCCACATATTGCCCTCATCGATATGAACGCAGACACCCTCGCAGAAGCAAAGAAGCTGATCGAAGACGCAGGCGCCACCGTGTCCACATGGGTCTGTAATGTGGCTAAAGAAGACGAGGTAGACCGGATCTTTTCTCAGATTTCGGCACAAACTGGCCGACTCGACGCTGTCGTGAACAATGCAGGCATTACGCGTGACTCATTATTTCTTAAGGTCAAAGAAGGCGTCGTCGAGAACCGCATGAGCTTCGAACATTGGCAGCAAGTGGTTGATGTGAACCTGACCGGGACATTCCTTTGCGGCCGCGCGGCTGCGACTGAAATGGTCAAAGCTGGTAACGGCGGTTGCATCATTAATATTTCCTCGATTTCACGCCATGGAAATATGGGTCAAACCAACTACACAGCAACTAAAGCCGGCGTAGCCGCGATGGCTGTGACTTGGGCGAAAGAGCTTGCACGCCAAAATATCCGTTGTGCAGCAATCGCTCCCGGTTTCATAGGAACAGAAATGGTTCTGACAATGAAACCTGAGGCACTAGAAAAGATCGCCGCAGGCATCCCGGCAAACCGTCTCGGCCAGCCAGATGAGATCGCACAAACCGTTGAATTTATTCTTGAAAATGACTACGTCAACGGCCGAGTGATCGAGGTTGATGGCGGCCTTCGCATCTAAACACCTTGTATTTTGGGTCAAGCAACCGACAATGAATGCCTGATCCGGAGGTGCTGTGACGCTCAACGACACTTTTAAAACCTATCTAGATAAACGTATTTTGTGGGTCTTCCTGATGGGTTGTGCTAGCGGTTTTCCCTGGGTGCTTATCGGGTCGGCGATGTCCGGTTGGTTAAAAGATGCAGGACTAACCCGAACTGCCATCGGTCTTTTCGGATCAATTTTTGCGGTATACGCAATCAATTTTTTCTGGGCGCCCCTCCTCGATCGCGTTAAAATTCCAATGCTAGGAGTGTTCGGACAGCGCAGAGGGTGGATACTATTTACCCAACTGGTCATGCTGGTGCTGACGGTATCCATTGCGACTGTCGATCCTGCAAAATCTCTCATGCTTACCTCATTACTGGCATTTGGTATCGCCTTAGCATCAGCGACCCAAGATATTGCGATTGATGCATATCGAATAGACCACTTCGCCAGCAGCCCAAAACATCAACTACCAGCTGCCTCAGCGATGGCAGTGATCGGCTGGTGGACAGGTTATTCACTTCCTGGATACGTAGCCTTCCGTTACGCAGATACTTTGACCTGGTCTGGGGTGTACTGGATTCTTGCGGGATTCATTGTTTGTCTGATTGGTTTAACTTTAACGGTGCAAGAACCGGAATCGGACCGAACAAAACTGCAATCTGCACTCGAATCAAAGTATGACAAATTTGGCACCTCTAGTTTTGGTCAAATTTTACGCTGGCTGACAGTAACTATTTGGGAACCACTTGCTGAGTTCATGAGGCGCAACGGTGTTAAGACAGCACTCGCCATACTACTGTTTGTTTTCTTGTTTAAAATCGGTGAGGCATTCCTAGGACGCATGTCTATCGTTTTCTACAAGGAAGTCGGCTTTACCAACGAGCAGATAGCGGATTACACGAAAATGCTTGGTTGGTTCGCCACTGTCGCGTTTACCCTGCTTGGTTCAATCATTAACGTAAGGCTCGGTGTAGTTAAAGGATTGCTCATCGGTGGAGCTTCAATGGCGCTAAGTAATCTGATGTTTGCTTGGATAGCAGTATCGGGCCCACAGGAGTGGTTGTTTGCTGCAGCTATCATTGTCGATAACTTTACGACAGCGTTCTCAAGTGTGGCCTTTGTAAGCTTTTTAACCGCTCTCACCGGAAGAGCTTTTTCTGCGACTCAGTATGCCCTGTTAGCTTCAATCGGGAACTTAGGCCGAACCACGTTGGCAGGTGGCAGTGGATGGTTCGTCGATGTGACTGGCAGTTGGGTCCTATTCTTTATCCTAACTACCGTCCTAGTGATACCTGGTCTAATTCTCTTGATAATTATCCGTGATCGCATCAAAACTCTAGAGAGCGAACAAACAAATGGGTAACCGACTGACGAAGCTTTACACCAAGACTGGCGATGATGGCACAACTGGCCTCGGCGACGGCTCAAGGACGACAAAAGACAGTGCCCGCATCGAAGCAGTCGGAACAATTGACGAGCTCAACTCATGGATTGGCTTACTGCTCGCCGAGCTCCCTACAGATGAACAATTGATCGAGCCCTTAACCGATATCCAGCATCGTTTATTCGATCTTGGCGGAGAGCTCGCCGTACCAGGATTTCAGTTGATTCAAGCAGAGATGGTGTCAGACCTTGAAGCATTGTGTGATCAATTAAACGAGGAACTCCCACCGCTCAAAGAATTCATTTTGCCGGGGGGTTCGAAATCTGCAGGGCTCTGCCACATGGCGCGTGCAGTCGCGCGGCGTGCAGAACGCATCATTGTGACGCTTTCAAAAGAAGAAACCGTAGGC
>Ga0255777_10002931_pt1 | contig 14836 bp, 10 predicted proteins | sample 101ome_15_FD_179975 | JGI IMG/M metagenome (GOLD analysis project Ga0255777, IMG submission 179975) | Coastal salt marsh microbial communities from the Groves Creek Marsh, Skidaway Island, Georgia - 101402AT metaG (version 2) | ecosystem: Environmental > Aquatic > Marine > Intertidal zone >...
ATCGGCAATAAGGCGCCGACACGGAATGTCAAATCGAGCCGCAATCCGACACGCGCTATCACCCGGCTTTACCTTGTAGGTCACATTCACCCGCGACGGTCGACTCGCCTCAGTATGCTTGGACGCAGCGCTTTGACCGCGAGCCACGCCGGGCACCGTCAATGACTGACCCGGGAAGATCAGATCTCCATTGGATAAACCATTTGCCATGAGCAGCGCCGCGCAATCGACTCCATAGCGCGCCGCTATCCCACAGGCGCTATCCCCCTTACCCACGGTATACGTCGCGCTGGAGCCGGCGGCCAGCGACCCCGGAATGACGAGTTGCGCACCCACATTCAGAACCGATACCCGGTTCAGTCCGTTCGCGGCCAGAAAATCATCACAATCCACTCCAAAACGGCTCGCGATCGCGCAGGCTGAATCTCCGGCCTGCACCTCATAACGCCCGCCCTGCGCAATTGCGCTTCTGCCGCGCGACGTCGACGGCACCTGCAGGGTCTGCCCCACGCGGATCATGGCTTTATTGTCCAGCCCGTTCATAGCGATAAGTTCGGCACAATCGGCGTTAAATGCCGCGGCGATCCCGCACGCGGTATCTCCAGCCCGCACCGTGTACTCCACGGATCCGGCGTGCCTGACCTCGGGCGGCATCATGCGAAGCCTAGCCACGTGATTCGACCAGCCTCCGGTTCTCGAGGGTAGGCGCAACCGGTAACCATCCGGAATCGTTCGCCAGCCGTGCCACACAAAACGCGTGAGCGCCGGATTCAACGTTTTGAGCTGGGCCTCGGTCAGGCCGAAAACCGCCTGGATACGGCTGATGGAAACGGGTCGATCCAGAATCAGCGTGTGATAGCGCAGCGGCCGACCCGGCGTAATCTCGCCAAAAAATTTTTTCTGATTCTGTGCGACGAATCGTGCAGCAAGAAAGCCCGCATAGAAATTTTTTACCGCGACCTGAAATTTTTTAGACCGATACTGATTCAGAACCTTCATGTAATCCGGCCCGATCTCCTTGATCGCGCGCCGCATTCCATTCACGCCATAGTTATAAGACGTGATGACAAACGGGCTGAGTTCACTATGTGTCACACCCCGATCCTTACTTCGCGCGGCTTTGGTGAGGGTCTCGCGTGATTCCTTCAGGTATCGTGCGGCACCCCAACTCGCCACTTCAGGATCCAAACGCTCATCGACCGTCGCGTTAAGCTCAAGACCAAGTCCACGACCCGTCGCCGGCATGATCTGCCACATCCCTGCGGCGCCCACACGCGAATAGGCTTTGGGATTGTAGGAAGACTCCACGAACGGCAGGTATTGGATGTCACTCGGCAAGCCTGAATCCTTCAACACCTTTCGCACGATAGGGCCGTAGGTTCCAAAGCGCTGCAGCGCCGCCTTAAAACCGCTTCGGTTGCCAGACTGGCAGCGGATATCGTCCGCGGCTCTGCGAATGACATCACTGGAGCGATCAGGAAATAACGTCAGTAGGTGTCGCCGGTAATCACTGTTAATCGGTGCATTGCGATCCAACTGTTTGGCTAACGTGTGAAGTTCAGCGGAAATTCGCTTCTTCTGGTCCTTGATGAATGGGGTGTTTCCCTTTCGGCCACACGCCTTGCCCTTGAAAACGGCGTACACACGATGCGGCACCAGCGGGTCATGAAGCACAGAGTCCTGGCTATCCCAGCGACTGTAGATATCGATCCAGAAATTCACACGATCCTGCAGCTCGGCGGGACAGGGAAACGCCGCGTTGCACTGCATCTTGTGGCGCTTTACCTCGACAAAGGCGTGCCCCGGGACAGATTGAAAAAAGCCTGCAACAAATGTGCAGGCCAATAATAGGGATCGTCCCCGATTAAAACAGTCAGGCATATACGCTGGCGGTTAGGTGTTTTTACAGGTCCCGCTCTCCTGATTACCGGGCCCGCAAACCGTGCACGATCACTTCAGGAAAGGCCCTATCCTACCAACTCAACGTGTGAAAATGAACGGGTTGTTGGGTTTGTCTATTTTCATAGGATGTGACGTGCTTTGATAAACTTATCTAACCACATCACGATAATGACTATCTTGACTCTATGGCTCGCATTCGAACTGACGACATTACTGAAAGCGTAGCGGATGCGCTTCAGTACATCTCGTACTATCACCCCCCGGACTTTGTAGCGGCCATGAATCGCGCCTACGAGCGGGAAGAATCAGAGGCGGCAAAAAACGCGATTGGCCAGATCCTGATCAACTCTCGAATGGCCGCTCAAGGTCACCGGCCGGTCTGCCAGGACACCGGTATTGTGGTTGTCTTCATCAAGATCGGCCAACGGGCCGTTATCGATGGGGATCACTCCCTTCAGGAGGCCATTGATGAAGGCGTTCGCCTAGCGTACACCCATCCGGACAATCCGCTTCGAGCCTCTGTGGTCTCGCCTCCGATAGGGGCGCGGAAGAACACCGGGGATAACACACCTGCAGTGGTTCATACTGAAATCGTGCCCGGAGAGCATATCGAGATCACGGTGGCTGCCAAAGGCGGAGGCTCAGAGAATAAAGCCAAGCTGACCATGCTTAATCCCAGCGACAGCCTTATCGATTGGGTCACCCAAACGCTGCCCACGATGGGCGCGGGGTGGTGTCCTCCGGGTATTCTGGGACTCGGAATCGGAGGCACGCCGGAAAAAGCGATGGTCATGGCGAAAGAATCATTGATGGCCCCCATCGACATGGACGAGCTCGTAAGAAACGGTCCTCAAAACGAACTCGAAGCCCTGCGACTTGATATTTACAAGGCCGTCAATGATCTCGGAATCGGTGCACAGGGCCTCGGCGGCTTAACGACCGTGCTGGATGTCAAGATTCACACCTACGCTACGCACGCTGCCTCACTGCCCGTAGCGATGATCCCGAATTGCGCCGCTACCCGCCATGTCCATTTTGTGCTCGATGGCTCAGGTCCAGCAACTCTCCCTCTTGTCGATCCCACCGTATGGCCTGATATTACAAAGACCACGTCAGGTAAACGTGTCAATTTAGATCAGCTCAGCGCGAGCGATTATCGATCATGGCGTATCGGCGATAACCTGCTTTTGAATGGAAAGATCCTGACCGGTCGCGATGCCGCTCATAAACGACTGGTTGATCTCATCACAGCAGGTCAGCCACTCCCTGAGGGTGTGGATTTTTCCGGGCGCTTTATTTATTACGTGGGCCCTGTCGACCCCGTTGGGGATGAAGTCGTTGGGCCGGCTGGTCCAACGACCTCAACGCGGATGGATAAATTCACCGATACGATGCTTGCGCGCACAGGGCTTGCGGGCATGATCGGTAAAGCAGAGCGCGGGCCACAGGCTATCGAGGCCATCCAATCCCATGGCAGCGTATACCTGATCGCCGTGGGAGGTGCGGCCTATCTGGTGTCGCGCGCCATTAAATCTGCCCGCGTAGTCGCTTTTGAAGATCTTGGCATGGAGGCTATTTACGAATTTGAAGTCGAGGACATGCCCGTGACGGTGGCGGTAGATAGCACCGGCGCCTCCGTGCATACCGAGGGACCTCGATCATGGAAAGAGAAAATTGCGTCTTTTCCGGTAAAAGTGATCCAGGCATAGGGTTTTATTTATGACGCCGCTCTTCAAACAAAAGTATTTGTTCGCACTCTTGGGGATTTTTTTGGCGGGTATGTCAAACGCCACGTTGGCTTCTGAAGCCACAGGGGCTTTTCTCGGTGCGAAAGACACGGAGCACCCGGATTGGTTTAAGGAAAGCTTTCTTGATTTTGAGGACGATATTGATGAGGCTGCCGCCGAGGACAAGCGACTGGTGCTTTATTTCTATCAGGCCGGATGCCCCTACTGTAACGCGCTCATCGAGCATAACTTTACACAGCGCGATATCGTCGAAACGATGCAAAGTCATTTCACAGTAGTCAGCATCAACATGTGGGGCGATCGGGAGGTGGTTCAGGTCGGCGGACGATCCTTTACGGAAAAAACGCTCGCAGCCGCACTTAGTGTGAACTTTACCCCCACGCTTTTATTTTTTGATGAAAATAAAAAAGTCATCTTGAGACTTAACGGCTACTACCCCCCGGAAGACTTTCGATTAGCGCTCGACTGGGCTAAATCCAGCAGTCCCGCCGAGGGCGCGTTTTCTGACTACCTCGCCGCAACACAGACCAGCGCCGCCAATCCCACGCTGAATAATCAGACGTTTTTTGCACCGCTGCCCGAGGCATGGGATGCAGCGTCGCGTCCATTTACAGCGGTCTATTTTGAACAAACAAACTGCCGTCAGTGCGACATCATGCATCAGCAAGTCCTGTCTCAGCCTGTGGTCCGCACCCAAATAGACAAAATGCACAACGTTCAGCTTGATATATGGTCATCCACACCCATAACGCTCCCAGATGGCCGTCAGATCGAATCTCGCGCCTGGGCAAAGGAGATGGGTGTGAAGTTTTCTCCGACGATTATTTTTTTCGACTCCTTGGGGAAAGAGGTCTTGCGGATGGAGGGCGCGTTCAAGAGCTTTCATACCCATGGGATTTTTCGATACGTGAATGATCGCGCCTATAAGCAGCAGCCGAGTTTTCAGCGTTATCTCGGTGATCTGGCCGAGCACTATCGCGAACAAGGCCTGGACGTAAATATTTGGAGTGACGATCTTGCGGTGAGCAAGGATAATCAGCCTGTCGTTCCCGATTGACCTCCTACATGCACTGACGTTTCGATGAGTATTCCCAAGCACATCAAAGAAGATTTTGCGCGTGAGCCGTTATTGCCAGAGACGCTCGCGGCAGAGCCGATGTCTCAGTTCCATGACTGGTTTTTAGAGGCCTGCGAGAAAGATCCTGATGCCACCAATGCCGTGAGCCTGGCTACCGCTTCCGCCGATGGCACGCCCGGGATTCGAACCGTACTCATGAAGCAATACAACGAGAACGGCTTTGTATTTTTTACCAACTACACGAGCCGCAAAGCTCAGCATCTGGAGGGCAATCCTCAAGCCGCTATGCTTTTTCCTTGGGCTCGTCAGAGCCGTCAGGTTATCGCCCGCGGCCCGATAGAGCGGATTTCACAAGAAGAATCTTACGAGTATTTTTCAACGCGCAGTAGGGGAAGTCGGATCGGCGCATGGGCCTCTCGCCAAAGCTCGGTTATTCCTGACCGATCGGTTCTTGAGGAGCGGCTCGAAGAATTGAACGCGCGCTTCCCCGACGAAGACGTGCCCCTGCCCGATTTCTGGGGAGGGTATCGATTACGCCCTGAAACAGTTGAATTCTGGCAGGGACAGGCTAATCGCCTGCATGATCGTTTTGAGTATCGACGGGACGCCGCCGGGGGCTGGACCATACTGCGGCTGTCGCCCTGACCGGGCTTTCGCCGGGTTTTTTCAACTTGCTGTTATGCGCCCCAACGCTCTTGGGCGCCGCTGGAATGCGTCTTAGGTATGGTCTTGAGCGACGCTAGGCCGCTTCTTCACCCGACGCCTGTGCATTGAGCCTCACGGGAAATCGCGCTCGAATTGCCTGATCCATCTCGGCAGACAAATGCGTCGGCCTTGGTCCCGAGAGAATTTCCGCTACCCGTGCTCTTGCGGTTTCCAGCAGATCCGGACGGCCCTTTTCATTCCATTCTTTAGGCGACAGGCGATCGCCGACTTCAGGGTAAACATAATCGCGCTGCATCAGCGCCATCGTCTGATCGTGACCTAGAAAATGATTGGGGCCGCCGATACAGACATCGCGAATCGTATCCACTGACAAAGACGTGTCGTCTACTTCAATACCTCTGATGGTGCGATTGATCGCACCCAGCATGTCGTTATCAATAACATAGCTTTCAAGACAGCAGCCCAGAAGACTGGCCTGCATCCCCGCCGCTTCGTATATCAGATTGGCGCCGCTGTGTCCGGCAAGCACGTTCGTGTATGACTTTTCATACCCCGACTGCGCGTCAGGCAGTTTGGCATCCGCCATGCCGGCCGCAATCCCGGTGGGCAATCCATAGAATCGACCCATCTGACCACAGGCAGCCATCAATACCGCCTGCTCCCCGCTTCCGCCGCTCATCGCACCGGTTCGAAGGTCTGAAACAAACGGCCAGGTGCCAAAAATGGCGGGATGGCCGGGCTTCAATAGATTCACATAGACAAACCCGCCCAGAACTTCTGCAACCTCTTGCACAACTGCCCCTGCCAGGGAGGCCGGACTGGTTGCCCCGGCCTGGCCCGCCGCCAACAGCAGTATTGGCATTCCTCTCTCGACGCAGACCTCCAACACGCGACAGGCATCTTCCGCGAACCGCATGGGCGGCACGACAAAACAACAGGAGAGGCTGACAAAGGGTCGCTCACGCCAGGCTTGCTCCCCGCCCGCAATCATCTCCAGCATATCAATGGCCTGATGAGCATGGGCAGGATCAACAAAACTGGTTCCGACATGCTTCCGGGTCCCCGCTACCGACGCATAGCAGGTATTGAAGTCCATCTCAGCAGGGTTCTCGATATCGCGCAACACCATGGAGCGCTGAAAGAAATGAATGTGCTCCATCTGATCAACGATTCGTGCCGCGTCGTACAGATCCTGTGCTGTTGATTCGCGATATTCACGCTTCACGGTGTCGACGACGTGCACGGCAGCGCCAGCCGTCCCAAAGTAGGTTCGTGAGTCCGTCAGGTCGAGATCAAATCGGGGGTCCTGAGCGTAAAGCGTAATGTTTTTTGCTGCTTTTTCGAGCGACTCCTCGACCAACGCACGGGGCATGAGCAATCGGCCATCCGATGTCAGGGAGCCGCCGGCTGCGGTAACCAGTTCGACACATGACGGCAGCGAGTTAGCGAAGCCAATGGTCTCGAGAGTCTCAATGGCCGCTTCATGAATACGCAGCACCTGCTCTTGCGATAGCGGTTGATAGCGACCGCTGCTCAGGCCGGGCCGGACCGGCTTTTGGTCTTCAGGGATCGGCGCCGCCCTTAAAGCCTGGCGCGCGGCGCGGCCGCCCATTCGATTCGCTCTGCTACTCACTTTAATCTCCCTTCAAATAACCGGTCTACCAAAAACGTGACGGTTCCCCTAGACGGCGGTCTTGCTGATCAGCAACGCTTCCAGCCCCTGCACCGAATCGGCACGCGGCATGATCCGATCAACGCTCTGCGGGACCGTATCACCGAGATGGATCCCACGCTGGATCGCGCCTCTGCTCAGGAGCAACGACCCATGTTCCGCTTCTCCTGCCAGCCGGACCGTAGCGTCATTGTAGTCACGCTCTCCACCAAACGGAATCGAAAAAACATCGGTCTGTTGAAGATTTTTAAAAGTATTCAAGAAGCGTCGGTTCTCTTCGATTTCGCGCCACTGCTGCTCCTCAGTGAGCGAGGACATGACGTAGTGATTGACCGAGTGCTTCCGTAACTGACCAGCGGGTGTGCTTTCAACATGGTCGCTCCCTGAAGATAAAACGCCGAATAATCCGCCTCGCTTGCGCGGTCTTCCAGAAACTCATCGAGAGCCTGCTCAACGGCAACGCTGTTATTTCGTGGGTCCTTGGTATATCGATAAAACGATTGATCCGCTCGGACATGGAATCTGCCTTTGAATTGACGCTCAAAAGCCGACACCCAATTACGGGTGATCATGAGACGTACCTTATCTCGCCAGAATGGCTTGCCCTCCAAAAACACTTTGTTTAAAAAAAGAGCGACCGGTATATCAAGCGCCTCGAATACCTTGAGGCCCTGCTCGAGCACAGAGCGATATCCATCATCCAGCGTAACCGCGGCGAGCCCCGAGCGATCAGAAGCGGCACAATATTCATCAATGGAGACGAAGCGAAACCATCGAGTCATGGATTCCAGCTGTTTGAAAAGCTTCTCCGGCGCGATGTTATGAAAGTCGTTACCTAGCATGGACGGCGAGCTATCGAAGGTACCGTGAAACAACAGCACGACGCCGAAATCCTCAGCTAGCGCTTTTAAAGAATCTTTGGAGAGGGGCATGATGCTTTAGAAGGGTCAATCTCGAATGAAACGGCCACAGGCTAGACTACGGTTTTTGCCAGCGGTCACTTTATCTCAATGCCCAAGTCATCTTTTCACCTTGCCAGCGACGACATTTTCAGGAGAGTCCATTTTAGCGGCCTCATCGATGCCTTAAGACGCATGCATCAGGAAACGCCGGCCGAGGTTCAAGACATGCTCCTGGACCAGCCTGGCGTCGAGGGAACCGACTATTCGTTGATCCGCGCCGCCTGGCAAAAGGGGTCAGCCATTGGCGTTAAGGTGGCGAATATATTCCCAGGCAATCGGCACTTTGATCTGCCCGCCATTCACGCCGCCTATGTCCTCTTTGATGGCGAAACCGGCGTACCCACCCGATCCATAGACGGCACCGCCCTAACCTACTTAAAAACAGCAGCAGACTCGGCCTTGGGTTCAAGGCTGCTGGCAAGACCCGACAGCAAGAATATGCTGATGGTCGGCGCCGGCGCGATGGCTCCTTACCTGATCGAGGCGCACCACTGCGCCTGCCCTGAACTGAGCTCGGTGCGGGTTTGGAATCGCTCGAAAGATCGACGCGATGAACTCGTTCGCGCCCTTGAAGGCCGTTATGCCATCTCGGCGGCTGATGATCTTTCTGATGCGGTCGCGTGGGCGGACCTTATATCCTGCGCGACCATGACTACGGAGCCTTTGCTACGCGGAGATTGGCTGAACGAAGGGGTTCACGTGGATCTGGTTGGCGCCTATCGCCTGGATATGCGGGAGGCCGACGATTCGACTCTGCGACGGGCTCGCTTGTTCGTGGACTCTCGCGCTACCACGATTAAAGAAATTGGAGAATTGACCATTCCTATCGCGGCAGGCGTCATTAAAGAAAGCGACGTCCTTGCCGATCTTTATGATCTTTGCTCAGGAGCTATTGGGCGAACCGGGAAAGCCGACATCACGGTGTTCAAAAACGGCGGCGGGGGACATCTTGATCTGATGACCGCGCGCTATATAGAGGCCTGTTTTGAGTCCTGACCTTGAAGGGGCTATTAGCCCGGATTCAACACGCCCCAGAAAAGAGGCATCCACGCCGCCACCATCACGGCCAGAAAAGAAAGTTCGACTCGAATAATAAATCGATAGTGGCTTTTCGATTCGCCCTCGCTCGAGGATTTGTAGATCATGCTCATCATCACATCCAATAGCGTAACGAAGAAAAAGATCGGCACCAACGCGGGGACAATAACGGTCGTAAAAAACGCCACGCCCTCATAGCGCGTCGGCTGAAGCGCAAAAGGAGCGAGAACCGTTAGGACAGTGATAACGCCCATAAGCATTGCTCTCAGTGCGCCCAGTCGAGGCAAAAGACCGTTTAGAAGTTTCACATTCTCTAGTTTTCTTTTGACAGATTACACAGCACCTTGTTGCCCCTGAGGCACTCCCATGTTCTTACCAACTGCGCACCTTCTTCCTCAAGAAGCGCAGAATAATTATCTGTCGCTATCGCGCAGACATCCTTGTTGCCTTCCATCCTATCGAAGAGACCCTGCACAATAAGTGATCCACCAAAGGTTAGCGCGGCCAGCCCCCAGGTCGCGCCCGTCTTCAAAACGCCTTCGAGATCGGCCTCGATTTTAGGAGCCGAAAGCGTACCACCCACCCGGTAAAAGTTGGTGAACGAGGACGCAGAGATACCCGCACCCTTTCTCGCCTTTGGACGAATTAAAAGGACGATGGACTCGTCAATCAGACTGATACCGCCCCGAATAAGAAAGGTCACCTCCTCCGTCTGGATTGCGATGGTGTCGCGCGACATCACGATTCCGTCGACCACCCGAAAACCCACAATTCCGCAATCCACAATATGGAATTCATTTTTCTTTTTCGGGTTCACCACACCCAGTATCTGAGCCAAAATCGACTGGGTCAGAATGTCCATGCCCGTTGCCGGAAAATAGGTATTCAGACCAGATACCTTAAACTCACCATTGGCTTTTGATGCCCACTCCTTCAATGAAATGCCGCGACTGGTGATCTGGATATCCACATCAACGCTGCCTTCGAGCGGTAGCCTTGAATTTGCGAGGGCTGGAATCTCTCGAGCCACTAATCCCTCGATAGCAAAATCTAAATTGATCAGATAGGGTTTCTCCGTGGAGTCCAGCTTTAAATCGAGGTCAAAAGAACCGCCCGAAAATTCACCGGCACCCGAACGAAGCGTTAGTACGCCATCATTAATATCAATCTCGGTGATCAAATTGTTGGCTTTGAACCTTCGGGTGACAAGTTCCTTTGACTGAAAGTCCAGATCCACAGCAAGAGGCGCAACCCAGTCGAGTGAAAACGGCTGATTGCTAAAGATGGATCCCTGCGTCTCCGTTTCTGCTGACTTCGCATCAGACACCTCCCCCGAGGGAGGGGCGGGAAAAATCTCCATCAGGTTCAGCCGGCTGGACCATACATCACCGACAACCTTTAAAGGTCCTGGGCCTTGCGCTGATGTCTTGATGCCGGGAAGCAAGCCCGCCCCTAACATTACACTCCCTGCCAGGTCATTATTTCCAACAAGAAGAGAAAACTCAGCTTGCTGAGCCCCAGATTCCAAGAACTCCAAATTTCCGTCGAGCGAGACAGGGCCAGGGTCGAGAAGATCCTCCGGCAACCAGCGTCGGAGATTCTTTAGCGAGGCGGTTTCAATGTGCGCCTGCAGCTTCGTCCCGCTGCTGATGGGCCAAGCAATATCGCCAGCAAAGGTTGCTTTGATGTCCTCTGCCTCGATAGCCAAATTCGTTTGAAGCAAACGATTTGCATCCGAGGAGGCCTGCCGGCGGACAGAAAGGGCGGCCGAAAGGGGTCCCTCTATTGGAATCTCGTAATCAATCAGTTTGCCAAAAAGCGTTGCATCTTCCACCGAAAAACGAGCAGTTAAATCGAGGTCCGATGTCCCATTAAGATCAGCCAAGCGACCGCTGACTTTCAGGCTCATACCGTCAGTCACGCCGTCGACGGAAACAAAAAACGGCTCTTCAGGATTTTTTGAGCCTACCACTGTGGCCGACAGCTTTCCCGGGACGCTGATCCCATCTTTGAAGCCAAAACTGCTGCCTAGCCTGCCCAGGTGATCGAGTTCAAGATCCACGGCAAGCGACCCGGATCTCAGGTTTGAGACATCCGGCAACTTCCCTGAAATACGCCCCTGCCTGATTCCGTCCCCTCTCAGGACGCCCGATAGATGACGCAGACCTACTTTGCCTTGTGCTCGAAAAAACTCCGAGCTGACCGTCAGACTAACGCCCGAGTAGTCTGACAGCGCAACGTTGGTAAAGGGTTGCAGGGCGGCGAGCGTCGGGATCGTAACCTCGGATGCGATATTCAAGTTCGGACTATCCCCGGCAAGACCCAACTCACCATCCAGCCTAATCTGGCCCAGTTCGCTTTTCATCCCAGCACTCAGGCCGGTGACAAATAAATCGTCGAAGGGGCCGGTCAGAATGCCTTGCGCAGAACCCGTTCCCGAGAACGCTAGGGGCCGACCAAAATGAGCAGCCAACGCCGCAACATCTTTAAGGTCGGCGCGAAACGGCATGTTGACCGATGCCTGTGGACCAAGCGGACCCACTGAGCCCGTAAGACTTGCTGAGAGCAGATCTGAACGCAGATCAATATCCAAATCCCGGACATGAAGATCGTTGCGCGTTCCTTTTAACGATCCACCGACCGTTCCGGAAAGATCTCCAGGAAGCGTGACGGCAAAACCACCGAGTAGGGCTTTAAGACTCGTGGTAGCGCCTTCAAAAGGTAGATCAAATTCTGCGGATGGACCGAGCGGACCAATCGATCCTCCCGCACGAAGACTAGCGCTCTGCGCAATCACCTCTGCATCGATGTCATCTACTCGAACCTGACCGCGGCCGCCCCACACGCGAGCGCTCGCCGATGCGCTGCCATCAATCGGGACAATCAAGCCGTAGGCGTCCGTGAAGCGAGCCAGGCTTGAGGTCTCGGCCTTGGTCTCAAGGTCCAGCCACAGGCCCTCCTTGCTACCGATATGTTCCATTCGGCCGGTCCCGCTGACCTTTAAGATGGCTCCCGACGCCTCAAAAACAATCTCATCCAGCCGAAAATTCCTGGGGGCGCCGCTCAAGACCCCTTGTGCTTGCGCCGTTGTATCCAAAGGCAACTGGCCACCAAAGAGGTCGGTTAATTCTGACAAGGCCTGCGTCTCGAGAAGCACTCGAAGGTTCGACGCCGGAAGTAGGCCCACCTGACCCGGACGCCACAGCTCGACCTCTCCGGAAGCAGTCACTTGAAGCAGCGCTGAATTCGTCATCACATCGACTTTTTCAAGTCGAATTCCTTCGGGCAGCCATCCGTTCACTTCGGCCGTCACCGATCCCGTACCCGCCAACATTTGACGAGCCCTTGGGGTGAGGCCGGGAATCACCGTGCCGACGGTTTCGGTGAGATCGGTCGTCTCAAAACGAAGCGCAAGATTTGCGTTCCCGCCATCCATCACATCGCGAATCGGGCCGATCACCGTACCACTCGCCGCTCCGAGGTCAACAGCCAAGGCCGCGTCCACATTATCATCGCCCGAAAGCGCAAGCGAGCCATTAACCGACAGGGGCGTCTCGTTGTAGCGACCCCTCACAATGAAGGCGCTCTGCGCACGCCCTTCGGGGAGGGACGAACTCAACTCGTCGATCTCAAGCCTTTGATCAAATCGGGGGTTTCTCCCGGCAAATCCAAATTCAGAATCCCGGATCGCGGCCACACGAACAATGGTGGTCCACGCCGACGGTTGGTGCTGTTTTGGTTGCTTGGGATCGCTGAACGTCCAGTTATTTCGCCCATCAGGAAGTGATTGAAGCGACAAAGCTACGTTATCTGCTTCAAGACGCTCGATCAGGATCGTCTTTGATATGAGAGCGCCAAGGGTGACCTCGATCGAAGCGCTTTTAAGATCCAAAAGCGGCGCCTTGAATGCATCATCCGGTGACTCGACACGCAGCCCAGCCACCTTTATATGAGCGGTGGGCCATAACTGGAGATCGAGAGCGCCGCTAATACTGACATTGCGCTTCAGGGCGGCAGACAGCCAGCCGGCGACCCGCTCCCGATGCGGATTCCAGTCAAGATACTGAACCGCCAGCACCGGCCCAACCGTAACCACCCCTAAAACAGCCGCAACCGATAAAATAAGGCGGTTTCGCAAACGCTTCGTCATACCGATAGCATAAGGCAATAAGCGAATGATTCGCCAATATTTGGCCAAATGGCCTTGGCCAAGGACTCGGTAACGCCCAAAGGAAATCCCAACCCTATGAATTCATCGGTCGACGAAAAAAAACTGGCCAAGCGCCTGCGGCGTGAAATTGGTCGCGCCATCGAAGACTTTCAGATGATTCGGGATGGCGATCGGGTCATGGTCTGTGTATCGGGAGGCAAAGACTCTTTCGTGATGCTCGATATTCTCTCGCAATTACAGGAGAGAGCCCCCGTCTCATTCTCGCTTCACGCGATCCACCTGGACCAGAATCAGCCCGGATTTCCGGTCGACATTCTGCGCACCTATCTCGAGAGCACGGGACTACCGTTCGATATCATTGACGAGGACACCTACAGCATTGTGAAGCGGGTGATTCCAGAGGGCAAAACCATGTGCGGCCTCTGCTCGAGACTGAGGCGAGGAATCCTGTACCGCTACGCGGGCGAACAAAACATGACCCGTATCGCGCTGGGCCATCATGGCGATGACATGATGGAGACTCTGTTCTTGAACATGTTCCACGGCGGGCAATTGAAATCGATGCCGCCCAAACTAAGAAGTGATGACGGCCACCACGTGGTGATCCGCCCGCTCGCCTACTGCCGGGAGAAAGATATCGCGCGGTACGCCGCCCTTAGAGGCTATCCGATCATCCCGTGCAACTTATGCGGATCTCAGTCGCATCTGCAGCGTCAGGCGATCAAGGGGATGCTTTCGGACTGGGAGCGCGCGCACCCAGGCCGAATCGCCAGCATCTTTCGAAGCCTGAGTCATGTGGCGCCGAGTCAACTGGCTGATCGATCCTTGTTTGATTTCGATGCATTGGAAAAAGACGCCTCAAGAGAAATTCTCCAATGGCTTCCCGAGGGATCCGTACGCGATGATGGGGCCGGCGACTTTAAAGACGAAAAAGACATGAGGTCTCGACAACGGACGGTCGTTTAATAATGTAATGGATCACAAATGAACGCAGATGATTTTAATCCCGGGCTTTTGGCATTTCTCGATGACTCGCCGTCGCCGTTTCATGCGGTCAGCGCTCTGACGATGCTGCTGGATAACGCCGCGTTCAGTCGCAGCGATTTCTCTCATCCCTGGCCTAATCCCGAGTCAGACAAGATCTACCTCACCCGAAATGATTCCTCTCTCATTGCAATTCGCCAGGGAAAAGGCTCCATTACCGATCGCGGCGTGCGCATCATTGGCGCCCATACCGATAGCCCCTGCCTCAAGATAAAGCCACAACCCGACATACGCCGGGCTGGTGCTTTTCAGTTGGGTGTGGAGATATACGGCGGGGCCCTGCTCGCCCCCTGGTTCGATCGGGATCTTTCGATCGCCGGGCGGATCAGTGCCCGTCGAACAGACGGGGGTCGAGCCAGTCTGTTATTGGATTTCAAGCGAGCGGTTGCCCTGATCCCAAGCCTGGCTATTCATTTGAATCGCGATATTCACAAGAATCGAACGATCAATCCGCAAGAAGAGTTGGTTCCCATCCTTTTTAATGGCGACGAGCATTCGCTGGAGACCTTCCGCGATGCGCTGCTCGACGAGGCGCGCGAGCAGCATCCAAACGAA
>Ga0255777_10002986_pt1 | contig 14659 bp, 4 predicted proteins | sample 101ome_15_FD_179975 | JGI IMG/M metagenome (GOLD analysis project Ga0255777, IMG submission 179975) | Coastal salt marsh microbial communities from the Groves Creek Marsh, Skidaway Island, Georgia - 101402AT metaG (version 2) | ecosystem: Environmental > Aquatic > Marine > Intertidal zone > Salt...
CTGATGAAAGTTATTTTGTTGGCACAACAAGTCAATTAGGTGCAGGACAACAAGCTGCAACAGTAGCAGCATATCAAGAACTTGCTAACGTTTTATCAGATGTTATCCAAGGTACTCCGCACACAACACTTGAACAGGTTACAGTTGTACAAGATACAACTAGACCTAGTGCAGGTGCAATTGAAGCAGGTGTTGCAGACAATTTGATACAAATTGTTGAAGATGTTATTAATGCAGGAAACTTAGATGGGTTACCATTTGATCAACCTACTGATATTGCATGGACTGATGCACAATTGCAAACAGACTTTACAAGTCTAACAAATAATACTGCATTCTTCCAAAATGAAGTTATTGATTATATTAACTTTACTTTTACAAGAACATTTGAATTTAACGCTACCAAGTGTAATAGAGACACAAAATATATTGTAGATGCATTAACTTATGATATTCTTTATGGTGGTAATGCAGCAACATATTCAGCAGCACAAAGTTATTATGTTGGAACAGCCAGCCAAGTAAATGGACAACAAACTGAAACAGCACAAGCACTAGGATGGGTAAAAACTTTGCTAGGAGATGTGCTGTTAGACGTTGTTGTTGCTGATCCTGAACAAACTGTAGAAACTCAAGACACTACTGCTGGAGCAGCAAGTGCAACTGAAGTTACTAGAGCAGAAGATCTTTTACAAATAATACAAGATGTAATTGAAAACGGTAGTGACCAATTACCAAGCAGTATAACATACCCAGACACAACCTGGGCAAGTGCTGGTGCTCAAGCAGCAATTGATAATTTACAAGCTCAAAAATCAACTATTGTAGATGGCACAATTACATTCTTAGAAACAACTTACAATGCATTCTCATATGATCAAGACAAGTGTAAAGAAGACACCGGGCAGATTATTGATGCAATAGTTTATGATTTGCTTTACACAGGCAACATTGCAACATTGATTGCAACACGAGCATACTTCTTAGGAACTGCAAATTATCTTCCTAATGAACAGAAAGATATTACAGTAGATGCCTATGCACACTTGCAAGATGTTGTAGAAGATTGTATTCAAGGTATTGCTGTAACTCCGCAGCCAGGCAACACTGAAAGCCAAGTATTAAGCGGCGATTATGGTACAAGTGTTGAAAGTACAATTGCAGTTGGTTTGATTGGTATTGTAAAAGATGCAGTAGATAATCAAACACTAGTTGGTACTCCTGGAGAAATTGAAGCAGATTACAGTTGGCTTCCTGCATTAACTAAAACATCAGCAGCAGGTTTGCTATCACAAAAAGCAAATATCCAGCAAGGTACAATTGACTACATTAACGAAAGTATTTTAGGATTTGAATACAACATAGACAAGTGTAAGAGAGATACTGGATATATTATTGATGCGGTAATTTATGATATCATGTACGGTGGTAACAAGCAATCACGCAGAGCAGGACTTGCATACTATAGTGGTGCAATACTAAACAATCTAAGTGGTACAAATTATCCAAATCAAAGTGATTTGACTGCATACAGCTACTATTATCTTGGCACAATTATGAAAAAGATTGCAGCCAATGATCCTGTAACTAAGAGTTATGCAAACTTTGAAAACCAAGTGTTCTTAACAAATGATGATGCTTCTAGCACAGTTGGAGATAATATCAAATTACTTGTTGATCGAATTGCACTTAGCGTATTAGAAAACACAACAGATGGTTGGCACGAAGTTCCTCATAACCATGAACTTGGTAGTGCAGTTTATCACAGTGAAAGAAATGTAATACTTAACAGCCAAGAAACAATTGTTACAAACGCAATCGATGACTTGAACGCAGAATTTGGTGGTACAGCAGAAATCACTATCTTCCCAGGTTTAACCAGTGTTACACAAGATAAGAAAGCAGCACTGTACAACGTAAGTACAATTTCAACATCGGGTCATGCATTTGAATACGTAGGCGCAGGTGTCGACTACAATGCACTTCCGTTCTTTGGCGGTACAGCAATACCAGAACAAGAGATTATCGAACGCAATCAAGGTAGAGTGTTTGCTGGTGGTACAGTTGACCAAATTGGTAACTTTAGAGTTGGTAACTTCTTTGGTGTAAACGCTCTTACAGGTGCTATTACACTGAACGCTAATGAAATTGACTTGTCGGGTCTAACCAGTGTTGGTCCGTTTATTAGAGACGGCGTACCAGTTGGTGTTGAACTAAAAGAGGTCAGTGATAACGCAAACTTGATAGCAAGTATTGGTACACAAGACTTTAATACTGCTCCAACACAGAAAGCGGTTGCAACGTATGTTGAAAACAGATACTTAAACAAACTAACAGGTGGTACTGTAAATGGCAACACAACCTTTGATATTGACGTAACAGTTGATGGTACACTGATACTAACAAACACTGATTTAGAAGTACAATATGGTGGTACAGGTGTTAGTGAATTTACCGAAGATGGTATATTATATGGTAATGCTGACAGCCCAGTACAAGTTACTGATGCAGCAGGAACAAGCGATGCAAGTGTTAGTTTCCAAGTACTAACAGTAACAGCAGATGACGATGCAACTCCAGTTTGGACTGATACACTAGATGGTGGTAGCTTTTAATTAAGCTACTACTTTTTCTCCTAAGATAAATAACTGTACAGCGATTTTTATCGTGTAGTTCTGGGCGTCTATATAGACTTGACCCGTACCTAAATAGGAGGCAGCCTTAATGGCAACAAGAATTAAACATAAACGTAGTGCGGTCGCAGGCAAGCAACCGATAGTATCTCAACTAGAATCAGGCGAATTAGCAATCAACACAGCAGATGGTAAAATCTTCCTACTGCGTGATGATAACACTGTACAAGATGTTACAAGAAGAATTTTTGATAACGATACCGAGATTGCTATTACTGATAAAGGTGATAGTGCCGCAGCAGAAATTAATATTAGAGTAAATGAACAAGACACTGCTCAATTTACAGCAGCAGGTATGAACTTGTTTAATGACTTAGATATTGAAGATGCAAAAACACTAACGTTTAAAGAACTTACAGCATCAGGTGATGACGGTGTGGCAATTAAAGCACCAGACACACTAGATGCAGGGTACAACTTGACATTGCCTCCGTCACAAGGTACCGTAGGTCAAATCTTAGCGACAGATGGTAGTGGTCAATTGTTCTTCCAAGACGCTGACGTGTTTGGCGGTAACGTTATCTACGTGTCTCAAGAACAAGGTGATGATGATAACGATGGACAGAGTGCTCCGGTTAAAACTGTTAAAAGAGCCTGTCAAATTGCTTCTGGACTAGTTTACAACAGTGATGGCACAATTAACTTTAAACGTGTAAACATCAAAGTTGCGGTTGGTGACTATACAGAAGACAACCCAGTTATTGTTCCAGATAACACAGTTATCAAAGGCGACGGTTTGCGTGGTTGTATTATTCGTCCTGCAAACGCTAACTTGGACATGCTACGTGTTCGTAACGCATGTTACTTTGGTGAATTTACATTCCGCGACGGTGTTGATGATAACTTTATTCCAACTATTACAGCGGACTATGCTGTGGCATTTGATGATCCGTTTGATCCAATTATTACAGACCGTGCTGATTATCCAAACCTACCAAACACAAGACCAACTATTGTTACTTCACCATATATTCAGAACGCTTCGATTATTTCGTTTTTAGGTATGAACGGTGCTAAGATTGACGGTTCAAAAGTTGAATCTCCCAACGTTCCGACATATGGTATTGAGGCTGAGAATCCAGTTGTTGGTGCTATACCTGAACAAGGTAAATCAATGGTTGCTAACGCCTTTACTATTCTATCATTTGGTGGTACAGCGTGGCGACTAACCAACGATGCTTATGCACAGATCGTGTCTTGTTTTGAAATCTTCCTGCTCAACGGTGTTTATTGTCAGTCAGGCGGATATTGTTCAATTACCAACTCTGCTACAAACTTTGGTTTGTATGCTCTGCGAAGTTCAGGTTTCTCTCCAAAAGCATTTGCGTTTGACAGAAGTTTTGTTACAGCAACTGGTGTTGCTGATGGTAAGCAAACAATCAGTATTGTGGGTATTAATCGTGATGCACCTGTTGAAGAATTTGTTCTACGTTTTAGAGAACCAGATTATAAAACAGCACACGACTTGTTGATTTCTAACAAAGACTTGATTGCTGCTGATACAGTAACATGGATTAATGCACAAATTGCAGCAGCAACTCCAAGCATATGGGCAGGTTTTAGTTATAACGAAAGCAAGTGTCGCAGAGACACTAGAGACTTGCTAGATGCAATTAGATATGATATTATCTTCAACTCAAACTATAGAACAGTGAGTGCAGCACTTAGATACTTCAGCGGAAGTTTTGATACTGATACTTTTGCTGCACAGAAAGATCAGCACATTGCAGCATTTGGTCAAGCCAAAACACTAACAGCAAATTATCTAAGTGATGGTACTGCAACTAGTAGATCAAATGCACTGTGGGATGAAATTATTGACATTATCACAAATGGTGATGCAAATACTGTACCAGGTGATGCAGTAGCAGATGCTTACACTAGACCAATTCCAACAGGCGGCACAGGAAACGCAAGCGATTCTGGTTATGCAAATGCAGTAACACAATTGTTGAACAACAAACTGTTTATACAAAAAGAAATCACTGCTTGGATTGGAACACAAGTTGGTGCAGGTATCGATCCGTTTAGCACAGGTTTTGTTTACAACGAAGACAAATGTGAAAGAGACACAGGACTTATCATTGATGCTCTTGTATATGATTTAACATATGGTGGTAACTTACAAACTACAATTGCAGCACTGGCATACTTTGTAGATGGCGTACAGCAATACGGTGCAGGACAATTAGAAGAAACTGTTGCTGCATACACAAGACTGAAAGAAGTTATACAAGAAGTTATTTTAACAACACCTGTGAGTGTTAGTTCCGGTAACCCTGAAACACAAAACGTAGCAGCATCAGCAGGTAGTTCAGATGCCAGCGATGATGCAGGAGATCGTTTAGACGAGATTATTACCTATATTGAAAGCGAAGGCGCAACTGCACCTACAAGAATTGAACCTGACCTAACTTGGGTAAGTGGTAATGCAGAATACAGTGCATACAACGAACTTGACCAAGAAGGTCGTATCAACATTGCGCAAAACGTTACACAATATATCAATGAGCAGATACAAGCAAACATTTGGTATGGATTTACGTATGATGAGAGCAAGTGTAATAGAGACACACAGCTTATTGTTGAAGCTGTTGCAAAAGACACATGGGACACAGGTAACAGATATTCACGTAGTGCTGGTCTAGCATATTATACACGTAACTTGCAAGATAGTACACAACTTACAATTAGTGGACAAGAATTGCAAACTATTGCGGCTATTGATCAAGCAAAAGTAGAAGCATTAACATATATCTCAAGTTTGAGTGCTGCTACACAAGACTTTGCTGGATCACGTTTTGATATTGTAACAACGATTATCAACGATCCATTAGACTTACCAGATCCAACTGAAGTAAGTTCTGAAGGTGACATTACAAACGACTTTAAAACAACTCCAACAGAAACAACATTTGATGGTGTAACAGCAGTTAATGCAACAACTGACATTATTACTATTGTAGGACATGGATTTACAAACGGTCAAAAGGTTATCTATGATCCAAACGGTAATACACCTATCCAAGGCTTAGATCCTGAACAACAATACTATATTGATTTGATCAGTGAAGACGAATTTAGGCTTGCGTTTGACGACAGTTTGGATTTTGGTGTTAATATTATCGGTACAAGCACAGGCACACACAAATTCCTTTCTGGTGTTATTGAGTTTTACGTTGAAGAAATTTTGAGCAGTCATACTACGTATCAACAACTAGAATTAGAATCTGGTTCAGAAGGATTTGAATTTGTTCCTGGTAGATCTATATCAGGTACAACGGGCGCACAAAACAACAGTGCTATTGTTCACAGCTGGGAACCAAGAGACAGATTGCTTGTAGTAAGTATTGAAGAAGTTGCTGTTGGACAGAGCTTGCTACGTATTCAATTTGACGAAACAAGTACAATTGATTCAGACCACGCAAGTGTGCCAAACACAACTATCGGTGTAAATGAAGCCATTGCCCGTACAAACTTAGGTACTGCAACATTTAGTGTTACAGCTACAGACGGTAGTAGCAGTCTATCTAATTTAATTAACTTGCCTGAGAATCAATGTTGGTTCCACCGACCATCGGTTGTTAACTCATCTGCACACACTTGGGAATATGCAGGTTCGGGTACAGACTATAACGCTCTACCACAGAACGGCGGTAACACAAGAGCAGAATACGAACAGTTTGAAGAACTGCCAGGGCGTGTGTACTCATCGGGTACAAACGAACTTGGTGACTTTAAAGTTGGTGACTTTATTACAGCGTTTAACAGAACAGGTAACATTACATTTAGAAACAAAGTACAGGTGGACGAACTTGATGCCTTGAGACTGAGCTTGTCAGATGTTGCTATTGAAGAAATTTCAACCAGTGTTAACTTGGGCGACGACGAAATTGGCGGTCCGAGCGATAGTAGACTTCCAACACAGTTATCGGTTAGAAGTTTCATTAGTAACAGACTAGGTGGCTTTGTTGACAAAACTGTGAGTACTGCGGCTGTTCCGGGTGCTATTGTTCAGTTGAACACAAACGGTCAGTTAAACGCAGACTTGATTCCTGCTACTAGACAGTTTACAAACACAAACACAGATGGTTATCAATCACGACTAGAACAAGTTGATGATATTCCTCCGATTGATTTGAAAGCTGGTGACATTGCTACAGAAAATTATGAGCAAGTTGAACTTACACTAACAGGAAATATAACAGCAAATGACGGTGATGTTATTACACAGCCTGGTGTTACTGATGCAATTGGTTATGCAAAAGGAAACTATGTAGCAAGTGGCAACCTTCTTGTTGTTACCATCGGCGGCGCTTGGGACGAAAACGAAGACAGTACAGGAGATCCGTGGGAAGTCAGTGCAGGCAGTTTGTTTGTTGAAGGTGTTGATTCGGGTGCAACAATTGCATCAAAAGGTCCAAGCACAGAAATCATTGACAACTGGTTCCTACGTAGTTCAAACTCTAGTCAGTTCTTAAACTTAGATCCAACTGATGATTACACATTTACTAGTGTTAATATTACAACTATTGAACGTAATAGCGATGTTGCAACAGTTACAACTGATGTGGCACACAATTTACAAGTTGCCAACAACGTTAACATTATTTGTAGTGATGAATCTTACAACGAAAACGGTTTGGTTTTAAGTGTTCCAAGCAGCACAACATTTACATATTCAAACGTTGACAGTGCTGATCCAACAAAAGCCAGCGCAGCAGCTACAGGTACAGTGCGTACTATTGTTACAAGTGCTGACGGTGGTGCTCAAGGTGCTGTTACAGAATACGTAGACGGTATTGCAGAAAACTTGGACAATGCTAACCTTGTAAATGGTAGTGGCTATACTCCATTACTTGCAACAAAAACATACGAGGCAGTGCCTTTCCAAGCAAAAACAGGTAGCGGTACAGGAGCTAAAGGTAATATCACTGTTACTGCTGGACAAATCACAGACGTTGATATTACAAGAGGTGGTAGCGGATACGAAGTAGGTGACTTGTTAGAAGTTCTTGCTAGTGACGTAGGTGGAACAGGTAGTGGTTTTGAAATTGAAGTCACAAGTATTGCAAAACGTGCATACGTTAACATCTTAGGCGGCGAACTATTTGTTGCTAGTGTTACAAGTATTGACTTTGTTGAAGACAACACAGCAGTTGCTACTGCAAGGGACATCAACTTAGATGATGTTATTACACATAACTTCTTAGCAGGTGATGTTGGTGGTGGTGGTGCTGTGAACTACACCGATTACACTATTAATATTAACAATCACGGCTTTGGCCAAGGCGATCCTGTCTCATATGATTCACTTGCAAATACTCCAATTGGCGGATTGTTGAACGAACAAGTGTATTACGTAAAAGTAATTGATGCGAATACAATTGAATTGTATGAAGGCTTTGCACTGCTTAACAAAGTTGAGTTCACAAGCACTCCTGCAAACAACAATCACAACATTACACGTAAAACAGTAAACATAACAGATAACAGTATTATTGTTGAGAATCATGGATTTACAACAGGTGATGCATTCCGTATCGAAACATTGGAAGATGGATCAACTGTAAATGTGTTGCCAACTACAGAAACAGGTGATGCTATTGACAGCGGTAGTAGATTCTTTGTAGGTTCTGTAACAGACAACTCATTTACAATTCACGCACTGCGTTCAGATGCATTGAACAGTATCAATGATCTCGTAACAAATGCTATTGGTTTAATTACAACAGGTGTAGGTAGTGCGCAAATTATCAAAAATAACGTGCAGGTAAACAGTGTTATCAACACATCAAGTAGATTAATTGATAACTGGAACACACTTGCTGTAACCAACATTGACGCAGAAAATATTATCTCTGGTACAATTTCGCCTAGTAGACTTGGTGCAAGCGGTGTTCCAAATAGTGACACTGCATTGTTTGGTGACAGTAGTTACAAAACTGTTGTACAAAGTTTAAAAGTTGCAAACACAACAGATAACCCAATTACACTTACAGGTTCGAGTTTAAGTGGTGAGTTTTATGGCGATCCAGTTAATATTGGTATTGCGAATGTTGACCTTGATATTCTTGGAACATTCTCAACACTAGGTGTTGCAAGATTCTTACAATCGCAATTTGATGTTGATGCTGGAGGTTCAGGACAGGTATTCATTAAAGACGGCGTGGTTGATGCAGGTACGCTAGACGGACTAGATAGTGCATATTTCTTAAATCCATCAAACTTGACCAGTGTTGTACCAGTTAACAAAGGTGGTACAGCTCTAGCAACATACAGTATTGGTGATATTATTTACGCACAGTCTGCAAGTACGTTGAACCAATTAGGCATTGGTAGAAGAAATAACTTCCTAAAATCAAATGGTACAGTACCCGAATGGGGTACAGCACTTGATCTTGCGGAAGGCTTGGACGTTGGTTCTGCTGCACTTACTTCTAAGAGTACAGGCGCAGGTAGAATTTACAATGAAAACGTAACCAGTTTGCAAATCGGCGGAGCAGCAACAAATGTTAGAATTGGTAATGGAGATGGACCAAGAGACTTGTTCCCATTCATTGCAAGCTACGAAGCAACTGTTGCTAGAGACGTTGCTGTAAATTTAGAAAGTATTACACAAAGCACAAGTGAAGTAACACAAAACGGTGTCAACGAAGTTATTATGACAGACACTACTGGCATTCTTGCTGGTATGATTGTTACTGGTAGTACAAGTATTCCTTCAAATACAACAGTTAGTGGTGTTACAGATGATGCAATTTACTTGAGTAATGATACTACTGGTAGTATCTTATCAGCAACAACACTAGCATTCCAATATACTCCATTTACACTTGGTATTTTACCAGGCGACACTGTTAATATTGCAAGCACCGGTGTAACAAACTTGGATGGTACTTGGATTGTCAGTGGTGCTACACCAACTGCTACTTCATTTACAGTTAGAACAGATGACCTTGTTACAGCACTAGCGACTGATATTCCAGCAGGTACTCACACAATCAACAACACGTTGATTCTTAAAAATGAAACTGTTGTTGTTGGTAATGCCGAATCAAGTGCAACACCGTCAAATGGTACTATTAAAGGAACGGATGGCTTTGGTACTGACGTAGCAGGCGGGGACTTGACACTTGAAGCAGGTATTGGTACAGGTGCAGCAACAGGCGGCACATTTACTGTAAAAACTGGTGAAACAAGCACAACAAGTGATTTACAACAAACATCAACTGTACGTCTAACAATCGACACATATGGCGATACTGATATCACTGGTTACACAGACTTTACTGATACAACTGCAATCAAAGTACCGCTTGGCACAACTGCACAACGTCCAGGCGAAGCAGGCATACGTGTTCCTGTAACAACTGGCCAGATACGCTTCAACTCAACTGACGTAGCATTTGAAGGTTACGACGGTACAGCATGGGCAACACTAGGCGGTGTTAAAGATATTGACCAAGATACATTTATTAGAGCAGAAACTGCTAGTGGTGACGACAATGATGACTTGGACTTCTTTACTGCAAACGTGCAGCGTATGCAAATTGATGAGAATGGTGATTTAAAATTTGGTGATGCACTAGATAAAGTTACTATTGCGTTTACCACTGGTAACACAACTATTGCAGGTGATTTGGTTCTCACTGGAGACTTAACAGTCAACGGTACAACGACTACATTAGACACTACAACATTAATTGTTGAAGATAAAAACATTGAACTAGGTAATGTTGCTACACCAACAGACATTACTGCAAACGGCGGTGGTCTTACACTGTTAGGTGATACTAACCATACAATGTTGTATAACACAACCAACGGCGCTTGGGAGTTTAGTGAAAACATCAACGTTGCTAATACTAAAGTATATCGTGTAAACAATGCAGATGTGTTGAGTGCAACGACACTAGGTACAGGCGTTGTTAACAGTAGTTTAACAACAGTTGGTGCTCTTGCCGCTGGTAGTATTGCAAGCAGCTTTGGTAACATTGATATTGGCACAAGCACATTTACTGGTAACGGTAGTGGACTAACAACACTAAATGCAAGTGAGTTAGATTCGGGCACAGTTGCAGGAGCACGATTAGGCGGTGACCAAACAATGGCCGGTGTAAAAACATTCAGCGATACAAGTGCAGCAACTAACACTACAACTGGTGCTGTACGTGTAGGCGGCGGCATGGGTGTTGTAGGTGACTTGTATGCAGGTTCACTTAACACGGCAGACGGTAGCGGTATTGACAATCTTAATGCTACAAACTTGGATCAAGGTACTGTTCCAAATGCACGTATCACTGGCACATACAGTAACTTAACTGGTACAGGTGCGCTAGACGCAGGTAGCATTAGCAGTAACTTTGGTAACATCAACATTGGTACAAGCACCTTTAGTGGTAACGGTAGTGGATTAACAAACGTTGATGCAGAAACACTAGACGGTATTGACAGTGCAAGTTTCTTACGCAGCGACACAGCAGACACAATGAGTGCATTGCTTACAATTGAGTTTGCTGGCGACGAAATGTTACGCCTTACAGACACAAGTGCAACAGGCAATCCTTACATGAGTTTCTACCAAGCAGGTACAAGAGCAGCATATATTCAGTTTGTTGACAGCGGTAACAGACTACGTCTGTACAACGATACCAGTGATGACTTCATTGATATTAGATCAGGTCAAAATGGTGTTGAATACAACTATGACGGAACTGCTTATACAATGTGGCACAGTGGTAACGATGGTGCAGGTAGTGGACTAGATGCTGACCTACTAGATGGATTGAGCAGCGGCGCATTCCTACGCAGTAATGCTAACGACTCCTTTAGTGGAGAACTTAGCGGTGCAGGTAGTATTAATATCACAGGTAACGTAACTGCAAACCTATTCACAGGTGACGGTTCAGGTTTAACTGGTATTAGTGCTGATGACGCTAACACACTAGATGGTCTTGATAGTTCACAGTTTGTAAGAAGTGATGTAGACGACAGTGTAAGTGGTGTAATTACATTTAGCGGCAGCGGTCAAAACAGAATGAACTTGCGCAACACAACAAACGGTGGATACGTAGGTATTACATTCTCTGACCAAAGCAGTGCAACACAAGTAGGTACATTTAGATATACGCACATTGATACACAATCACTTGGTGGTAATGAAGCGTTTATCTTTGAAGGTACAGAAGCTACCACAGTATTGTACGTAGATGGCGTCTTCAAAGCATCAGGCGAAATAACTGCTTACTACTCAGATGAACGTTTGAAAGATTTCCAAGGTAAAGTTCCAAATGCATTAGACAAAATTATGAGTCTAAATGGATATTTGTTCACAGAAAATGCTAAAGCCAAAGAACTTGGATATAATAACGATCGAGTACAAATTGGTGTCAGTGCTCAAGAAGTTGAAGCAGTATTGCCAGAACTAATTGAAAAAGCACCAATACAAGGTGAGCATGATTATAAAACAGTCAAGTATGATAAAATGGTTCCTGTTCTTATTGAAGCAATCAAAGAACAACAAAAGCAAATCGATGAACTGAAAGCGATGGTACAAAAACTACTAGATAAATAACTGGGTAGCCAATTTATTGGCTATCCTTTATTGACACAGAGTAAATAGTGTGTTATTGTATAGAAAATAGGATTCGTAATGGCATTACCAGCAACAGGCAGCACAATATCAATGAGTGACATTCGCAATTATTTTGTGGGTGGTGGATTTGCCAGTAGCTACACAATCAGCGTACTTGGAACATATATTGGTATTAGTGCCGGTAATACAATATCAATGAGTTCAACATTTGGCGGATACTATTTTCCAATCTTACCTTAAGGAACAAACAATGAAAACACTATACGAAATTTTAAACGTAGATCTAGCACAAGAATATACCAAGGCACGTAAACTTGCAAAACTTGCAACATTAGAAATCGGTGATGCACAATTGGAAATTGCAGCTACAAATGCAATCAATGAAATGGATATTCCAGATGATGACGACAGACTGCATTGGATCATGACATTTGGCAAAGCAGCAGGTGCTGACTTGTTAACACTTGGAAAAGTACAACCAGAAAACATGATCAAAATGGCAAGTTTGTCAGCAGATGACTTCCAAGAATGTGTAAAAGTAGCAACCGGATCAGCACGTGATTGGAATCAGCTTACTATCAGTGCTGAAAAAGATCTTAATCAGGAAACAATTCCAAACACAATGCTCTAATGCAATTAAGTATTTGCGTACCAGCAGGCGACAAAGTACACACAATATTTGCTCAAAGTTTAGCAAATCTAACCAGTCGTTTAACCAAACTTTCGATAGAATACAATCTGCACATTGTTAGTAGCAGTGTTGTGTGTGAGTCACGCACACAACTTGCACGTGAAGCATTAGACAGTGGAGCAACACACTTGCTTTGGTTAGACAGTGATATATTTTTTCCTGCAAACGTTGTATTAGATCTTATGTCACACAAAAAAGATATAGTTGCTGCAACATACAGCACAAGATATGCACCATACCAAAGTGTGGCATTTACAGATCCTAACAACATGAATGCAAGACTTACAGCAACAAACGGTTTACACAAAGTGTGGGCAGTAGGCATGGGCTGTATGCTTGTAACAAGACAAGTGTTTGAAGATTTACCCAAGCCTTGGTTTGCACACGAATACAATAAAACTTTGGATACACACAGTGGCGAGGATATATACTTTTGTAATCAAGCAATGCATCATGGATATGATACTTACGTAGATGCTGATATAAAACTTGCACACATAGGAATAAAGGCTAATCAATTATGAGAGCAATAGACAGATTTGAACGTTTCGGAAATCCAGTTCACAACGGACAAGATTATTTAAAAAATCATATTTTTGAACAATATCCTGTTGTATATGATGAAACTGAAATAGCAGAGTGGCAAGGCAGTTCTGAATATGTTTGGTTAGTTGATCCAGAATTAAAAGTGTATGATAGCTTTCCGTGGTTTTATAAACCTTCGCCAGATGAAGCATTAGCAATTCATGCATTTCCTTATGTGTTTGAAAAAAGTCGTGAAGTAAAAAGTTGGGAAATGGTTAGGCTTGTTCCTACTGCATCTGGCGATTATGAAGTAAAAAAACACGCACATATTTGTGGACACTATGATCCTACAAAGGGCACAGGCAAATTTGAAATTTTTTATGTAGGATCAGATAAAACTGTATTAGATAAATTGATCGAAAGAGGGTTTGATGTACAAGTTGTGGAAAGTATACAACAAGCAAAAGAACGCAGTTTTACTGATATGTTTTGGATTGTACATGACGATACTGTGATTAGAGACACATTTAAATTTAGTTATACTCCAGATGAATGGAGTTATGACATGCCTCACGTTTTTGGTAACGGTGATATTGATCAACTAGATGGTATTGTTTTGTTGCCAAAAGATTATGCAGCAACAGATAAAGAAATCAAACATAGATTTTTTGTAAACAAAAAAGAAATTAGAATTATGGCTAGTAATCCTAGACCATATGATATTTTTGAAATCAACAATTATTATGATTATTTAAATGCTATGGATAAATCAACTACAGACATGTTCTGGGGTTATAGTAATCAAATTATAATCAATGACGATTTTAAGTTTGATTATTACATTAGTCATCATAGCAGTGACAAAAAATCTAATCATGCATGGCTAAACGGAAATAATTACAATGGCGTTTTCTTGTTTAGCAAAAGCAAAAGAGTAACCGAAGAAGAAATATTGTTTAGAGATATAAAAGAAAAAATTGAACACGAAGAAGTTGCTAGTGTTCCTAAAAACTTTGAACGCTTTGAAATTTATAGATATGAACAATACAAAAATGCACTAGAACATTGTGGCACTGATATGTTTTGGTTAATACCAAAAGATGTAGACATTGCAGAAGATTTTGAATGGGATGAATATTTCCATAAACAAGA
>Ga0255777_10002991_pt1 | contig 14636 bp, 17 predicted proteins | sample 101ome_15_FD_179975 | JGI IMG/M metagenome (GOLD analysis project Ga0255777, IMG submission 179975) | Coastal salt marsh microbial communities from the Groves Creek Marsh, Skidaway Island, Georgia - 101402AT metaG (version 2) | ecosystem: Environmental > Aquatic > Marine > Intertidal zone >...
CTAGGGAATTTAAATCTACTTCTTGCTGTTTTAAGTAAGTCAATCTCTTTATAAGGTGCTGGTGGTTTTAATCCCAACAATAAGAACTCTTTATTTAAGGTAGGTATATCAAACTTACTACCGTTATAATGGATAACAGCATCACATTCATCTAACAATCTTTTAACACTTTTAATCATGTTAGTGTGTGTGTTTTCCATTATTGAATCAAACATAACTTGTTTCTTGCCAAGCCATTTGGCTGCCCAACACATGACATAACTAGATTCCATGAGTTGATTGATACTAACATTCTGATTCCAAAGACCCCATACATGAGCAGTATTGGGAGCTGTTTCTATATCCAGCAGTAAGATTTTCATTAGCGTTCCAGACTAATTGTTTATTTAGTATATAACGATGTGCCGTTCTTGTCAATAATTAACGCTTGTTTTCTAGGAGTTTCGCCATGCGCTGCGAAAGATATATGAACCCATTGATCGTACTCATTAATAACTTGGTCGTAAGGAATATCGCTATTAACAATGGCAAAGACAATACTATTAGGATCGCCGTACTTATTAGCTCTGAAGTCCGCAGCCAAGCCTTTGACATGACTAGATGTGGGTTTAGACTTGAGTATATTGTTAAGCTCAAGGCAGCGATAACCACTACTAATAGTGATTGGACAGCCCAATAGTATTCTGACATTTTCCATTCCTAACGCTAGGACTTCAAGATTCTGTCTTACCTCTATGGTAGGGGTATTATCTATTCCTAGCCTTGTTGCTGTTTCACTATAAGTAAATTCTTCTAGTGTAAAGTGTGGAGTTAAATTCATTTTCTACGAGCAGACTCTACCAAGCCTCCGCCAAAATAAAAGCCTACAATGGCTAACATGATTTCACCTAGCCACATTTCGTTAGCAAAGTCTTTAGCCTCTGATACATTAGCCATATCTATCCAACCATACAACGCACCTACAACACCGTTGAGCATAATAAATAAAAATACCGCAGAAAACATAACTGCAAGGTATCTTTGTGCTAGTTTAAACGGTGCATATGCTTGTAGTAAGTCAATCTTTGCTTTGCTCTTGGCTAGTATCTCTTCTTCTTTAGAGGTGTGCATATCATCAATAAGGTCTAAACCTTTCTTGATAACATCACCACTACCTAGTAATTTACCTATAATACCGAACATATTAATCTACCTTTATACAGCCTTCATGTCGCATACAAGGAAAGTCTGAATACATCTTGTTTCCACATGAATTACCTGTAATATATTTTGGTTGTTCTAACAATTTTAATCTAATATCTAAATCGTGCATTTGTCCTACAAGCTCTTCTTTTAATTCTTGTCTGGCTACCATATTACCTGTTGATGGTACAATCTGACCGTCAGGTGTAATAAGGTGTGCCATGTGTGACTTCATTAAATGTATATCACGATTAACTGTATTCATAGAGTCTATCACCCACCACATTGCGACCAATAGTAGTGGGATAAGACTTGTAATTATTTTAGTGTAGTCCAACTATTTCCACCAAGATTTTGCCCATGACCATAATTCTGACCATAAATCACCAGCAAAATTGTGCCATACCCATAAGGCAACCACTAATACTGCCCAATGTGACCAATCCCAACATTCCATAATTAACTCCTTGAAGTTATAAATTGAGTAGTATAAGTATTGCTATATATACTACAACCATTATCCACAAACCAACCTCTTTCATCACAGGTGGAGTGTAGATATTACCACAGCGACACAGATAGCACCGAAACCGCCCATCGCACCCCATATGAGTTTGTTGAGCATCATTTCAATCCTATCCAGTCGTTTGTGAATTGTCATGTATCTTTCTTGACAAATTTTCTCGTGTGCTATTAGTTCTTCATGCGGCGTCATTATTCAATTCCAAATATGTTATCAGTTCTTTCTTCTTCAAGTCTTTCATTATACCTCTCTCTTCCACCACCTAAATAATTTGGAATTAATGGGCCAGTAAAAGGTAATCGTTTTCCTGTTTGTAAATTATATAAATCTTCTGAAGTTATTTCTTCATCAGGGTCAAGTGCTTTTTTAGTTAAAAATAAAGCATCTTGTAGAGGAGCAGTAATAATCCCTATAGGCGGCATCCAAGTATCAGCAATCCATCTTTCTAGATTGCCTTGTTTTAAAGCTGTGTTAAATCCATACTCATTAATACCAAAGACTTTAATTGTATTAAATAAAATATCTTTTGGAATATTATACGGATCTATTTCTCTTCCTAAAGCAATATCTTTACCGTAATCAACAGCAGTATTACCACCACCTACAATTGCAGTATATCTAACAGCATTTTTTAAAGCCTCTTTTTTACTTCCATGCCTATATTCATTAATAATCGTTCTTTTAATAATGTCTAATTGTTTTAATGCAAATGTTTGTAAAGCATAAAAAACTCTTCCGTTAGGCATATCAAGATACCATTTAGGCATTTCTGACAACGATATAGGTTGTTGGTCAGCAAGATTATGCCACAAATAATACCTTACATTATCTGTTAATTCACCTGCTTCTAATTCTTTTTTAAAGTTATCGTACTCATCGCCCATAACTTTTTTCCATTTAAGTTCTAAAACTTTAGACCCTTGTTTGCTTTTTGCTAAACGCATACCATCACGCAAAGCTGTGTTCATGTTTGTTTCTTTGCCAAGCTGGTCTATTCTTTTAAAGAAATTTGTTTTTAAAAGTTTTCCAAGTAAAGTAGATGACCATCTTTTTTCTTTAGAGAGATCAGCATTAATTGTATCTTCTAATCCTAAATCTTTTAGCTTTGCCTGTTTAGTATTTAATAAACCTCCCACAGCTTTTCTTAAATTAAATTGATATGCTGTTTGAAATATGTCGCCAACTTGAGTTCCAGCAGCAAATGGGTTTGCTAAAGCTCCTGTATAAATTAAATCTTTAACTGTAGCTACTGATTTTATTGGTTGTTGCTCGCCCTTACCAAATCTAGATACAATCAAACTTCTTAATTCGTTTAATTGTTCTTGTGATAATTTATTATTATTTTCTTGTTGAGCTCTAGCCAAAACAGTTCCAACAGAAGCTGATATATCTGCATCACTAGAAAGATCTCTTTGTATATCTTGACCAAGAAATCTTCTTTTTTCTATATCTTTTTGAGTTTGTTTAATATAATTGATTAAGCTAATTGAAGCATCATCATAATAAGGTAAATGTGTTTCTGTTAATTCATTTACATTTCTTTGTTTTGTGTATTTTGGTTTTCCAGCCTGTAATTTTTGGCCGCCATAACCTCTTAAATACATATCCATAATTTCTGATTTGTCAGACATACTTAAATCTTTTTCTACAGTAAGCCCTTGCTGCTCTATAAGCTCTTGCGCTTTAATTATTGCATCAGTTTTGGATAAATTTTTGTCTTGTCTTTGAATTTGAGCAACTTTATTGTTTAATAATTTTTGTTCATATAATTTATCTAAATCAGCTTTTTCATTTATATTAAAGGCTCTATGAAATTTTTTAATATTTTTAACAGATCTTGGATAATATTGTTCAATATTATTTAAAGAAAATCCAGAATCTTTTAATTCATTTTTAATTGTATTTAATACTTGTTGAGTGTTTTTCCAAGCATTAACAGCATCACTACCTTGATCTTGCATTGTTTTTAAAACAGAAGCATGATTTTCATTGTATAAATCAAGCTCTAATTGTTTGTATTTTTGTGGAGTATTTTTTTTAATATTTTCTAATATTTTTACAAAAGGTTCAACAGCAGTCATTTTTCTATCAACATTAATAGATTCGCTAAAATCATGAAATCTTAACCTATTAGCACCATCCTCTGTAATGCCTTTCATTCTTGTTGTTAAGTTTGCTGTTAAATTAGAAAGAATGCCACCTGCTTCAAAGTCTGATTTTTCTTTGTTTAAAATAGTTGTTTCAATTGCAGGTAAATTAATGTTTCCATTTTTATTTACAAAATTATTAACAGGCCTGTCAACATTAATATAGGATTGAGTGAGTTTGTCTTCAGTTAATCCGTGCCTTTTTAATGCTATTTTTTTTGACTCATTAGGGTCTAATCCTAATTTTAAATTTTTTGCATAATCATATTCATAATCAAGAAGTAAATCTGTTGTTTTGTCTACTTGTTTATTTGTTAAATTTTGTTTAGCAAAAGGTTTTTGTATTTGACTTTGTTTCCCTTTTGTTAAAAATGGAAGCACTCCTGCTGCAAATCCAGCACCTAGCTGCCCAGCAGTACCAGCCCCTTCTTCTTGAGCGTATTGTGTTCCAGCGCCTGCTAATGCTGCTGATGCTAATTGTTTTCCTTCGCTTTCTAATAATGTTTGTTGAATATTTTTACCTAAATAAGTTTTAGGATTTGCCATTCTAATAAGCGCATTTGTGCCACCAGTAAATGGAATTATTTTAGTTGCCTCACCAACAACTCTTTCTAATTTTGTTTTTGGTTCTGGCACACCTAATTCTTTTAACGCTGGTTTAACAACAGATTCTTTAATAGGTTTAATTTTATTTTCTTCTGGAAGAAAAATATTTAAACCTTCTCTAACTGGTGTGGCTATAAAATCAGCTAGGTCAGAAGTTCCTTCTATGAAGTGTCTTCCTGCTAAACCAGATTGCCTTTTTAATTGTTCTGGTATTTTTTCTGGCTCTGGAATAATTTTGTTTAAAATTTTTCCAACAGTTGTTGAGTCATCCCAAGTTTTTTTACCAGTCAATATTCCTACAGACTCTTCAATTTCTTTTTCTGTAGGTGAAACATTAATTTGCGGTGTAGTTAAATTTAATTTTTTTTCTATTTCCGCTTTGGTAGTTCCTTCTGGAACATTTCTTAATATTCTTCCGTCTGGTAAACGAACATCCATTATTATATTTTCCTTTAACCTAAATCGTTCCAGTCAACAACATCACCATAATTAATAGTTGGAGGAGTTTTTGGAATAACGAGCCTGTAATTTGGACTACCAACATCTACTATATCGTCTGCTTTTTCTAACATTTTTGTTTGATCAATAATCAATTTTATTGCTTGAATTTTACTTAAATTATTAGCTCTTGCTTCAGGCCTATTAATTAATTGATTTGCTAAATCTTCAATATAAGCTGCTTTATTATTATCTAAATTAGTAATATCATAATCAGGATATAGTTGTTGTATTTGTTTTTTTGTTACTTTTATTGACGCTTCAGTAACTTGTCTTGGAGGTTGTGCAATACCAATCTTCATTTCATTTCTTGGGTATGCGCCTTCACCTTCTATTTCTTCGTACCCTACAATTTGACCATTTACTTTTCTTTCAATTAAAGGTTGTTCCATTACAGTTCCGTCACTTGCTAGGGATCTTTTTAAAACTCTTTTTTGTTCTAATTTATCTGTATTATAATCTACTTCTTTTACAATTTGGTCTGTGCCTTTTTTGAAAAATACCAATTTCCCACCAACTGTTTTTGATTCTATTTCTGCTGGAGCAGTTAATTCTTTTTGTAATTTTGCAAGACCCATAGCATTTTCAGCTTCATCAATATACCCTTTACTTATTAGTTCGTTAATAGTATCCCAATTAGTGCCTGTTGAAACAATGTCTGGTCGTTTAGTTACATTAAATACAGGTCTTGGTGAAACCTCGCCACTAGGCAATGTAGTGTATTCAGGAGCTGATGGCAATGCTGATTGAGAAGTTCTTGTATCTTTTAGCAAACCTTTTTTATATATGCTTTGAATATCTTCTTCTTTTAATCTTTGTTTTTCTCTTTGTGCTTTTTCATATTGTAATTCACGAAGCTTCTCTTTCATAAGCACATCTTCTTTTAACTTTTCATAAGGTCTTTCAGCAGCCTGTAATCCAGCTATACCAGCTTTTGCTAGGTAAGGTACGGCTGACCCATACCCCATGTTTTTAGGCTGTGCTAGGTAGTTTAAACCAGCTCCTAGAAGCCCTTGAAATATAGATTGGTTTCTAGCCTTTTCTAAATCACCTGCTGTAATAAGGCCTAGATTCTTTAACTCACCAGTATATCTAGGTTCTGGTGTTACATAATCTAATATATCTTTTAGGTTAATAGCCATTGTATATCCTTATAATAATCCTAGTGCTTTTCTTTGTTGAGGTGTCAACATTCTTTCTAATTGTCCAGATGTAGCAATTTGAACACCTGATGCTGGTACATTAATTGCTAATGGTGCAGCAATGTTAGGTTCTTTACCTTGTTCAACTCTTACTTGTGGTGGCTGAATCATGTTTTGCGGAGCTGTCATAGTATCTACTGCTTTACTGCCCATCATAAGCGTAGAACCTTTATCGCCCATATCCATATCGTCCCAACTTGTATTAATAAATCTTGTAACTGGATTGTCAGCAAAATCAGATACTGTATCTAATCCTGCGCCTAATGCTCGTTTACCTTGTTCAAATAAACTAGGAGTAGCATATAATTGTTCAGCATTAGCAAGTAAAGCAGGATTAGTCATCATGCTAGATGTTGGTGATAATGCTCCTTGACTAAAACTTGTCATCATGTCAGCACCAGTTAATTCTGGACTTAATATACTTTGTGCTTCTAATGCAGGATATTGTGCAAAACCAGTTGCACCAGTACCTAATTCTGTTGCTGTTAATTCTGGTGCTAATGCTCCTTCAAACAGTCCGCTAAAAGCACCTGTGCTAAATCCACCAACACCAGTACCTAATGCTAACCCTGTCATACCAGAGCCACCCATCATTCTATCAACAGCATAACCTGCCGCCATGTATGGTATCATTGCCATTATTTGCCACCCCCACTAGATGTTGTAGTTTGCTGAATAGGAGCAGGAGCACCGTATGCAGCAGACAAGTATGATTGTAGTTTAGAGTACGGTAAGTTTTGACCGAACTCAAATCTAGCAATATCAGATTGTAGTTTCTGTCTTGCGTAATCTTCTTGTGTTTGACCTGTTGCAAGTAATTGTTGAATGTCAGCATAGTCAGCTTGAGCCATTGCAGGAGCTTGTTGCACGGCTGCTTGTTGAGCTGCTCTTTCTGCACCATAGTTTTGATACATGAGTCTACCTGCTTCTTGCGATAATGCGTTAGCAAGGTTTTGTTGTGCTCTTGATTGTTGTTCAAACATAGCTGGTGAGCCATAACGACCTGCTTGTGATGCACCACTACGAGTACCCATAATAGCATCGTAATATTGTTGTTTAGCAACATCGGCTGCACCAGTCATAGCTGCAGATAAGTATGGGTTAGCACCTAAATAACCACCTTGTATTGTAGCTAATTGTTGTTGTTGAGCTGCAGGTACTAATGGACTACCTGCTGTTGCTCTTTGTTGTGCTGCTTGTAATGCAGATGTTGTAGCTGCTGATGCTGGAACATAAGTTGCTTCTGGATAATATTGTGGCCCAGCTGTTTGATATAAATCTTTAGCTTCTTGTAAACCATATTCTACAAATGGTCTAACTGTAGGGTCTAATTCAGATTTAGTTGTTTGTGTTTGACCACCACCGCCTTTAAACTCTCGCAGTCCTGTGGTTGGGTTAATTGTACCACTACCACCTGCTAACCTTAATAGCTCTACCTCGTAAGGATTGACATGGGCAAGTTCAGTATCACCTTCTCTGCCATGCTTTGCGATAGATTTATATAGCTGTTTAAACAACCATATTTTTAATTGCATAATCATAATTTAAGCTCCATTAGTGTATATATTTTTTCATATCCATATAGCCTATTCCAAAGTCTAGCTATACTTTCAAACTTGGTAGCACCTCGTATTGCAGTTCCACCACTATTTTTAACCCATGTTTTAAACTGGTCAAATCCATCTTTTGTATTACGACCACCTATATAAGTAATATAAGCAATTCGGTCGTTAGGGTACATAATCCATTGTACTGTTAAAGCACAATGCACTTTCTTATCTTCATCCATAGATAAGACTAATTGTTGCTGTCCTTGAGCAACGAGTAATTTTAATTGGTCAGCAGTAAACTCACCGTTACCTTTATCTAATGCTTTTTGCAGTAAAGGTTCTGCTAAATGCCAAAATTGTTGTACATGATTGGTAGGTACAATATAAACTGTAAGTGCCATGACAAGTCCTAGTAGTTGTTATCCTACTATTATATACTGATAAGTCTTATCTGATGTATTGTTAGGTAAATGAGTAATAGTTGCTTGTCCTTTTTGTCTATTGCTTACATATAACTCATGTGCTGACCCTGTTGTTTGTGATGGGTCTATCATTTGCAAATTAACCATTAATGCAGGAATTGCAGGTATTGCATAAGGCGTTGTTTGTGCTGCATAATTTTCTAAATAAATACCTGTATTATCTACTGCTGCAACAACTTCAACATAATCATTAGCATCTAGGTCTAATGGGTGATTAATATTAATAGGCATATATCCATCTACACCACCATGACTTTCTACCACACTAAATTTTGTTGCAGAATGTGGCACATCTGTTCCATTTACCCTAACCCAAATATATGATTCATGGATTTGAACATCAGTATTTACAAATAAAGCAGATACATCTAAATCATAAATACCTGCATAACTGACTGTGATACGATTACTTGCTAATGACATACCTACTGTATATTCAGATTCTGATAAATCTAATATTTGTGGTGTGTTAGCAGTTGCAAAAGTTATATCTGCTCTTTCTTCAAATGTTCCATAAGGATAAGCATTTGTAGCTGCGGCACTTAAAGTCAATGGAGCAAACAAAATAACAGAATCAAAACCTATACGCTCATCGTAAAGTGTTGTTGTAGTAGCACCGCCATTCGCCAAAGTTATTTGACCAGTATTATTTGTCTTGCCTTCAACAGCATTGTTTACCACCTCTGCAACTAGACGAGGTTCGCCACCTTGAAATGGTAGCTTACGATACATATTCTGTCTTGCCATTACCTAGTTCCTGTTGGTGTTATATCTACATCTACTCCTACTGCGTTAGTCCAGTTACCTGTTGGACTAATACTAAACCTATGGTATCTACCATAACTGCGTAAAGGTGCACGACCTTCTGACGATGTTGTTACAGCAGCACCAAATAATATGTTATCATCTAGCTCTTTACGACTTGCAACTTTAACTGTAGCAGTACCATTATCAATGGTTGGTCTAGCAAGAGTGACTACAGAGTTGTAACCTACTTCTACATCGGTTGTAATAATTTCAGAATTGTAAGTAGAACCTGTAAAGGTAACAATCTTATCATCTTCAAATCCTGCAAATAAAAACTTACCACCAATAAATAGTCGTGAATCTAAAGATGCGGTCATAGCATCTATATCTGTATAACCTAGTGATGCAAGACCCTCTAATGTTGTGCCTGTAGAAGCAATTGTACCTACACCAGTAGCTAATGTTTCTACCCTTGACCATTTATTTATTTGCCAATTATAAATAATCATGTGTCGTTTACCATCAACAGCTTTGTAGTTCCATACAACAAGTTTTTTAATAGGATCAACAGCAGTCGTCATACTATTTAAATCTGTCAATGAACAATCATCAAAGAACCAACGGTCAACTTTTTCTGTACCAATACCAACAACATTAGTGCCATCACATTTATAGAAACCATCGTCTGCTAAAAAGAATGTAGTTGCACCATAGGTTGCAATAGAATTTCCCTCTAAACAACCTAGTCCTCTTGATATAGTGTCAAACTGAAAGAACAATGGTGAACCAATGTATGACATACGCACCACAGCTTTTTCAAGAAATACTAAACCAAATTCACCACCTGCAAGACCAGTTATGTTTCCGCCATCAGGAATAATCTGATAATCTGATTGTGATGTAGATCCGCTTGTCCAATTAGTTTCATCATTAATATCAGACCATTGTACTTTGTTAGCATCTGTGCCACCGTTAATGTTGGCTGCAACAACAAAATCACGAACAACGGTAATGTATTTAGCGATAGGTGCAGAAGAATCTACATCTGCAAATGCAGTAGAACTTGCTATTTCCCATGATTGTATTTTTGCACTATTATTAGCTGCAAGAATTTTTTTACCAAACTGTTTAAACTGCCAGTTATCTGTACTAGAATACCCACCTGTTTTAGATACATCTGCTAATGCAAGTGTTGTGTTATCCATTTTAAATAGTTTAGTAGAACCACCTGCAAATACCTGAACATCTGCACCAAACTTGCCTACAATAATGTTGTTTAAGTTTTCACTAGCAGAACCAGAATAATTTTCTGCATTTGGGAAGCCACTATATCCAAGTGACAGAGGGACTACATTTTTGGCATCGTTTAAACTACCTGCCATAGCAGGTTGGTCTGGTAACCATTCTGTAAATTGTAATCTTTGTGTAGCCATTTATGCCAAACATTCCTTGTCTAAATAATTAATAATGATATTTGCTCTAAACGGAGCATCTGTGCAAGATGTACTCTTATGGTATTTATTACCATCAAATATAATCATTTGATTTTTTTTGCTTGGTAATTTTGTGCCATCTTCTAATATTGTGAATCCGTTGCAATCATTAAGCGAAAGTAATGCTACTTTATGTTTGTAAGGATAGTCTGTATGTAATTTATGTTCTACAACCTCATGTGTTTGGTTGTATATATTAATTTTACCTCTTAACAATATGTCTATATTTAATTGTTTTTTTATTAACTCATAATAAAAATCATAGAATGTTGTTATAGGTTTGTTATCTTTGTAAAACTGATGAACAAAATAATAAAACCCATCATCTTTTTCTGTAATGCCTTGTTGCATATAAAAAGGACAGCCTACTTGAAAGACATTTTCATAAATATCTTCAAACACCTCATGACTAAAAAAGTTTTCTATAACTTGCATTAAGTTTTAATTATAAAATATAAACCTACATATGGCGGTAAATTAGCATTAGTGCCACTAGAACCAGCACTACTTACTGTTACTGTGTGTGAATGGCTACCTTGATAGTCTGTGTACCATCGTCTACCAGATGTTTGAGCACCATCTGCACGATAAGCATTTTCACCAGAATTATCACCTGTACCATGAAACACATAAGAATTACCTAAATGTCGGTGATTACCAGCAGAGTTTGTAGATGCTGTATGAGTATGGCTTACGACAATAGCGTTTGCACTTCCGCCTGTACTTGCTACTGAATATGTTGACCCTGCACCAATAGGCATTTTATTTCGTAAGTCTGGAAGATTAAATGTAGTAGAACCGTCACCAGAGCCAAAAGTAGTGCCAATTACACTAAACAAAGTAGCATAAGTAGTGCGACTAACAGCAGAACCATTACATAGCAACCATCCAGTTGGTGCAGTTCCTGTTGACCACATCATTAACATTCCAGATGAAAATGCTGTAAGCGTTGTCCATGTTGGGTCGCTACCTGAACCTTGAGATGTTAAAAATTGACCAGATGTACCTGCACTACCATTAAGTTGAATTTCGCCAGTAAAATTTGCATTACCACTTGCAGTCAATGTTCCACCTACTGTTAAAGAATCACCTGACGCACCTGTTTGAAAGTCTTTAAGGTGTGCCATACTTTCACGAATAGCATTGTTAATACCAGAAGGAGGACATCCTTCAGCCAAATTAACACCATCAATATCGGTGTTATTAGCTGCGGTGCTATCGTATTCACTAATCTTTGTCTTTGCCATGTTTTACCCTTTTCTATACCAAATATCTGACTCTACTGCTGAATCAGTCCATACTTCTGAACCTACGCTAGAATCTGTCCAAACCTCACTACCAGTTGCAGAATCACTCCATTCCTCACCTAGCCTGTAACCTATTGCTGTAACTGTACCTGTTCCTGTAACACTTGCATCTGCATCAAATATACCAATACCCACAGCTACTACAGTTGCTTCACCTGTAATGACAGCAGAACCACTTGCTAATAAACCACCAAGTGCCGTAACACTTGCAGCTCCATTAACATCTGCATCACCTAATCTAATACGCAATCCATCTGCTGTTAGCGTTGCTGTGCCAGATATACTTGCACTTGCATCTATAATAGAACCTGATAGTGCAACAGTAATGGTTGCAGTACCATTAACACTTGCATCACCTAATCGTATGCGTAGTGCAGAACCTGTAAGTGTTGCTGTGCCTGTAATAGCACCTGTTGCATGATTAACTTTACTTGCTAATGCAGATAAGGTTGCATTGCCATTGATTGCAGCACTACCAAATACAAAACTAAACGCATCTGCTGTAACCGTTGCAGTACCTGTGATACTTGCAGATGAAATCTGTACTCTAAATCCGTTAGCTGTAAGTGTTGCTAATCCGTTGACAGATGCAGCACCTGTCTTGATAATTGTACCTAGTGATGAATAAGGTACTTGTGAAAAGGTAGCGTGTCCAAACATTATTCGTCCGCTGGTGCTGCTACATTAGCTGGTGATAGTTTTGTCCATTCTATGTATTCTTGGTAGTCTGTGTTAGCAGGGTCTAGTGGGATACATCTAGTTTTATTATTTAGTGTTAGTATCACAGAATTTACTTCATTTGATATGACAGATTTATTTAGTTTATATATCATATTATAACTCCGCACTATATATTAAATCTTCAACAGAATTGTATCCGTAAAGAGTAGTTCCAAAACCTGTTGTCTGTCCTCCACCAGAGTATACAACACCTAAAGTTACATGGTCTTCACTTACTTGGTCAATAAATAAATTGGTTGGTGTAATTACTCCTGTTGAACCATTATTATTAATCCTAAAATTACTTAATGAATCATAATCTATACTAAAATTTGCTCTACTTCTAACAGGAAGTTTAATACTTACAAGAGCTGTAGTAGTATTAACCCATCTTCCAATTGCAATAGGGTCATATTGACTATTTACATTAGGTTTCCAACAATATCTAAAACATCTTAACAACTCCATATCATATGGTCTGTATTCAAAGGGGGTAGCGTTTTCACCTAGTTCTAGTTGGACACCTGTGATTTGCCATGTTGCTCCTGATGTTCCTACTACTGATGTTTCGCCAATAGCCCCTAACATTGTACCTGTAGTCCAAGAAAAAGCAGTATTAACCCAATCAGAACCAACACCTAAACTAAAACATAGTTTTAATCCCATGCCATTTGTTGTTAACCAAGTTCCACTTGTATATCCAGCAATAGTTAATGTTTTCTTTTCCCAAGTATTTGCAGATGAAATTGTATAAGTAAATGGATATGAATGTATTGTTCCAGAACCACTATGAATTGCACCACCAAAAGTACCAGTGAGAGAACTTTTTACCCAAAAAGAGATAGTTATATCTTTAGCAGCAGAAGTTCCCCAACCTAAATCTGCAATATTATATCCTTCTATTGGTTGTTGTATTCGTCCAACATCTTGAGCTGCTAAAGTTGATTTAGAAGTAGTAACTGTAATTTTTGTTGAATTTGTAAAATTATCAGGAGCATCTGAAACTTGCTGAACCGTAAATTCAAAGCCACCTGTTCCACTACCACTTGTATAACTTTGAGCTTGCCATCTATCAAGAGTATAATCAATATAATTTGTATTAGTTGAGCCATTACCTATAGTTTTAACACTACCAGCATTTCTCTGGTCTATAACCATGTCACCATTGATGATGCGGTTCTTTGTACCTAACCCAACAGTAGCATCTGTGGCTATGTTACCTGTAGCTTTAGGTAGTGTTAAGGTATGAGTACCCGCAACGCTAGGTGCTTCTACTGTTATGCTTCCAGAGGTATCGCCTTGTATAACTATGCTAGACATTTGCTGACTCCAATGCTTGTATTCTTGTTTCTAAATTTTCTATCTTTGTAATAGCTTCTTGTAGTGCTGATGTTAATAATGGTACAAGTTTAGATTGGTCTATGCCTTGATAGTCAGGCACTTCTTTTGTTCCCATAACGGCTGCGGTAGTTACATTACCTTCATCGTCTGTAACTGCTGGAGTAACTTCATACTCCTCCGTACGCATAGCATCTTTAGTTCCTGTAACTGATTCAGGTACAACCTCTTGTGCTTCGTGTGCTAGAAAACCTTCACCATGAGAACCATTTTGTATCCATGTCCAAGTACTAGGTTTAAGTTGTTTTAGTCTGTCTATACTACCAGACATAGGTGCTACATTTTCTTTTAAGCGATAGTCAGATGTAGTATTGTAAGCTACGGAAGTATTATTGACATTTGTAATAAGTCCTCGTAAAGCACCGCCAGTAGCAAATACAATAAATGCAGAACTAGTACTACTTGCTGTGTCATCTATTGTCATACCCCAGTCTGTTGTACCTGAATAAGCAACCCCTAGTTTACTTGGTCCATAAACACTAGATGAATTTATGTTTAATTTACCACTAGAGTCTATACGCATACGCTCTGTATCGCTTGAATCGCGAAAAGCAATAAAGTTTGATGTTGCTGGTGCTTTTACAATTAAACCATAAGAAGCATCGGCATAAAAAGTATTGTTTGTTCCAAACTTAACCCATTGTGATGTAGCAAATGTAGCACCGCTATTTACAGTCAAATTATTAGGTGCTGTTAAGTTACCACTACTATCAATGGTCAGTACATCACTTCCATTTAACTGGATTGAGCCTGTGGTACTGGTAGGTGCTTTTACGCTTAC
>Ga0255777_10003002_pt1 | contig 14606 bp, 10 predicted proteins | sample 101ome_15_FD_179975 | JGI IMG/M metagenome (GOLD analysis project Ga0255777, IMG submission 179975) | Coastal salt marsh microbial communities from the Groves Creek Marsh, Skidaway Island, Georgia - 101402AT metaG (version 2) | ecosystem: Environmental > Aquatic > Marine > Intertidal zone >...
AATTTGGTCTTCAGCGGCTGATGGTGTGCACTGTTATAATTCAAAAGGTTGTCTTATAGGGAAAATAAAAATACCTGAGATGGTATCCAACGTATGTTTCGGAGGTGCCAGACTAAACCGACTATTCATTACTGGAACGACTTCTCTTTACTCCTGCTATCTGGCTGTTAATGGAATTAAGTAACGAAGGGTTCCCCTCGATAATTTTTTGAGTTGTTTAGTGGCAGGCTTTCCCAAGCGCTTTAAGACACCAATAGTTATAAGGAAGCGGTGTTATAAACCCTGCGAACAGCATAAAAGGAAGAACCCATAATTTTATTACTGCGCCACCAGTTAAAAGTACGTCAGTTATATTCATGGCTAATTCCATGGAAACCATTGAAATTAGAGACATTCCAATTGCAGTTTTAAAGGCTTGTCGAAGTTCCATTTGTTTACTCAAAATGAAAGTCTCGAGTATGATTGATGTAATAATCCCATTTACTATTGCTAGAGACATAATTAGCCATACTGGCCAATCTATTCCCATTAATTGAAAATATAGTATGGTTCCGATATCACCAATTGCGCAGCCTAAAAGGCACCATCCAGTATTTTTGGACGAGCGAATCCAAGTATGCTTACATTTCCAGTTAATTTTTAATTCGCTAGCTAAGTATGCCACGTTGACCTCATTTTTATTCTGTATAAACTCTCCAGTGAGTGGAGAGTAAAGGGATTATTTTGAATATAGGTAAGGCAGCAAAATTATCAAATTTAACAGTTAAAACCGTTCGTTATTATGCTGATATTGGACTGGTTAGCCCTGTAAAAAATAATAACACTGGGTATAGAGATTTTTCAGAGGATGATGTGGCTCGTCTGCAATTTGTTTCAAAAGCAAGGAAGTTTAATTTTAGTATTCAAGAATGCGAAGAGTTACTTTCTTTGTATTCAGATAAGAATAGATCAAGTAAAGAAGTAAAAGCCCTAACATTAGAAAAAATTTCTGAAATAGATATCAAACTGCTTGAGCTTAAAGATTTAAAAAGTCAGCTAAGTTTTTTAGCAAACAATTGTAAAGGAAATGACAGGCCAGATTGCCCAATTTTAGATGCTTTATCTGAAGGCTAAAAAAAATACCAATCTAAAAATAAAATTTTTTATTTGCTTAGAATTTCAATGATCTGCTCTAAACTTAAAATATGTTTAGCGGCACCTATTTCAATGGCAGCTTTGGGCATGCCGTAAACTTCAGAGGTTTCTTCGTTCTGCGTTATTGTAAAGGCCCCAGAATTTTTAAGTAAATTTAAGCCTTCTGCCCCATCAGAACCCATTCCAGTGAGCAAAGCTGCTAATATCTTTGCATCATAGATTTTTGCTGCTGATTTAAAGAGAACATCCACGCTTGGACAATGACCATTAATTTTTGACTTATTTCCTTTATTTAAAAAATAATCTGATCCAGTTTTGCTAATTTCCATATGATTTGATCCAGCAGCAATGTATATAGAGTTTGGGCTTATTTTTTGATGCTCAATAAATCTAATAACTTTAAGTGGTGTAATTCGTTTTAGCCTTTCACAGTAACGCTCCACGAATTCAGGTTGCATATGCAGAACAATTAATATTGGTGGCATATTAGTTTTAAGTTGACCAATGATTTGTTTAACGGCTTCAGGCCCACCAGTCGAAGCTCCTAATAATATTAAGTCGAATGCTTTGGGAGGGGTAAATTCCCTTGAATCCAACAAGCCATCTGAGTGGCTAGTGGCTAAAGATTTAACAAGCTCTAAGAGCTGTTTTCTAAAAAATTCTCTGGTATTTGCTTTATCTATTTCTTGGAAAATGACACGATCGTCTTCTTCACTAATCAGTTGCTGAATTAAATCAAGGTTATTCCCTGAGTGGAAGACTATAATTTGTTTTGTTTCATTATTTTTAGAAAACTCTTTCAGATCTCTTAAGTTTTCAAAGTTTTTTGAAATATCGATTAAGCAAAAATCTATTTTGAAATTATCCAATCTTTTACTTTTTATAGAAGAGGCCACTTTATACTTAGGAAAGCACTCTTCAGCAAAAAACTCATGGGCGTAGCTGCGATTTATGGCTTCGTTTGATATAAAGGCTATTGAATAATTTGACATGCGTAAAGTCTATCTAAAGTCTTTTTCTGTAGACCCCATTACCTAATTGTTCTAAGTCGTGGTCTCTTGACGTGAATACTTCTGCGTCACCTAAAAATATGTATCCACCATTTTCAAGGGATTGTAGTATTTTATTTTCTGCTGCAATTCTGCTTTTTTGATTAAAATAAATTAGAACGTTACGACAAAATATAATGTGAAATCTATTTTTAAATGGAAAAGTTTTAGAGTTCAAATTGAGCTGTTGAAAATAAGCTTCTTTTCGTATTTTTTCTGTAAAACACAGCTTTCCGTTTTGTACTGCTTCAGTGAAACCTAAGATCCGTTCAAGACTAAGTTTATCTATCTTTTTTGTTTCATAAATCGCTTTTGAAGCGATACTAAGAGATTTATTTGAAATATCGGTCGCCAAAACTCCACATGTAATATTCCAGTATTCCTTTCCAAAATATTCTATTAAAGAAACTAGAATTGAATAAGCCTCTTCACCAGTGGAACAGCCAGCACTCCAGATCCTAAGATCTATATGATTTCCTTCATTTACTTGCCCAACACATTCGGGGATTACCTCTTTTTTTAAAACTTCAAATTGCCGAGTGTTTCTAAAGAAACTAGTGTGTGGTATTAGAAAAATGTCTAGCAGACTTAAAATCTTTTCATTCTGAAAATCATATTGGAAATTATTTAGAAACTCTTCTAAATTGCTAATTTTATGTGTTTTTTTAAACTTATTAAGTTCCGAAAGTGCAATTGGTTTTAGATCTTGTGAAATATCAAGGCCAAAAAATTTATTTGTGAAGTCTACAAGTGCATGAGTTTCTTTTTCTTTTAGCATTTAATTATTTGGACTCTAAAGTCCAGGTACCATCCCAATCTTCAGGTGGGGTTTTATCCAAAATTTTACATCGGGATATATAAACATCTGAAGGAGTTGAAGGGTAACCCCGGTCAATTTCTAAAGGTTTTGCTTTTTGAAAATGTTTTAATCCCACGCTAAATTTGCCTTTGGTGTAGGCGTCAAATCCCTTTTCAAAATGCGCTATTAGGTCTTTTTCTTCCTGAGAAGTATTTTCTACTTTATTTATAATTTCATAAACAGCAACGGGTGTCTCTTTCCCATAAACTTTTATTCGATCAATAATTCTGAGACTAAAATTATCATGAGCATCTTTAGCCACACTATCGCTGACCAAATTATCAATGTAATATTGCGAACATGCCGTTTCTAACCTTGCAGCTATATTTACGGCGTCGCCTATCATAGTAAGGTCTACTCTAGCTTTAGCCGCACCTATATCGCAAAGAATTACGTCTCCTGAATTAAGCCCCATTCTGACCTTCAATGGATCCTCTTTCATTATCGGGTCGCTTTCATTTAATTCTTTTATGGCTTTTTGTATCTCCAGTATCGACAGCAGACATTTGTCATGATTTTGGTTTTCACCCTCATCAAACCAAAAAGACATACAGGCATCTCCCATAAACTTGTCTATATCTCCGTCGTTTTTTGTAATAATCTCAGTTATACTCTCGAACATATTATTTATTTGGGAAACGATCTCTTCTGGAGCATATTTCTCACAACGACCAGTGAATTGTGCGATATCGAGAAAGAACACTATAGCTTGTCTTTTCTCGGCCCGTGAGGGTAGCGACAACTCACTTAATACAGATTTTTCTAGGGCAGATTGAAAAGATGCTTTTGAAACATATCTTTGAAATTGATCTCGCTCTCTTTCAGTTCTTATTTCAGCCACTGTACGCTCTACTACTGCTGCCAGTGCCTCTGCTGTTGGAGGCGTTGCCACAGTATCTTTAGCTCCAGCATTTAATGCCATTCTTCTATCACCCTCATTATCTTGATCAACAAGACCGATAAAAGCTAGATCTGAGTTTGTATGTTCGGATTTGCAAATTTTATCTACATCAATGATTGACCCATCTTTTAGGGATGTTGAAGAAATAATTAAGTCACTAGAAAACTTTTTTAAAAGTCTTTGTGCATCGCTTATCCCTGTGCAAGTTCTGGTCGAAAAACCTTGTTTATTTAAATAGTTTGATATGTTTTCTGCCTGATATTCATCCTGATCAATGATAAGAATTTTTTCTCTAAGAACAGACTGTAGAGCGAAAGATCGATTTATTCTTTCCAACAAGTCGTCAAAAATGACCGGCTTTGGCATATATTCATCAACACCTGCAGCGAACCCTTTTTTCTGATCTTCAGCCGATTTTAGGGTACTGGACATAATAATGTAGCAGTCTTGGGTAGCCGTGTTATTCCGGATCTCTGCACAGGCTTCGAAGCCATTCATAACTGGCATTTCGATATCACATATAACTAAGTCAGGTTTAGTAGATAAAGCTGTCTCAACACCTTCTTGGCCGTTGAATGCTTGCTCAACGATAAAACCTTTTTCTTTAAGTGCTCCAACAAGATTTTTATGGACCAATTTAGAGTCGTCGATTAAAAGTATTCGTTTTCGATTATCGTTAAGACGGTTAGCTTCTTCAATAATTACATCGAGTGAACAAGGCGCCTGAATAAATGAGGAAAACCCCTTTAATGCGTCTGCTTTTATAATATAGTCAAAGGATAGAAAAATTACTTTCAGTTCCTTGAAAAAAACACCTTTTAATTTTTTTCCAATATCAAAAAAGATATTTTCATTTACATCTGATTGTAAAACGAGTGTAGCATCTGGGTTTTCAGCAACTGATCTTGGTACATTTTCAATATCTAGAAATTTAATTTGCTCATCTGTTTTATCATTAATTGCTTTTAGATATTCTTTGAAATCTTTATTCTCGATACAGAAAATCAATTTAGATTTGAGAGGAATGGTCGCGCTCATTTTTCCAATCCACTCTGTAACTTTTCGATATTAATAGAAAGTTTACTATCTAACTCTTCTATTAAGGCTTCTAAATCTACTGGCTTTTCATAAAAGTTAGCAATATTTAAATCTTCTAAGCGTGTCAGTATATTTTCTTTGTTTACATGGCCTCCCGATATCACGAATATTGGCGTATTTTTGTATGATGAAGTCCTTCTTAAATTCTCAATAAGCTCATATCCATCCATCAAAGGCATCTGTATATCAACAAAAAACGCGTTAAAATTTGTTTTATCTGCTATTTTGAGAGCTTCAAAACCATCGCCAGCTTCTTCCGTGTTGTAGCCCTGAATTTGTAAAAATTCACAAATCCTTTTCCTCTGAATTTTGGAGTCGTCAACGACTAAGACTTTGTACAGAGATCTTTTTTGTTCGCTGGTATCTACTGCTTTAGTTTGTTCCGACAGGCTATTTTTTTCTTTCTCAGGGTTATACTGAGTCAGTTCTAAAACATTTAAAATTAAAACCAACTTACTATTAGATAGAATAGTACAGCCTATTACAAAAGGAGCTGTTTCTATCAAGTTGCCCAATTGCTTTAATAAAACATTTTGTTGTCCCTGAACCTCATCCACAATAACGCCAATCTTATTTTCACCATCATTAAGAATAAGCAGAAATTTATTTTCTTCATATTTGGGGTTTTTAGGATAACCAAGAAAATCAGATAAAAGGCGTGTTGGAACTAACTCACCCCTAAAATTAAAAACTAATGTATCATTAATATTTTTTATATCTGTTTTAAGGTTCACATTAATTATTTCTTCAACATTTAAAATTGGAAAGGCAAATTCATAATTATTCTCGGAAACCAGTAGAATTCCAACGACAGCTAGGGTTAATGGCAATCTTAGTGTTATTTTTGTACCCTGATTAACTTTACTTTCAACTTTTATAGAACCTTGCATTTGGCTAATTGATGTTTTTACAACATCCATGCCAACGCCTCTTCCGGATAATTCCGTAACCTTTTCAGCTGAAGAAAATCCTGGTTCGAAAATTAGATCAAAAATTTCCTTTTCACTTAGTTCGGAAGCCCTTTCGTTACTGAGTAAATTTTTTTCGACTGCTTTCGCTGCGATTATTTTGCTATCTATGCCTTTTCCATCGTCTTCTATTTCAATGATGGCATTAGATCCCATATAATATGCACTCAAATTTATTTGACCAATTTCTGGTTTATTAATTTCGGCTCTTTGCTCATCATGTTCGATTCCATGGTCGATTGAATTTCTTATTAAGTGCAGAAGTGGATCGGCCAACTGATTTATAAGAATTTTGTCTAATTCCGTTTCGCCACCTTGGATTTTCAGTTCAACTTTTTTTCCAATTTGTCTAGCAATATCTCTAACTTGAGCGGGAAATCTATTGAAAAGACTTGAAATAGGCAGCATCCTAAAATTCATAGCACCGCTTTGCAGCCGCGAACTTAAAACCTCCAAATCTTCAATATTTTTCTGTAAATTAGCGTTGTGTATAGCAAGCTTTTCTAAACCAATGTTAATATCTGTTTGATATTTTGGAATTAAATAAGTTTCGTTGTTTTCATATTCACTATTAGAAAATTCCGATGAGAGTTCTTTGGTTAATGATCCTATATCTTGGTTTATTTGCTCGAGAGCATCAGAGAGCAATTTTTGATCATTATCGAGCCTGATCCGGTTTATGTAAACCTCTGAAGATGTGTTAAGTACTGTATCAAGTTTTTCAGCTGAAACTTTTATAGATTCTTCTCGCACAACATTGGGTGGTGCGTTAGATTTGGTGACCTGAGTCTTAGTTTCAGTTGATTTAATAGTCGTTTGTTGGAGGGTAACTTTTTCGACATCTTTAACACTTGCCTTTATACCGACGTCGTCATCACCGGATATGAGTGCATGTATTAGATCATTTATTTTTGTTTTTATGGGCCCTCTGTGTGCTACTTCATCAGTAATAATCCCAATTCTTTTAATGCATTCTAGTGAAATATCTATTAATCGAGCGTCGAGCATTATTTTGTCAGAACGCACATTGTCCAGTACAGTTTCTAATTCATGAGAAAGCTTTTCTATTTTTTTTACCTCTATAAGCCGAGAACCTCCTTTTACCGTATGTACTGCGCGGAAGAGCTCATTTATTAAATCTTTAGAGGTTGGATTGTTTTCTAGTTCAATTAAAAGGTTTTCGCTTGTTTGTAAGCTTTCCCAAGCTTCTTCACAAAAGTCACTTATTAGACCAACTTTATCATTTGGAATATTTAAAACTTCCTCTTCTTCTTTTTCCTGATCTAATAATTTATTGGAGTCAGTTTTTGTGTTTGCAGTAAGGGTAGCCGCCCCATCTTTTTGTTTGGCTGCTTTTTCCTGAATTGCCTTACTATTAGATAATCTTGCTTCTCTCTTCTGAGCGGTTTCTTTTAATATTTCTGAAATTGGATCTGTTAGATAAATTGCACATTCAGACACAACATCTGTTATATCTAAACTGGTATATCTATCCTTTTTGAGATCTTTAGTCACTTGGGCTAATTTTTCAATCAAAAGCCCTAAAAGATACGACATGGAGTAGTTTGAATATGTTTGAAAATATCTAGCGCTGTCTGCAATTAACTCAGCCAACATTCCTAAGTGGAAAGTTTTTTGGCTCCCCATTATTTGACCAAAGCCTGTTATAAAGTGGCAGTCTGCGTAGGTCAGATCAAATATTTCTTGTAAGTCTAGATTTCCAGTCTCTATTTTTTCTACATAGGATTTTAAGACTATGATTTTATTATCTATAGCTGCGAGAATATGCTTCTCCTCAGCTGTACCAGGGAGTTTTTCCCTTTGTTTATCTGTATCCCAAGTTTCAAGGGCATTGCTTAGGTCTTGCAGCATGATTAAGTCAAACCTTTGCTTCCCATATTAATATCTACCGAAGTCTTGTTTATTATCTGACTTGTTGTCTTCATTTAAAGATTTGTTTGTGTCATCAGTATTATCTGAAGAAGCTTTCTCTGAGGGTTCATCCTCCCCAGTTGTTTCTATGTCATCTTCAATCTTTGCTAACTTAAACTGCTTCACCAAATCTTCGAGGTTAGGCACAATTTGTGCGAGTTCATTTGCGGAAACTGATAAATTTGAAGAAGCTAGGGCATTTTGCTGAATGACATTATCAAGAGTTTTGATCGCATCATTAATTTGCTCTGCACCAGTCGCCTGTTCTTTTGAAGATGCGCTGATGTTTTGAACAAGGTTTTGCGTTTTTTCAATTTCAGGAAGGAGCTCATCAAGCATCTGATTGGTTTCATCTGCTAGTTTTTTACCATCTGTCGATGATCTTTGTATTTCAGAAGCTGCGTCCTTACTGAGTTCTGCAAGTTTTGACACTTCAGAAGCAACAACAGCAAACCCCTTACCATGTTCCCCGGCTCTCGCAGCTTCTACTGAGGCATTGAGCGCCAAGAGCTCGATCTTACGTGTAATCTCTCCAACGACAGCAATGCGTTCAAAAATATCACTCATCGCTTCTGAAGTTTTCTTCATTGAGTTTGAGCATACAAGAGCATTTTCAGCGAGTAGTTTAGCTGTTTCATCTGTCTCTGTGGCGTTTCTGGCGTTCTCATTTATTGTATTTGCCATTTCATCCATTGAAGCAGATGTTTCCTGAACAGATGTTGCCTGTTGGCTTGTCCCATCAGATACTTGGTCAGCTGTGATTTCCAGCTTGGAAGAGTTTTCAGATATTTTCTCAATTACTAAACTCATAGCTCCGATCACTTGAACAATCTTGTCACGCATTTGGCTTGTTGAGATGAGAAGGCTACTGATTTCATCATTACCCGTTGCCTTTATTTCAGCTGATAAATCACCCTCTGTAATAGCGTTCACTGCAGAATTTGCATTTCGAAGCTTTGTTCTAATACCTGCCGTCAATAGTAGTCCAAAAATTAATGCGGCTAAGGTTGAGGCTACTCCCACGACTAACGTTACATAAAGCGACTGGGTCTGGGCACTATCCATCGATGAAAACGCCAAGGCCTTGGCTTCTTTAATGTCACTAAATAAAGTTTCATTTTTGTCAAACAGAGCATTTTGGGCCGTTTGCAGTTTGAGATATCCTCGATTGATCTTTGCTCTAAATTCAGCCAGATTTTTTTCATTCAGCTTTTTATACATTGATGAATATAAAGCGTATTCTGGATTTGTTATATAATCGTTATATTCAATAACAGCGTCTTTTAGCATATTCTGGCCATTGATAATTGAGTCATAGAACATTTTGTTTCTTACCAGCGCTGGATATAGTTTTTTGTAAATCTCGATTGCTTCACCAGATATCGGAGGATTAACAATTTGTTTCAAATTTTTGATAATCCAAAAATCATTTTCATATTCTGTTTTTGAATCTCCAATAAAAAAGACATCTGAAGACACTACAACAGGTGCAACTTTTTTTAAAAGTTCAGTTGCTTCGTCCAATTCAGAAAGTCCCTGATTAGAAAATTCTTCTGATTGTTTAATAGTTTGATCAAACATTGATCTTGCTTTTTTTTGCTCCTCTTCGGTTTGATCCGCCCCTACAACGCTCAAAAATAGTGAGGCTCCACTCACTAAATTTGAACTTTGAATTAAAGAGGTGTTCATTTTATTTATTTTGGTCTCCAGAGCAGATTCTATTTTGTTTAACCTATCCGTTTTAAGACCCACAGAGTTGATCACATACACTGAGTAACTGCCAAATGATGCTAGAAGGATTGCAAGACTTAAAACTAAAATTAATATTTTGGCACTAATATTTAGTTTAAATTTTTTCTTTGTTGCGTCCATGAAAGCGCCCCTGAATTTATATAAGGATCAAAAAGTAAATGAATTATTATAATCCATATTAATATCTACCGAAGTCTTGTTTATTATCTGACTTGTTGTCTTCATTTAAAGATTTGTTTGTGTCATCAGTATTATCTGAAGAAGCTTTCTCTGAGGGTTCATCCTCCCCAGTTGTTTCTATGTCATCTTCAATCTTTGCTAACTTAAACTGCTTCACCAAATCTTCGAGGTTAGGCACAATTTGTGCGAGTTCATTTGCGGAAACTGATAAATTTGAAGAAGCTAGGGCATTTTGCTGAATGACATTATCAAGAGTTTTGATCGCATCATTAATTTGCTCTGCACCAGTCGCCTGTTCTTTTGAAGATGCGCTGATGTTTTGAACAAGGTTTTGCGTTTTTTCAATTTCAGGAAGGAGCTCATCAAGCATCTGATTGGTTTCATCTGCTAGTTTTTTACCATCTGTCGATGATCTTTGTATTTCAGAAGCTGCGTCCTTACTGAGTTCTGCAAGTTTTGACACTTCAGAAGCAACAACAGCAAACCCCTTACCATGTTCCCCGGCTCTCGCAGCTTCTACTGAGGCATTGAGCGCCAAGAGCTCGATCTTACGTGTAATCTCTCCAACGACAGCAATGCGTTCAAAAATATCACTCATCGCTTCTGAAGTTTTCTTCATTGAGTTTGAGCATACAAGAGCATTTTCAGCGAGTAGTTTAGCTGTTTCATCTGTCTCTGTGGCGTTTCTGGCGTTCTCATTTATTGTATTTGCCATTTCATCCATTGAAGCAGATGTTTCCTGAACAGATGTTGCCTGTTGGCTTGTCCCATCAGATACTTGGTCAGCTGTGATTTCCAGCTTGGAAGAGTTTTCAGATATTTTCTCAATTACTAAACTCATAGCTCCGATCACTTGAACAATCTTGTCACGCATTTGGCTTGTTGAGATGAGAAGGCTACTGATTTCATCATTACCCGTTGCCTTTATTTCAGCTGATAAATCACCCTCTGTAATAGCGTTCACTGCAGAATTTGCATTTCGAAGCTTTGTTCTAATACCTGCCGTCAATAGTAGTCCAAAAATTAATGCGGCTAAGGTTGAGGCTACTCCCACGACTAACGTTACATAAAGCGACTGGGTCTGGGCACTATCCATCGATGAAAACGCCAAGGCCTTGGCTTCTTTAATTTCTCTGAATAGGTTGAGATAACTTCCATCTTTTATAATATCCTGCAAAACTGTTTGCTGCTTGGCTAGATGAGTATTTGCCTTAAGTATGTCTGTTTTCAGTTCCCCTAAGGTTTTTTTATAAAGGGCTGAATAAGGACTCAATTGCGTCGTTGTTATAAATTCATTATAGGCTAGGACATTTTTTTTAACCCTATCTTGTGCTCGCTTTATTTCACGAAAATTTCCATTGATGCCATCTAAAGCTGCAACCATCTTTAAATATATTTTGACAGCATCTGGGCTGATGGGTGGGTCTATAAAATTCTCAATACTGTTTTTAAGACTAGATTTTCTATATTTATTATCTTGGGCTTTTTGGACGACCTGTTGAACAAGAGCTCTGGCAGCCTTTAAATCTTCAAGTGCTTCTTCTGAAAATTTATCTGCCATAGTGACCGCTTCTTTGAATTTATTTTGTCCTTCTTCAATGTCATTGTATTGAGAACTTTGGTCAGATCCTGCTAGGCCCAGTTCTAGGGTTGCTCTTGTAACAAAAGCGGAAGACTGGATTATAGATGCATTCATGTTGTTGATGCGAGACTCCAAAACAGACTCTATTTGATTGAGCCTATCGGTTTTAAGACCCATAGAGTTGATCACGTACATAGCATAACCGCCAAAGGAAGCTAAAAGCAGAGCCAGGCCTACCACTAATAGCAAAATTTTTAAGGTAATCGTGAATTTAAAATTTTGCTTTGTGCTAACCATGAATTTGCTCCGTTTTTTTTACACTACAAGGCTGCTTGTTCATTACAAACAATTAATTTTTTTGGTACTCTTGCAACTCAGTTGATTTTAGAAATAGGTCAGGTTTAAAGATCAGTGTAACTTCACCATCCTTCTCTCGAAAATTTGGAAAATAATTTGGAATTTCGTTTTGAAAAACTTTGGTTGAGTCTTGAAAAGTTGATTGCTGGATGGACTGGATTCCTAAAACGCGATCAATACAAAGAGCAAAGTTCACCCCTGATACATCGATAACGATAAATTTGTTTCGTTCATCTATTACTGTTAATTCATGGCCAAGATGCCTTGATAGATCTATACAACTTAAGACTTGTCCACGAAGACTAATTAGGCCTCGAATGAAATCAGCCACCTTGTATAATGATGTTACCTCAGACCCTTCAATAACTTCTAGAACTTTGGTTATTTCAATTGCGATTGTGCTATTTTTTATTTTTGCCAACATGTAATTTTGGCGTAAATCAGCAACTGTTTCTTCTTCAACATTTATTTCATCTTTTTCAGCGTCACTTGCTATAGCAATCTGATTTTTTAACTCCAAAAAAACCAAATTAGATATTTTTTCTGGTGAAAAAATGAAAAGATTTTGATCTTCATACCAAACAATATCTTTGAGGAGGTCGTTCTTATCTTCTTCCCCAACGGCCACTTCATTTTTCTGGTTGCTAGCAGGATTAACGGAAACAATACCAACATGCGTTTCGATAGTAAGCGCAAACATAATGCCATTGTAATTTATAGTAATAATAGCAGTGGGCGTTTTTTCTAAAGTGATACTATCATCTTTTTTAATGTCACTGGTCTTTAAATGGCTTTCATAGCTGTCGAATATCGGTAGGAGTCTTCCCCTATATTCGGTTGTGCCAACGCAAGACCGCAAAAATCCTTTCAGAGGTGATATAGTGCCATACTCATTCGTTATCTCAGTTACATAAGCTACCGGAATTCCGAAGAGGACCCCTGTGCATTCGTACACAAAAACCTCACTTGTATCTACTAGCTGCTCATTTTTTGGTTCTTTATTTTTAATAAAAGGGACTGCTATTGGTTCAGTATCTGTTGATTCTGAGTTTTTGGGTTCTGATTTTTTTTCTTCTGTTAATTTTTTCTTTTTTTCTTTTTTTCTTTTGATCTTAACTGATGTTTCTTTTTGCTCAGGTTCTGGAACCAATTTTTTGGTAGGGGCTATTGCAGAACTTGGTAGAGCATCTACCAATTGGTTAAACTTCGCCTCCGAGATATTTTTTGGTGATATTTTGTCAAATTTTTTAGCCAAAAGCTAAACCTCGTCTTTTAGCAAGTTCAATGCTTCATTTGTTAAATCTACCAGTTCGTTTGTAGCTGTTTTATTGTATCCAATTACCGATATCTTATTAACGTTTGTTTCTGCAAAACATACTCTTTGTGAAATACATGTATTGGCTACCTGTATTCCATCGTCTTTAAGTTGCTCTATGACGTGTGCTAAGATCGAGCTTCGTTTATTAACACCATTTAAAACGGTCAAAATGGGTGGTTTTAGTTCACCTTGGCCCGATTGCTTTAGAAATACCTCTATCCATCCTTGGCCAACTAGGTCATCTCTTGACACACGGCATGGCGTTATAATCAGTGAAGATTGAAGAAGAAATTGTGCCATTTCTTTAGTCAGACTTCCTTGCGTATCAATCATCAAGAAATCAAAATCAAAGTCTTTTGCTGAGCCTACTTCTACTTGATCTATAATTTTAACTTTTGATAATAGTTTGTCTTTTGTTTCTGCTATCCAATCTTGAGAACATTTCTGTTGGTCTGCATCGACTAAAGCTACTGAATAGCCAGCACGTATCAAAATGGCTGCCATATTAATGCATAGGGTGGATTTTCCTGACCCACCTTTAACATTTGCGAAAGTTATGACTTTTGCCACTATTAAATCCTTACAGATTATAAGAAGTTTATTCCGTGTAGTGTGATAACACTGTATTTGATTGTAAAAATCAAGTTTTGGGCGATTTATAAATTTTTAAACATGAAGTTATCATTATGTTATCGCCAATAATTCTAAAAAATGCTATTCTAAAATACTGTATTACAAAAAAGAAACCCCACAATGACAACGAATTTTCGAGCTATCGCCACATGCCTTTTGGCTTATTTTTGCTTTGATCTGATGAGTGTCCATGTACGAATATTATCTGATGCATATTCGCCCCAAGAGCTTTCTGTATATAGAAATGTTATTGGCGTTGTTCCCGCAATTTTTTATATTTGGTATTCTGGGGAATTAAGTTTTAATTTGTCTTCTTATAAGATTGAAAGATGGAAACTTGCTGTTGCTCGAGGATTTGTGGTTGCAGTTGCGCAGCTATGTTTTTACACAGCGTTGTCAAAATTAGAACTGGCAACTGTATCAGCTTTAGGTCAGGTAAGCGCGCTTTTCATAGTTTTACTAGCAATTTTAGTTTATAAAGAAAGAGTCGGTTTTTGGCGTTGGTTTGCAGTTATTATTGGTTTTCTTGGCGCCGTAATGATCGTAAGACCTGGTTCGGACATTTTTTCATGGTATTCACTTTTACCTGTTGGTGCAGCTTTTTGTTATGCGACATCAATTATAACTTTACGAAGTTTCAAAAGTTCTGTTTCGAGTGCGATTTTGTTCTTATATTCAGCAACATCAGCAGCTTTTGGTGCGATCGTGTTAGCGTTGGCTTCAATTGAGTTCACGCCCATTCAATCTTGGGTCGATGGTATTTTTATTATCTCTATGTCAATTTGTGGAGGTTTTGGTGTTGTGTTTTTAATGTATGCCTTTCGGAACGCTCCATCAGCTTTG
>Ga0255777_10003016_pt1 | contig 14579 bp, 14 predicted proteins | sample 101ome_15_FD_179975 | JGI IMG/M metagenome (GOLD analysis project Ga0255777, IMG submission 179975) | Coastal salt marsh microbial communities from the Groves Creek Marsh, Skidaway Island, Georgia - 101402AT metaG (version 2) | ecosystem: Environmental > Aquatic > Marine > Intertidal zone >...
ATCGCACTAGTGGGCGAAAACTCGCTGACTAGTGTTGATCTCCCTTATTCAGGGACACCAGAAAAAGACTACCTTTTTCTTGGAAGTGGGCTGAAACTACATAGATATGTTTATAAAGTCAAGAAAAGGGTCTAAAACTAAATAATTATGAAATTTAAAGCATTTAAAATGGATGGTTTAGGAAATGATTTCTTAATCATTGATAATAGAAATCAAAAAATAATCTTAAATTCAGAACAAATTTTAAAGCTTTCAAACAGAAAAACAGGAATTGGTTTTGATCAATTAATTTATATTGAAAACTCGACTGAAGCTGATGCTGAGATCAAATATTTTAATTCAGATGGTCAAAAGGCAGATGCTTGTGGAAATGGCAATAGATGCGTTTCGGATATTTTAATTAGAGAAAAAAATAAAGAGAATATAACGTTCAAAGTAAATAACTTTGTACATCATGGTTCAAAAAATAATGACAATTTAATTGATGTTATAATGCCTAAACCAAATGTTAACCTATCTGAAATACCTGTTACCAATGAAGTTAAAAAAAACCCTTTAATAATCGAAATAAATAATAAAAGGTTTGAAGGTCATTTAATAAATGTTGGAAACCCACATATTGTTTTTTTTGAAAAAATATCTGATGAGGAATTGCTAAAAATTGGACCACATATAGAAAATTTAAAATATTTTCCAGACAGAATAAACGTTACTTTTGCAGATGTAAAAAATAAGAATGATATAGAAATAAATGTATGGGAAAGAGGAGCTGGGAAAACATTAGCGTGTGGAACAGCGGCCTGTGCAACCGCATACATAGCATCAGATTTAAAAATTACTAATAATCCAGTTAATATACATTTTAAAAAAGGATACTTGCTGATTAAAGTAAATTCAGACAAAACGATAAAAATGTCAGGTCCGGTATCAGAAAAAAAAGAAATAGAAGTAATATTATAATGTTAAATAAAAATATTATAACTTATGGTTGTCGGCTAAACATTTATGAATCTGAAGTAATTCAACAACATTTAGAAAAAGCAAAACTTACAAATTATATTTTATTTAATAGCTGTTCAGTAACCAACGAGGCAAAAAAAAAGGTTATTGATGATATTAAAAAATATAAAAAAAAATATCCCGATAAAAAAATAATAGTAACCGGATGTGCATCACAAATAGATAGCAAAACTTTTCTTAGCATGAATGAAGTTGAGCATGTAATTGGCAATAAAGAAAAAATGGAATTTGAAACATTTTTGAAAATTTCAAATGAAAAAATTAAAAATAAAATATCAAATATAATGGAACTTAAAACAATCGCACCTCAGTTTATTGAGAGTTTTAAAAATCATTCTAGAGCCTTTATACAAATTCAAAATGGCTGTGATCATAGATGTACATTTTGCACAATTCCTTACGGAAGAGGAAATTCAAGAAGCTTGCCGGTTGATAATATAATAGAGCAAATTAAAGTCCTTAATGAAAAAGGTTTTAATGAAATCGTTCTCACCGGTGTAGATTTGACTTCGTATGGTCCTGACTTAAATGAAAAAGTAAGTTTAGGAAAACTTGTTGAGACAATTATAAAAAGTAATAAAGAACTTAAAAGACTTAGATTATCATCTTTAGATTCTATAGAAATTGACGACTTATTATTTGAAATTCTATCTTCAGAAAAAAGGATTATGCCACATTTCCATTTATCTATGCAATCAGGTGACAATATGATTTTAAAAAGAATGAAAAGAAGACATCAAAGAGAGCATGCAATTGATTTTTGTAACAAAATAAAATTAATCCGCCCAGAAGTAATATTTGGAGCAGATTTAATTGCTGGATTTCCAACAGAAACAGATGTGATGTTTCATAATACTTTAAAAATAATAGATGAATGTGATTTAACATTACTGCATATTTTTCCGTTTTCTCCTATGGAGAAAGCACCAGCATCTAAAATGCCCCAGGTTCCAAAACATATAATTAAAGAGAGAGCAAAAATTCTTAGAGAAAAGGGTCAATTAAAAATGAAAAATAAATTTAAAGAAACCGTAGGAAAAACTTTAAATGTACTGACAGAAAAAAATTCTTTCGGCTATTCAGAAAATTACTTAAAAGTAAAAATTTCTAGTAAAAAATATTTAAAAGAAGGCCAAATTATACCTGTAAAAATTACAGGCTACAATCCTAATTACCTCGAGGCAACAATTTAAATAATATGCAAATTTTCAAAAAGATTTCAGAGGGTTTAAAAAAAACATCAAATAATTTTAGTGCTGGTATAAATGATATTTTTAACAAATCAAAACCATCAAATGAAACTCTCCAAGATCTTGAGGATTTTATGATCTCTTCGGATATTGGTATTCCTTTAACCGAAAAAATTATTGAAAATATTAAAAGTAAAAAATTTAGTGATGATGAATTAAATAAAAAAAATTTTTTAGAAATTTTAACTAGTGAAATATTAGAAATTTTAGAACCTGTTGAAAAAAGTATTTTTAACAAATCAACCGAATTGGAAACAATTTTAGTTTGTGGTGTTAATGGAACTGGGAAGACGACAACTATAGGAAAGTTATGCAAAATTTTAAAAGACAACAACTCAAAAGTAATTGTGGGTGCCGCGGATACTTTTAGGGCAGCTGCTATTGAACAATTGGATAATTGGTGTCAAAAAAACTCTATCGATATAGAAAAATCTAATCCTGGTACAGATCCAGCTGCGGTTGCTTTTAAAACCTTGGAAAAAGCAAAAAAAAATAATTATGATTACTGCATAATTGATACGGCTGGTAGATTGCATAATAAAAAAAATCTGATGGATGAATTTTCTAAAATCATAAGGGTAATGAAAAAAATTGACGAAAATGCACCTCAAAAAACAATTATCGTCCTTGATGCAACTACAGGTCAAAATGCTCTTAATCAAATCGAAGAATTTAATAAAATTTCTAAATTATCAGGATTAATTATGACAAAATTAGATGGCACAGCAAAGGGTGGTGTTTTACTATCTATTACTAAAAAATATAAATTACCCATATTTGCGATAGGTGTTGGTGAAAAAGAAGATGATCTTCAGCCTTTTGTAGCAAAAGATTTTGTAAAAGCTTTTTTGGAAAAATAATCGAAATGAAAAAAGAAATTATATATGAGGATTATGATAAAATTCAAATATGTACTGGGACAATTCTAGAAGCATCAATTAATGAAAAAGCTAAAAAACCTGCCTATGTTTTAAAAATTGATTTTGGAGACAAAATCGGGATAAAAACTTCCTCAGCACAAATTACAACTTATTATAAAACTAATGAATTACTCAACAAACAAGTCATGGCAGTTTGTAACTTTCCTCCACGCAATATTGCTGGAATAAATTCAGAGGTTTTGGTGCTCGGCGCGATAGAAGAAGATGGGAAAGTGGTATTGTTTCATCCGTCTCAAAAAGTGAAGAATGGCCTACCTATTGCGTAGATATATCCCGAAAAAAATTCTTTAAAACTATAATCAAATTTTCATCATAAGCCATCATATGTTTATCAAATTGAGGAAAATAAAAATATTTTGGATCATTTGCCATCTCATAGATTTTTTTTCCCATATAAAACGGGACAAGAGTATCAGCTTTTCCATGTAGTACTAGAATTGGTGATTTTATTTTTTTTATTTTTTTTTGTGAATTGTATCTATCTCTTTGTAAAAGACTAATAGGTAAAAAAGGGTAAAATCTTTTTCCCATGGCAACCATTGAAGTATATGGAGACTCCAAAATTATTCCTCCAAATTCTGCCTTGCTTCCTAATTCTACAGCAATACCAGTGCCTAGTGACTCTCCATATAAAATTATATCTTTTTTGTTAATTCCCTTTTGTTCAAGCCATTCTACAGCTTTATTTGCATCTTGGTATAATCCTTTTTCAGTTGGCTTGCCGTTATTTCCACTGAAACCTCTCCATGAGATTATCAAGAAATTTAAATTCATCTCACTAAATTTATTCAGTTTATAAACTCTTGCATGAAGTTCTCCTGCGTTCCCATGAAAAAATAATATTGTTTTTTTATTATTTGAAGAATGTGAGAACCAAGACCTTAATTGTATGTCTTTATTTGATTGAATGAAAACTTCCTCATAATTAAATTGTATTGATGTCGGATCTGTATTTTTAACATTTGGATGATACATGAATGTTCTTTGAAATATGTACATATATAGCAAAATAAATAAGTATGAAATTAAACTAAAAAAAAGAAAAAATTTAAACATTTTCATTAATTTTTTTTCTTTGCTAAAAAAATTCCTCCTAAAACAAGGAGTGCACCATAAAAATGATATGGGACTAATTTTTCTGAAAATAATATCATACCATATACAGCACCATAAATTGGCATAAGATAAACTGTCAGTCCAGCAATGGATGCACCTACAACTTGCTGTAATTTTGTATACATTAAAAAGGCAATGACACCCGGAAATATTGCAGCCATGATAGTAAATTCAAAATAAGTCATGTTAAAGGTAGTTGGTATAAAAAAAGAGTGCTCAATAATAAAAAAAGGTATTAAGATTAATGAACCAATTAAACTCATCAAAGTAAACCTTTCTAAAATATTAAATTTGCTTTTCCAATTAATTAAAAAAATAGAAAAAAGAGACCATGAAACAGCTGCACCGAAAATCCATAAGTCACCAATGCTAAAATTTAAATTTATAAAATTAGACAGTTTTCCTTTAAATATAATAAATGAAACACCAAATAAACTTAACAGCACCCCAGCATATTGGTAAATTTTTAATCGTTCTTTATAAATATATGCTGAAAGCAAAACTATAAAGACAGGTGATAAAGCATAAATGATTGACATGTTAGTCACGGTGGTAGTTAAGCCAGAAATATAAGGTAGAGCTCCACATCCAGCATACCCTGTAGATGCTAAAAAAGCTAATTGCCAAAATTCTTTTTTTAAATATTTTTTTTTCTTTAAAATAGAATGGTAAATGAACGGAAAAAATACCAAAAAGACTAATAACCAACGCGATGACGCAAGTGCAACAGGTGGTATATTTCCAAATGCTCCTCGAGCAATAGCAATATTACTAGTCATGAATATTGGTTGAATAAATAAAAGAGAAAACTGAAAAAAAGAAGAAGCGTTCTTTTTTTTTGTTTTCAATTTAAATGTCTATTTTTTTTTTAAGAATTTTTTTGCTAATTTATCAGCAACATAAATATCAAAGATCTCTAATACTTCGATCATCATCATAAATATTGCTGCACCCATAATAATCCAAACAGGTAAAATATCTAAAAATGTAATCATGTTTGAAGCATTAAGAGTTACGGTAACCCCTAAAAGAAATAATACCGTCAAACCTGTTCCTACAATGGCAGCAATTTTATTTATCATTTTTATCTCCTTTTACTTTATTAATTAACCAATTGGAAGTTCTCATTAATCTTGCATCATCAAACTTTTCACCTACAATTTGTATACCTAGAGGCATTTCATCATCTCCTTCTAATAAAGGAAGCGATAAAGTTGGCATTCCAAGGTATGTCCATATTGTACAAAATTCCGGGCTGCCAGTTTGTTTTAATGTTTTTGGTGCCACCCCAGTTGTAGCAGGTGTTAAAACTGCATGATAATCCTGAAACGTTTCTTGGAATAACTTGTAAAAATATTCTCTATTCTCACATGCTTCAACATACTCACTAGATTTATATTTTAACCCTCTTTCAATTGCCTCTATTAATTTTTTGCCAAGCTTATTTTTAGATTTTTTATAATAATCTGAGAATGCATAAGCCATATCAGTCTCGTGAATAACTTGATGATACTTAAAGATATCATCAAAATAGGATGGGGCGTCTACGACTTCGACATTCTTTTTATATTTTTTTAAAAACGTCTCAAAACTTTTAACAGCACCTTTCTCCATATTTTTCCATTTAGATGTTTTGATAAATACAAAATTTGGATCAAATGGAGGTTTTTCTTTACAAATTTCAGTGATGTTAGAAATCGAATAAGGAATTGTTGAAGTGTCGTTAATATCATGTCTTACAATTTCTTTTGTTACCAAAGCTATATCTTCAATATGACGCGCAAGAATTCCAACTTGATCCAATAAATGAGACTGTTTTAAAACACCATGTCTCGATACTAGGCCATAGGTTGGTTTATAACCAATTACACCACAATAAGATGCTGGTCTAATAACTGAACCATTTGTTTGCGATCCGATGGCCACTGGACACATAAAAGAGGCAACTGCCGCTGCTGACCCGCTTGAAGAACCTCCGGGAGTTCTTTGTTCATCATGAGGATTTGTTGTTTTGCCAGGGTCGAAATAAGCAAACTCAGTGGTAACTGTTTTACCCATTATTAATGCACCTGAATTTCTTAAGAAACTAACTACTGAAGCATCATTTTTAGTATGAACTCCGCCTACTAAATTTGTACCACATCTTGTAGGCATATCATTTGTGCCAAATATATCCTTGATACCAATAGGAAGTCCATGTAGCGCTCCCAAAGGTCGTCCTAAATTTTTATAATCATCTGCTTCGCTTGCTTTATGTAATATGAAATCCTTATCCCAATACTCCCAAGCTTTTACAGTTTTTTCAAATTCTTCAATTCTTGTGGCTAAACTTTCTAATACTTGTTCAGACTTTATATCTCCGGATTGAATTCCTTTTGCAATCTCAGTTGCTGATAAGAAACACAGATCTTTCATAAATTTTAAGCTGGACCAAATAACGCTGTCGGTAACCATAAAGCAAGGCCAGGAAAATTATACATAATAACCATAGCTAAGATTACGATTAATAAGAAAGGCATAATACCCTTAAAGATATCCATCAATTCAACATTACGTTTCTGAACTCCTTTTAAATAATACGCGGACATGGCCATTGGAGGGGTTAAAAACGATGTTTGTAAATTTAAAGCTATTAACATAGCAAAAAAATAAGGGTTTACTCCAAATGTTTCTAGTAATGGTAAAAAAATTGGAACAAAGATAATTAATATCTCAGTCCATTCTAAAGGCCATCCAAGTAAAAAAATAATAATTTGTGTGATTACTAAAAACTGCCAAGGTTTTAAATCCATTGATTTGAAAAAATGTTCAAAAATTTCATGACCTCCTAAGTATGAAAATACTGATGCAAAAGTCCATGAACCAATAAATAGCCACATAATCATAGCTGAAGTTTTAGCTGTTAAAAAAACTGACTCTTTAAACGATTGCCATTTTAATGTTTTGTAAAAGTAGGCCATCACTAATGAACCAAATGCACCAACCGCTGCCGCTTCGGCAGGTGTTGCTATACCCGCTAGAATTGTTCCTAAAACTAAAAGTATTAAAGTAAATAAAGGTAGAAACGAAATAATTACTTCTTTAACAATTACATTTCCAGGTGGTATTTCTTCAGCCTTTGGTTTAGGAGCTAAATGTGGCTTCCACATTGCTAAACCAATCGCATAACAAATATATAAGCCAGCTAACAACAAACCTGGTAACATCGCTGCTGCAAAAAGTCTTAATGGTGATAGTTGAGCAATAACTGCATATACAATCAACATAATACTTGGTGGTATTAAAATACCAAGACATCCACCTGAACAAATTACTCCTGATGCAAATTTTTTGTCATAACCAGCTTTAATCATTGCTGGCCAAGCCAATAGACCCATTAAAGTTACAACGGCTCCAATGATACCTGTGGCTGTTGAAAAAAGTGCACACGTAATTAATGCTGCAACTGCCATAGAGGCTGGAAGTCTATGAGAAGCTAAACGGATTGCAAAAAATAACTTTGCAACAATACCTGCTCGCTCAACTAAATATCCCATAAATAAAAATAGGGGTACCGCGGTTAAAACATGGTTATCCATTACAGAATAGGTATTTTGAACTACAAGATCAAAAATCCTATTATCAAAAATACTTTCCATATTTTCAGGATTCCAATAAGCAAAATAACCAAAACCAACTCCCATTGCTAACAGTGTAAAGGCGATTGGAAATCCAAGTAAAACAAAGAATAAGAAAATACACATCATGAAAAGTGCGGTTTCTGGATTTGTCATACCAAACATTTTATAGCCCTTCTTTCTCTCTTGCTTCTCTCATTAATTTCTGTTCTGTTTCTAAAACATCGTCTTGTCTTTCTGGCCACTTTCCAGTTTTAATAGCAATAACACATCTCATGACTTCACTAATACCTTGATTAATAAGAATAAAACCTGCAACAGGTATCAAGGTTTTAATCATATAAATCTGAATTTGTGCAGGACTATTCCAGCTTGTTTCTTTCGATTGCCAAGCATTCCCAGCATAATCTATTCCTGCAAAAGCTAAGGCACAAATACCTGGAAAATAAAAAAGAAAATATAAAACTAAATCAATCTTTGCTTGGGTTGGTATGGAAAAAAGTCTGTAAATTACATCTCCTCTAACATGCGCATCACATGAAAGGGTATATGCTCCAGCCATTAAAAATAGCGCACCATACATTTGTAAACTAAAGTCAAAGTTCCATAACGTCGGGGCATTTAAAAGATATGCCATGGTAACCTCATAAACTGTACCAAGACATAAAATCACAATACACCATGCAAAACCTTTACCGACCCAACGGCTTAAACTTTCTGCAAACTTGATATAATTGTTAACGAAATCCACGAGGCTATTTATATTTAAATTTAAGCTTTTGCTATTAAAAAAAAGGGCCCCCCTTAAGAGGCCCTTTTTGAATTAGATCAACTTAAATCTTAACTTTAGTTGGATCTCCGAAAGCTCTAGTATAAGCCAGTCTGTAATTAGGCTGGTTCATAAATAGATATTTCATTACTTTTTTAGCGTATGCTTGTTGTGATCTAACGATCTCATCAAACAACGGATCTTTTCTAAAGTCCTTCATAACTGAATCCCATGCTTTTAATTGAGCATCTAAGATTTCATCAGAAGTTTGATACACATTAACTCCAGACTCTTTCATAAGTCTTCCTAAGTCATTTGAGTATCTCACTAATGCCATGAAGTAGTTTGAAGTGTTTGCAGCTTCAGCAGCATGCTTAATTATAGCTTGGTGTGCTGGTGATAAGCTGTTGTACTTCTTTTTGTTGAATTGCATCTCAAACATCTCTTGAGACTGGTGGAAGCTTCCTAAGTGATAATGCTTAGAAACATCTTGCATACCGAAGTCTCTGTCTGATGTTGGGTTGTTAAACTCAGCAGCATCGATCAAACCAGTTTTCATTGCTGGTTGGATTTCACCACCTGGTAACTGTCTTACAACCATTCCCATTTTCTGAAGAACGTTTGTAGCCAATCCAACTGTTCTGTACTTAAGACCTTTAACCTGAGAAACTTTTGTAGTGTGTTTCTTAAACCAACCAAAAGGCTGAGCAGGCATAGGCATTGCGAAGAAACCTACAACGTTAAGACCAATTTTACTTAAAGTCTTTTCGTATAAAGCTCTTCCGCCACCTTCTTCAATCCATCCCATTAATTCTTGAGATGAGAATCCATAAGAAGGACCAGTACCAAATAAAGAAGCAGCAGCGTTTTTACCGTACCAGTATGCTGTCACTGAGTGAGAAGCATCTACTACACCTTTAGAAACACCATCTGCGATTTCTTTAGTTTTTAAAACTGCACCAACAGGTAAAACTTCTAATTGTAGTGATCCACCACCCATAGCATTTACTCTGTCTCCATATTGCTTCGCCATCTCCAAGAAGATACCGCCGCCCCATGCAGCTTGCATTTTCAGCTTCACAGTTTTTCCGTGTGAACCTGACCAAGCACCAACGTTAGGCATTGCGACAGCTGCTGCTGTAGCACCCGTAACTGCTGCTGCTTTCTTAAAAAATTTACGTCTTGAATCTGACGTAACGTTTTTTTTTGACATGTGTTTTTCTCCCATGTTAGTTAAATTTAACTAGCTTAATTTAGCTCAAACAATCACACGTTGTCTATCTAAATAGTAGAGGCAAAATCATAAATTTATTGCAACTGCAAATAAGATTATTGTGAAATTTAATTTTTTTAACAACTTTAGGTTGTTAATTAACTTGATCTCGAGGTTTATTATTTTGATTTAAAAAACTTTCTAAATTGTCTATCGCACGATTACCCATTGCAATTCTTGTTTTTGAGGTTGCGCTACCTAAATGTGGGAGTAAAAATAAATTTTTTAGATTTAAATATTTTTTATTAATTTTAGGCTCACCACGATAAACATCCAATCCTAATGCAAATATTTTTCCTGATTTCATTGCTTCGATCATTGGTTCATCTTCAATAACTTCGCCTCTAGCTGCATTTGCTATAACTGCTCCATCAGGAAAATTTTTAATTGTATTGGCATTAATTAAACTTTCAGTTTCTTTTGATCCAGGGCAATTAATAGATAGAAATTCACTATTCTTAAATAAATTATTTATATCTTTATGATAAATTGCTCCTTGCTCAAGATCGGGGCTTAACCTATTTCGATTGTGATAATGAATTTCCATATCGAATGCTTTTGCTCTTTTAGCTACAGCTCTACCAATTCTACCCATTCCTAAAATTCCCAATTTCTTTCCTGTCATTTGTTTTCCAATTAAATAATCTGTAGACCATAGCCAATTCTCTTTTTCAGCATCTATTCTTCCTTCATACGCTCTTCTTGATGCTCCGAGTAATAATAATATTGATATTTCTGCAGTAGCATCTGTAAGAACCTCTGGAGTATTGGTAACAATTATTCCACGTTTTTTTGCTGCGTGGATATCAATATTTCCAAATCCAACAGCATAGTTGGAAATTATTTTGATTGTATCAGGTAATTTATCAATAATTTCTTTATTTAATGAAGTAGTTGTGAATGACAATATTCCATCACATCCTTTGGATAAATCTAATAACTGGTCATGATTATACAACTTGTCATCTTCATTAAGTTTTACATCAAATATTTCTTTTATACGTGCATTATTTTCTTCTAATAACTTTCTTGTAACTAATATCTTTTTCATAATTTATCTAAACCTATGGGTTTTGTTCCACCTGTAAACCAATCAATTAACTCGATTGTATGAACAATTGGAATATCCGTACCATTTGCAATTTGGGTAATACAACCAATGTTTCCTGCAGCAATAATATCAGGTTTAATTTTTTTTATATTCTCACATTTTCTTTTTAACAATTCTGTAGCTAATTCATCCTGCATTAAATTGTAAGTACCAGCAGATCCACAACACAGATGGCCATCTGGAACTTCTAAAATATTATTACCCGTCATTTTTAATAATTCGATTGGTTGATTATGAACTTTTTGTCCATGTTGCATCGAACATGCTGAGTGATAGGCAATATTATATCTTTTAGAATTATTTGATCTTGTAAAATCAAGCTTGATAGACTCCTCAAGATATTCAGTAATATCTAACGCTAAGTCACTTATAATTTTTGCCTTTTTCCTAAACGATCTATCTGGATGATTTTTAAATATAAAGCCATAATCTTTAATTGTGGTTCCACAGCCCGAAGTGTTCACCAAAATAGCATCTATCTTTTCTTTTTCATGCAAATCATACCAAGCATTAATATTTTGAACAAAATATTCATGTGAAATATCTTGTTTACCCATATGATGAGTTAATGAACCACAACATTTAATTTCTTTTAAAACATGAACCTCTATCCCGTGTCTTAATAAGACATTGATTGATGAATCATTAATATTTGGTGAAATTGCTTTTTGAACACATCCCGTTAACAGTGCAACTTTCGAAATTGATTTTTTTTTTGGTTTAAAAACTATATTTTCTGGATAATCAGATTTTATAAAATGTTTTGGAATAAAAGAGATCATGTGCTTTATCTTTTTTGGCAGTAAGAAATGTAGTGGCTTTGAAATTTTAGTGACCTGACCTAAAAACCTAAACAAATTTGGTTTAGGTAAAACATAAGCTAACATATTTCTAATTAACTTTTCAAAAAAAGGTCTTTTGTAAGTCTTTTCAATATGATTTCTCCCATGGTCTATCAAATGCATATAATCTACACCAGACGGACATGTAGTTAAGCAAGAATAACAGGATAAGCATCTGTCTATGTGTTTGACAATTTTTTTAGTTGCAGGTTTTTCATTTTCTAACATATCTTTAATCATATAAATTCTTCCTCTAGGGCCATCTAACTCATCACCTAATATTTGATAGGTTGGACATGTTGCATTACACATTCCACAGTGAACACATTTTCTAAAGATTTTTTCTGAATTTTGTATTTCAGGATCTAAAAGTTGGTTTTTTTTAAAATTTGTTTGCATTATATCCCTGAATACATTTTGTTAGGATTAAGTATACCTTTTGGATCAAAACTTTCTTTAAGTTTTTTTGACAAAATTTTTATGCTAGAGTTTGAATTTGTTAAAAACTCTTCACTTTTTCTAAAATTATCATTTGCTCTTAAAACTGTTAAATGTCCATCGTGCTTAAGACAAAAAATTCTCATTAAATCTAAATCACTTTGGCTTTTTAATGAACACCAGGCAATATTTCCTCCCCAATCTAAAAAATATTTAAATTTAGTTTTTTCAAAATGTTTTAAAAAAATTGCCATATTTGTTACCGGTAAAGAAATTTTACAAATAAAATCTTCTGAATTGGAATACCCTTCAAAATTTTTAATTTTTCTCCAAAAAATCGCGGTTTGATAAGTATCTAATACAGAAACTGATTGATCTTTAAAAATTTTTTTCAAAGCTTGAATTCTTTCTGTTACAGAGGATTTTGGGCCTTGTACCCTAAGTCCAAGAGCGGATGCATCTTTTTTTACATCATTAAGTGTCAAAAACGATACATTGTCCTCTGAAAAAAAACATGCGCCAGACACTTCTAATGACGTATTCATCGCTTTACGAAAAACTTCCAGTGCATCTAAATAACTTAAATTATTAATTAAAAATGTTTCTTCAAAATCAGGAATAGGTGATACCTTTAAATTTATTTCTGTAATTGCACACAATGTTCCATAAGATCCGCTTATTACTTTGCTTAAATCATAACCAGTAACATTTTTTACTACTGTGCCTCCTGATTTAATCTTTGCTCCAGAGCCATTCACAGCCTTAAAACCAAGTAAATGGTCTCTTAAGGCTCCATTTTTAAATCTACCTGGACCTGATAAGTTACATGAAACAACTCCGCCTATGGACCCAGAATTTGATTGTCCAGAATAAATATACCCAAGATCATTAGGTTCAAATCCAAAGGATTGGTTTTTATTTTTCAATACCGCCTCTACTTCGCTCAAAGAGGTTCCTGGTAAAACTTTAATATAGAGCTCTTCCGGAAAATATTCCAAAACTCCTGACATTGCACTTAGGCTTAAAGTTTGAGAAGATTGAATAATTCTTCCAATCTTCTTAGAGCCATGACCAATAATTTCTATTGGATTATTTTTATTATAATTATCAAAAATAAAATCTGAAACTTCTTGTTCAGTTTTAGGAAAAAAAGGCTCTGCCATCAAAATCTTGGTAGGTGCGGGAACTTATCTTTGCTTTTATGTATATGCATTCTTCCACCTTCTGCACATCTATGCAGAATAGGAAAAACCTTTCCTGGATTTAAGAGATTTTGTTCATCAAATGCATTTTTAATATTCAATTGTTGTTGAATATCATTATCATTGAACATTTCACACATTAACTCTCTCTTTTCTACTCCAATGCCATGTTCCCCTGATAAGACTCCTCCAACTTTGACACAATATTTTAAAATATCTGCACCAAAATCTTCTGCTTTTTTCATTTCTACTGGATCATTTGAATCAAACATAATTAAAGGATGAAGATTACCGTCACCAGCGTGAAAACAGTTTGCAACATCTAATTTATATTTTTTTGAAAGTTTGCTTATATAACCTAAAACATCTGCAAGTTTATTTCTTGGAATTGAACCGTCCATACAAATATAATCCGGAGCTAGAACGCCACAAGCTGTAAATGCAGCTTTTCTCCCCTTCCAAAACCTCATTCTTTCTTCATCACTATTACTTGCGCGATTATAAGAAGCCTTATTCATTTTAGCTATGTCTAAAACTTTATCTATTAAGGTATCAACTTCACTTGTTGTACCATCAAGTTCAACAATTAATAATGCCTCTACGTCTCTTGGATATCCTGCTTTAGCATAATTATCTGTAGCAATAATTAAAGGTTTATCCATAATCTCCATACCAGCAGGAACAATTCCTTTTGCAATAATATCTGCAACACAATTTCCAGAGTCTTCAATAGTATCAAAGCCAATTAGAACTGCTCTTACAGACTCAGGCTTTTTTAAAATTCGAACTGTAACTTCTGTTACAACACCCAGCAAACCTTCAGAGCCAGTAACTAAACCTAGAAGATCATAACCCTCAGAGTCTAAATGTTTACCGCCAAGTTTAATTATTGTTCCATCCATTAAAACTAACTCTATCCCCATTAAATTATTTGTAGTTGTCCCATATTTTAAAGAGTGAACTCCACCAGAATTTTCTGCAACATTTCCACCTATTGAAC
>Ga0255777_10003018_pt1 | contig 14574 bp, 10 predicted proteins | sample 101ome_15_FD_179975 | JGI IMG/M metagenome (GOLD analysis project Ga0255777, IMG submission 179975) | Coastal salt marsh microbial communities from the Groves Creek Marsh, Skidaway Island, Georgia - 101402AT metaG (version 2) | ecosystem: Environmental > Aquatic > Marine > Intertidal zone >...
ATCGAAGCGTTAGAAAAGGTGAAAAATAGCAATAGCAATGGGACGGCGACCAATGTCGATGCTCCGCAGACGCCAGAGAAGGATGAAGATGACGGATGGGGAGATGACGACGATTGGGGCGACGACGACGACGACGGATGGGGAGACACGACGGGAAAATCACCACCGATGGCAAATCAAGCGACGATGACGACGACGACGACGACGACGACCGAAACCGATCCAGAAGTCGCTGCCGCCGCGCTTGAACTCAAAGACGCCGTCGAGTCGGTCCTCCGTTCTATCGCGTCGATGAGCCTCGCGCGCCGACGCGTTCTGAAGAGTCGCGACGAGCTCAAAGCGCTCTACGCCGACGGATTACCCAATCCGACCCTCGTGGACATCGTCCGCCGGGTCAAAACATCCACGGACGACCGAGGAATCACCGCCGACTTCAAGCACATCGCTGCATCTCTCGGCGGTTTGCTCAAATCCGCCGCCGCCGCGTCCGCATCCGCCGCGAGCGCCTCCATCGTCGGCGGCGGCGGCTCCGTCATGGGCCGGCTCGGCTCCCTCATCAACAAGGTGGCCGCCGCCCCAAAACCCAGCGATCGCGACGTCACCGTCGTCTTCCTCGTCGGCGAGCTCTCCCTCATCGAACTCACCGCCGTTCGCGCCGAATCCAAGCCCCGCGTCGGCGAAGACGACATTTCTTTCGTCTCCGCGAGCCGTCGACGCCACAAGGATTTCATCCTCGGCGCCGAACGCGTCGCTCGATTCGCCCCGCGCGGCGTCCCATCCCCGTGTTCCCCCACTCGCGGTCGTCACGACGTGTAAAGAACTCAGACAAATTCTAGATTGGAATCACAACCACCGTGGCGCGCGTCGCACCGCGCCGTTTCGCGTTCCGTTCGACGCGCGAGGTCGAGCGCGCGTTCGGCTCCAGGTTCATTCAAAAAATCTCAATCATTCGACGGTTCATGACTCGTCAAATACACCATGACCCCCTTCTGCAGACCGACACAGATCCGAACGAACCGCGCGCGCGCGACGGCGCTCGACACATCGAGACGCTCGACCGAGACCCGGCGCGAGCGCAGACTCGACGGGAATAAGCCTTCGTCGTCGGGAAATCAACCGCGAAACGCCCCCGATCGCGACGGGACTCGCGCGCGGGAAGGAAAAGAACCGCCGCCGCCGCCAAGTTTTGAGTGCGCCTCTCTGTCGCGATCGAAACGAAACGAAATGGATGCGGAACTGGCGAGCGTGCTGAACCCGGGTTCGCCCGATGCGTTCGCGAGCCTGCTCGGTGGGTTATCCTCGGCGGATAACGCGCAACGATCGAGGTGTGAGGCGGTTTTTGAACGGGCCAAGGGACACCCAGACGCGTTCGCGACGCAGTTGACGCGGGCGCTTCGAACCAACGCGGACGCTCGGACGAGAGAAACCTCGGCGGTGCTCGCGCGGAGAGTCTTCACGGCGGAGGATGGGGCGCTGTTCGCGGCGTTGAGTGGAGAGACGCGAGAGATGATCAAGGCGGAGCTGTTGAACGCGTTGAGAGAGGAGGGAGAGGTGAAGATTTCGAGAAAGGTTTGCGATTTGATTTGCGAAGTCGCGGCGGCTGGTATGGAGCGAGAGTCTCCGTGGCCAGAGCTGTTGCCGTTCATGTTCGGTGCGGTGAGCGAGGGTTCGTCGGATCGGTTAAAGGAGAGCGCGCTTTCGATTTTTGGCATGTTGGCGCCCTTTATCGGTGAGCAATTGGTACCGCAGATTCCGACGTTGCACGGAGTGCTCTCGGGGTGCTTGGCAAACGCGGACACGCAAGTGCGATTGGCGGCGCTTCGAGCGACGTGCGCGTTTGTGGATGCGTTGGAAAACCCGAGCGATCGTATGAAGTTTCAAGATTTGTTGCCGGCGATGTTGAACACGCTCGGTGCGGCGCTTCAGGGTCAAGATGAGAATACGGCGCAAGAAACGTTGGGGTATTTCATCGAGCTCGCCGAGGCGGATCCTCGATTCGTGCGCAACCACTTGTCTCAGCTCGTCGAAGCGATGCTTAGCGTCGCCGAACACGCCGATTTGGAGGATGGTACGCGCACTTTAGCGACAGAATTCTTGGTGACGCTCACCGAAGCTCGCGACCGGGCGCCGGGTATGATGCGCAAGGTGCCCAACTTTGTGCAGCGGCTTTACAACTGCCTCGTCAACTTTTTGCTCGACATTGAGGATGACGAGGACTGGCACACGGCTGAGAACGAAGAAGACGAGGGTATCGGTCAAGGTGATTTGTACGAAGTCGGACAAGAGTGCTTGGACCGCATCGCCATCGCGCTCGGATCCAACTCGGTGTTGCCGGCGTGCGCGGCGACGATGCCGTCTCTCATCGGCGACGCCGACTGGAAGAAGCGTCACGCTGCGCTCATCGCCTTGTCGCAAATCGCCGAAGGTTGCGCCAAGGGCATGAAGAAGGATGTTGTCGGCGCCGTGCAACCGTGCTTGCATGCGCTCGCGACAGATCCGCACCCGCGCGTTCGCTGGGCAGCCATTAACGGCCTCGGTCAAATGTGCACCGATCTCGGTCCCCGTTTGCAAGAAAAGGCGCACGCCAACGTGCTTCCGCTCCTTCTCAACGCCATGGATGACTCGAAGAACCCGCGGTGCCAAGCGCACGCCGCGGCGGCGACGGTCAACTTCAGCGAAGATTGCCCGCCAGAGTGCATGGCTCCGTACTTGGATACTCTGATGAACAAGTTGCTCAGCTTGTTGCAATCCGGCAACAAGTCTGTGCAAGAGGCGGCGCTCACCGCGCTCGCGTCGACCGCAGACAACGCGCAAGAAGCGTTCGTCAAGTACTACGACACCGTCCTTCCGTTCTTAAAGTCAATCTTGGTGAACGCCAACGGAAAGGAGTACAGAATGCTTCGCGCCAAGGCGGTTGAGTGCATTTCCCTCGTCGGCATGGCTGTCGGCCGTGCGCGCTTCGCCCCAGATGCCCGCGAAGTTATGGACTTGCTCATGCGCCTCCAATCTGGTGGCTTTGAAGACGATGATCCCACGGTACAGTACATGTTACAAGCCTGGACTCGTCTCTGCAAGTGCCTCGGTGAAGAATTTATCCCGTACTTGCAAGTCGTCATGCAACCCTTGCTCAAGTCGGCGAACCTCAAGGCGGACGTCATCGTCACGTCCAAGGATGACGATGAGGAAGAAGAAGAGGAAGAGAATGACGAGTACGAACAAGTCGACTACGGCGATAAGCGTGTGTCCATTCGTACCGCCGTTCTCGAAGAGAAGGCGACCGCGTGCAACATGTTGTGCTGCTACGTCGACGAACTCAAGGATGGCATTTTGCCCTACCTCGAGGACATTCTCCAAACCATGATTCCGTCCCTCGAGTTTTACTTTCACGAGGACGTCAGACGCGCTGCCGTCGCTTCCTTGCCGGACCTTTTGCGCGCGGGTAAGATTGCCGTCACGAAGGGGGTCAAGGATCAAGCGTGGTTCCAACAATTGGTCAACCACATCATTCCGCCGCTCATTCAAGCCATGGCCAAGGAACCGGATGTGGAAATTCAGGTGCGGCGACAAAGACACTCGTTCAAGCAAGCAAGTGATGAGACTTATGGATTCCCCTTCAAGATGCTCTAAGCACTGTTGATAAATCCGTTATAACAGTCCCTGATGCTTGGTCTTTTTGTATTTGCTTTTTTTCATCGACGACGAACGCCTGGAAACGAACACTGACTGACAAAACGAAAACCTTTGCAGGCGCGCATGTTGGAATCCCTCGCCGAGTCTGCCGGCGAAGCCGGTGAACTCGTCCGCGATCACTTGACCGCGATGTTGGAGACTTTCAAGGTTTTGCTGACGGAATCCCTCGAGCGCCGAGCCGAGCGTAACAAGCGCGCCGGCACGGATGATTTCGACGAGGAGGAAATGCAAGCGCTCGAGGAGGAACAAGAGGCTGAGGATGAGGTGTTTGATCAGTTTGCGGAATGCGTCGGTTCGTTGCTCAAGAGCTTCCACAGCGCCATTTTACCCGCGCTCGAACCGCTCTTGGGTTTCATCATTCCTCTCTTGGATAAGAGCAGAAGCGCGGCAGAGCAAAGAATTGCGATTTGCGTCTTTGACGACATTTTCGAACACGCGAGCGACGGCGGCGCGGCGCTCAAGTACCTCGAAGGTTTCGTTAGTCCGTGCATAGCCGGTTGCACCGATAACGACGCGGATGTTCGTCAAGCGTCCGTGTACGGCGTCGGTGTCATGGCGGAGCACTGCGGCCAGAGCTTTGCGGCGCACGTGCCCAGTGCGCTCACCGCGCTCGCCACGGTTATTCAAGCCCCAGGCGCGCGCGACGACGAAAACATTTACGCATTTGAGAATGCGGTCGCGGCGCTCGGTAAGATGTGCGAATTCCAAAGCGGTGCTTTGGACGCGAGCGTCATTCTTCCGTCTTGGTTGGCCAACTTGCCGCTGACGGAGGATAAGGTTGAGGCGAGAAACGTGCACGCCCAACTCATGCGCCTCCTCGAAACCAACAGCGGGGCGTTGATGGGTGCCCAGTTTGAACACGTGCCGCGCGTCGTGAGCGTGCTCGCGGACGTGCTACCAACGTCCACGTTGAGTTCCAAGTTGAGATTGGTGGAACCGGACGTCGCGGCAAAGATGAAGGCTTTCCTCATCCAGATGCAGTCTCAAATGCCACAGGATAAACTCGCGGCGGCTTGGGGAGTGTTGAGCACTGAAAAGCAAGCCGCGCTTCAAGCGGCACTCCAGTAGAGATCTAGGGTAATACGAAACACAGAGACGACAGTGTTTATTATTTTCTTGTTTTATTCACAACCCTCTGAGCGAGCGAACGAACGAACGAGCGAACGAGCGAACGAACGAGCGCTGCTCTACGACTTGCGCTCCTCGGGACGCTCTTGGACCCAATTGTAGCGGCCGTCATACTTTTTCGGATCCCATTCCGGCAACTCGGACGCCAACGCACCGACCTCATTCAATTCGCGTTGTCTCAAGAGCTTCTTATCGAAAATCGATCCCGTCGCCCCACAGCTTCCGACGCGCATGTCGGCGTACCGCTTCGTATCGAACGCCAACAATTCGTAAAACGACCCGGTGCGAAGCTTCAAATCCGAATACTTCACCCCGGTCGCCACGCAAATCTCGCGCTTCACCTCCGCCTTTGTGTCATTCTCTGAAATATCCACGTCGACGTACCACGCATCGAGCAAACCGAGTCGCACTTTCCGCGCCCCCGGGACTTCAAAGTAACACGTCACGCGCGTCTTCACCATGACGCGTGCGCACCAGACGAACACACACGACGAGAAACAAAACAAAACACACACACGCGAACGACGAGACGCACCGCGGGCGACGCGAATCCCTTCACCACGCCGATCCCTCTCGCGCGAATGACCACTCCAACGCGCGCGTCGATCAATCGCGCCGTCCGACGACGATAACAACGACGCGACGAGCAACAACGACGACGAAAACGGCTGTCGTAACGCTCGAAACAAAACATACCCACTGATCGACGGGTCATGACTCGAGAATGGAATCCCAGTGAACGCCGCCGTTACCAAAATTAAAAACGGTTCCTACACGATGGACTTTACTTTTCGCTTTTTTGAGGATTTTCCCTCCCGCGCGCGTCCACAGACCCGGACGGACGGACGGACGGACGCGCCGATGTCGGTGTTTAACGCCCCCGCGGCGGCGCGAACGGCGACCGGACGCGCGCCGGCGCGATCGGTGACGATCGCGGAGGGTGGTTCGACGCGCGGGGCGACGCGAGTGCCGATGAATCCTCGAGCGAAAGACTCGGATGAGGAGGACGAGACGAGCGATGACGACGACGACGAGGACGAGGAGGAGGTAGAAGGGACGTCTGGAAGCGACGAGGACGATGATTTGGATGCCGGAACGTCGACGTCGGCGTTGGTGGCGCTCACGGGCGCGGGTGAAGGGGCGCAGTGCGTCGTGCGAGGCGCGGATGGGGTCGCGCGAGGCGTGTGGCGTTGCGCGCTCTTCGCCGAGGACGAGCGCGTAGAGAGCGAAGCGGACGTCGCCGAGGCGTTCGGGAGGTTAGTCGCGGCGAAAGATAAACCGTGGGTGGTGGTGCTCGCGCGCGGTGGGCACTTTGCGGCGAGCGTGTTTGATGTGCGGGGGTTCGACGGGAGCGGCGACGCGCCAAAGGCGAGCGCGGTGGCGCACACGACGTCGTCGAGGTACGTCGTGCGGGCGAAAGCTGGGGGTAGGCAGGTGACGAAGGATGCCGGTGGGAAGAATATAAAGTCGGCGGGGAGTTCGATTCGGCGTCAGGGGGAGTTGGCGCTGGAACAGGATATGCGTAAGGCGTTGGCGGAGGACTGGAAGGACGCGGTCAAGGTGCGCGCCTCGAGACTTTCTTTTTTCTTTTTGTTTAGAGTTTGGAATTCGTCGTCATCGACATGGATCCGGGTGATGAAAACTGACATCCTGAGACGGACGGCGTACGCGTCGTCCGAGTGGCTGTGGCGAGCGACCGCGGTATCGGTCGCGTCGGCGGGTGACGACGGCGTTCACGCGAAGCAGAACCTTTACGCCGTAGGGCGCGCGCGCGCGTTCGCGTCGATCGGTACTTTCGATCCGCGAGCGATGCGTGTCGCCCGTAGGTGTGCCGGGTTCTGTAACGCACGGGCATCGTTTGATCCGTTCACGTCGGCGCGAGTGACGCCGCGCGAGTGACGCCGCGCGAAGGCCGTCTATGAGGGTTCAGTTATGAGAGCTGACGGATCGTCGCGTCGATGTTTCTTTTGTTTACAATTGTCGCGTTTTCTTCGTTATGATTTTTGTTGTCTGACGCGCGCGGCCACGTTTTCATCACTTCACAGGATGCGAGTCGGATATTCATCAGCGTCAGTAAAGTGGATGCGAAGACGCTCTTCAACGCGAAGAATCCCATTTTGGATCGAAAAGACCCGCGAATCAGACGCGTACCGTTTATGACGCAAAAGCCTACGTTCAACGAGACGCGACGCGTCGCGGGGCGTTTAGCCGCCGTGAACCTCAACGTTGTCGAAGAACGTGCTCCGACGTTGGAGTTTGATGAAGAATTAACCAATCTCGTCGATACCAAGTTTATAATTGCCGCCAAGCCCAAGGCTGTCGTGGAGGAACCGACGCCTACGGAGGAAGCGGAACCGGAAGCGCCCGAGCCAGAACTTCACGCTGCCGCTCGAGCGGGCGACGCGGATCGCGTTCTCGCTCTGCTCAACGATGAGCACGCGGACCCGACTGTGGTGTACAGAGGGAAAGTTGCGTACGTCGTGAGTAAAGACAAGGTTACGCGCGACGCGTTTCGACGCGCCATGGCTCGAGCGCCAGACGCATGGGACTGGATCTCTGAAGCGCAAGTGCCGAGTGCTCTCACGGAGGAGCTTGAGGCCAAGCACGCGGCTAAGGAAGCTGAGTACGAAGCTGCGCGAAAGGCGAAGGAGAAGGAGCGTAAAAAGGCGCAAAAGGAACGGAAGAAGAAGCAATCCGCGGCGGCGGCGTTGTTGGCCAAGACGCAGCCGGCGAACGAACGCGATGAAGGCGGTAGCAAATCCGCCGCTCTGCTGGAAAAGGTTGACAAGGACGCCAAAGATCGTCGAGAACAAATGGTAAGTGTACGCGCCGCGCGAATATATTTTTCTCTCGCGAACATTGTTGATTCACTCGCACCTCGCAGCTCGAACATGGGACTCATCAAATAAATCGACAATGTTTACTAACGCAGGCTCGCGCCGCAGAGCGACGAATGGAAGCGCAAGCAGCCGCGAAACGTGCGAGCCTCGGTGCACTCGGCGGGGCCCACTTTCGTGACTCGAGCTCTATCGGCGGCGGCTCGAACGGGTCGTGACGTCGTTCGCTTTGTTAGAAGCGAAAGCGACGTCATGATCAAGGGTGCTTTCGTAGGTCTCGCCCTCGCCGTCATCACGCAAAGTCGCGCCGATTTGAAAAAAGAGAAGGAAAAGCAGAGGGGCGCGACGAAATTGTAGCGCAAAGTAGTGTAGAAACATTCAATTCATTGATGAGAATAGCAAATATTTGGTAAGAAACTACTGTACACGCTCGCTCTAGCGCGCGTTTTCAATCGCCTTGAGACACTCCACCACCGACTCGCCTCGCTCCATCTTTTCCGTCAACGCGTCGAAAGCCCCGGCGTGCTTTTTCAAAATTGATGCCGCCTGCCACACGGCCCATCGCGTCAGTTGCTGCTGCGACGCATCAGACATTTTGGGTTCAATCCTATTCAACATTCTTTGCAAGTCAAACAAATCCGCAGTCTGTCCCATCACCTCTTCAAACTCTAAAGCTTCCGCGGCGACGCCCGCCATGGACACCACCGCCAACGGCAACGCCTCCGCCTCGGTCAATCTCGCCCCTTGAAAAATCTTCCTCTCCAATTTGCTCTCCATAAAGTTCACGTGCGACTGGTCGATGCCCAAGTCGTACGAACCAACCGGAACGCCCAACGCGTACCCAACCAAAAAGTGCCCCGCTTCGTGTCTCGCGATCCGTCTGCGGTACTCCGGGTTCACCCGCGCGAACCGATCGATCGCAACGCGCAACAATCCGGGCGCCGTAGATCCAACCGCGAGCACCGCCAAAGCGATGCCACCGATTAAATATGAACCAAACGCGCCCCAGTCCCCCGGAAGCGTCACCCCAACCACCGTCGCGAGCAAAGACGTGCTCATCGTCACGCCGACGATGAAGTTGAAATCGTTCGCATCGCTCGGACGTCCGATTGATTCCGGGTTTTGCACTCCGAGCTGTCGCAGTTCGTTCGGAAAGACGTTTCGGCGCATCAGCTCTGGATAAGAGTCCCACACGTTGGCGTTGCCGGTGGTTTTGAGCGACGAGAGCGACGAGCGAACGGTGGAGGTCGCGCGTTCGAGCGCTTCGGGACGCTCACTCGGTGGTAAACGTCGCACGGCGTCGAGCGCAGTCTCGATGTCGGCGTAGCTGGCGTCGGCGGCGCGCACGCGGACGATGCGACTGGATGACGTGGCTCGAGTGCGTCGAGTGGGTCTCGACGCACAGAGACGGACGGTGGACGCCGACGGGCGCGTGAGTGAGAGCGACATGATGGATGTCGACGCGCTTTTTGAGCGTTCGAACGACGTTCGGGTGGACGTCGGCGTCGACGAGTGTGGTTCTGCGCGTTGTAACTCATGAACGAACCCACAAAGGCTCAAGCAGAAACAGTTCCGTCGCGCATCTCATGATCACTCGACGATTATGGTGTTAAGTATTTGATGATTAAAAAAGCCGAACGCCGCGTGTGACTTACGCGGTGAAGTCTACTTCGTTGGCGAGGATTTGGTCGAGGGTTTGCTTGCGGCGGATGAGGGCAAAGGAACCGTCTTCGAGCTTCATGACTTCCGGAGCTTCCGGGAAAGAGTTGTAGTTTTTGGAGCTCATGCCGGCGCAGTAGGCACCGGAACCCTCGATGACGATGAAATCGCCGATGGAGACTTCGCCGATGGCGCGCTCGGAGATGGTTTCCGGTTCATCCGGGGCTGGGGTGAGCAAATCGCCAGATTCGCAGCAGTGGCCGACGACGACGTATTCGGCTTGGGTCTCCGGAAGCGCACCGGCGGCGTTGACGGAGACGAGCGGGTGCTGAGAGCCGTAAAGGCTCGGACGCAAGACTTCCGTCATACCCATGTCGAGCTTCAAAAAGGTGTGACCCTCTGCCGTGCCGGTGGTGACCTTGTCTTGCACCGTGGTGACGACGGCGCACGAGTTGGCCAACAAAAACGTACCCGGTTCAATCTCAAGCTTCAACTTGCGACCCGTCTCAGCAGCGAACGCCTCGAACGCCTCTTTCACCGGCGCGCCGACGACTTGAAGGTCGGTGGACTTTTCGTAAGACATGCGGCCAACCTTGTAACCGCCGCCCAAGTTGAGCGTCTCCACGCCGGTGAACTCACGGCACAAATCCAAAGACATACCGCTCACTTTTTGCCACACCGCCGGGTCGCTACCGCTACCAATGTGCGTGTGAATGCGAACCACCTTCAACTTGTATTTTTCCACGATCTCCTTCACCTTGGGCAAGTGTTCAAACCAGATGCCGAAACTCGAGCTCGGGCCCCCCACGTTTGTCTTACCCGTGCCGCCGCTTCCGAGACCCGGATTGAACCGAACACCAACTTCCCCGCCCGGGAACGCCGCACCGAATCGTTCCAACTGATCTAAAGAGCACGCGTTGATCTTCACGCCCTTGTTCACCAAATCCGGGAAGAAGTTCGGAAGCTCTTGCGTCGACAAGGAAATCTCTTCGCCCGCAAACCCGGCGCGCATCGCCCGCTCGCACTCGTACCCGCTGCTCGCGTCAATGTTCAATCCAGCCGCCTTGAACGTCTTCAAAATCGCCGCGTTTGGCGACGCCTTCATCGCGTACCTCACCGTCAACCCGTACGCGTTCGGGAACGCCTTGGCCGCCGCGGCTTGCGCCTTGAGCGTCGCCTGGTCGTACACGTACGTCGGCGTTCCAAACTCCTCGCGCACCGTCACGCAATCCTTCGGTTCGAGGAAACGAAGGGTTTCAAAAACACCCCCGAGCGAGTTCACCGCCGCGGACGACGATTGAACGACGCATCGACGACGCATCGGCGTCGCGGCAGCAGTCTTTGCGCATCGGCGCAGCGATTGGGCGTGATTATGCTTCTTCACGCGCGCGTGAGAATCGACGCCGACGCGGTTGGGCGCGACGGAGTGCATGATGCGACCGCTGAAACCTTTCTTGTTGGCGTGCTCGCGTTCGTTGACGACGCGGGTGCGGCGACTTGAAGTGACGCGCGCGCGATCGAGTGATTACCACAAAAGCGCAAACCCTGTAGCGCCATCGCGCCAGTGCGCGGCGTTCGGAAAGGCGAACGGACATGTCGACGGTGGTGCAACGCGCGCGGGCGAGCGTGCCGACGTCATCGGCGACGAATCGCGCGTCCGGGGCGTCGAGACGACGACGCCATGGGATCGTTCGGGCGAGTAATCATCATCGGTTTGCAGAGCAACGATACAACGAGGACGAGGACAAAGAAGACGATGATGCGACGACGACGCGACGCGATGTGCTTCGCGCGGCGACGGTGGCGAGTGGACTCGCGTCTTTTTATCTACCAGACGCGCCGGCGCGCGCGACGACGGAGATATCGTACGAGGGGAAGAGACGAACGGCGTACGCGTTTGACGCTCCGCTCAAAGTCGTGGCGCTGCGACAGAGTTTTCCGAGCTCCGCCTCGAGCGAGTTTTCCAAGACGCAAGGGTCCAAGGTTAAGTTTTCTCTGAGCACGGCGCCGAATGTGGCGGACGTGTACTCAAACCTGGTGAAGGATGGGAAGAGGACGAAGGGAGCGGACGCGGTTACGCTGGGAGACGAGTGGTTGGCTCCCGCCATCGTGAACGGGTTGATTCGGCCGATACCGAACGCGGAGAGCTCTCGGTGGTTCAACGCGTTGCCGCCGATATGGCGCGCGGTGGTGAGAAGAGATCCGAGGACGGGTGAGCAGAGTTCGAGCGGGTTAATTTACGGTGCGCCGTATCGGTTTGGTTGCGCGACGATAGCGTACAGAAAGGATAAATTGCCAAAGGGAGTGAGACCGCCGAGAGATTGGGAGGATTTATTCGATCCGCGGCTGAGAGGTCTCATCGGACTGCCTAACGCGCCGCGTCTCGTTCTGAGCGCCGCGCTCAAGGCGGAGGGGATGTCTGTGAATTCTTCAGATTTAGGAGGCGTGGACGGGCGAGTGAGCGATCGAGTGCGCTTTTTGAGACAAAACGTAAAGATTTTCGACGATTTGCAGTATTTACAAGCGCTCGCGTGCGGCGATTGCGCCGTCGCGGTCGGTCCGTCGGAGGAGATTTTCTCCATCGCGCGCAGATCAACGCTCATAGGGCTCGTCGTACCAAAGTCTGGGACGACGCTGTGGAGCGATGTGTGGGCGGTGCCGAGCGCCACGGCGAGAAACAAAGGAGGTGGTCCTTCGCCGGCGCTCGAACAGTGGATCGATTACACCCTTCAGCCGGCGCGTATCAACATGCGAGTCGGTTTGAAGGGCGGCATCTCTCCTCTCATGTATGACGGAAGAAGCATCGACGGCGGCTACGATCGGTACCCAACTGTAGCTCGGCCTGCGCTCGGCGAGGACGAAGGAGACATGCTCAAGGGCTGGATTCCCGATGACTCGGTCTGGGCCGCGAGCGAGTTTCAGCTGCCGCTCTGTGAACGCGCGCGATCGGAATACGTCACAATGTCGAGATTTATCGCGGGATAGCGAAAACGATTGGCCTCTGGGATTGTAACGATTAATGTATAGTTTGAATTTGTATCGATTCTCAAGTCGACGCCGTCTGCGTCGAGAGCACGCGCGCCGAAAGCGCCTCCTCTCGCTGCAAAAGACAGCGAAATTTATTGACGCGATCGCGCAGGTGTGCGACATCCTGTGCCCTCTCCGCCAGGATGGCATCGAGTCCGTCCACGTACGCGTCGACCGCCGAACCGGGTTGCTCGACGCGCGCGAGGAATTCCATTTCTTGCTTAACCACCTCCATCGACCGCTCGATGTGTGCGCGATGCGCGGCGATGATTCCATCTTCTTCACACAAAATCACATCGATGAGCTCGTCGTGTGCGCGCACCGCCTCCTCTGGTGTCATGTCTTCTCTCTCGCGCGCCGAATACGATTTCAACGGTTTCATCAGTGAATCATCCGAGTGTACGTTGGGCGTAGATTCGCGTCCGCGAGAGAGTTTATGTCGCGTGCGACTGATTTCATGCGCGCTACTTGAGTGTCTCGCCCCTCTCGGCGCTCGCAGCGTCGACGACGGAGAGACGCGAGGCTCGAACGCCGTCGTCTTTGGATCCTTACTCGCGACGCTCCCCGCGATGATTCGGCTTCCATTCGATACGACGGAAGTCCCGCTCGCACCGCTGTTCGTCGGCGCGTCACCCGAGCCCTCTCGCGTTAATTCTTTCACTCGATCGGCGTATCGCAACGTGTTGAGCGTGTGCTCGCAAGATCCTTCCGCGGGCGAAATGTTTGCAATCATCACCGTGCGCGAATCGCCGAGGAACGAATCGCGCAGCACTTCCGTGAGTTTCGACCCTCGAAACGGCACGTGAGACGCCCCGCTATCCAGCGCCCTAATGCATTCTTTCAGCGCGAGCAATGATTTGTTGATCTCTGCCCCCTCTATCCGCGTCTGTCGATCGTTATCCGTCGTGTCGGCGCCTCGCTCGCTTCCGGCCAAATCAATAAATGAAAGCTTTCCAATCGCCTCCGCCGACGGCTGGTCATCCGGGGACACCGCGAACGACGCTGACGACGCACGTCGACACGGTCGTTTCAACACGAGCTGCAATATCGCATGCGAACGCGAAGACTCGGCGTTGGCACCCGTGCTTCCGACGCATCGAGCTTTGGTGCTGTGCTCAACGAGCCGATCAAACGTCTCGCTCGCGTCCACGCGGTACTCTTGCAATCCGACGACACAAATCTGAGACTTTGAATCCTCCAACACCCGCAGTTTTCTTCGTCCATTCAACAAATCAAACACGCGTCCACCGTAAATCTCAAACGCGCTCACCCAAAGCTGTAACGCGGGCGACGCGTCGCCTCGACCGCTATCGCCCGCCGACGCCGCAAAGGTTAAAATGTCGCGCGCCGCTCGCCCCGGCAATGGCTGCATCGTGTACGTCTTCCCACTTCCCGTCTGCCCGTACGCGAAACACGTCGCGTTCCCGCGTCGCCCGATCACGAAATCAACCAGTGGTTTCACTTCGTTGGCGTACACTTCGTCGTTCGACGCTGATTCGTCAAACACGTTATCGAACGCGAACGCGTGCTTCTCCACAAATCGCGTCAAGTCAACCTTTGTCTTGTGCTCCCACACCGTCAATCCACCGCCGACATTCTCTTCTTCGCTCGACGACGCGGCGGTTTGGCAAATGTCCCTTTCGCCGCGAGATTTTTCCTTGGCGTTCAGAGGCCGTTTCCGAACCGAGACGCGAATTTTGGATGTCGAGGCAAAGGCGATCGGCGGCGGGTCGGCGTCGCCAATCGCTTCGCCTTCTTCGTCTGACGACGACGACGACGGAGACGAAGACCCGACGCGTTGATCTTCGCGCGACGTCTGCCCATCATCGACGACACTTTGTAAAACCACCGACGACGTTGCCATCGTCGTCGTCGTCGTCGTCGTCGTCGATTCACGTCTTCGATTCGCATCCCGACGCATCTCTTTAATCATCCGCGCGAGTTTCGCCTTGTCCGCGACGTCTCGCACGCCCAACGCGCTCAAATCCTCTCCTCGGAGTTCTCTCACCTCACCCGCGTCGAGGTGTTTCAGCGCATCGCGGTACCGCATCAAACCATACGCGCGGAGGTATCTGTGCGGTATCGGCGGTCGCATCCGTCAGTCGTCGTCGTCGTCGTCGTCGTCGTCGTCGTTCTTTCAGTCGTCGTTCAATCCAAAAGTCAACCGTCGATTCAAGTCGGGCGTACATCGCGTCCATCCGACGCGACGACGTCAGAATCGATCGCGTCGTCG
>Ga0255777_10003026_pt1 | contig 14556 bp, 4 predicted proteins | sample 101ome_15_FD_179975 | JGI IMG/M metagenome (GOLD analysis project Ga0255777, IMG submission 179975) | Coastal salt marsh microbial communities from the Groves Creek Marsh, Skidaway Island, Georgia - 101402AT metaG (version 2) | ecosystem: Environmental > Aquatic > Marine > Intertidal zone > Salt...
CTAAACGACGAACATGATGGATATTCATGGGTAAAATTTGGTTCATGGCCTAAACCCTTGCACAACGGACTATCAAACACTTTACGTAGTAAATATAATCAAAATAAACTAGAAACTATTATCCAGCTTGTTGATATAATTTCTTAAACTCATCTTTCAACCAATTAAAATCATTGAGTTTTGCTAGTTCTACTGGATTATCTTTGTGCTCTTCGCCAAAGTTTTTACCTGCTATAGCACCAGCAATTGCTGCTTTACCAAATGGTTTATCATCGCCTTTACTGCACCAGGCATCTAATCTAAATTCTGTCTCGTCGTCTTTTTGTCTTGCAATAGTACGACTTGCAAGTTTTGCACATTCTCTAAATCCACTGCGCCAAGCACTAAACGAGTCTGTGTTAAATGCAGTAGTATTGCTCATTTCATCAATGCCTTTGAACTTATCACTAATGCTAGTTGTCATATCTGTAGTAGATTCGTCTAAGTTCCTTGTTAAAGCAGTAGGCAATAATTTTACACCGCCGTAACCATATACAAGTCCATTAATAGGATTATAACTTCTCCATACGTGTACAGTTTCTTTACCATCTATATCATATGCAGGAACATAAAAGTCAAAATCAAATCCGTCAATTATTTCAGCATCTCCATCTACTACCCAAAACATTTCCGTTTCTGCTAGTTCTGCTGCACGTTTGTGAGCAGCATGAATGCCTTTAATATCCATTACACGTTTTGCTCTAGGAAATTTTTCGCTCAGTGAATTAAAGTTGTCATCAGCATTTGGTTCTCCATTACTAATAAAAACAATATCATAAGGTTTAGGACGACTGCCTACCTCTGGATATTCTTTTTTAGTAACAAAAAATCTATAATCAATTTCACGTTGACTAATGTTTAATTTTTTACTAGTTAATGAAATACCATCATAAAATTCTCCGTTTTTCCAAACGTGATTAATTTTGCGTTCATATTGATTATGATGACTTATATAAAAATCCCAATTAAAATTATCTACAGGTAAAAAACTATCATTTACCATCCAGAACATATCAAAATTACAATCTTTTTTTGCTCGTAAATAATCTTGATAATCATTCACTGTGTAAATTGGATATTGCTTAGGATTACTTGCAACAATTTCGTGTTCTTTTTTCTTAATTAAAAATCTATGTTCTATTTCTTTTTCACTTACTAAAACATTTTTACTGAATAAAACAATACCATCGTATGTGTCATTGTTTAAAAATACGTGATTGATATTTCTATCATAAGTGTTGTGATGATCAAAATATAGATCAAAAGCAAAATCTTCACACACTTCTACATCATCTGGTATACCCCAAAACATTTCCGACTCACAATTATATAATGCTTCGGTGTAGTCTTCATATGAATTGATTACAAATTGTTGGAATTTTTTTGGTGTACTAGCAACAATATTGTGTTCTTTTTTGTTTACATAAAATCTATGATCAAATTCTTTTTCACTTATTTCAGACCTTGCACACATTAATGCAATGCCGTCATACGAATCTTCATTTAGAAAAACGTGATTTGTTTTCATATCAAAAGACTCTTGATCGTGAAAATATTTGTCCCATTCAAATTCTTCATTTACATCAACATCGCTTGGTATTAACCAGAACATATCACTGCCGCAACTTGCTATTGCACTTTTGTATTGTTCATATGTATCAATATTAAAACGTTCAAAATCTTTTGGTACACTTGCAACTTCTTCATGATCAATCTTGTGTTCTAATTCTCTAAAAATAATTTCTTTTTCTGTCACAGGTGAGTTTTTACTAAACAAAAAGACACCATTGTATTTGTTTCCATTTAACCAAGCGTGATTGCTTTTTCTATCTGAGCTATGATGGCTAATATAATAATCAAATTTAAAATCTTCATTGATAATAATTTGATTGCTATATCCCCAAAATAAATGCGTTGTTGATTTTTGTAATGCAGATTGATAATCGTAATAATCATTAATTTCAAAACAATCATATGGTCTAGGATTACTTGCCATAATCCTTACTTCTTTTTTATCAATTAAGAATCTATGTTTTAATTCCCTTTCAGAAATATCATAATTTTTTGGTAGCAACATAACACCATCTAATTGATCAATGTCCCCGTTGCCAAAAACGTGTGGTGTATCATAACTCCATTCATCGGGTTTATAACTAAATTTAAATGTATCTCTTACAACAGTATCATCGTAAACAATCCAAAACATATCAGTAAAACTTTGTTCTCTAGCTTGTTCCACCGTGTCTACAGATTGTACTTTAAATCCTCTTTCGATTAGATTATTGTGTACAGTTTTATCTTCTCCAATGTAAAAGATATCAAATTTTTCTTGCCCTTTATAAGGGCTGTAATGTCCAGCAATATATTTTTCTTCTATTTCAATAAAATTATTCCAATGTGCATCTCTGCTTACTAAACGAACCAAATCATAGCTTTTTACTTCTCTACTTTTTTCAAATACATAAGGAAATTTAAACGTTGCTAATTGATTAGGCATATAATACCAAGGAAAACTTGGATATATTTCTATACCTTTTTTTATTAGCCAAACATATTTTGTGGTAATTTCATTTTCTTTTTCTTTTAAGATAGAATAGTCAGTAGGATCATCAACATAAAAAACATTCCACTTAGGCAAAAAATGATTTTTTAAACTGTCTTGTCCAGGAAACAAACCTGGGGTTGATTTTAATTTATCGAATTTTGAAAATGCTGTTTTCATAGTGTGTTTGCTTTCAATCCTAAATGAACTAATTTAATATCTGCATCTAACCAAACATCAATTCCGTGATGCATTGCTTGATTACAAAAGTATATATCCTCGCCGCAGTAATTATCTTCTGATTTATTATATTCGTGTGCAAACCAAGGCTTTGGTAACTCTTTAAATACTTCTGCTTTTACTAACATACAACCCATTCCTACAGCCCAAATTTTGTGTAATCCGCTGTTTTGGTTCAATCTTGTGTGTATGTTTTCTGGATCTGTAAATGCTACTGATCTATAAGGAGCATATCGTGTACTGTATTGTGCAGCAACAATATTTTTATTGTGTGTCATCAAAACATCAGCAGTATTTGCTGGAAACTGCATATCGCTATCTAGCCATAGTAGATGTGTTGCATCTTTTTCTAATGCAAGATTTGCTAAGTCGATACGTTGTTGCGCAATCACGCTTCCACAAACAATGTGTAGATCAAATGGTATTTCTAACTTAGTAAGCCTACTAGTTAATTTACTTAAACTTTGAGCAAAAAAAGTGTGTACTTGATCTCTTGCAGGAACACAGATACCAATTTTCATTACAATACTGTATTAGGAATCTCAGCTTCGTTTAATTCTTTTTCTGCTGCAACTGTTAAGTTATTCCAAGTACGTGCAGAACCTGTAGCAACTTTTACACATTCTTGAAAATCTGCAGGATCAAGTGCAGCCATTGCTAACATATTTTCTGGTTGTACTTTACCAATTGTAAGAAGGTCAGCACCGGCAGCGTGTCCAATTTTTTGAATCCAATGCAGTCTATCATCGTCTGCTGGTACAGACATTTCAGCAACTGCTGCTTCAGCTTCAGAATGTAAGTCTGCATCTAAATCCAATGTTGCAAGTTTTGCAAGTTTTCTTGCTTTGGTGTATTCTTGTGCCAAATCAACATTTAGCACTTCATAAAGTGTTTTCATTATTTGCTCCTATTCTATATAGATTATAATTGATTATAACACCTTTGTCAAGTAATTAGTCATCAAATGTTAAATGATATAATATTCCTGTCCAAGATAATACCCACATATTTTCTCCAACACCATCGAGTTGGAAACCTGCTACGCTCATTTCTCTAGGTAATCTTAAACTTCTCTGTAAAGTCCATGTACCTCCTACAAGATCCATACTGTTACAGGTAAATTGACCAAATGTATTAGCGCCAGGACAATATAATATAAATTCAGCATAATTCGGAGTTAATGAATTTGTTAAATGTCTAACGTGAATACCAGTAATTGCGTTAGCACTGTATGTTATTCCAAATACAACTCCTTCAGGATCAAATCCTGCATTAATTAATTTAGTCCTTAGTTCTACTGATGAATATACAGTATACATACCAGGATTAACGTTGTTCAATGTAGCATTTGCTCGCCATTGGTGTAAATATCCATCTGTGCCAGTCATCCAATAATAAGAATTATTTACATCATCTAAGTTATGAGAAGTTTCTAAAGAGTGTGCTGCACCCAAAGGTTCAATGTTTCCAGTGTTACCACTTTTTATAGAACTTGTCCTACTATTTAAAGTATTATCAGCAATACCTCCAAAACTAGACAAATTCATATGGATTTCAGGTCCAGATCCATTGAAGTATGTAATATAAGTTTGTTGTCTGCTTGTTGATTTATCCATATAATCGGCAAACGCAGGTCCATTTCCTGCAAAACTAGTTGCCAAATAGGAACCTATATCTCTTGTATGGGTACTACTTACTGTGTTTAGATCCCATCCTGTGGAAAGATTGATTTGTACAGCTTGATCAGTAGCGGTGCTTTGATATGCTCCGACTTTAGTGCCGTATTTATAATCACTGTAAAGTAAACCGCCGTTTCTATCTAAATGTGGAAACCAATTATAATAATTTGGAGGATTATAAAGTGCACCTTTCCATTGACCTATTAACGGATACCAATTAGCACCACCACCGCTGTAATTTAATCCGCTGGAATTCTGAGTTGAAAAATCATACGCTGTATCCAGTGTATACAAAACAGCAGCGTGTCCATAATGTTGGGAGCCCATAATAACTTTAGTGCCTGTTGAATCTAACTTACAAGACCATGCTTTTAAACTAGGGTCTGTGACTCTATGTACGGATTCCTCTGCCGACGGAGCATTATTAACAACATCCCAACTTGTTCCTAATTCATATCTACGTATAAATTGATCAAAACCTGCTTGTGTATAATCTCCTACAAACAAATAATCTTCTGTAACTTGAAACCAATCAGGATAATCGTAGCTATCGCTAGGCCTAAGAAATTGGCCATCAAATGTCACTGTTCCAGAGACAGGATCGCTGCCAGTATAGCTAAATTGAAAGATGTATTGAAAGCCATTGACTTGATTGGCTCTGCCTAACAACCAAAATTTATTTTGACTTGGTTCCCATTGTGCATAGTCTATTCTCTGCATTCCAAAAAAGTTAGCATATGATCTTACAGTAGTGCTGGTATAACTGTTTAAATCGAAATTAGTTGTTGTAACTTTTGTTATACCATTAGCAACACTCCTAAACATTATACAAGTAGTGCCTGCACTATTCCAATCTAATCCTACCCAATTACTAAAAGCTGTAGTATTGTGTTTAAAACTTGTTGCTTCGCTTGCTCCACCTAGTGTCCACGGTGAGGATAAATTTATTTGGCCGCCACCTGAACCATTAAGAGTGGTTGAAAAATAAAGTTTGTTTCCATCAGGTGAAAAACTTATGTGAGTAGCAACTCCTTGATTGGTTGTGAAACTTCTTTTTCCACCTAGTTCTTGTAAATTAGGAGGACCAGATTGTGCTCTTAGATTACCAAGCTGATAGTTTTTAGCATTACTAAATGAACTTGTTGCACTTTGATAACCACCGAATGTACTACTCATTGTAATAGTAGTACCTTGAGAAATACCAATATATGTACCTAATATACCTAAAACATATGTGCTAACTTCTCCTTCAGAAACAAAGAAGTTTCTGATATCGCTCATTGTAATTGTATCGCCGGTTGCTGGTAATGCCATATTTTCTTCCGTTTCTTTCTATTTTAACATAGTACAACGTAATGTCAAGTAGCCATTTCTGGCTACTTGTTTACTTATCTAATAATTTATTCACCATAGATTTTAGTTCGTCTATTTGTTTTTGCTGTTCTTTAAACGCTTCAATAAACGCACCTGCCATTGCACCATAGTTAACAGTTTTCATTCCATTTTCTTCTTCGTGTACAACTTCTGGGAAATACTGTTCAATTTCTTGCGCAATAACACCCATATGTCTTTTCTTATCATCCCACTGGTCAGTACGTGTAAATGTTACACCTCTTACACTTAGAATTTTTGTAAGTGGATCTGCAATAACTTCGATGTTGTCTTTGATACGTTCATCTGAATATGCTGTAACTTCGCCTGTGACAGTTAGGTTACTGCTACTATCCAATGTCATTGCAGTTGTACCGCCTGAACCCGGAGCGTTTTCAGTATCGCTATGCGAACCTCCTCTGTGCCAGCTAAAGCGTGAAGCACTACGGCAATACAATGTACTACCCTGTACACCTATACCATAGCTTGTACTCCACAAGTTCAGCATCTGACGTGTTGAACTACCAAATGATAAAGAAGTACCAGTGAAACTATCATTGGTATCACTGCGTAAGAACTGAGTACTGTCTAAGTTGTCAAGTGTGTTTGCATTGTCAGCAGTTAGACCTGTAAGACCACTACCATCACCTGAGAATGTTGCAGCAGTGATATTACCTGAAATATTAATACTACCAGTGCCACCAAGTGTACCAGTAAAGTCATCATTAGCATCTGCACGTAAATATGAAGCACTGCTCAATCCATCTAATAGGTCTGCATCAAGTCCACTACCTGCACCATCGTTGCCACTGTGCCATACTGTATAGTTTGTAGTTCCAACACGATATACTAAACCACCAGTACCGCCATCAACACGTAGTTCAGTATCAGCGATATCATTGTGTATTCTCAAGTAATCACCACTGTCAACATATTGAATAAATGCTGCTCTTGTAGTTGATTGGTACCAACTCATATATGGATTACCTGTTGCACTTGTATCTGTCAAGCGTAACATTTCATCGCCAGCAAATTGAATTGTTAACAATGCACTCATTGTATCTGCTGCATCACTGCGTAAGAAACTTGCACTATCAATGCCATCTAGTGTTTCTGCATCTACGTTTGTTAACCCACTACCATTACCGGTGAATGTGCTTGTACCAATATTAATGTTTCCAAATCCACTACTAATGCTACCTGCATTAAGAGCACCAGTTCCTGTTAAGTTACTGTATGTTCCGTCAATACGTGCATTAGGCACAGTACCACTTCCTAAGTAAGAAGCATTTAATGCCTGTATACCACTACCGTCAGCAGTGTTTATTGTGCCTGCATAAATGTCACCTGCAACACCCAAGCCACCGCCTATTCTAATTGCACCTGTAGTGGTATTGGTTGCAGCAGTTGTGTCAGTAAATGTTTTGACACCTGCCATTGTTTGGTTACCGCCAAGCACACCACCGTCTATAGTACCACTAGAAATGTTTGAACCATTTAGTGTTGTAAGTCCACTACCGTTACCTGTAAACGTGCTTGTTCCAATATCAACATCACCAAAGCTGTTGGTTATGCTACCTGCACCAAGTACACCTACTGCTGTAAGGCTACTTGTTGTTACTGTTGATCCTAGTTCTGTTGAACTTAGCACTTGAGTATTGTTAATACGATATACTCTTGTGTTTGCAATGTTAATGTTTTCACTGAATTCCCAAGCAGTGTTTGTAGTATTCCAAGTCATTGTATGATCAGTATCACCTTTTAGTGTAATACCGCCACCGTTTGCAGTAATATCAGTTGGTGATGCAACTGTTCCTAATTCAATGTTTTTATCATCAACTTGCAATGTAGTTGAATTGATAGTTGTTGTTGTACCGTCAACTTGTAAGTTACCTGTAACAGTTAAATCACCTGCTGAGTAAACAGTACCAGTTGCAAACGCAACAGTAAACTTGTTTAAACCATCACCAAATGCCAAGTCACCATTTTCATCAAGTTGCATACGCTGTGTACCAGCAGTATAAAAATCAATATCATCATTGTCATCGCCTGATGCTGTTTCTGCCTTAATATAGGTATCTTGGTCTGCGTCAATAACTCCGCCCAATGAACCCCAGTTGGTGCCGTCATATCCTTCAAAGGTATTATCTGTTGTGTTATAACGTACTTGACCTTGCGCAACATTTTCATACACTCCTGTTTCACCTGGACGCTGTGCTGTTGTACCTACTGGAAGTTTCAATGCTGTGTTATCTGTTAAAGTTGTATATCCTGTGATGGTTGTAATACCATAAGTGTCAATACGCAACCTTTCAGTAGCAATATGAACATTATCTCCTGTGGTTGTCACTGCACCAGTTTTTACAACAAAGTCTGCGCCTGAGGCATTACCAGTACCTAAGCCTGGAGTAATAGTAAATGAGCCGCCTGCGACATCAGTACCAATAGCGTTAGCACCTACTAAATTTGAAGCAACTGGTGTTGAACTTGTTTCAGCATCACCAAAGATAACTGTAGTGTTTCTCAATATCAAGTTGTTGTTAATGGTATTAGTACCTGCTGGTATATCAGTAGCCAATGCTGTTACTAGATCATCTGTTTGAATTGTAAACGAAGTAGCAGTTGGGGTTGCACCACTAACAGGCCATGTACCATCTAAGTTTGTTACTCCACTACCGCTAATGTTAATTGTGTCACCAGGTTGAATACCAAGTGTGAATGGAGTATAAGTAAATGCTAAACTTGTACTTGATAAAATAGTACCAGTGGTATCATTGCTTAGATAAATTGCTTCGTCAGTAACACCAGTTACTGTAGTGTTAGCAGGAATACTAGAACTTCCTGTAACAATCATACCAGCCAAAATACCTGTTGTATCTGAAAGTATAACTTCGTTAACACCATTATCAATTACATCTGCTGTACTTTGCACAACATTGTCTAAGTTTACAACAACGCTTCTACTAATAGTTGCTTCGTAACTATCAATAAATGGAAACAAGTTTCTTGAGCCAGATCCACTGCCCATTGTAATATTTGTAGCAGTACCACCGATTCGTAAACTAGTTACGTTTTCATTGTAAACTCTACCAGCGCCTGTGCTTGATGAAGTAAGTGCAGCCGATCCAACATCTAGTCCTTCAGCAAGATCAAGTGCTGTACCCCATTCAGGTGTGACACCGTTTGATTTTAAGAAGTTGTTGTTTCTACCAATCGGAACAGTGTTAAGTGAACCAGATGTTTCAGCATACAGAATATCACCTACTGCATAAGTGCTGAGTCCTGTACCACCTTTGGTAACCGGAACGTTGCTTGTTAAGTTGGCAGGGTTAAGGAAGTAAGCACTATCTAAACTGTCAAGTGTACCTGCGTCGATAACGCCGTCTTTAATAAACACTTGTCCTGTGCCAGCTGCATCAACGTCAAACTGTGATTGTAAAAATCTACTTGTACCTAGTGTTGAGAACGTACCAAGTGGGTCATAGTCTGCGTTAGCAATACCAATGTTAACTGGATCACCATAGAACTCACCACTTAAACTTGAACCTGTAAGTGTTATTGGGTTATCAGTAGTGGTTGCTTTTTTCAAACTTTGAACCACAGTAGCATACGCACTGTCACCTCTTAAGAAGCTGTCTGAGTTTGGTACACCGCTTGAGCCAAGTCTACTTGGAGAAACTGTACCAGAAATAATATTTTCTGCGTCAATATTTGTAACAGCAAGTGTGTTCCAGTTTGCAAGTAATCTACTTGAAGTATTCACAACACTTTCAACTTGAACATTGTTAATAATAACTTCTGCACTACCAGTACCTATTGCAGTAATGTCTTCAGCATTTGTTACCAAGTCATTAATACTGCTTAATGCATCTGAACGTAAAGTGTGAAGTGTAAATGAGTTATCTGTAACAGATCCTACAAAGAATCTACTACCACTATCAATTGCTTCAGAACCTGCTGCTCCAACAACACTAGGTAGAGCATTTACTGTTGATCCATCGCTTAATGATTCAATACGTATAGCATCACCTGTTGTTAATCCATGGCTTTCAACGATAACACTGTTATCTGTAACGTTTACAGTCTTACGTGTAATATTATGATTGTTGTTAGCCGGAGTACTTGTAAATTCTACTTGATTGAGTAGAGCAAACCCTTCATATAATTCGATTGTGTTTGCATCGATTACTTTTACATAATAAACTTGTTCGTTCAACAGTCCACCAATTGGTGTATTTCCGATTGTATCATAAGAAACAGGATCACCGTTTCCTAGTCCGTGATTTGTAATAGTAATCCTACTGTCAGTGTAATTTACTGCACCACCACCAGCAAGTGTACCTGCTAAGAAGTTATGTGAAATAATATCATCTAGGTTAATGTCAAATGAAGTGTTTACCGCATCGTTATCTTCAACAAAGTCTAATGATGATGCACTTGCAACAAACAATTCACCACCTAAGATATTTACATAAATGCGTTTCTCAATAGCAGTAACTTCAATTTCAAAACCGCTACCAGTACCACCTACGTCACTAGCAAGCACTTCTAGTAAATCACCTACTTCGTAACCGCTGCCGCCTCTGTCAATGTCTACGTCTGTTACTTGTCCTGCTGTAACAGTGATGTCTGCTCTAGCACCAGTACCAGAACCTGTTTTCGATTGTAAATCTACGTTTTCATAAACTTTGTTTCCAAGAACAGGAGTGTATCCACTACCGCCTGTAATGTTAGCATTGTCTAAGTTAACTGCAACACCACTTACAAATTCTGTTACTGCACCTTGTGCGTTACCATCTGCACTGGTTACAATAGTTCTAGCTGTACCTGTAACACTTGCACTGGCTTTTGTAGGATCTGCACTGTCTGTATTTGCATATGTGAATGTAGTACTACTTGGAACACTTAAAACAACAGTGTTTTCATCAAAAGTTGTATCTTCGTTACATAATACTTGTACATTTACACCAACGTGTAAGTCGTGTGCAGTGCTTGTCGTTGCAGTTGCGACATTACTATTACGTTCAATAGTTGTTAAAGTTGCCGTTGTAAATGAGTAAGATTCTGTTGCATCAAGTCTTAAGAACTGACTTGTGTTTGAACTACGTAGGAACCAGTTATCAATAATTTCTGTGCTTGGTCCTTTTGCTGTTGGTTTAACACCACTGTCTACACCATTAACAAACAAGTTTGGTGCTGTACCATCTGTTTCCCAAGGATCGCCAGTTGAATCGTCTTCGTCGTTCCATGCTCCGTCAATAGTAACAACAAGAACGTTGCCACTTAGGTTATAATTACCCTTTGCATAACCTACTGCACCGTCAATACCAGGCTGTGTAATAGTATCACCATCTGATGCTGTAAACAAGTTTGCACTTAGTGTAAGTTCAACCTGCTCATAGTTTTCTGTAGCAATGTCACCAGCTTTCAAGTCAGTAGCAGGAATGTCATCAACTTGTTCTAGTCTTGATTGATAACCATCTGTGTTTGTGTTTGTAAACTGACGTGTAGCAGGAATCAAATCAGGGTTTAACTGACCGTTTGTGTTCAACTGAACAATAGCACCCGGAACAGCCGCAGTTGACACAGTTTTGTCAACAAAGCCACCTAGCCTGTTACTAATAAAGCTTCTTACTGCTAACTGTGTTGACAATCTACCATCGCTTGGTCCACCGATCTCATCGTCACCTAAGTTAACACTGGTTGAGATTTCTTCAATAGCAACGTCTGACAAGCTCAGTCTCAAAGCATCAAGTTCGTCCACCTGCACTTTGTTTCTAAAGGTAATGTTACCAGTTCTGTTAAACGCTGTAATAAAGTCACCAACTTTAAAGTCACCAAGTTCGTTTGTACCTGATGAATACACACGCCCTGGCAATTCTTCAAACTGTTCGTACTCTGCTCTTGTGTTACCGCCGTTCTGTGGTAGAGCGTTATAGTCTGTACCTGAACCTGCGTATTCCCAAGTGTGTGCAGATGAGTTAACAACAGATGGTCTGTGGAACCAACACTGCTTTTCTGGCAGTGCTGTTAAGTTTGTTAAAGATGAACTACCATCTGTAGCTGTAATACTAAATGTTGCTGTACCTAAACCTAATTTAGCAGCAGCTTCGTTAACACCAATGGTGGTATTAGGGCTACTAGCATGGTCAGAATCAATAACACTTGTTTCATCAAATTGAATACGTAGCAAGCTCTGACCGACAGCAACAGTTTCAACACTTACGACAAGTCTACGTTCTCTTGGTTCCCAACTGTGAACAATAGCACTATTATTATTTGCACCAGTTGTACCTGTAATTGCTCTACCAGGAATAAATTCAAAACTTTCTGAACCTGATTCTAATATCAATGTTTGATATGTTTGGTGCGAACTTAAAATTTCTTCTACAAAGAATTCAATAACATCTGATTTAAAAATATGTGTACCTGTGCTTGCCGCAATAATGTTAACATTAAAATCCAAACTGTCATCAAAAGTTAGTTTAAAGTTATCTTCATCAATAAGATTAACATAATATTGCTGCTCATCATCTAATCCTTGGATTGGTGCATTGCCATTTGGATCATAGATAACTTTTTCACCATTTGTAAATCCATGTCCAACAATTGTGAATGCGTCTGTAACTGCATTAACTGCTGTAGCACCATTGAATGTTGTTTGTGTAGGTGTTAGTTTATAATCGTTGGTGATATCACCTTCAGAACTAACTTCAGTTGGATCTGGCAAGTCTTGTGGATCGTTGATGATTGTGTTGACTATATCAAATCTACTGCCAGCAAAGTCTTGAACGTCAGCACTCAAACTAGAAATGTAAGTAAGTGCTTCTGTTTTTGCTTGACTAATAGCTGCAATTGTTTGTAGTTCTTGACCACTAATACTAATTCTTGTAGAGTCTTGCAAGTTTTGTGTATAATATGCTAGACCAGCACTACGTGAATATCTGTTACCTGTGTCCCAAGTATCTTTTGCAACGGCTTCAACAATTAACTGTGTATCTCTATTACACTTTGTTTGGTCATATGTAAATCCATACCAAATGTTAGCTTGAATTTGCTCGTTTACATATTGTGTAACATTTTGTGCAATGTTAATTCGACCTTCTAAATCGAGTAAATCAAATTGACTTTGAAGTGTTGTAGTTGTCCAAGAAATATCTGGATACAATTGAGTTGGAGGTGTAGCACCATTACCTTCGATATAATCTATAATGTCATCTAATCTATCGCCTGCAAAGTCGCTTGCATCACTACTACCAGCAGTGCCGCTTGTATCTTGTGTTTCAGGATTACCTGAGCTAACACTTACTGTGGTTTCTAATATTACTTCTTGGATTACTGTTTTTAGTCTTTCATAAGCAGCAACAGTTTCTTCTGCTTGTCCTGCTCCGTATTGTTGCACACCGTCTATAAAATATGCTAATGCAGCAGTGTATGTTTGTAAGTTACCACCATATGTTAAATCATACACAAGTGCATCAATAATTAAACCTGTATCACGTTCACATTTTGCTTCATTGTAAATAAATGTTGTGCTAAATGGATCAATTCCGCTTCCTACTTGGACATTAATCCAAGCAGTAATTTCAGCTATAATAAAATCTTTGTTTGCTAATAGTTGTTGAACAGCATTTGCATATCCTGCATCACTTGCGTTTCCTGTACCTCCTGTTGGAGTTGGGAATGTATATGCTGCTGCAACACTGTCTCCAGGTACAGTATTTGTGTCACCATTTGTTAAAATATCAATAATTTCATCCCAAAGTGCATTTGCTCTAGATATAGCTGTTGCATCAGTTAGGTAGTTTGCTGTAAGTGTTTTTGCTTGTGTAAATGCAGCAATGTGTTGATCTTTTTGATCTCCAAAGGTTGAAAAGCTACCACTGAAGTATCTTAGAGCTGAACTTACACTTCTATAGTTGCTGTTAAAGATAATGTCATATCTAATAGCATCTAACAATAATTGAGTATCTCGTCTACATTTATCTTCGCTGTATGAGAAACCTGCCCATATACTTGGAGTTGCTGCACTTATCTGTGCATTAATCCAAGTCACAACATCATCAGCGATTAGATCTTTGTTTAGTATCAATAAGTCATGAGCAGTTTTATATTCTGGCTCTCTAAAGCGTAGAACAAATTCTTCAACAGGTGCATCACGATTGATACCTACAATAGTAACAGTTTGTTTACCTTCACTAGCACCCGTAGCAGTTACAAAACTTCTGTCAAACGCAAATGCTTTTGGAGAGAAACCCGAACTTCGTAGAGCATACAAACCAAAGTTTGTAGCAGAGTTAGTAATTGAACAATATCCGCCTGACTGACAGTAAACACCGTTGAGCAGGAAGATTTCAAAACAAGACACGATCTGTGCATACGCATCGTTGGTTAGTCGCCACGCTGTACCACCAAATGATAGAATAGTAAAGGCGTTCGCAACCATTGATTTACCTTGTTCAGGTATAGCACCAACAACTGGATTCTCAGCCTCAATACCGTATGTCGGAACGTTGGGCGATTCAACTTTTGAACCATCAATCTTAGCACCGTTCATACCTAAGAACGAAATAATCGAAGCGTTCTGAACATATGGCGAAGTAACAATAGTTGGTCTAGTGTCTGGTAAGTTAGTGTAATCGTCTCTGTCTGTAATATTAGGATCAAACGGATCATCAAACGCCA